>Ga0169931_10000492_pt1 | contig 64539 bp, 55 predicted proteins | sample Kivu_15m_20L_FD_129675 | JGI IMG/M metagenome (GOLD analysis project Ga0169931, IMG submission 129675) | Freshwater microbial communities from Lake Kivu, Western Province, Rwanda to study Microbial Dark Matter (Phase II) - Kivu_15m_20L... | ecosystem: Environmental > Aquatic > Freshwater > Lake... | reverse complement strand
GGAGCGGCCATCGCAGACACAGGTGCGGTGGCGCTGGCCGACGTGGCCACGGCCATCCTCAAGCTCAACGCCAGCGAAACCATCGGCAGCCTCGCCGGTGGCGGCACGACCGGCGGCAACGTGGACTTGGGGGACAAGACCCTGACCGTGGGAGATGCCAACAACACGGCCTATGCTGGCGTGATCAGTGGCGCGGGCGGTGCGCTGACGAAGGTGGGAGCAGGCACGCTGACCCTCTCCGGCGCGAACACCTACACCGGTGCCACGAATGTCAACGGAGGTACGCTCCAGCTTGGCAACGGCAGCACGGCTGGTGCGCTGGACTCCAGCAGTGCCATCTCGGTTTCGTCGGGAGCCACCTTTGCTGTCAACCAGTCGGACAGTGTCTCCCAAGGCACAGAATTTGGTGCCATTTCAGGCGCAGGGAGTTTTGCCCAGTCTGGCACAGGCACCACGACGCTCAATGGAACAAGCACCTACACTGGCACGACAACGGTGAGCAACGGCCAGTTGCACTTTGCCGCCAGCCAGACGGGCACCAATGCCATCACGGTGGCCGAGGCGTCAGGATCGCTGGGTACCTACGATGCTCTCACCAATAGCTTCACCACCGGTCAGAATGCCGCGGTGCTGTCCGCAGCAAGTAGTGTTACCCTCGGCAGCACCTCCAGCACGGTGACGATTGGTTCTGGCAGTGACGTGGGCATCCTGGCTCCTGGAGGCAGTCTGGGTGCCGACAACGGCACGTTGACCATCGCCAACAATCTCGTGGTCAACAGCGGCTCGATGCTCGATTTGGGCATCACGACGCCAACGGTGAATTCGCCGACATCGTTCGTCTTCACATTGGGCAAATACTACTTCAGTTCGGACACCTCGTTCTCCACCTCTTATGACACCATGGCCTTGCTGCTCGGAACGAACGACAGCGGCCTGCTCGGAGAGGTGAACACAGTCCCAACAACTCAGCACGACTTCATCAACGTCGCAGGCGCGCTCACGCTGAGCAGCGGCAGCAAGGTGCGTGTGTTTGAGAATGGCTCGGTGACCTACAACTACGGCCAGGTGTTCAATCTCATCGATTGGGGTAGCATCACAGGCGGCATCGATTTGGGTACCGGGTTCTCCTCCGGTGGCCAGTTTGGCGATTTCTACCTGCCTGACCTGAGCCTGAGTAACTTGGCCTGGGACACCAGCGCCTTCAACACCCATGGCATCCTCGTCGTCGTTCCCGAGCCCTCCCGCATGATGTTGCTGATGTTTGGCCTCCTCGGCCTCTTCTACCGTCGCCGTCGTCGTCAGGGCATGTGATCCTCAGCAGACCGCCCTCCCGGTTGTTCTCTGAAACGGCATTCAGCTCCCGCTGAATGCCGTTTTGCTTTCCCAGCATCACAGCCGCCCCAAAACCCGCCCACGCTCACCCCTCATCCAACCCATCACCTCATAACACATAACTCATCATCCTTCCCCCTCACCCCTCCCCCGGCAGCAGCGTCGTCGCGATCTCGCGCGCGATCTGGATGAGGCGTTCTTTCTCCTCCGCCGTGAAGTCATACGGTTCCAGCTTGCCGATGCCCAGTGTGCCGCACAGGCGGGAGCCATCCATCACCGGCACTGCCAGCGTGCCCTGCACCTGCGTCTGCTTTGCTCCCGGTTTGGCCACGCCAGAAGTGTCCGTTTGCAGATTGCACATCTCCACCGGCTCCTGGCGCTCCGCAGCCACGCCTGCGATGCCTTTTCCCACAGGGATCGATTGGATGATCGGCATCAGCGCCTCGGGGATGCCTTGGTGGGCCACCAGCTTCAGGTGTTTGTCGGATGGGTCCAGCCGGTGCAGCGTTCCCGTCGTGCAGTGGAAGTCCGCGATGGTGCGGGAAAGAAAATCGGCCCAGGGGAAGTCAGCGGAGGAATTCATGGCGGTAGGAGCGGGGGGAAGGGGATTTGTCGTTGTCGGGGGAGGGGGCGGGCTTTATTCTGGCGGGCATCATCCTACGACTCATGAAGTCCTGCTCTGCCTTTTTTGTCCTTCTTTGGCTGGCATCTGCCTCCGCGCAGCCTGCCGCCCCGGCCTCGTCGCCCATCCTCGCCAAAAGCACCTACCACCCGGACAACTCCCACTCAGAGACTGTCCTCGATAAATCAACCAACGAACTGACCGAGGCAACTTACAGCGCCCAGGGTGCCCTCGTCAGCAAGAAGCACTACCTCCTCAACGAACGCGGCCTGCCCACCCAGGGCCACATCTACGACGGCCGCGGCAACCTCGTCGCCCGCTCCCAGGTCTACTTCGACGAATACGGCCGCGCCAAAGAGATGCGCTCGTTCAATCTCCAGGGCCAGTGCTACCAGCAGATCATCTATGAATACGGTGCTGACGGGAAAGCGAAGCAGCCCAAGGTCGTGAATGTCGATCCTCGCGCCGCCCCCTCCATCAAACCCGGCGTCATCGACTTCACCCAGGGCGCACCCGCGCCCGGTCAATTCACGCCCCAGCAGGCGGTTCCACCTCAATCTCAAGCCACGCCAGAACCGCCCAAGAAGAAAGGCTTCTTCAGCCGCCTCTTTGGCAAAAAGGACAAGTGAACCCGCATTCCCGGGCCCTTTGTGACACAGACACTCCTGTCTGTGCGAGTCGCGGAAACCAGGACAAGGCCACCGCATCATTTTTCGTCACTCACCCGATGTCTCCCGGCCAGCGCTGGACCAGTCAAAGCGAGCCCGAACTCGGACTCGGCATCATCACCGGTCTCGAAGCCGGCTTCATCGACATCCGCTTCCCAGCCACCGGCGAAAAGCGGCGTTATGCCCAGCGAAGCGCGCCTCTGCATCGCCTGAGTTTTCGTGCAGGCGACACCATCACGCTGCGGGACGGGTCAATGCATCAAATCGATGCTGTCACATCGCAAAATGACGCGCTGATCTACCACTGCGGTGCTCACACGGTTCCAGAATCCGAACTCGCCGACACCCTCGCTCTCGGCGGCCCGCAGGAGCGTCTCCTCGCCGCGAACGTGGACGATCTTCAGGCCTTCGCCCTCCGTGCCGAGGCCGTCGAATGGCGCTGCCGCATGCAAGCCTCGCCTGCGCGTGGTTTCATTGGCGGTCGGGTCGATCCCATCCCGCATCAGATGTCCATCGCGGCCGATGTCACCGCGCGTCTGCTGCCCCGCGTCCTTCTCGCCGATGAAGTCGGTCTCGGCAAAACCATCGAGGCCGGCCTCATTCTGCATCGCCTGCACCTCACCGGTCGCGCTTCGCGCATTCTCGTCCTCGTGCCTGACGCGCTGCCGCATCAGTGGTTCATCGAGCTGCTGCGCCGCTTCAATCTCATGTTCAGCCTCTTCGATGAGGAGCGCTGCGCCGCGATCGAGGCCGGTGATCCCGAGGGCAATCCCTTTCTCGACAGCCAGCACGTTCTCTGCCCGCTCTCGTTGCTCAGCGGCTCGTCAAAACGTGCGCAGCAGGCCGCCGATGCCGGTTGGGACCTTCTCATCGTCGATGAGGCGCATCACCTCGAATGGACGCATGAAACGCCCGGCCTCGCTTACCAGGTCGTCGAATCCATCGCCACACGCGTTCCTGGCGTGCTGCTGCTCACTGCCACACCACAGCAACTCGGTGCCGAGGGCCACTTCGCACGCCTCCGTCTCCTCGATCCCGACCGCTACAACGACTTGAACGCCTTCCTCGCTGAATCCGACCGCTACGAGCAGGTCGCACGTCTCGTCGATCGCATTCTCCAACGTGAGACGGACACTCCTGTCCGTCATTCCGGGATCTTCCAGCCCTCCGACCGCGAACTCTTCGCCAGTCATTCCCCCCGCGTGCAAAAACACGCCGCAGAGCTTCACGCAGGCGATGAATCCGCCCGCCAGCGCCTCGTGAACGACTTGCTCGACGAGTTCGGCACGGGCCGTGTCATGTTTCGAAACACCCGTGCCGTCATCCAGGGCTTCCCGCCGCGCCAATGTGAAACCCAGCTGCTTGGCCTGGAGCCAGACTCGACCGTGGAAGACACGCTCATTCGCTGGCTCGCCGCGAAACTGCGTGAACTAGGCGAAGCCAAGGTGCTGCTCATCTGCCGCACGCGCAAACTCGCCGCCGACATTCACGAACGCCTGCTCCGTGAGATCAACGTGCATGCCGTGCTCTTCCACGAAGGGCTCAATCTGATGCAGCGCGACCGCCACGCCGCCACCTTTGCCGATCCCGAGGGCGCACGGCTGCTCATCTGTTCTGAAATCGGCAGTGAAGGTCGCAATTTTCAGTTCGCGCAGCATCTCGTGCTGTTTGACCTGCCGCGTGATCCCGAATTGCTCGAACAACGCATCGGCCGCCTCGACCGGATCGGCCAGAAAGGCATCATTCACATCCATGTGCCGTTTGTGGAAGGCACGGAAGGCGAAGTGCTCGGCCGCTGGTATCACGACGGCCTCGACGCCTTCGAACACAGCCTGCAAGGCGCCACGCAACTGCTGCATACCTTCGCTGACGAGGTGGAATCGCTCTGCACGCAGTTTGACCGCGAAAAACTCGACGATCTCGTCCGCCGCACCCGCGAGCTGCGTCACGAAGTGCGCCAAAAGCTCGAACGCGGCCACAATCGCCTGCTGGAGCTCAATTCCTGCAAACCAAGGCTCGCTGCACGCATCATCGACCGCATTCGCGAGATCGACGCGGACGGCGACTTCGAGCGTTTCTTCATCCGCCTGCTCGATCACCTCGGCATGCATGTGGAGGAGATGACGCAGCGCACCTGGTTCATCCGTCCGGACAACCTGATCACCGATGCGCTGCCCTCGCTGCCTGCCGAAGGCCTCACGCTCACATTTGATCGCGAGCGAGCCCTTTCTCGCGATCACGAGTCGTTCCTCACCTGGGATCATCCACTCGTCACCGGTGCGCTCGACGTCTTGCTGGGCTCGCACACCGGAAATGCTGGTTTTGCGTTCTGGAAGGCCTCTGGCGCGGAAGGATTGGTCCTGCAGACCACCTTCGTTGCCGAATGCATCGCGCCACCGGCACTGCACGCCTCGCGTTTCATGCCTGCCCTGCCCATCCGCATCGCCGTGGACCATCAGGGTCGCGATTTGACCTCCGATGCGGCCTTTTCACGTGCCAAACTGACACCGGGGGATCCCACGCGCACCGTCCAAAACGATGCCGTGCGCCACAAACTGCTGCCGACGATGCTGTCCAAAGCTGAGCAGCTCGCCGAAGCGCAGTTGCAGCAGCTCAAGCAGCGCGGTCTCGCCAGCATGTGCAAGCACCTCGATGACGAGGTCGCCCGACTCGAAGATTTGCAGGCGCGCAATCCGCACATTCGTCCCGAAGAGATCGCCGCCCTGCGTGATCAAAGAACCGCCCTTGCCGCCGCCATTGGATCCACCGTGCTTCGACTCGACGCGGTGCGCTTGGTCCTGCGCTTGAAATGAAAGCAAGGGGATCATCCTGATCCGCAAAAGGCAGCGGGTATGGAACACCAAAGCCGGGGCACCCACCGGCTGAGAATCTGCCTTGAAACAATTCTTCCCGTTGCCTATCCTCGTAGCATGACCGCGACGCTCAAAGCACACTACGACGGCAAGGCCATCCTCTTGGATGAGCCCTTCGCGCTGCCACCGGCCGCGCGCCTGCTGGTCACGGTCTTGGAAGATGATGAAGAATCCCGCTATTGGAGTGAACTCGGAGCCGAGGCATTCTCCCGCGCGGATGCGGTGGTTGAACCTGAATACTCCGCCGACGACTGCATTGCATGAAGGCTGGTGATGTGATCCTCACCGCGTTGCCGCAATTTGATGGGCGTATCAAGACTCGTCCCGCCGTCGTTCTGTGCCTGGTGGAGCCGCATCTTGACCCGCTCATCTGTGGCATCAGCACCCAGCTTCACGAGGAAGTGCGGGGATTGGATGACCTCATCGTTCCTGGCGATACGGACTTTGCAGGAAGCGGGTTGAAGGCTCCTTCACTGATTCGTGCTGCTTTCCTCACCGTCATCATGCCTCATCGCATCTTCGGGCGGATTGGCAGCATCAGCGCTGCAAGATTGAAGCGCCTGCTCTCCCGCCTGGGCCAGCATTTGCTGGATCACGCCGCACGTCTGCCATAGGCCACGCTGGTGGATTTTGCGGGCAGGATTGCCCGCACTACTTCAATGCATGAAAAAGCCGGAGTCGCAAGACTCCGGCTTCGAATCATTTGGCGCGTCAGGCCGGCACACCGGTCAAACCGGGCGCCAGACCGCCTTCGTCCTCGTCCTCCTGCTTCGCGGGGCGCGGATCGGCGGCCTTGGGCAGCGGCGGTGGGGGAGGGGGCTTGCTCTTGTTTTCCGGTGGGTTGATGAGGTGGCCGTGCTCCATGATCTCCTTGATGTGAGAGCCGTCGAGCGTCTCGTATTCGAGCAAAGCCAGCGCGATGGCGTCGAGCTTGTCCTTGTATTTGAGGAGAACCTCTTTCGCCTTCGCATAGGCCTCGTCGATGAGGCGTTTGACCTCCTGGTCGATCTTCTTCGCGGTGTCTTGGCTGTAATTGTTGCGGCCGCGGCCCATGAAGCCAGCGCTTTCGTTCTCGCCGTATTCGATCATGCCCAGCTCGGTGCTCATGCCCCAGGAACAGACCATGCTGCGGGCGATGCGGGAGGCCATGCGGATGTCGCCGCTGGCACCGTTGGTCACATCGCCAAACTGAATCTCCTCCGCCACGCGTCCGCCCATGGCGACGATGAGGTCGTCGAGCAGCTCGCTTTTGCGGTCGTTGTGCTTGTCTTCCTCCGGCAACCACATGGTGGAGCCGAGAGACGGGCCGCGCGGGATGATTGTGACCTTGTGCAGCGGGTCGGTGTGCTCCAGCACCTCGATGAGAATGGCGTGACCGGCCTCATGATAGGCGGTGTTTTCCTTCTCTTTCTCGGTGAGGGCCATGCTGCGGCGCTCGCGGCCCCAGCGCACCTTGTCGCGGGCCTCTTCGAGTTCAGGCTGCGTGATGGCCTTCATGTTCTTGCGCGCTGCAAGCAGTGCGGCCTCGTTCAACAGGTTCGCCAGCTCTGCGCCGGAGAATCCAGGCGTGCCGCGGGCGATCTTGGAAAGGTCGGCGCTGTCAGAGAGCTTCACCTTCTTCGCATGGACGCGCAGGATTTCCTCGCGGCCCTTCACGTCGGGCAGATTCACGGTGACCTGCCGGTCAAAGCGACCCGGACGCAGCAAGGCCGGATCGAGCACGTCGGCGCGGTTCGTGGCGGCGATGATGATGATGCCTTCCTGCGTGTCGAAGCCGTCCATCTCGACGAGGAGCGCATTGAGTGTCTGCTCGCGCTCATCGTGACCGCCACCCATGCCATGACCGCGATGACGGCCCACGGCGTCGATTTCATCGATGAAAATGAGGCATGGAGCGTTCTTGCGGCCCTGCTCAAACATGTCGCGCACGCGGCTGGCACCGACGCCGACGAACATTTCCACGAAATCCGAGCCGCTGATGCTGAAGAAGGGAACATCGGCCTCTCCTGCGATGGCTTTGGCGAGGAGCGTCTTGCCGGTGCCGGGCGGGCCGACCATGAGCACGCCTTTGGGGATCTTGCCGCCGAGGCGCTGGAACTTTTTCGGGTCCTTGAGGAATTCGACAAGCTCCTGCACTTCTTCCTTGGCCTCCTCCACACCGGCCACGTCCTTGAACGTGACCTTGTTGCGGTCTTGGGAGAGCATCTTGGCCTTGCTCTTGCCGAAGCTCATCGCGCCGCGACCGGCGCTCCGGAGCTGCTGGCGCACGAGGAAGTAGAAGAAGGCGAGGATGATCAGCAGCGGCAGCAGAAAGCCGATGAGGGACGACCACATGTCGTTGTCATAGACCGGGATGAGCACGAGGCCGTGCTTGTCCAGCATCTTGATGAGCTCGTCCTTCTGGAACTCGATGTTCACCGGCACGCTGAACTCCTTGGACTCGTTCTTCGTGGCGTTGAAGGCGGGTTTCTTCGGCTCAGCCTCCTTGGCTGGTTCGGCGGGCAGGGGCTTGCTCAAGTCCGGATTGCCAGAGGCGGACTCACCGTCCTTGGCGGCGGCCAGTTCGGGAAAGTAAGCACCTTCGATGACCTGTTTCGTGGTCGTGTCTGAGGTGATGAGCACCAGCTTCTTGTCCTTGTCGATCAGACCCTTCTCCACCGTTTCCTTGAACCACGCGTAATCGAAGACCTTGCGGCTGGAGACCAGCCCCTTGTTCATCATCAGCCCGGAAATGAGCAGCGTGATGGCGAGCGCGAACAGCATGAAGCCCCGCCAGTTGAACTGCGGATCCTGGTTACGGCGGTTGGGGCCTTCGGGCCGATTGTTGAAGGGGTCGTCGGACATGTCGGGGGTTGGTTACACTCTAGTAACGTCCGCGACCATACATGCCGGTAATTTTTTTGCAAAATGCGTTTCCGGGGGCGGCGAGTGCCCCCTTTTAACGCCGCACGGCTTTAAACTCGCGGGTCAGGCTCGTCAGGGAGTCTTCGACGCCCATGCGCTCCAGACTGGACGCTCCGACGAAGCCATCGGCCGTGGTCTTGCCGAGCACGAACTCGACATCCTTTGGCGTGTTCACCGGGCCGCCGTGCGTGAGGGTGAAAACGTCCTTCTTCACGCTGCGGGCCGCGTCGATGATCTCCTGCGTGCGCTTGAGAGTGAAGTCCCAGTCCACCACGGCATTCACCACGCCGATGCTGCCACCGACGGTGGTGCCGACGTGGGCGATGACGGCATCAGCGCCGTTTTTGACCATCTCCACCGCCTCTTCCGGCGTGGCCACATAGACGATGCTGAACAGGTCCATCTTCGTGGCCAGGCCGACCATCTCGAACTCCTTCTGCACGCTCATGCCGGTCTCCTCGAGCACGCCGCGGAAGTGACCATCGACAATGCAGTGCGTGGGGAAGTTGTTCACGCCGGAGAAGCCCATGTTTTTGACCTGGTGCAGCCAGTGCCACATGCGGCGGCGGGGGTCCGTGGCATGGACGCCGCAGACGACGGGAATTTCTTTGACGACTGGCAGCACTTCATACTCGCCGATCTCCATGGCGATGGCATTGGCGTCGCCGTAGGCCATGAGGCCGCAGGTGCTGCCATGGCCCATCATGCGGAAACGGCCGCTGTTGTAGATGATGATGAGGTCCGCGCCGCCTTTCTCGATGAACTTCGCGCTGATGCCCGTGCCCGCTCCCGCGGCGATGATCGGCTCGCCTTTTGCCAGCGTGGCCTTGAGGCGGTCGCAGACTTCCTGCTTCGTGTAGGGATTTCCGATTCCGGTCCAGGGATTGGGCATGGTGAGGAGGATTTATGATTTACGATTTTTGATTTATGATTTGGCCTCTGGGCCGCATCGAAATCATAAATCGTAAGTTATAAATCATAAATCAATCCACCATGCACGCCCAAGCTGCCATCCAAGAGCTATCCGAAACGCACACGCACGGGCCGGGGACTGATTTTCGCGTGGTGCGTTCGTCGGAGAAGGACCTGCGGGCCTGGCTGCGTGGTGCACCGGTCAGCGCCACGCTGGCGCAGCACCGCATCGCGCATGCGGGCGTCATGACGGCGCGTGCGCCCTATCGCATCGTGCGCATGCATCAGGGCGGGCTTTACTTCCTGGCCTGTCTGGAAGGGGAGGGGCGTGTGCTAGTCGATGGCGTGTGGAAGAAATGCGGCGCGGGCATGGCCGTGGCGCTGCCGCCGTTCATGGTGAACGCGTTTCAAGCCGTGCCGGGCAAATCGTGGCGCTGCTGCTGGGTGCGCTACGAGCAGCAGCCTGAGCAGCGGCCTATTCTCAGCAGCAGTTCGCCCGTGATGGCCCCGTTTGATGGCAGGGCACTGTGGAACGCCATCGAAGGCCTGATCGACGAGGCTGGACACGCCTCCCAACCCGCCGCCATGTTCCACTGGGCCGAGCTGATCCAGCACTACATCGAGCGCTTCGCGCAACCTTGGCAGGTGGACGACCGCTTGCACCGCATTTGGGAAAAAGTCGCCGCGAATGTCGGTCATGACTGGACGCTGGACGAGCTCGCCCGACAGGCGCACGTCAGCGCCGAGCATTTGCGCCGCCTCTGCCGCAAAACGCTGGGCCGCACGCCCATGCACCACGTCACTTGGCTGCGCATGCGCAAGGCCGCCGAACTCCTCTCCACCACGAATCTGAAGATCGAAACCATCTCCCACGAGATCGGCTACATGAACCCCTTCGTCTTCAGCAACACCTTCAAAAAATGGATCGGCTGGCGCCCCAGCGAGCATCGCAGCCGGATGGGCGGGTAGTTCGTTAATCGGTCTGTTGCTCTGCCTCGCCCGCTGCCAGCAAGGTCAGGTCGATGAGATCCGGTGCCAGATAGACGCCTTTTTGCTTCATGGCGCGGATCGCGTCCGCCACCGAGACCAGCAGGCTGGCGCGATGCAGTTCAACGAGTATGCCGAGGGAGCCGATGACCTTCAGCCCTGCGAGCCGGGCAGCGCGGCGGCCACGCACTTCGTCGATGATGACAAGGTGCAGATCGTGTTCGAGCGCGGTCTGGATGACGGCGGCTTCACCGCTGCCGAGCGTGGCGAGCAAGGGGTTGAACTGCGGCGATCGCAGCGGGAGGACCTCACACCATGATGCCGCGGCGACTCGCGCGGCCGTGTCGTCTTTATGGCCGCCGGCGGCGAGTTCAGCCAGCACCTCGCCGGGGATGATCAGTTTTTCCACGATGCCGGCCAGCAGTTCAAAGTCAGGCAGCGCGGCCACCAGCGCGATCAGCGGGCTGCTATTAATGACCGGCGAAGGCTTCACGGGCGTGGGTAAATTCCAGCTTCAACTCGTCGGCATCGACATTGATGAACGAGACGCCCAGCCGTTCGAGCGCCAAGAGAAAGCGCACGCGGTCCATGCCCGCCATCTGCGCGGCTTGGGCGGAGGAAAGACGGCCCATCTCATACCACTTCGCCGCGAGCGCGAGCCGCGCCTCGCTCTCGAACTGCTGTCGCGACAGGTTCAGTTCATCCGGCAGCCGCTCGGGATAGTCGATGGTCAGGGACTGGCTCATGCGGCGCAGGCTATCACGCGGGTTGCGCCGAGGCAATCATTTCGCTGAGTTCGCGGAACCAGCCCCCCTTCGTCTTCAGCAACACCTTCAAACAATGGATCGACAGCGGACGAGTGAGCATCGCTCATTGATGAATGAGTTGGAGAGTTCGCCAGAACGCGGATGGAGACAGGACAAGAAGACGGCGAGAGGCGGAGAATGGTCTAACTGCCAACTGCGGCAAACAAGTCACTCATCCCCGCATCCTGCGCTTTTCCAGCTTTGGCAGACGGCCCTTTCTCCAGCGCACCGGAAGTTTGCAATTCATCTTCTGAGATCAGCGGGCCATTGCAGATGCGTTCGAGGAGATCGGCCTGCTGCGGCTCCAATGCCACGAGGCGGGTGAGCACGTTCAGGACGTTGATCAGCTCGGTGGTGTATTCCGGCAGCCAGTGGTCGGGCTGGATCTGGCCCAGCGGGGAGGGCGGGCGGCGGTCGCCCATGATGGGACGCTCGCGGTTCTTCTTCCGGTAGCTGAACCATTGCGTGAGCACCTGCTTGCCGGAAACCTCGTAGGCCCACACGGCAGGCAGGACGTGGTCGATGTGACCTTTGCCCACATGCAGACGCTGCGTGGCGGCGTCATAGGTGAGCGTGTCTGGCATGTCCGCAGCACCGAACGGGATGGCCCCATCTTTTGGAATGCTGGGGCGCTGTGCGGCCTCGGCACGCGGCGGTGCGGCGGGACGGTCCGCATCGGCATCGGCGAAGCGCTCGCCAAAGGTGTGCAGCCAGATGATCGAGCGTCCCAGGTCGGCAGCTTCGGTGAAGAGGGCCGCCTCCGCCGTCAGCGGAATGCGCAGGCCTGGGGTGGAGAGATCGTCTTGAAAACGGGCGGTGTAGGCTGGATGCGCGGTCACAGCGGCCAGGTAAGCCATGAAATCTTCTGCGTTAACGGCACACTCCAAACGCTCCGCGAGGTAGGGCAGAAGTTTCGGCGGGAGATTCGGCATGCTTGCTTTGCCATCCCGCCAAAGTGGGAATGCGCGGCCGCCGAATGATCCTTTATAGTGGTGAAGATCAGGCACAAAGCCTGTGATTGAAAGAGCTGGCCCGCTTGTTGGGCGTTCATCAATAAACGCCGTCAGATAAACTTGGGAGTCTGAACGAACTTCCCACAACTCAGGGTTCGCCTGATTGATCAATCGAATGTCAGGAATGATCCATTGGCGATCGAAGGAACGGAAGCCATAAGGCACGGGAGAAAGGCTGGCCCCCGTTTCATCCGCCACGCATTTTGCCGAAGCAGGGAATCCAGCAAGAGGCTTGGCAACGACTTTTTGGCTATGCTTGTCCCCGACCTCGCCATTGCGAAGATGCGGATGGAACAGGCGCTCTTATTCTTCAGCAGGCGCAGCCACCAAAGCCTGCCAGCGCTTCTCCAGAGACTCCGCATCCGGTGCGATGATCCAAGTGCGACCCGGCATGGTGCCGGAGCCGTTGTACAGGAAGAGCTCCTCGAGCTTTGGATAGGTGGCCCAAGCACCCGTGGAGGCGGGCAGGAAGGGCGCGCGCCAGTCGGCGGGACACTCAATCCATGAAGAACCAGTGAGACGCAGTTTGCTTAAAGCATCAAATTTCTGTGTGCGGTGCCCTTCGGGTAAAGCCTGGAAGAGCACACGTGCTGGAGTGCCGTCTGTCTTGTTGCTCGAACGCGATGCCAGCACAATGCAGATGGGCTGCTGCACTCCTTGGAAGATGCGCGTGTTCACCTCCGGCTGATGGCCTTCGGGCGTGCAGTCGATCACCCAGACATCGTCGCAAGTGCGGCGCAAGTAGTCTCGCATCTTTTGAAAGCCATCCCCTTTGAGGAATCCAGCCACGGTGATAAAGCAGACAATGCCGTTGCGATGCGCGGCGTGATGGTCAAAGACCTTCCAGGTGGCCCAGCGCCAGAAATAGACATAGAGGTTCCGCAGGTGCTTCGAGTGCGTGCCCACCTTCCATGCCACTGGTGGCATCCAGTCGGCCAGCGGCGCGGTTTTCTCTTCCTTTTTGGTTTGGCCTTCGACCCAGCCGCCGAGGCCCTTCGCCTTCTCCTTGTAGGGCGGATTGCCGATGACCACGGTCACCGGCTGCTCGCGCTTGATGCGGTTCGCCTCCCTGCGTGAGAGACCGATGGGCTCGTAGAGATGCGGCAGCCACTCTTCCTCCACATAGGGATTGCTCAGCGTGTCGGTGACGAACATCTGCGGTGTGGTGTTGAGCGGCGTGCCGGTGAGTTCGACGATTTCCGCCAGCATGCGGAGCTGTGCCACGGCGAAGGGACCGAGCTGCATCTCGAAGCCGATGAGCCGCTGCATCGCCAGCTCAATGGCTCCCTGGATGGCACCTTCGCCCTCGTCCTGCGCCACGGTGTCGGCAATACGGCGGAGCACACCGAGAAGGAAGGTGCCCGTGCCAACAGCGGGGTCTGCCAGCGTGACCGTGGTTGCCGCAAGCCCGTTTTGCTTCATGAAGCGTTTTGTGCGCAGCAGGTCGTCCACGAGGCGCACCATGGCGCTGACGACCTCCGGTGGGGTGTAGTAGGAGCCGGTATTCTTGCGCAAGGCATTGTCATAGACTTCCAAAAACTCCTCATAGAAGTAGAGCCAGGCATCCGGCTTCCCTTTGCTGATCTTTTTCCAGTTCACCACATCCAGCACGCGTGTGAGCGTGCCAAGGGAGGTCTTCAGCGTGGAACGGTTTTCGGCATTGTCCGTGAGCAGCCGCAGCGCAGAGCCGATCAGGGAATTCGTCTTCGTGAGTTCCGCAGAGGCTTTGTGCAGGCCGCTGGAGAGTTGAATGTCCTTCGCCCGCGCCATGAGCAGACCAAAGGTGACGGCCTGCGCGTAGCCATCAGCAAAACGCTCGTCGGTAGCATTGGGAAAGAGCAGCTTTCGCCAGTCGGTGGCGAGGGCTGTCAAGGCCTCGCTCCCGGCGGCGAGTTGTTCCGTGACTTCATCCCGCAGCAGGCGGCAAAGACGTGCGCTCATCCGGGCGAGATCATGAGCATTGCGTGGCGGCTCGGGTTTCCAGCGTAGGAAACTTTCAAACAAACCCACGAGCGCCGCAGGTGCGGCCAGTTCTGCACCGGAAGTCTCGATGTCGCCCTCCAGGCGCATGATGGAGCCAACAAGCTCGCCATCCTGCCAAAGGGAGAATTGGTTGCCATCGGAATAAAGCAAGTTGGGCAGGGATTGCAGTCGGCCCCACTGGTCTTTGTCATGCCCTTTGAACCGGCGTGGGTCTGCGCCTTTGCCGGGCGCTTTCAACTCGATGAAACCAATGAGCGCTTTGTCCACGGTGACGGCGTAGTCAGGTCGTGTCTTGAGATCGCTCAGAGATGATTCACCGACGGCGACAACGTTGTCGCGACCAAGGCCTGAAAGTTCCGCGAGATCAACGAGCAGAGTTTCAAAAGGTGCGCGCAGTTGATCTTCCGGCTGGCCCGAAGCGGCTACATTCGAGAGCTTCTCGGCGGCTGAGACACCGAACGTCGAAATCGCCGATTCGAGGCAGAGCTTGGCAGATTTCGAGGAAGATTTGCTCATGGGAAATCGACACGATTCAATCGTCCCCATCACCCTGCGAAATGTTGCCGTAGAGCTCGGGGAAGCGGCGTTCGAGGGATTTGGGGGTGATGTAGCCGATGAGCTGGGCCTCGTGCCAGTCGGCGAGGCCCCAGAACTCGTGTGGGAAGGCCATGATGACGGCGGTGGCGGTGGGCATCTTCGGGATGTTCGCGCGGGCGAGGATCTTTTCGGCGAAGTCGTGCATGCCGGGGTTGTGGCCGAACATCATGACGTGCTGCCAGCCTTCGTCGAAGCCGCGCAGCATGTCGAGGATGCTGTCGGCCTCGGCGAGGTAGAGGCGGGACTCAAGCAGGAGTTGGTCCACGGGGAGGAGAAAGGTCTCGCGCGTGATCTGCGCGGTGGTGAGCGCGCGCAAGGCGGTGCTGCTGACGAGGCGTTCAGGGCGGGGGAGCAGGGCCGGAATGCCGTTCCCGCCAAAGTAGGTGCGATGCAGGAAATTGGCGACGGCCGGGGCGGCGCGTCTGCCGCGCTCGTTGAGCGGACGATCATGATCCGCCACGCCGGGCTCGGCCCAACTGGATTTGGCGTGACGCATGATCGTGAGATACTTCATTTCGAGCGGAGGGCAGAAAATGACGAATGGCGAATGAGGAATGACGAATGAATGACGACGCTCGAATGAACAAAATCGAATGCGTCGCACGCTTTCGCGAGAGTTGAGGCATTCGACATTGGGATTTCGTTCGTCATTCGGTTTTCATCATTCGTCATTTGCCAGCACCGCCAGCACGAGACGTGCCGCAGCATGTCTCGGCGCGTCACGCGTTCACTCTCTCGAGCTTCACGGGATAAGTTTGAAAAGCGTTCCACTGGCACACGATGAGGTCGCCATTGTCGAGCACGCAGACGTCGTGGCCGTGATCGAAGACGCGCTCGGCCTGCATGAGGGGCTGGAGCTTGCCGTCGGTGTAAACGGGCTCGGTGCCGCCGGGGGCGCTGACGACCTTGCCCGCGGCGTCGAGCACGACGGTGAAGCCGCTGGGATTCTGCGGGAGCTTGTTGATGTCGGGGGTCTTCGACCAGCACACGCCGGCGTAGAGCTCCTGTCCGGCGATGACCGGCCTGCAAACCATCGCGCCGGGGACGGCGAGTGTTTCGAGATATTTGCCGTCGAGCGTGAAGCGGCGGAAGCAATTGTCGATGCGCGAGGTGACGATGACGGTGGCCTTCTCGGTGCCCTGGCGGGTGTCGATGGCGATGCCGTGGGCGTTGTTGAGCTTTTCCTCGGCCGGGACGTCTTTGCTGCCGCCGAAGCGCTGGATGAATTTGCCCCGTGCATCGTAGCGCAGCACGAATTGCGAGCCGTAGCCATCGGCGACGTAGATGTCGCCGTTCGGAGCGATGGCGGTCTCCGTGGGATTGAAGACCATGTCGGGCTCGTAGGCCCCGACGCTCATCGGATGGCTGATGGAGAAGATTTCCCTGCCGGTGAGGTCGATTTTCGTGATGCGACCGGTCTGACGATAGCCGCCGCTGCCGCTCTTCCACAAGCCGCTGTCGGTGACGAAGAGGAACTCCGCGCCGTTTTCATTCGAGAGCGTCAAGCCGTGTCCGCCGGGCCAAACACCGCCCCAGGAGTCGAGGATGGTGCCGTCGGGCTTGAAGACGAGCATTTGGTTGTCCCAATGGTCGCCGATCATGAACAGGCGGCCGTCTTTGACCTGGACCATCTCGTGGCAGTTCAGGATCGGATGATGGCGGCCCTGACCTGCGGGCACCCAATCCTTGTTTACCTTGTAGCGATGTGCGCCGTGGCCGATGACGGTGTCCTTCTTGGGATCAGGCGCGGCACGCAGCGTTTCGGTGAAGGTTGCAGCCGCCGCGGTGGCGAGACCGGAGAGAATATGGCGTCGTGTTTTCATGTGTGCTGGATTTATCGACACAGGCGCGGACCCACGCACGCTCAATTCCGCTTCATCATGGTGGCGATGCGGTGGACGGTCTGCGTGAGTTCGCCGGCCTCGTAGGGCTTTGGTAGCACGCCGACGAAGCCAAGCTCGAGGAAAACCATCTGCACTTCCTGCGTGACGCTGCCGCTGGTGCAGACGATGCGCGCGTCGGGATCGAGGTGGAGGATTTCCGCAGCGGTCTCGGTGCCGTTCATGCCGCCGCGGAGCGTGAGGTCCATGAGCACCACGTCGGGCGGCGTGCCTGTTCGGTAGAGGCTTTGGTAGATCTTGATGGCATCCTGTCCGTTGTCGCACTGCACGACCTCGTAGCCGCAGCGCGTGAGGATCATGTTGGCGACTTTGCGCAGGTCGTCCTCGTCATCGACGATGAGCACCTTGCCCTTGCCATGCTTGAGCGGAACAGGTGCTGCGTCGGCGGGCGTGAGAACCTTGGTGGCACCGGCACCTTCGGCGGCGGCCAGATAGACACTGAATTCAGTGCCGACATTCGGCGTGGAGGTCACCCGGATCTCTCCGCCCATTTCATCGATGAAACGTTTGCAGGTGGTGAGGCCGATGCCGTTGCCGTCGGCCTTCGTGGTGAAGGATTCGCGGAACAGGCGTTCGAAGTTTTCCTTCGCGATGCCGCAGCCTCGGTCGCGCACGACGAGGCTCACATAGGAGCCGGGCTTCAAGGTGCCGTCGCCCTGTGCGCCAACGATGTGGTTGTGCGCCTCGACATCCATGTAACCGCCGTGCGGCATGGCCTGGATGCCGTTCATGACGAGATTCTGCAGCACCTGGCTGAGTTTCACGGGATCGGCGACCGCGAGGCGCAGATGGTCGTCCTGACGCACGCAGACGTGCACATTCGAGCCAGCGCCGGCGAATTCGACCGTATCGCGCATTAAGGCGGCGAGATCGGTGGGCTCGTGCTTGCGCGGAGCGGCCTTGGAGGCGGTGACGACCTGCGAGGTGAACTGCTTGGCACGCTTCAGGCCAGTGAACACGGCCTGCAGCTCTTGCGCGAGGGCCGGGTGTTCCTGCACCTGCTGGATGAGCGCGGACAAGCGCACGGTGGCGGGGCCGAGAAGGTTGTTCACGTCATGCGCGATGCCTTGGGCGAGTGCAGCGAGGTTTTCCTTCCGAAGTTGGACCGACTGCGCGTCGAGATCGTCCGCCGCCGGCTTGAACTCGGCTTTTGATGCCCCTGTTTGCAAAGGGCTGATGAGAATCGTGAAGTTCAGGAGCTTGCGCAGGCTGTTGAAGACGGCGCGGACGCGCCACTTGCACTTCACCGGCGTTTGCGTGCGCAGGCTTTGCAGGGCGCACTCGCACTCGTGGCAGCCGCCGCTTTCCATCGCCTGGCGCAGGCTTTGCAGCAACTTGGTCGCATCCCGGTCGTCGGCGACGAGGTCGTTCAAGCCCAAGCCACGCAGCCCGGCTTCTGGGTCGGCACCGGCCAGCATGGCGGCGGCGGCATTGCTGAAAAGCACCTTTGGACCGCATTTGGGGTCGCTGGCCTCGCTTTCGACGATCACCACGCCGTCCTTCACTTGGTCCAAAGCCACGCGGAGGTAATAGTTGGCCACCTTCAGTTGCTCCACGCTCTGCTCCAGCTCGGCGACCGAGGCGGGATTGGAAGTGGAGGAGGGCGAGGTAGTCATGATTTTTCCGCTCAGTCTCCCCTGTTTAGCCATTTAAGATAATTAAGACAACTTTAATTTTTGATATTCTGAGTTTTTCTGACTCCCACTTTTGAGAGTGGGTAATTTCAGTGGCTTCATTCGCAGCCCGCTTCCGCAGTGAAAAACACCTTGCCACTCAAGGGTTCTCGTCTAGCATCCGCGCCCCTATGTCCAAAAATGCTGGCATCGCCAAGACGAGAAAAGCTGTCGCCAAACGATTCAAAGTCACTGCGACGGGTAAAGTGCTGCGCCGTAAACAAGGCAAGCGCCACATCCTGCAGAACAAGAACCGCAAGCGGAAGCGTAACCTCGGCAAAGTCGCCCTCGTGGCGGAAGTCGATGTGAAGGCGATCAAGATGAACCTACCGTTCCATTGATCCCATCACCGGTTCCCAGATGGAACCAAAGATGCGCAAGCCTGGCTCCCTTCGCACGGAGCCTTCGACCAGGTGAGGCAGCGCATCCACCTCAAAAAAACAGCCTGATCACTGACAGAACAACATGCCAAGAGCCACCAACTCCCCCGCCAGTCGCAAGCGTCGTAAGCGCGTGCTGGCCAAAGCCAAAGGTTATCGCGGATTCCGCAGCACGCACTTCCGCTACGCCAAGGACGCCGTCCGCAAAGCCGAAACCTACGCCACCCGCGACCGCAAGGCCAAGAAGCGCAGCTTCCGCAACCTCTGGGTCCAGCGCATCAATGCCGCCACCCGCCCGCTCGGCCTGAGCTACTCCCGATTTATGGAGGGTCTCAAAGCCGCCGGTGTCACCCTCGACCGCAAAGTCCTCGCCGACCTCGCCGTCAAGGACGCCGCCGCCATCGAGACCCTCGTCCAGCAGGCCAAGGCCGCGCTGGAAGCCAAGGCGTCCGCCGCGAAAGCGTAACACCGCGAGGCCCATCACAGCCTTTCACCGCAGCCGGGACGCTCTGTGTCCCGGCTGCTTTGTTTTTACCCTCGATCCTTTTTTTGCCCGACCATGCTCACCCAACTCGATTCCCTCAAAACCGACGCCCTCGCCGCTCTCGCCGCTGCGCAGGATGAAGCCGCGCTCGAAGCCGTGCGTGTGAACTTCCTTGGCAAAAAAGGCAGCGTCACCGCTTTGAGCCAAAACATGCGTGACGTGCCCGTCGATCAGAAAAAGGAAGTCGGCGCCAAATTGAACGATGTCCGCACCGCCATCACCGACGGCATCGAGTCGAAGAAACTCGCCCTTCAGGCCGCTTTGGACGCGAAAGCCGTCGAAGGCATCGACATCACCCTCCCCGGTCGTCCGGGCACCGGCACCGGCGCGTTGCATCCGCTCACGCAGATCCGCGATCTCGCCATCCGCACGCTGCGTCGCCTCGGCTTCATTTTGGCCGAAGGACCGGAGATCGAGACTGAGTTCCACTGCTTCGACGCGTTGAACACGCCCGCTGATCACCCCGCTCGCAACGAGAAGGACACCTTCTACCTCCCCGATGGCCGCCTGCTGCGCACGCACACCTCCAGCGTGCAAATCCGCACGATGGAAGCCGCGAAGTCGCTGCCCATCCGTATCATCGCCCCCGGCGCCGCGTATCGCCGCGATGAGATCGACGCCACGCACCTCAGCGTCTTCAACCAGCTCGAAGGCCTCTACGTCTCCAACGACGTGAGCCTCGCCGATCTCAAAGGCACGCTCGAAGCCTTCTTCCGAGAGATTTTCGGCCCCAACACCGCCGTGCGCTTCCGCCCGCACTTCTTCCCGTTCACCGAGCCGAGCTTTGAGATCGACGTGAAACTCGAAGCGAAGGGCAAAGACGCCCGTTGGATCGAAATCGCTGGCTGCGGCATGGTCGATCCCGCCGTCTTCACCGCCGTGAACAAATCCCGCGGCGACAACCTCTTCGACCCCGAGACCACCACCGGCTTCGCCTTCGGCCTCGGCCTCGACCGCCTCGCGATGATCCTCCACAGCATCACCGACATCCGTCACCTCATCGAAAACGACGTCCGCTTCCTCCAGCAGTTCGCCGCGTGATGCATCGCGTCCGCCTTGACCATTCCTTGACCCTTTGACCGCCTTTTTGTCATGCAAGTCTCCCTCTCCTGGCTCAGCACTCATCTCGACCTCAGCAGCTACACCGTTCCGCAGCTCTCGGATCTCCTCACCTTCGCCGGTGTCGAAGTCGAAGGCATCGAAGAAACAGGGCTGACTGACAAAGTCGTGGTGGCGCAGATTGATTCGTTCATTCAGCACCCGAAAGCAGACAAACTCAGCGTCTGCCAGGTCAATGACGGCAGCGGCAGCGCCCGACAGATCGTCTGCGGTGCAAAGAACTTCAAAGCGGGCGATAAAGTGCCCCTTGCGCTGCCAGGGGCTGTTTTGCCTGGTGGATTCGCCATCAAAGAAGGCAACTTACGTGGTGTCGACAGCTTGGGCATGATGTGCAGCGGCAAAGAAATCGGCCTCGGAGACGACCACGCTGGTCTTCTTATCCTCGATCCCGATTCGCCAATCGGAACGCCTTTCAATCAGCTCGAACCATTTCAGAAGCTTAGTTCTCCCGACGTGCTCTTCGATCTCGAGATCACGCCAAATCGCCCCGATCTCCTCAGCCATCTCGGCCTCGCCCGCGAGCTCAGCGCCCTCACCGGCATCCCGCTCAAAGGCCAACGCGACTACACCGCTGCAAAAACAAAAACCGCCGGCTCCGACATCAAGCTGGAAGCCAAAGACGCCTGCCCGCTTTACACCGCACGCGTTATCAAAGGCGTCAAAGTCGGCCCCAGCCCCGAGTGGTTGCGTCGTCGCCTCGAAAGCATCGGCCTGCGTCCGATCAACAGCATCGTGGACATCACGAACTTCGTCATGATGGAGATGGGGCAGTCGCTGCACTGCTTCGACCTCGACAAGCTCAGCGGCTCCATCGTCGTGCGAAACGCGAGCGAAGGTGAGCAGATGCTCGCACTCGACGGCCAGAGCTACACGCTGCTGGCCGACGACCTCGTCATCGCCGATCAGAAACGCGCCGTTGCCATCGCTGGTGTCATGGGTGGTGAAGAAACCGGCGTCACCGAAGCCACCACCAACGTGCTGCTCGAAGCCGCGTGGTTCACGCCTTCCAACATCCGCCGCACCTCACGCCGACTCGGCCTCAGCAGCGACAGCAGCTATCGCTTTGAGCGCGGCATCGACCCGCAGCAAGTCGCCGGCGGCTCCGAACTCGCCACCAAGCTCATCCTCAACATCGCTGGCGGCACCGCAGAGGACGTGCTGCACGTCGCAGGCGAAGCGCCCGCTTTGACCGGCGAGGTCACGCTCGACGAAGACCGCGCCCGCAAGCTCCTTGGCACACCCGATCTCACGGGCGACGAAATTCACGCCATCCTCGAAAAGCTCGGCCTCGGCAAAAAAGCCGCCACGAAGCACGAGAGCCGCTGGCACATCCCCAGCTACCGCGCCGATTTGCAGCGCCCCGTCGATCTCATCGAAGAAATCGCCCGCGTCATCGGTCTCGACCGCGTTCCATCGAAAATGACCGCCGTCGCCGTGCCCAGCGATGCCACCGATCGCGCTTACGACTTTGCCATGACCATCCGTCAGGCCTTGGTCAATCGCGGCTGCTTTGAAGCCCAAACCCTGCGCCTCATCGCCGATGCGCAACTGCCCGACACCCTCGGCGGCGGCACCGGCGTCGCCGTGAAAAATCCGCTCAGCGAAGACCACACCACGCTGCGCCCCAGCATCATCCCCGGCCTCATCGCCACCGCCGCGCTGAACATCCGCCAAGGCGCCGACCGCCTGCGCTTCTTCGAGCTCGGCCGCGTCTTCCTCAAACTCCCGAACGGCAACAGCCGCGAAGAAGAACGCCTCGCCATCCTCATCAGCGGCCCCGTCAGCCCCTCAAGCTGGCACGCCCGCGCCCCGCAGGCTGCCGACATCCATGAGTTGATGGGCATCATTCAAAATCTGCCCGGCCTCAGCCGCGTCAGCATCGAGCCAAAAGCCGTCAAAGAATCCCCCGCGAACTTCCTGCTCACCAGCGAACTCCGCGACGGCAATCGCAACCTCGGCTGGATCGCCCAACTGCATCCCTCCCGCGCCCGCGACATCAGCGCGCGTCATCCCGTCTATGTCGCCGAATTGCTCCTCAGCGCCCTGCGCCAGGGCAACACCGGCCCCGCGAAGTTTGAAGAACTCCCGCGCTTCCCCGGCATGACCCGCGATGTCGCCATGGAAGTCCCCGCCGACCTCCCCCACGCCAAAGTCGCCGCCTTCTTCACCTCCCAAAAAGAGCCTCTCTTCATCGCCAGCGAAGTCTTCGACGTCTTCACCGACCCGAGCGGCCAAAAGATCGCCAAGGATCGCAAATCCATCGCCTGGACCCTCACCTACCGCAGCCCCGAAAAGACCCTCGAAACCGCCGAAGTCGATGCCGCCCACCAGCGCATCCTCGCCGCGCTCGAGAAGGCTTTGCCTGCAACGGTGCGTAAGTGATCACATCACCTCACCGATCACCTTCGCCACGCGATCCATCTCGGCTTCTGTGTTGTAGAAATGCGGGCTGAAACGCAGCAGCGGCTGCCCGGCGCGGTTGTGACGCAGGGAGGTGGCGATGTGATGCTCGTTGAGGTGCTTGGAGATGTCTTCGAGCGATCGTGATGGGTGCTGGATCGTCGTGATGCCGGAGGCATGGATGCTCTTGGGATCGGGGCCGACGAAGGTGAAGCCCTGCGGAGCCAGACCGGCATGCAGGCGGGCTTTGAGCTTCAGCAACTGGCCACTGATGGCGTCGAGGCCAACTTCTTGAATCAATTCGATGCCAGCCTTCATGCCGAGGATGCCGGAGATGTTCAACGCGCCGGGTTCGTAGCGGCGTCCGCCGCGTTCGAAGTCGATCTCCTCCTGCGCGATGAAGTTCGGGCTGCGCACATTCCAGGAGCCGAGCAGGCTGGGCCGCAGCATGTCCTGAAGTTCTTCACGCACGTAAAAGATGCCCGCGCTCATCGGCCCGAGCATCCATTTGTGCGAGTCGGCGGAGAGGAAGTCGACGTGATCGACACGCGTTTCGAACGCGCCGACTGTTTGAATCGCATCGAGGCAGAACAACACGCCGCGTTCGCGCAGCATGCGGCCAATGCGGTCAATCTCGATGCGGAAGCCGCTCAAAAAGTGGCAAGAGGCGAGAGCGACGAGCTTTGTTTTTGGCGTGAGCGCTGCTTCGATGAGTTCCGGCGTGATTTCGCCGGGAGACTTCGGTTGAAGACGCTTCAAGACGACGCCGTGGCGTTCGAGATCGCTCCACGGATAGACATTCGCCGGATAATCGTCGAGATAGCTCACGACTTCATCCCCCTGCTGCCATGGGAGACCGTTGGCGACCAAACTGAGCCCAACGGATGTCGGGCCGATGAGCGCAATCTCGCTGGCCTTGGCTCCGATGAGCTTCGCGGCAACGACGCGTGTCTCATTCACTGCACGCCAGGCTTCCGGATACTCCTGCATGCGCAGGCAGCATTGTTCCAGGTAATCCTGCATCGTGCGCGTCACCCGTCGCGGCAGGATGGTGACACCGGCGTGAGCAAGGAAGAGGCTGTCCTTGATCACCGGGAACTCCTGCTGGCGCAGGGATTCGTCAGAAAGAAGGGCTTCGAGGGTGAGCATGACGATGAATGACGAAACCAGAATGAGGAATGATGAATCAATGCCGAAGCTCGAATGAAGAAAGTGGCCAGAGACGCCGAGAACTCGTCATTCGCCATTCTGGTTTCGTCATTGAAGGAGCCTAAGCGACTTTCAAAGTCTTCGCGCCCTCGTCGATGAGGTGCCAGAAGCTCTTCGACTGGCTCAGGGCCTCGTCCTCACCAGCACCGGGTAGGTTGCTGCGGTAGAGGAAGTCGGTGAGGGTGTTCTTGTGCAGCACGCGATGCACGCGGACGTTGCCATCGACGATGCTGAAGTAGATGCGGTGGTCACCGGCACGGCAGCGGTAGTGTTTCTTGCTGCCGCGCTCCAGCAGGCCGTAGCGCTTGGCAAGGATGGCGTCGTCGATGTCGGCCGGCTGGATGTTCAGCGCTTCAAGCAAGTGGAACTGCACCTGCGCGGGCAGTTGGGAGAGCTCGGCGGCGCTGATGTCGTTGAAAACGATCTGGATCACGGTGGTCGGGGCGGGAGGGTTGCTTACAAGCGTTTGATCACATGCTTTTTTCGGACGTTGTCCATCCATGTGTCGATGTTGGCCTTGGATTTTTCCGCATTGATCATCTTTTCGATTTCGCCGCGCTTTTCCTCCAGCGAGGGCGCCTTGCCGAGCTTCTTCGCGTCACAGGCCACGATGATGTACGAGCCTTCCTGCTCGATGATCGGGCTGATGCCGCCAGTTTTGAGCTCCATGGCGGCATTGGAGATGGCGGGCATCATGTCAGTCTTGGCCATCCAGTCCCACGAGCCGCCGTTCTCCGCGCGGCTGTCCTGGGAGTAGGTCCGGGCCGTGGCGGCGAAGTCAGCGCCGCCGACGAGCTTGGATCGCAGCTCCTGGGCCAGTTTCTTTTGCTTGTCAGCAGATGAGCCGACCTCGCCGCTGAATTTCGGAATGGTGATGGTGGAGATTTTGATCTGGTCGCCCTCACGCCACTTGTCCACGTTCTTGTTGTAGAACTCTTCGACTTCGCGGGGAGTGGCAGGTGGGTGCTCGCCAGAGTTGCGGGCGCGCATGACGTTCACGATGACCATCTTCTCGCGCATCTCGCGGAATTTCTTCACGGACATGCCGGTCTTGGCCAGTTCGTCCACGAAGGCGTCGCGATTGCCCTTGAAGCTCTCGCGGATGATGGAGTTGATGTCGTCATCGACGTATTGCGGCTTGATGACACCACCGATCTTCTTGAATTCGGCGAGGAGGATTTCGCGGTCGATCAGGGATTCGAGTGCGGAACCGCGGAGGATGGCGAGTTCCTTGTTGATTCGGGCTGGGTCGTTTTGAAACTGGAAGCGGATGATCTGCTCCTGGGCCTTGATCGTGTCTCGCACCTCGGATGACATGATGGGGTTGCCATCGACCACGGCCACGATGGTGAAGGAGGATGACTGGGCCATGGCGCTGGAAAAGGCGATGGCGGCAAAGAGGGCGGGCAGGCTGTTGCGAAGGGAAATCATGACTGATCGACCGGCATCGTAGGGCGTGGGGGCGGCGTGGCAAGGTGAAGTTGAGCCCGGCGCGGCCCCTGTTTGCAGCTTCACCTTGCGTGATTGCGGGTTCACTCTCTACTCTGCGCCTCCCAATCGCCGACCCATCCCCGCCATGAGCAAGAAAGCCGCCGCCAAGCCCGCCAAAGCCTCCACCTCCTCCTCGAAGAGCCTGCTCGTCGAGAATCGCGTCTTCAAGCCGGACGCCGGTTTTGTGAAGAAGGCCCGCATCAACTCGATGGCGCAGTACAAGAAGATGCATGCCGAGTCGCTCAAGAATCCGGACAAGTTCTTTGGTCGCGAGGCGAAGGAGCTCACCTGGAGCAAGCCCTTCACCAAAGTGCTCGACTGGAAGTGCCCGAACGCGAAGTGGTTCACCGGCGGCAAGCTCAACGTCAGCGAAAACTGCCTCGACCGTCATCTCAACGGCCCGCGCAAGACCAAGGCGGCGCTTATTTGGGAAGGCGAGCCCGGCGAGAAGCGCGTCTATACCTACCAGCAGCTCCACCGCGAGGTCTGCCGCTTCGCCAACGTGCTGAAGCGCCACAAAGTGAAAAAAGGCGACCGCGTCATCATTTACATGCCGATGATCCCGGAGGCCGCGATTGCCATGCTGGCCTGCACACGCATCGGTGCCGTTCACAGCGTCATTTTCGGCGGTTTCAGTGCTGAATCGATCAAGGACCGCGTGCTCGACAGCGGTGCCTCAATTGTCATCACGGCCGATGGCGGCTACCGCCGCGGTGCGGTGGTTGCTTTGAAGAAAAACGTCGATGACGCCCTCAAGGCCAACGACACACCGGTGAAGACCGTGGTGGTGTTTAAGCGCACCGGCCAGGACATCCACATCGAGGAAGGCCGCGACGTGTGGTGGCACCGCGAGCTCGAATACGTCGATGCGAAGTGCCCGGCGGTGGCGCTCGATTCCGAGGCGGATCTTTTCATTCTCTACACCAGCGGCAGCACCGGCAAGCCCAAGGGCATCCTGCACAGCACTGCGGGCTACCTGCTGCATGCGCAGATGACCTGCAAATACGTCTTCGACCTCCGCGACGACGATGTGTATTGGTGCACCGCCGACATCGGCTGGGTCACCGGCCACAGCTACATCGTCTATGGCCCGCTGGCTCTCGGCGCGACCTGCCTCATGTATGAAGGCGCGCCGAACTGGCCGGAGAACGACCGCTTCTGGAAGATCATCGAAGAATACGCCGTCACCGTTTTCTACACCGCACCGACCGCCATCCGCGCCTTCATGAAATGGGGAGACGAATGGCTCAAGAAGCACGATTTGAGCAGCCTGCGCCTCCTTGGCACCGTCGGCGAGCCGATCAATCCCGAAGCGTGGATGTGGTATCACAACAAGGTCGGCGGCGGCAAATGCCCCATCGTCGATACCTGGTGGCAGACCGAAACCGGCGGCCACATGATCACGCCGATCCCCGGCGCGGTGCCCACGAAGCCGGGCACCGCCACGCTGCCCTTCTTCGGCGTCGATGTCGGCATCGTCGATGACCTCGGCAACGAAGTCGGCACGAATGAGCAGGGCAAGCTCGTCATTAAAAAGCCCTGGCCGTCCATGCTGCGTGGCATCTGGGGCGATAAGAAGCGCTACCAGGAAACCTATTGGAGCGACTTCAAAGGATGGTACTTCGCGGGCGACGGAGCGCGTCGCGACAAAGACGGCTACATTTGGATCATCGGCCGCATCGACGACGTGCTCAACGTCGCCGGACATCGCCTCGGCACCGCCGAAGTCGAAAGCGCCCTCGTTTCCCATCCCGCCGTCGCCGAAGCCGCCGTGGTCGGCCGCCCGGATGAACTCAAAGGCCAGGGTGTCGTGTGCTTCGTCACCGTCAAAGAAGGCATCAAGACCAGCCGCGACCTCAGCGAAGAGCTCAAGAAGCACGTCCGCAAAGTCATCGGCCCCGTCGCCACGCCGGACGAAGTTCGCTTTGCCGCCGCGCTGCCCAAAACCCGCTCCGGCAAGATCATGCGCCGCCTCCTCAAGCAAATCGCCGCCGGCGAAACGCTCAAAGGCGACACCACGACGCTCGAAGACATCAACGTCATCGCCGCACTCTCCGCGGCCAGTGGCGAGGATTGATCCATCGCACAAGCAATGCGACAGACCGGAGCGTGGACGCCTTCGTCCGCCTCTGGCGGCTTATCTTCACAGACTTTGCCTGTAAACGGCTAAAGTCAGCATGCGCATGACGTTCCATCTCGCCACCAATCCGACCACGCCATGAAACGCACGCTACTGCTCCTCGCCCTTTGCGCTCCGCTCTCCGCTTTCGCCGACAATTGGCCCATGTGGCGTGGGGCGAGTGGGGACGGCACCTGTTCCGAGTCGAATCTGCCGCTGAAATGGGGCGTGGAGGAAAATGTGGTGTGGAAGGTGAAGCTGCCGGACCGGGGGAATTCGACGCCGGTGGTGTGGGGGGACAAGCTGTTCCTCACGCAGGCCATCGAGAAGGAAGGAAAGCGTCTGCTGCTGTGCTTTGACAAAAAGACCGGCAAGCAACTGTGGGACGCGGGCACGATCTACAAGGAGCCGGAGTTGACGCATGGCACGAATCCGTATTGCGCGGCCTCGCCTGCGACGGATGGCGAGCGTGTGGTGGTGTTTCACGCTTCGGCAGGTGTGTTTTGCTACGACATGAACGGCAAGGAGCAGTGGAAGCGCACGGATCTGGGCAAGCAGCATCACATCTGGGGCTGTGGCACCTCGCCGGTGATCGCGGGTGATCGTGTGTTCCTGAATTTCGGCCCCGGCGAGAACACGGTGCTTTTTGCCTTCGACAAAAAGACCGGCAAGACGATCTGGCAGCACAAGGAGCCTGGCGGTGCGAGCGGCGAGGGCGGGAACAAGCAATGGCTCGGCTCGTGGAGTGATCCGATCCTGCGAAAAGTCGGCACGCATTACGAGTTGCTCATGTCGTATCCCGGCCGGGCCTGTGCTTTCGATCCGCTCGCCGGCAAGGAGCTGTGGACCTGCGAGGGGCTAACGCCGCTCGTCTATAATTCGCCCCTGTTCGCCGACGGCGTAGGCATCTTCATGTGCGGCTACGGCGGCGCGGCGATGGCAGTGAAGGCGGGCGGCAGCGGCAATGTGACGGAGAAAAACCGCGTGTGGCACCTGCCGCGTGTGCAGCAGCGCATCGGCAGCGGGGTGATTCGCGACGGGCATCATTACATCCTGACCGACGGCGGCATCGTCGAGTGCCGCGACGTCAAAACTGGCGAGATGATCTTCAACGAACGTCTCAAAGGCCCCGGCCCCACGGGGCAGAACTGGTCGTCCCTCGTGCTCAGCGCTGATGGCAAGTGCTATGCGGCCAACCAAGGTGGCGACTGCTTTGTCTTTAAAGCGGAGCCGAAGTTCGAACTGCTGGCCACGAACTCGCTTGGAGAGAAAATCATCGGCTCCATCGCTGTGAGCGACGGTTTGCTCTTCATTCGCGGTTATCAGAATCTCTGGTGCATCGGCAAGAAGTAGATGTCGGCAAAGCCGCCGCAGGGTACAGCCAGCCCCCGGATTTCCCCTTGCCCACGTCGGGCCGGAACGCTAACGAACGCGCTTCCATCCCCGCGCCATGGCCCAATCCGACCGTCAGCACACCCTCGCCAAAGCCGTCTCCATGACGGGCACCTCGCTGCACACTGGCGAGCAGGTCACGCTCACTTTGCAGCCCGCGCCGGAGAATTTCGGCTTCAAGTTTCGCCGCGTGGATCTGGAGGACAAGCCCTTCATCGCTGCGCTCGCTGAAAAAGTGCAGAAGGTCGAGCGCGCCACCACCATCGCCGAGGGTGGTGTGAATGTTCACACGGTCGAGCACGTCCTCTCCGCCCTCACCGGCATGGGCGTGGACAATGCCATCATCGAGATGGATGCGAACGAGCCGCCCATCGCCGATGGCAGCGCGATGCCCTACGTCGAACTCATCAAGTCCGCCGGACTGACCGAGCAAAAAGAAGCGCGGAAGGTGTTTGAGATTCGCGAGCCGATCTACCAGGAGACACGCGACGGCACGATCCTCACCATCGTCCCGGACAAAAAATTCCGCGTCTCCTGCACCAATGTGGGTCCGAACGGACGCTTCACGCAGTATTTCAGCACGGAGATCAATCCCGAGACCTATGAGAAGGAGATCGCCGCAGCGCGCACCTTTGTTTATTACGAGGACATCGCCCCGCTCATGGAGAAGGGGCTCATCAAAGGCGGCACGCTGGAGGCGGCCATCGTCATCCGTGGCGAGTCGCTGCTGTCGAAGCAGCCGCTGCGTTTTGCGGACGAGTTCGTGCGTCACAAGATCCTCGACATCGTGGGCGACCTCATGCTCTCCGGAAAGCGCATCCAGGGACACGTCATCGCCGTGCGCCCCGGCCACGGCCCGAACACCGAGCTAGCACGTGCCATCGTGAAGCAATACGAGGCCATGCGCAGCCTGGTGCCAGCACCGGTGCACATCCCTGGAGGCGAGTCCGTGCTGGACATCAACGAGGTGATGAAAATCCTCCCGCACCGCTACCCCTTCCTGCTGGTGGACCGCATCATCGGTTTCGAGGGCGAAACAAAGTGCACCGGCATCAAGAACGTCACCATCAACGAGCCGTTCTTCCAGGGGCACTTCCCCGGGCACCCCATCATGCCCGGCGTCCTTCAGCTTGAGGCCATGGCGCAGGTCGCCAGCATCGTGCTGCTGCGCATGCCCGGCAACCAGGGCAAGATTGGCTACTTCATGAGCGCCGATAACGTGAAGTGGCGCAAGCCCGTCCTCCCCGGCGACACGCTCATCATCGAAACCGAAATCCTCAAGACCAAGCGCAGCATCGCCAGCGGCGTCGGTCGCTGCATCGTCAACGGCCAGGTCGCCTCCGAGGCCGACCTCATGTTCAGCGTCGTGGACCGCTGATCCATCCGTGCTCCGTTCGTCATTCGTCATTCCACATTCGTCATTTCTGTGATCCACCCCACCGCCATCATTGATCCCTCCGCGAAGATCGGTGCGGATGTCCACATTGGCCCGTATTGCATCATCGGCGCGGAGGTCGAACTGGGCGACGGCTGCTGGCTCCAGCATCACGTCACCATCATGGGGCCGTCGAAGATCGGGAAGGGGAACAAATTCTACGCCTACGGCTCCATCGGCCAGCAGACGCAGGATTTGAAATACAAAGCCGAGCCCACCTGGCTCGAAGTCGGTGACCACAACACGTTCCGCGAATTTTGCTCCGTGCATCGCGCCACCTCGCCCGGCGACAAGACGATCATCGGCTCAAACAATCATTTCCTCAGCTATGTGCACATCGCGCACGACTGCATCGTGGGGAATCACGTCATTTTCTCGAACAACGGCACGCTCGCCGGGCATGTCGTGGTGGAGGATCACGTCATCATCGGCGGTCTGACGGCTGTGCACCAATTCTGCCGCATCGGCGCACGCTCCATCACCGGTGGCTGTTCCAAGGTCACGCAGGACATCCCGCCCTTCTGCACGGCAGATGGCAATCCGGCGCGTGCGCGCGGATTGAACCTTGTGGGCCTCCAGCGCGCCGGCTTCAGCCGCGATCAGATCCGTGCGCTGCGCAATGCCTTCCGTAAAATCTACCGCAGCGGTCTCAACAACGCCCAGGCCATCGAGGAGCTTCGCGCCGGCGAACTCACTCCCGAAGCCGCCGCCTTCGTTGATTTCGTCGCCGCCACGAAGCGCGGCATCATCCCTGGCGGGAAAGCGGCTGCGGATGAGGAGGATTGAAGGCCGCAGGTGCTTGCGGAGCTGATTTCAAAGAGCGCAAGGTGAGTTGGTAACGCTTCGGCCACAGCACGCACGCGGCCACCACCATCGCGAAGCTGAAGTGAGGCACCTCGATGCGGCCCTGGCCGAATGGCGTGTAAGCAAGCAACGCGAAGACAAGATAACCCGCCCTGCCCCGAGTCAGCACGCTGCGTGTGACGAGCCACAACCACATGCCGGCGAAAAGCACCAGCCCGGGAATGCCCATCTCCAGCCAGATTGACACGTATTCGTTGTGCGGGGCGAAGATGGTTCCGGAGATGCCGGTGCCGTGGCCGAAGATTGGCTTCTTCTGCACGGCTTCCCAGGCGTCGCTCAGATCCTTCACGCGCTCGGGGGACTTCAGCTTGTCGAAATCGAGATTGTAGATGGCCTCCAGGCGGTCAGCGGTGTTTTTGTCCTTCGTCACGCCTTGCTGCGTGCCGCTTTCGAGCGCCGCCGTGCCAATGCCCACCAGCGGTAGCACGATGGCAGCCACGATCATGAGGAAACCGAAATTCCGCCGCGCATTCAGCAGCACATAGGCTCCGCAGAGAAGCGCCAGCACGATCATGCCGCTGCGGCCGTAGGTCAGCGCCACGCCGGGCACCGCAACGGCGATCATGAGGCAGTTGAAGCGGAAGTTTTTCGACAATGCAAAGACGACGCCCAGCATCTCGCATAGCAGCACAGGCGGGAAGTTCGGATGGCCGTTGAAGCCTGCGTAGCGTCCCGGAATGCTGCTGAACTTTGCCAAGCCGAGCATCTCGTAGATTTCTGAACCAGTGGTCAACAGCATCGCGCAAATCGCGGCCCACAAGGCCGTCTTTTCCCATTTCTCCGTCGAAAGCACAGCGATGATTGCGATCAGCACGAGCATCATGCGCGCAAGGTCCATCGTGACTTGGTCCTGAAACGATGAATCGAAGCGCCGCAGCACCGCCGCGTCGAACAAACGCGCCGCCGGTAACAGCGCGACACCCAGCGTGGCCAGACAGAGCCGTGGCCGGTTCACCAAAGCGGCCATGATGCAGGTGAATACGGTGCCGACCGTGAACAGAATCGGCTTTATGGGCTGCAATCCAGCGTCGTAGCTGCCGATCACTGCGTCCGCTGCCAGCGCGCCCAGCATCGAGCCGCAGACCCACACCAGCACCCACTCACGAAAGCGGGTCCAACCGGTGGGACGGGGCATGGATGTGTAACCGTGCATGAAATCAGGCAAGATCGGTGATGAGGCGCGCGGCTTGCGCCAGTTCTTGCTCATGGCTCACCCTGCGGTGCGAGGAAGCGTTGGTTCGCCAGGTGGGTGTCGTGAGGGGCGTCTCGGAAACACTCTGCGTCTGCTCCGCGTGCCAGGCCTGGAACATGAGCACGTCCCAGAGGTAGAAGTGCCAGTTTCGCGTGCCGCTGAGGTGCTCGGCCCATTTTTGACGGATGGGAGTGGCGTGGAAGAAGCCTTCGCGTTTCAGTCGGCTCTCGCTGAGCAAATCTTCGGCCCATTCACGCAGCGGTCCGCGGAGCCAGACATCGAGCGGAATGCCAAAACCGCGCTTTGGACGGTCGATGAGTTGCTTCGGCACATGCTTATAAAGCGTTTCACGCATGAGCCACTTCCCACGGCCATCACGCACCTTCATGTGGAAGGGAATGCGCCAGGCAAACTCGACGATGTCAGTGTCGAGCAGCGGAATGCGGCCTTCGAGGCTCACGCCCATCGCGGCGCGGTCCACTTTGGTCAAAATATCGCCCGGCAGGTAGGTCTCCATGTCGAGATGCATCATGCGATGCGTGAAATCACTCACGCGTGGCCATGACGCGGTGTCGGTGATGGCGGTGACGGGATCTTTGCCGTCGATGACGATGTCCTGCGGCTTCTTCCAGTGGGACATGAGGTTCAAGTAGAGTGTCTCCATGCCCGGCGCGGCCACGACCTCGGCCAGCTTGTGCAATTTGTCGCCCACCGGGATGTGGCGGAGGTGTTTCGGCAGCAGTTTGGCACCGAAACCATTCAAAACCTGCGGTGGCAGCGCGGTGAGCATGCCGGCGGTCATTTTCTTCATCACCGGGGGCATCCAGGAGAATTTGCTCCACAGCTTGCGACCGACCGAATAGCGTTCGTAGCCGCCAAAGAGCTCATCACCCGCATCGCCGCTCAAAGCGACGGTGACATGCTCGCGGGCCATTTTGCAGACGAGGTAGGTTGGAATCTGCGAGTAGTCGGAAAACGGCTCGTCGTAGAGTGAAGGCAGTTGCGGGATGACATTCAGCGCGTCCTCGCCGCTGACATACATCTCGGTGTGATCCGTTTGCAGGTGCTTGGCGACGTCTTTGGCGAATTCGGCCTCGTTGTGCTCTTTTTCGTGAAATCCGATCGTGAAGGTGCGCACAGGCCGCGTGCTCTGCTGTTGCATCATCGCCACGATGAGGCTGGAATCGACACCGCCGCTCAAAAAGGCCCCGAGAGGCACATCCGCAACCATTCGCATGCCAACAGCCTTTTTGAGCAAGCTTTCGAATTCGTCGATCGCCTCCGAATCGGTGCCCGTAAACGGCTTGTCGAGGCCACGCTCGACGACTTGAGGCAAACTCCAATACCAGCCGGGCTGCGGACGCTCCTCAGGCGAGCGCAGCGAGATCATCGCGGCAGGCGGGAGCTTTTTGAAGCCCTGGTAGATGCACAACGGATCAGGAATGTAGTTGTAGCGCAGCAACGAGGTCAGCGCCTCTCGATCCACCGATGCGTTGAAGCCAGGGAAGGGCCTCATGCTCTTCAATTCGGATGCAAACACGAAGATATCGCCCACCCAGCCGTAGTAGAGCGGTTTTTCGCCGAGTCGGTCGCGTCCGAGATGGAGCACGCGATCCAGTTTGTCCCAAACGGCGAAAGCAAACATGCCATTGAAGCGCTTCGTGGCCTCGATCACGCCCCACTGGCAAAACGCGGCGAGCATGATCTCCGTGTCCGAATGGCCGCGCCAGGTGTGGCCGTGCTTTTCGAGCTCGGCGCGGAGGTCCTGGAAGTTGTAGATCTCGCCATTGAAGACGATGACGAAGCGTCCATCCGCGCTCGCCATCGGCTGATGACCGAGAGGCGAGAGATCGAGGATGGAAAGGCGTCGATGACCGAGCGCGAGGCCGACATCCGCATCCACCCACGCGCCCGCATCATCCGGTCCGCGCAGCACGATGGCATCCGTCATGGCGCTGACGATGCTTTGCATCTCGTGCAACGCACGAGACCTCGCAGGGGAGAAAAAGCCAGCGATGCCGCACATGGTCAGTGAGAGGTAAGAGGTGAGATGTGAGACGTGAGAGGGGGCACTTCGCTCGCTTTTGGCCTTTGAGTCCCTTCTTCGGTGATGAGGCTCTCAAACTGCCCCAGCACACTCGTGAGTGAAAAATGCCGCTCAATGCGCTCACGGGCCGCGAGGTCCTGCGTGAGGCCGCTTTCGAGGATTTCGAGACAGGCGTTCGCGAGGGCCTGCGGATCACGCGGCGGCACGAGGTGGCCGGTTTCGCCCATGACCCAGCGAGTGTCGCCGATGTCGGTGGCCACAACGGGCACCGCGCAGGCCATCGCCTCGCCGACGACATTGGGAAAACCTTCGCCGAACGCCGAGGAAGACACGGCAATGTTCAGCGAGGCGGTGAGTTCCGGCAGATCGTGACGTTCGCCGAGCACTTCGATAAAGGGCGGCACGTCGAGTTGATCGGTTTCGGCGCCGACGATGATGAAGCGCGTGTTGGGATGCTTCGCGTGGATAAGCTTCGCGGCTTCAATGAAGGTCGGATAGTCCTTCATCGGCGCATTGCGGCCGAAACGGCCGATCAGGCCACGCATCGGCGTGCGGGGCTGCCATTTGGTGACATCAAAGCCGTTCGCGATGAGCTGCGTCTTTGATTTGGCGTAGCCGATGGCCTCGTGCTGCTGCGAGCTGAGCTGGGAGTTGTAGGTGATGCGCTTCGGCAGCCAGGAAAGCCATGCGAGCGCCCGGATGACCATCGCGGAGCCGCGTTTTTCGAGTTTTAGGTCGTAGAGGCTCTGGCGGATGTTCCAGATCATCGGCACCTGCTTCAAGCGCGTGAACTTGGCGATGCTGGCGACGAAACAGCCGTGGTACATCCAACCCATGAGCACATCCGGCTTTTCACGACGCACGAGGCGGAAGAGCTTCCACAACGCGGATAGCGTCGGCTTGCCTGCGGGCATGTCGAGGCTGTGGACATTGGGAAGGCTGGCCGCGTGCTTGCCGCCAGCGGTAAGGCTCACGACGATGTGCTGGAGCTTTGGCAGGCCATTCACAAGCTGCGCGAGCATCATCTCCGCGCCGCCGCTGCCGAGGCCGGTGGTGATCCACATGACTTTTTTGCCGAGAAGACGGCTCGTGCGCTCGATGAGGCGCTCGATGCTGAATTCGGCGATGATGCGATCTCTGGGAGAGGTAGGTCGGGTGTGTTCGGCGGGTGCGGTGATGTTCTCGCTCTTGGCGGTCTTCGCCGAATCGCCCGACTCTGGAGCGCACGACGAATCTGGGAGGCGGGCGGGCTTCGCCACACCCACCCTACTTATCTCGCCCATGCACTTCGCGAGGGCCTCGTGATCGCCAGCGGGGAAGATTTGCGCCGGATTGTCGATGATCCACGCGCTGTCGCCGACATCGCTGGCGATGCAGGGCACACCGCAGGCCATCGCCTCGCCGATGACATTGGAGAAGCCTTCGCCGAAGGCGCTGGAGTTCACGAGGCAGTCAAAGGTGGCATAGACGGACGGCATGTCGCTCTGCGCGGGGAGCCAGGTGACATGGACGCCAAGGGAGGTGGCGAGGTCACGCATCTGCTGGGCGTAAGCTTCATCGCCGCTGCCGACGATGACGAAGCGGGCGTTTGGAACGAGCGCGGCGGCTTTGAGGAAGGTCGTGTGGTCCTTCATCGGGCTGAGACGACCGACGAGGCCGAAGACAGGCGGGCTAAAGCCCGAACTACGAACTTGAGGCTGGAAGCGCTCCGTATCAATCCCGTTGGGGATGACATGCGTCTTGTGCGCCGGGTAGCCGCGGGCGAGATAGTAGTCGCGACCGGCCTTGGAGTTGCAGATGATGACATCGGCGAAACGGGCGAGGAGGCAGTTGAGGCGGAAGCTGAGTTTGCCGAGTGTGCCCCAGAGATGGGCGTCGGTCTGCGAATCACGCACGCCCCAGACAATGCGCGGGAAGCCGCAGAAGGGCTTCAAGAAGAGCGCCAGGAGGTTCGATTCGGCGAGGTAGCCGTGCAGCACCTCCGGTTGCACGCTTCGCGCGGCCTTCACGAGGCGGAAGAAGAAGCTGAGAAGGTCCCAGCGGCTCTTTTTGCCGATGCAGATGGTCTTCACGCCGGCATCGCGAAGGTTTGATTCAAAGGGGCCCCCGTAGAAATGGAGCACGGAGACTTCGTGACCTTCGCGGACGAGTCCGGCGGTGAGGATCGAGAGCTGGCGCTGCGCACCGCCGTAGCCGAGATCGCGGATGATGAAGGCGAGCTTCATTTGGCAGCCTCCTTGCGACGGATGAGCATCAGGCACCAGAGGCACGCGACGATCGAGCTGATGCCATGCATGAGCGCGGTGGACAGGGTGATGCCGGCGACGCCCATGTTTTGCATGAGCAGCCAGTTCAGGCCGGCATTGCCGAAGAGCGCGGCAAACGAGAAGATCAGCATGAAGCGCGAGGCCTGCATGGAGACGATCACGCGGGCGGTGACGATGCCGAGGATGTAGAAGGGAATCTGCAGCGCCCCAAAGCGCAGCACATGCGCCACCCGCAACGTGTCCTCATGAGTGAAAGCACCGCGCTCAAACAGCAGGCTCACGATGGTCGGCGCAAAGAGGTCGAGCAGGAAGGCGAGCGGCAGCGTGAGGCTGACGATGGCGCCGACACTCATCAGCAAGCGGCGGCGCAGGCCTTTCCATTCCTGGCGGGCGACCTGATCGGCGAAATACGGGAACAACACATCGGCGAGCGGTCCGGCGGAGACGCCGAGGATGATCATGCAGAGCTTCTCCGAGTAGCTGAGCACGGTGACGCTGCCCGCGGGCAGCCACGAGGCCATCGTTTGATCCACCACGGCAGCGCTGGAGAAGGCCAGCCCGCCGAGCAGGAAGGGCAGGGCATTGCGCATGACGACGCCCAACTGCGGCTCCCACTTTCGCAGGCACACGCGCCACCAGCGACGCTCCGACGGCAACTGACGCGAGACCGCACGCATGAGCAGGGCGAGTTGCAGGGCGGAGCCGATGTTCGTGCCAAACAGCAGCGCATCGACCGTCGGCGCACGGCGGGTGAGGATGATGCAGACGATGATGGCCAGCGGCACCAGCAGCGGCGCGGAGGCCACGATGAGAAATTTTTTATCCGCCCGCAGCCAGGCCTCGAGGTGGTAGCTCATGCCAAAGCACAGCAGAAAGGGAAACAGCATCGGCAGCATGTGCTGGGCTCGATCCTTGTTCGGCGTTGTGAAACCACGCGCAAGGTGCTCGACGAGAAAATGCCCGGCCAGCACGATGAGCAGGCCAGTGACAAGAAGCATGCCCAGATGGGTCACCGCAGCTTGGACGGCCATCCGGTCCGCCCGGCGATGGCCTTTTTGGTGCTTCAATGCGGCGTAGGCGGGCAAAAAGGACTCCGGCAGACCGCCCGCCAGCAGCGTGGCGGCAAAGGACATGAAGCCGAAGACCAGCATGAAGGCATCAATCTCCTGCGACACCCCGAAGGTGGAGGCCACGACGGCGTCCTTGACGAAGGAAACGACTTTGCTGGCCAGCGTCAGCATGGCCACCAGCACCAATCCCGACACGACAGCGGACCCCACTCCTCTGGAGAGCAGGGAACGCAGCGTGGCAGGCACGGTGAGGTGGATTGCAGGCATTCATATAAACTATAAACACCATAAAACAATTGAGCAAACCTTGGTTCGGGGTTTTTGGGGGGTAGAATGGCCTATTCCCGCCCGCCCGATTGCCTGGACGACGACCTCAATCTGACCGCCTTCACGCTTGATGGTCAGGCGCGGCCGCCTAGCGGCTTTTTTGGCATCCCAAACGAAGCCGCACGTTTTGCCATTGGTCTCAGCACATTTTCGGCTCGATCTCGGCGCAGGAGCCTGCGATCAAGGTCAGGCAGGCGATGCTGCGTGTCTGGAGCGGGTAAGTGTGAGTGCCCACGAACTCGGCAGCTTCTCCAGAGGGGAAAGAGGGGCTCAACGCGGTGTCGAACGCGACTTGCCAGCGGGCTTCAACCGTGCCCGGCAGCAGAAATGGGATTGCGTGCGTACCGCTGTTGAAAAGCAGCAGGAGCGGCTTTGACGGGCCTTCATCTTCTCCGAGCAGGGCTCCGAAGTGGCGGCGTGACGGGCTGTGCCATTCCTCGTGGCAGAGCAGCGTGCCATTGCCTTCCAGCCAGGAGACATCCGGCAGGCCGGTGGCGTGGTTGGGATTGCCGTCGAAAAAGGCGGCCCGGCGCAGGATGGGATGACTGCGACGGATAGCGGCCATGCGTCGGGTGAACTCCAGCATCTCCTCATCGCAACTGCTCCAGTCGATCCAACTGGTCGCGTTGTCATGGCAGTAGGCGTTGTTGTTGCCGTCTTGAGTCCGGCCCCGCTCATCTCCTGCGGTGAGAAACGGCACGCCGAGGGAGCAGAACATCGTGGCGATCATGCCGCGGCGCACACGAGAACGGAGGGCGTTCACCTTGGGGTCCGTCGTGGGGCCTTCGACGCCGAAGTTCGAGCTGTGGTTTTGGCTGTCACCATCGCGGTTTTCCTCACCATTCGCCTCGTTGTGCTTGTGTTTGTAGCTCACGAGGTCCAGCAGCGTGAAGCCGTCGTGGGAGGTGATGAAATTGATGCTCGTCTGCGGCGTGCGCTGGTTCCAACTGTAAAGATCCTGGCTGCCGCAGAGCCGTTTCGAAAACTCGGCCGTGGTGCCCGAGTCGCCATGCCACCAACTGCGCACCGTGTCGCGATACTTGCCGTTCAGCTCTCGCCAGGGCTTTGGAAACTGGCCCACTTGGTAGCTATCCATGCGCGAGATATCCCAAGGCTCCGCGATCAGCTTCACGCGTGAAAGCACCGGGTCCTGCGTCACCGCGCTGAGAAACTGCGACTGCGCATGGAAAGCATGCATCTCATTGCGGGTCACCGTCACGGCTAGGTCGAAGCGGAAGCCGTCCACATGCATTTCCGTGACCCAGTAGCGCAGGCTGTCCATGATCAGGCGCAGGCCGCAAACGGCGGCGGAATCCACCGAGTTGCCGCAGCCGGTGACATTGATGTAGCTCGCGCCGTCGGCGCCGTAGTGATGGCGGTAGTAGCCATAGTCATCGAGGCCGCGGAACATCAGCATCGGGCCGCGCTCGTCGCCTTCCGCCGTGTGGTTGTACACCACGTCGAGGATCACCTCGATTCCGGCGGCGTGCAGCGCCTTCACCATGGCCTTGAACTCCCGCACCTGCGCCTGCGGATCGCAGACGGACGCGTAAGTGTTGTGCGGCGCGAAGAAGCCGATCGTGTTGTAGCCCCAGTAATTCGTGAGCCCCTTCTCCAGCAGGAAACTGTCGTCGAGATGCTGATGCACCGGCAGCAACTGCACCGTGGTGACGCCCAGGTCGCGCAGGTAATTTGTGACCGCCGGATGCCCGAGGCCCGCGTAGGTGCCGCGCAGATGCGCTGGCACCCGCGGATGCGTCTGCGTGAATCCTTTCACATGCAGCTCGCAGATCACCGTTTCGCGCCATGGGATCCTCGGCGAGACAACACCGCCCCAGTCAAAAGACTCATCGATCACCACGCTCTTCAACGCCGTCGCCCCGTTGTCGATGCTGCCCGGCGGATGCTTTGGGTCAGGAACGGTGCGCATGTCGTTCACCGCGTCAGGCTTGCCGTGGATCGCGCGTGCGTAGGGATCGAGCAGCAGCTTGTTCGCGTTGAAGCGCATCGTGTGCACCGGCAGCCAGGGGCCGTGCGCGCGGAACCCGTAAAGCGTGCCCGGCCCCGCATTTGTCACTTTCGCGTGCCAGATATCGTTCTCAGCGCGTTGCATGCACACACGCGCTGTCTCTCGGCTGGGGTCGTTTGGATCATACAGGCAGAGATCGATCGCCGTGGCATTCCGCGAATACACCGCAAAGTATGTCCCGTCCCGCTCCACCCGCGTTCCGGGAGCTGGCGGTAGATCATGCTCCTCCAGAGCGGCCGGCGAAAGGCCGGGGGCTGCGGCGCGGAAGGCGGATGGGGAGAATTTTCGTTTCCAGCTTTTTAGCAATGGCTGCATAAGACTCAAAACGCACAACGTTTGCCATGCCGCCATGATTTATCGCCGTATTTTCACTCTTTTCGCTCTCCTCTGCCCCTCCTGGCTCTTTGCGCTCGCGCCGGCCGACCCGGCCCGGTTTGAAAAAGCCATCCAGGCCTTCGAGGCCGAGGACGCGGCCAAAACGCCGCCGAAGGATGCCACTCTGTTTGTTGGCGCGTCAAACATCCGCCTGTGGAAGTCACTCCCGGAACGTTTCAAAAAGACGCCCGTGCTCAATCGCGGCTTCGGCGGCTCGCATTTGAGCGATGTGGCGCATTTCGCTGACCGCATCGTCATCAAATACAAGCCGAAACAAATCTACCTGAACGCGGGTGGCAATGATATGCACTCTGGACGCACGCCGGAGGACGTTTTGGCCGCGTTTGACGCCTTCGTCGCGAAGGTCAGCGAAGCGCTGCCCAAAACGAAGCTCTCCTTCCTCTCGATTCCGCCTTCGCTCGCACGTTGGGACGAGGTGGAGCAGGTGAGGCAAGCCAACCAGCTCATCGCGGCCTCGGCGGCGAAAAGCGGCGTCGAATTCATCGACACCTTTTCCCTGATGCTCGACGGTGACGGCAAACCGCGTCCTGAGCTCTACCTGGAGGACAAACTGCACTTCAGCGAGGCTGGCTACGACATTGTGACGTCCGCCATCCGCTGGCAGAAGGACATTTTCGCCTTTGCGAAGTTGGATGAGGAACAGACACCGCCTGCGAATCCCATCGTCTTCACCGGCAGTTCGAGTATTCGCCGCTGGGCATCTCTGGCCGATGATTTTGCCGGTCTTCCCGTCATGAACCGCGGTTTCGGCGGTTCTGAGATCTTCGATTCACTCACCTACGCACACCTCACCGTCCTCAAATACAAGCCCCGGCGGATTGTCTTCTACGCAGGCGGCAATGACCTCGCTGCTGGCAAGACCCCGCAGAGAGTGTTCGATGACTTCAAAGCCTTCGTCGCCCGCGTTCATGCCTCGCTGCCTAGCTGTCGCATCAGTTTCATCTCCGGCGCGCCCAATCCCAAGCGCTGGGCGCTCATCAACGAAATCCGCGAACTCAACCATCTGGTCGAAGAATTCATCAAGACCGGAAGCAACCTCGAATACATCAACGTTCACGACGCCATGCTTGGCGCTGACGGGAAGCCGCTCCCCGACATTTTTGTCAGTGACCAGCTCCACATGAATCCCAAGGGCTATGCGATCTGGACGAAGATCATCGCGCCACTCTTGAAATAGGCGGGCTTGACTTCCCGTCATGAAGTCTCGCAAAATCATCACCATGAAGACGCTCGTTCTCCTCTCCTGTCTCGTTGCCGTGATCTTGTCCGCTCAGGAGGCTTCCGACAAAGCCACCCCCTTCGAGGCCGTGAGCACCACGGGTGCAAAAATCAGCTTCCCGGCCGACTACAAGGGCAAGATCGTCATGCTCGACTTCTGGGCGACGTGGTGCGGGCCGTGCATCGCTGAAGTGCCGAATCTCACCAAGGTTTACTCTGATTTGAAGCCCAAGGGATTCGAGGTGCTCGGCATCAGTCTCGACAGTGAGCGCACCAAGGACAAGCTGGCATCTTTCACTCAGGAAAAAGGCATGCCATGGACGCAGATCTGTGATGGGAAAGGCTGGGATGCCGAACTTGGCAAACTTTACGGCGTCCGTGCGATCCCGTCCTGCTTTCTCGTGGATGGCACGACGGGAAAAATACTCGCGAAAGGCACGGAACTGCGTGGTGCATCGTTGCGGCCCACCGTTGAAAAGGCGCTCGGTCTGCCGGCCAGCGGCATTCCGCCGGTGGCTGCTGTCCGCCCCGCGCTGCCTCCTGGGAAATCACCAACCCCGGCAGCCCCTGCTGCGCCCCCGGCTCCGCCTGATCCGCTCCTCGAGATCGCCGCGAAGCAGGTGAAGCCCGGCAGGTTTCTCGACCATGCGGCCGTGAAGGAGCAGATCAAGAATCCCAAACCGGGCTCTGTTGCACTGGTCACGGAATCCACCCAATCAAGGGCTAGCCGTGATATTGCGCGCATCGCGCGCGCCGGTCACCTGCGCATCGGCTGGTATTTCCGCTGCACCCGGTGTGATAAAATGCACCTCAACATGGCCGGTGCCTATGCTGTTGCCCCGGACGTCGTGGCCACTGCCCACCACGTCATTGCGCCACCTGCCACGCTTAAGGAGGGCTGGCTCGTCGTCGCCGATACGGAGAATCAGATGTATTCCACTTTGGCGATTCTTGGAGTCGATGAAAAAGCGGACGCCGCGCTGGTACGGGTTGTCGCCGGTGGATTGAAGCCGCTGCCGCTGCGTGCGGATGTTGAGCTGGGCGAGCCCGCCTACTGCTTCAGTGATCCGTTGCGGCATCGCGGATACTTCAGTGCCGGCATCGTGAACCGGCTTTACTCCACCGATGAAAAGCCGGATCCGGCCAGCCAGCGCCTCAATGTCAGCACTGACTGGGCACAAGGCAGCAGCGGTTCGGCGGTGCTGGACGAATTTGGCAACGTCATCGGGCATGTGGCCCGCATCCAGACCTTCAACAGCAACCCGGCTCCCTCCACCGGCACCACGTTGGTGATGCACGAGGCGATCCCCTCCAAAACGCTGCTGAATCTTGTGAAGCGCGTGAACGAGGCGGCGGTGAAGTGATCACTTTGCGGTCTTTTCTTCAACAGGACTGCCAAGCTTCGCAATGTCTGCGTTCTCGTCCCGCTGATGCAGCGGGCGCACCCAAATGTTGCGATAGCGCGTGGGATTGTGGTGATCCTGAAGTGAAAACCCGAACTTCTGCACCTTCGCGTCCATTTCCAGCGCATGCTGCACGATGATGCCGTTGTGCAGCACCGTCATGCGCGCTGGTTGTAGCAGGCCGCCCTTTTCATCGAGCTTCGCGCACTCGCAGATGATGTCGTAGCTCTGCCACTCGCCCGGCTTGCGGCTGGCGTTCACCAAGGGTGGGTAACGGTTGTAGATCGCCGCCGCCTGGCCGTCGGGATAGGTGTCGTTTTTGTACGAATCGAGCACCTGCACCTCGCCCCAGCCGTGGATGAGCACACCGCTGTTGCCGCGACCCTGGCCGTTGCCGGAAACCTCCGCCGGTGTGGCCCATTCGAGGTGGATCTGGCAGGAGCCAAACTCATCCCGCGTGTCGATGCTGCCGGATTTGCCGATGATCTCCGTGTAACCGTTCTCCACCTTCCATTTCGGCACATCTGAGGTGTCCGGATCGTCTTTGCCGGGCTGCCGTTTGAAACGCGACAGATCCTTGCCATCGAAAAGCACAATGGCATCCGTCGGCGGCGTGTTTTCCGTCGGCGGCGTGATCACCGTGGGCCGCGGCCGCTGCATGTCGCCCTGCCGATACACCCCGCCCGGCGTGAAGGGCTTTTCTTTCTTGGGTTCGGCCTTCTTCGCAGGCTCGGCGGCGATCAAGGTGACAACGATGGCTGGCAGAATGAGAAGAGTGCGGTTCATGGGAGATGAAATGGCAACGCACCAGTGCTGGGCTGTGTTTCAGCAAGCTTGACGGGGGATTGCGCTTGAAGTCCTGCTTGAGCAAGGGGCTCTTCATTGCCACACCGATCCCCTGGGAGGCCGCCGCCGAGCGTGCTGCCGAACTTTTCGAGCAGCACACCCCGCGCCTCGGTTTGCGCAGTTTCGACCTCTTGCATGTCGCCGCAGCCATGGAGTTGGGATCCCGTGAATTCATCAACAGCGATTTGCGCCAGGCCGCGCTGGCCAAAACGGCAGGATTGAAGGTGACTCTCGTCAAACGTGAGTGAAAAGATCTGGAGTCGGCGAGTGGCACTCATCCCTGTTGCCAAGTGCGGGCGGCTCCGCTTGGATGGCGGGAATCTGCCCTGAGCCCCGCCATGCCAGACGATTTCCGCTTCGATGTCTTTCTCAGCCACTCGTCCAAGGACAAGCCGGTGGTCCGTGACATTGCGGAGCGATTGAAGAAGCCATGATCGCCCTTACTGAAATCCTAGGACGTGCGGAACAGGGCATGACGCGGCCCTTTGTCTGCCGTGCAGCGCCGCTGACCTACTATGTCAAAGGTGCTTATGCAGGGCAGCGATCCCTCTGCTGCGAATGGGTGGCGAATCGGCTGGTGAGAACGGTGCTTCAGGGGCTTCCACTGAGTGTGCCGCCGTTTGCCATGGCGGAGGTGCCGGTTGCGCTCATTCAGGGCAGTGTGCGCAAAGATGCGCGTGAACTCGGCGCTGGATTGGCATTTGCCTCATTTCGTATTGAGGGCGGACAGGAGCTGAGCTGGTCCTCAGCCCATGGCTGGCCGGAGGAAACGATGGCGGCGCTGCTGCTGGTGGATTTGTGGCTACAAAACGAGGATCGCAGCCTCTCCGCACTCGGCGGCAACCCGAACTTGCTGGTGGAGCAGATTCCGCCGCTTTCGGAGGATGATGCCGAAGGAGCACTTTGGAAGGACCAGCCCCGGCGGGAGATGCTTTGGGCGTATGATTTCAACTTGGCTTTCGATGAGGACTTCAACCGCGAGCGGTTTTTCGGCTCGCACGTGTTTGCGGCTTCGCTGAGAGCCTGGCCCGACGGGTTTCACAAAGCCATGGAGCCGCGTCTACTCGCCGCGCTGTCTGAACTGAACATCATCTTTGATGAGCTACCTCTGGAATGGCTGCATGTGGACGGGGATGAAAGTCTGCCCGTGCAACTGGACCAAGAGAAGGTAAGATCAGCTCTTGAACTTCCTTTTCGCGAACCGGACAGCTTCTGGAAACTGCCATGAACCCTCAAACCGCCTGCAATTACGCCCTGCTGCAATTCCTCCCGTATCCTGAAACGGGAGAGTTTGTGAACGTGGGCGTCTTGGTCGGCTGTTTGGAACCCTGCTTGCTGCGTTTTCAGGCTGAGAACACTCTGCCGCCACGCGCCAGCACGATGTTCCCTCATCAGCACAAGCAAGCTTACGCCCAAGCGATGGCCGCGCTGCAAACTGACATGCAGCGTGCCCAAAGCAGCGTGCCTGACCCGAAGACCTGCAAACTGGTCTTTGGCGAGTTGGTGCGTCGCCGTGAATCCATCTTCCGTTTTGGTGACGTGCGCACGATCCTCACAGACGATCCTCAGCATCTGGTGAACGAGCTTTTTCACCGCTATGTGCTCCAGGAAGCCCCCAAGCAGCCCAAAGCGCCGCTGGTGGCTGCTTGAGGCAGCAACAAGGCAAGTCATCCCTATTGCCAGGGCGTCCGGCTCCGCTCGGATGGCGGAATCTGCCCTGAGTCCCGCCATGCCTGACGATTTCCGATTCAGAACCGGTCTAGCATGCAGCAACTTCCCGTCGGCTTTCCAAAGTAAGCGGGACTTTCCAAGTCCCACCTATTTATCAGGTAGTTACGCCATCCTACATGTTGTCTCGAGGCCGCCCGCTGCGGATTTGCTGGAATGCGTTTTTTAGCGCCCAAATTTCAGGCCGGGGACCATCCAGCGGCCCCTCTCTGGGAATCCTACGAGCTCCCTTCTTCAGGTGCCGGCACAGTCGATTCCAATACTTTTCAGTTGTTGGTTCGGCTGCTTTTCCAATTGGCCTGTAGTGGTTTCCAATCCACGAAAATCCGCTCATCGCGATCCCACCTTCGATTCGCCTGGATTCGCAGGATACTTCCAGCCAGATGACTCCCGGTGGATCACCGAAGTAGGGCCGATCTGGGCGACCACCCGTTCGGATCTCTGTCCAGCCTGACCACGGATCGCTGATTGTTCCCGGTGCCTCTCCGATTCCCTTCTGCAAAGGAAGCGGTCCTGAAGGAATATGCCACAAGCAGAACCACGAGTGATCCTGAAACTCGGTGGTTTCTTTGGCGATCCATGATTTAGGACCATTTGGAACGATGAACGCAATGTCCCGGTCTTTGTTCAGGTAATCAAAGACCTCCTCAAAATCTTTTGACGTGGCATAAAGTGGCAACCAGCCCATGACAGGTCTTCAGAGCTATGGGTGAACTCGGTGCATGGATTTTGTTGAGCCTCCGTTCGGGACCTGCGTCACACGACCGGAAGTGGATCACTTCTTGAAAACCTTATCTTCTTTGTTCCCGCCGCTGACCAAGTAGGCCAGCAAGTCGAGCAGCTCGTCCTGATTGAGCGCATTGATCAAACTCGGCGGCATCATGCTGACTTTGCGGGTGCCTTTTTTGGCGATGTCGGCCTCGTTGATGGCCAAGTGGTCGTTGGGGGCGAAGGGGTTGGTCATGAGGAAGACTTTTTCGTTTTCCTCGACGACGATGCGGCCGACGAGCACGCTGCCGTCTTTCTTGGTGATCTCGTGGCTGTCGTATTGGTCGGAGATGACCTTGCTGGGATCGATGATGTTCTCCAGGAGGTCACGGAGGGTGTAGCGGTTGCCGGAGCCGGTGAGGTCGGGGCCGATGCTGCCGCCTTCGCCGTTGAAGCGGTGGCAGGTGGCGCACATGACGCTGCGATACATGGCCTCGCCGTTGGCGAAGTCGCGTCCGCCGGCCTTGAGGCCTGCGGTGGCGATGGCGGTGGCGTCGTCGAGCGTGTAGGCGCGGCCGGGGCCTTTGGGGGCGACGTAGTTGGGGATGGCGACGGTTTCGACGCGGTTGCTGAGGGTGTCGAGTTCGGCGAGTTCGGTGGGCGGGGCGAAGGTTTCGAGGGCGTCTTTGCGGATGTTTTCGATGAAGCCTTTGAAGCTGTTGCCGCCTTTCCAGGTGCGGGCGCGGGGGAACCAGGAGAAGAAGGTTTTGCGGAGTTCAGGCGTCCATCCAGCGGTGGCATTGCGGAGGGCGAACATGTAGGCGATCTGCTGCGCGTTCGGTCGCGAGCCGGCGGCGGCGCGGGCGGCATTCGCATAGCCATCGTTGCGGCTCAAAACGGCGTCGGTAGTGATTTCCTCCCAATCATCCTTCGCGGTGGCCATGGCGGCGAGCGTTTTGCCGACGACTTGCCTGCTGTCGATGGCGACGAGGATCTGGCAGAGCTCGCGGTTCACGAGGGCATCTTCGCTGGGGAAGAGCGGATCGAGTTTTTCGGCGATTTTCGCGCAAACTTCGGCATCGGGCTTGCCGAGGCGGATCAAGATGAGCTGCAAGGCACGCAGCGCGGCCAATTCGTGGCCTGGCGGCGCTTTGATGGCGCTGAGAGCCAAGAGCATGCGGTTTTCGAGTTCGACGTTTTCGGGCGAGACATTCGGGATGGGGCCGCTGGAGGTGGATTTGGGCTTTTCGGCGGCTTTTCCGCCTTCATGGCCGCTGGAGGCTCCGCTGACTCGTGCGAGGGCGATGAGGGCTTCGATGGCGGCGACGGGTTGGGTCTCGGTGAGGGCTTTTTCGCGCCAGGAATCGACGGGAAGCTTCTCAATGGCGACGCGGGCGGCGTAGCGCACATGGCGGTCGCTGTGGCTGAGGTAGCCCCAGAGCTTGCCGAGGTCGCCTGCGGTGCTGTGGGAGGCCTCGATGGCCTGGCGCATGCGTGTTTCTTCATCGAGGGGCAGAGGCGCGGCTTTCGCGGTGGATTCATCGCCGGTGTAGGTGACGCGATAGACGCCGGATTGGGATTTGCGGCCGCCGACGGCGAAGTACATGGCACCGTCCTGCGGATGGATGACGACATCGGTGAGCGGCAGCGGTTTGCCGAAGACGAATTCCTCTTTGGTGGCCACATAGCTGGCACCTTTGCTTTCGAGGTGGATGGCCCACATGGTGCCGTAGGTCCAGTCGTTGATGAAGATGGCGTGCTGATACTTCGCGGGGAATTTTGCGCCGGTGCCGGCGACGACGCCGGTGGGGCTGCCGGGGCCGATGTCGAGGGTGGTGGGGAGGTTGTCGGGGTAGTAGTTCGGCCATTTGCCGCTGCCGCTGCGCCAGCCGTAGTCGGCACCGCTGACGCAGTGATTCACGCGGGTGGGGCGATACCACGGGCTGCCGATGTCCCACTCCATGTCGGCGTCGTAGGTGAAGAGCTCGCCCTGGTCGTTGAAGCAGATGTCGAACTCGTTGCGGAAGCCGTAGCAGAAGAGTTCGAGGCCGGAGCCATCGGGATTCATGCTGCAAACATAGCCGCCGGGGGCGAGCACGCCGCGTGCGTGGCCGTTCGCATCCCACAGGCGGGGAAGGATGTGGTCTTCGTTCCAAATTTTCGCCGGACGGCTGTCGCTGAGGCCTTCGGGGAGCTTGGTGTGGTTGCCGCAGTTGAAGTAGATGCGTTTGCCATCGGGGCTGACGACCATGCTGTGCAGGCCGTGCTCGCCGCCGCCTGCCATGGTGTGGAGCTTGGTGATCTTGTCGTATTGATCGTCGCCATTCGTGTCCTGCAGGCGGTAGAGGCCGTTTTTGTTGCCGTCTTCATTCACCATGACGTAGAGACTGTCGAAGGCGGCGAGAAGGCCGTGCGCCTTGCCCATTTCGACGGCGAGTTTTTCGGGTTTGAGCGGCGTGGTGCCAACGCTCATGCGGTAGATGCTGCCATACTGGTCGCAGGCGATGAGGCGGCCTTTCGGATCGACGGTCAGGGCGACCCAGGAGCCTTCTTGATCCTTCGGCACATTGTAGAGTTTTTCGACCTTGAAACCCTTCGGCACGGTGATGTCGGCGGCGGCGATGGAATCGGCGGGAGCGCTGTTTTTGCCGCCACCGGCTTTGCCATCGAGCGCGAGGCCCCAGGGGCCTTTGCCGTAGTCGCTGATGACGAGGGCGGGCTTCCATTCTTCTTTGCCGGTGGTGGTGGCTTCCCATTTGCCATTGGTCTCGATGACGATGTCCTGGCGGCCGGAGGGCAGCTTCAGCGTGAGCCGTGCGATGAGCGCGGCGGTGCCGCCTTTGTTGGTGGCGTTGACGATGAGCTCGTTGCTCTCACCACGCTTGATGACCTGGCTGAGGTCGGCCTTCGAAGGTTCCTGCCAATCGGGATTGGTGAGGACTTTTTTGCCATTGAGGGTGGCGACGGCACCGTTGTCGCAGGTGAGCTCGAGCGTGGCGAGCTGCGCATTCTGCGGCACGTCAAACTTGTGACGGAAGGTGACCTTGTTGTCTTTGTTGCCGTCTTTGGAGAGCCAGATCCACTGCGGAGCGGCGTGCAGAGAAGAAACGAGGGCGAGAGCGAGGATGAGCGGGCGCATGGACCAAACAATACGCCCAAGGACGAAAATCTTAGCAGCAAAACCCTTGTTCCCAGAGACTCGGCAGTGGCCGTTTACGGCAGCTCCTCCTAAGCTTCGACTTGGTTGCTGTTCACTTGTTGGACCGAAACAGCCGCCACTTTGGACTTCAATTCTTTGCTAGGTTTGAAACGGACCACATGCCGGTCGGGGATCATGACCTCAGAATTTGGCTGCTTGGGGTTACGGCCAATTTTGCCCTTCGCCACCCGCAGGTCGAAGGTGCCAAAAGTTCGGAGCGTGATTTCATCACCCGCCGCCAAGTGTTTGGAAACCAATTCCATGAAGGCCTCGATCATGACCAAGGTTTCCGAGTGTCTTGCACCGGTGATGTCGCTGAGTTCTGCAACCAGTTCTTTTTTGGTGATCGTAGCCATGACGTTCTGATTAGCTAGATGTGTAATGTGCCGCAACTAAATTCTAATTCGCAAATAATATAAAACCTATATTATAATAGGTTATTTCCACATTTCTAATCCGAAACTGCCGGAGGTGATAACTCTTGTGAAGTGCGAAAATGAGTTTTGGTCAGCATGGTTAGGAGGCCCGGTCCATTCTTGTTTACCAACATGGCGGCTGTTTGTTTCACAGTTTCTGAAACTCCTTTGGGAATCTCGACCCCGAAACGCTGCCCTTGGGATTTCAGCCAGCCCACAAACGCATCTCGCGCCAGGATGGAGGCGGCGGCCACGGCGGGATCGCTCTCTGCTTTGGTGCGTTGGACCAGCTCGATGAGTCTTCCCCGTTTTTGCAGGGCACTTTGAAGAACAGCGGGATTGGCAAACTGGTCCGAAATGGCGCGCGGGCAGTCAGGCTCGCGCTCGAGCAGGTTTTCGATGATCTTGGCGTGTCCCCAGGCCAGGAGGCGGTTGAGGTTGCCCATCTTGGCGTAAAGCTGGTTGTAGCGCTCCGGATGGATGGCAATCACCTCCCAGACCAGGCCGGGGAGGTGGCGGATTTCGGCGGCGCGCTTGGCGATGCGGTCATCGCTGCCGATGCGTTTGCTGTCCACGGCACCGATTTCGCGCAACCGCCGTGCGACATCACCATCGACATACACTCCCGCGATGACCAGCGGACCAAAGAAGTCGCCTTTGCCGCTTTCATCGACGCCGATGTGAGGCTGGAACATTTCCGGGTGATGCACCTCCTCGTAGCCGAGTTTTGCTTCACCAAGAATCTCCGGTTCGAGCAGGTGAGTGATGAAATCCTCGGTCTCCTTGCCTTGCACGACCACTTTTGGCCCTTTTTCATACACCAGCACGTTCACCTTCTGCTTGGAGGCCGCGTAGAGGCAGTAGGGCTTGGTCGTGAACTCAAAGCCGCGTTCCTGCAGCAGCGTCCTCAAGGACTCCGCCTGCGCGGGAGTGAGAGGGTTTGTGTAGCTGGTGATCGCGGCCATGGTGAGGACTGAAACGTTTCGTCGGGCAAAACCATGGTGCATTTTCGATGCGTATGCTCGAAAGATGCGTCCGATGCCCGTCAAAACCGCTCCGCCCGAACCCGCCTCCATCGCCCGAGAGCTGGTTGCGTGGTTCCGCAAGCACGGACGCGACTATCCCTGGCGGCGCACTCGTGACCCGTATGCGATCCTTGTGTCGGAGATCATGCTGCAGCAGACGCAGATCACCACCGTGCTCGGCCGCGGCTATTACTCGCGCTGGCTGGAGAGTTTCCCAGATTTTCAGACACTTGCCGCTGCTTCCGAGAAACTGGTTTTGAAAACGTGGGAGGGGCTGGGCTATTACCGCCGAGCGCGGAATCTCCAACGGCTCGCCAAAGAGGTGATGGAGGAGCATGGCGGTGTATTTCCGCAGGATCACGCCGCGATTCTGGCGCTGCCGGGCATCGGTCCGTACACGGCTGGAGCTGTGGCTAGCTTTGCCTTTGGCCTCGCAGAACCGATCGTCGATGGCAACGTGGCCCGCGTCCTCTCGCGCATTTACAACGACGCCACGCCGGTGGATTCCACCGCGGGCTCCAAACTCCTATGGCAGCGTGCGGCGGAGTTGGTGAACTCCATGGACGATCCGCGGGCGTTGAATTCCGCGCTCATGGAATTGGGGCAGACGCATTGCACGCCGACAAAGCCGTCCTGCGATTTGTGCCCCGTGCGCGCGCGCTGCCATGCCACAGAGCCCGAGTCGCTCCCGGTAAAGCAAACGCGTCAGGAAATCACCGCGCTCACCGAGCGGGTGGTCTTTCTGCGCACCGGTGCGGGCGTTTTGCTGGAACAAGAAACCGGCGCACGGCGCACCGGCCTGTGGAAGCTTCCCGCGCTGCCGGCGGCGCACGAGGACAAACCGCCGCCCGTGCTAATGCGAACCAGTTATGGCATTACCCGCTACAAGGTCACGCTCTGGGTACATGAGCCGCCACCCCGTCTCCCAGCATGGCCGGAGACGCATCGGCTTATCGCCTTTGGCGAACTTGCTTCCACTCCCATGCCTGCGCCTTATCGGCGGGCGCTGAATGATCTGCTCAAGCACCGTGAATTCACCCTCGACGGGTGATCTTTGATTTTGCCATTTACATCGCCACGATTTCAGACTGCAATCCACCCACTCATGAAAACCCGCTTCATCATCTCTTGTCTCGCTGTTTCACTCGCAGCTTGCAAGCCTGCGTCAAACAATGCCGGCTCTTCTTCCGCCTCTGAACCTGCCACGGGCAAATCGTCCAAGCCACAGGTCCTCGTCGCGAATTATCCGCTGCAATACTTTGCCCAACGCATCGCAGCTGATGCTGTGGACGTACGTTTCCTCGCTCCCAAAGATGAAGATCCCGCCTTTTGGCAGCCAGACGAAGCCGCTGTCGCTGCTTTTCAGAATGCCGACCTCATCCTCATGAACGGCGCGACTTACTCCAAGTGGGCGGACAAGGTCACGCTGCCGGAGTCCAAGGTGGTCGATACGTCCGCCGCCTTCGCGAACAACCTCATCAAGGTGACAGATGTCGTCACGCACAGCCACGGTCCCGGCGGCGAGCACAGCCATAGCGGCACCGCATTCACCACCTGGATCGATTTCAAACAGGCGGCCATGCAGGCCCAGGCTGTCGGCAACGCTTTGATCAAGCTCGTTCCAACCTCGAAGGAGGTGATGGAAAAGAACACGCAAGCGCTCAAAGACGAACTTGATGTCCTGGACGAACGCATGAGCAGCCTCAGCCGCAAGTGGGGCAGCCAGCCTGTGGCCGCCTCACACCCCGTGTATCATTATCTGGCCCGTCGGTACGGCATGAACCTTCAGGCCTTGCTATGGGAACCTGAAAACGTGCCGGACGACAAGGCAATGTCCGATTTGAACGCGCTACTCTCCGGGCACCGCGCCCGCTGGATGATCTGGGAAGGGGAGCCGGCCAAGGAGAGCGTCGAAAAACTCAGCCTGATTGGCCTGAACGGCATTGTCTTTGATCCTTGTGGGAATGTGCCTGACAGCGGTGACTTCATGACCGTGATGAAGGCGAATGTGGACGCCCTTGAAAAGGCCTTCCGCTGATCGTCCGCCATTCTAGGGATGAAAAGCCCTTCTGGCAGACCTCGGTCAAGAAAAACCCAGATTTAGCTGTTGGCGGCCTTTCGCTTGGCGATAGGGCAGCGAAACAATCTTGGCACTTGGCAAACGGCAAACTCTCGCCAGCGTGGCGTTCCAACACCGAGGAGCGCATCGCTAAGCGTGTGCCCTTCGTGCCGAAATTCCCACCTTAGGAGCTGTGCATGAATGAAGTGTTGACCAAATCAACGGTACTAGTGCTGAACCGGCACTGGCAGGCGATCGACTCGAAAACGCCCATTGAGGCCTTTGGCATGATGGCCGCCGGAAACGCCACCGCGCTCGACATCCATGGGGAAGGGGACATGCGCCCGGTCACCTGGGAGGAGTGGCTGAAACTGGAGGTGCGTGAGGGCGACAACAGCATCGGCACCGTGCACCGTCCGGTGCGTGTGCCTTCGGTCCTGGTGCTTGCACGTTTCGACAAGGTGCCCAAGCGCCGACCGAAATTCTGTGCGAAGGCAATCTGGGAGCGGGATGGCGGTGTGTGCCAATACACGGGCCGCAAGCTCAAGCCGAGCGAGGGCAACATCGATCACATCGTGCCGATTTCACGAGGTGGCATGAGCACTTGGGAGAATTGCGTGCTCGCCGATCGCAAGATCAACAGCCGCAAGGGCAACAAGTTGCCCGAGGAAGCCGGATTGAAGCTGCTGCGTCGTCCGTTTGTGCCGCGTGAGTTGCCGGTGACGCATCTCATCAAAAATCATCACAAGGTGCGCGACTGGGAGGTGTTTCTCTCAGGCGGCACGGGTGTGTTTGAGGTTTAGCTCAGCTTCGCGCCGGCCTTCTTGAGGATCGCCTCGAGCATGCGGCCGTATTTCACGTAGCTGTCGTATTGCTCCTTGGCCTTCTGCTCGGGGGAGAGGTTGTCGGCGGCTCCAGCGCCGTGGAAGACGACAGCGACATGCGGCTCGATGCTGATGTAGCCGTTGTAGCCGGTTTCGACGAGATCCTTCATGATGCGCTCGGTCTGACCTTCGCCTTCGCCGGGGAAGGTGTAGGTGGCGTCGTTCTTGGCCGTGTCCCAGATGCCGTCCTTCACATGGACATGGGCCATGTAGGGCTTGATGGCCTGATACATCTCCCACGAGTCCTGCTTGTGGCCGGGCTTGTCGCGGTCGTCGATGAAGACCGGGTTGCCGGTGTCAAAGACCCACTTCATGCCGGGCACGGCCTCGGCCATGCGCTTCACGTAGGTGGGGCTCATGCCGCCCCAGTTCATGCAGTTTTCGTGCAGCACAGTAAGGCCGACATCGGCAAAGCGCTTGTTGATTTCGTTCATGCGCTTGATGCGTTCAGGGGCGAACTGCTCCGCATCGTCTTTGCCGTCGGTTTTGCACACGGCGTAGCTCATGACGCGGATGAGTTTGGCACCCAGGCGCTGCATGCGTGGAATGGCGCGGGCGATCTCGGCTTCGGTGATGCTGAAGTCGTCGGTGATTTTCTTGGCCCAGTTGCCGATGAGGGAGCCGAAGCCGCTCACTTTCATGCCTTTCTCATCCAGACGAGCGACGACCTTGTCGAACACGGCGTCGGGAATCTCATGCAGGTTGCCCTTCACGCCATCGAACTCGATGATGCGCGACTCGATGCTGTCCCAGCCGAGTTCTTTGTGGGCCTGAATTTGCACATCGAGGGATGCGCCTGCTTCGTCTGCGATGCCGGTGAGCTTGATCATGGTCGTGGAGGGGTGCGGATGGAGTGGTGGATTAGTGGAGGGATGGACTGGCCTTGCAAGGTTCGGCTTTGACAAAACACGGGCGCTCGGCGGACGGTACGAGATGTCTGTCGCGCCCGCCTCCACCCGACGTCTCGAACTCCTGCTCCTGGGAGGCACGTTTCTCTTTTATTTCATCGTGACTTTGGTGGCGAACCGTCCCGATCTGATCTGGGATGAAGGCCGCTACCTGTGGTATGCAAAAAGCATCACACACGGGGCCTACACCACGCCGGAGAAGCCGGACATCATCAATGGGCCGGGTTATCCGCTGGTGCTGGCCGCGTTGCTGATGGCGAAGGTTCCGCTGACCGGCCTGCGGATGATGAACGCGGTTTTCATGGCGCTGGCGGCGTGGTTCAGCTTCCGTGCTGTGAAACCGTATGCAGGCCAGCGTTGGGCGCTGAGCGTGGCTTTGATCACGGCGCTGCATCCCAGCCTGGTGCGTACCGCCCCGTATTTGATGACCGAGGCGCTGGCACTGTGTTGCATCGCGGGATTTGCGTGGGCGTTCACAACGGCGCTACGAGCGGAGAGATGGAAAGGCCCCGTGATTGTTGCAGCCGCGTTCGCTTTCGCCTGGCTGACGATGACGCGTGTGTTCTTTGGGAATGTGATCATGGCGTCGATCTTCTTTTTCGGCGTGTTGCTGCCGCTTTGGAAAAGCAAACGTGACGTGTTGTTGCGGGCGCTGGCGGTCATGACGCTGTCTTTGGCGATGTGCGTTCCGTGGCTGGCCTACACGAAATCCAAAACCGGGGCATCGCTCTGCTGGTCCACGAACGGCGGGGAATTGCTCTACTGGGCCACCAGCACGCATGACGGTGAGAACGGACACTGGTTCTCCGAGGAGGACGCGCAGAACAAGCCCGAACTCGTGGCCAACGGACACCGCGACTTCTACAAGGCGTACTATTACCTGCCCGTGAAGGAGCGTGAGGCGGCCTTGAAGAAGAAGGCGATGGAAAACATCCGCGCGAATCCCAAGGGCGTGATCAAAAACTGGCTCTGCAACTGGGGGCGGCTTGTCTTCGGCTTTCCACGGTCCTACCAGGCCGAGGAACTGATCATGCTGGTGCTCGTGGTGGTGAACGGACCGCTGCTGCTGGCCGTTTTGCTGACGATGTGGGTGGGGTGGAAGAATCGCGGCACGATTCCCGCTGAGATCCTGCTGCTGGCCTTGCTGAGCTTCATTTACCTCGGTGGCACGAGCCTGCTGCCGGGCCTGCCGCGCTACACGATCGTCGTCTGGCCGTGGATAGGTCTGGGTGTGGCAGCGGTCTTGCAGCGTTTCTCAAAAGCACAATAATTGACAACCATGTTTCAAATTTGAGACATTGAGCAAAAATGGTCTGCATTTGAGATAATTTCCATAAAATAGTCTTTACTGTGATAAATGATGGTTTATCATAGTAATTATGAAATTAAGCGCTGAACTCGCTCCCCTGCCATCCAAAGTGCTCGTCTGCCTCGGCACTCGGCCGGAACTCATCAAGTTTGCCCCGATGATCAAGGCGCTGGAGAAGCGCGGAGTCGAACTCTCGACAGTGAACACCGGGCAGCACACCGATTTGCTGCTTCCGCTATTCGATCTCTTCCAGATCCGCCCGCAGCACAATCTGGAGGCCATGGTGGCTGGACAGAGCCTCAATGCTCTCGGCAGCCGTCTTCTTGACCGTCTCGACCCTGTCTTGGAGGCTGAAAAGCCGGACCTTGTCCTCGTGCAGGGAGACACGTCCTCGGCGGTGATGGGTTCGCTCGCCGCGTTCAACCGCCGCATTGCCGTTGGGCACCTCGAGGCGGGTCTGCGGTCAGGGAATCCGCTCAGCCCGTTTCCGGAGGAGATGAACCGCCGCCTCGTCGGCCAGATCGCCGGGTATCACTTTGCCGCCACGGAGCGCAACCGCCGCACGCTTCTCGATGAAGGTGTCGCCGCAGATTCCATCCATCTGGTGGGCAACACAGTCGTGGACGCCCTCCGCCAGACCTTGGAGACAACTCGTCCAGGCAAGACGGTCGAGCTCATGCAGCAGTGGGCGGCAGGCAAGCGCCTCGTGATCGTGACCACGCATCGCCGTGAGAACTTTGGTGAGACGATGAGCCTGCATCTGCGTGCTCTGCGTGAGTTCATCGAGAGCGAACCGGATTTGTGCATGGTTTTCCCCGTTCACCCGAACCCCAACGTGAGGGCAGCCGTCGCCGCCGAGTTGGAGCACCATCCACGCATCCGCCTGACCGATCCGATGGGCTACTGCGACTTTGTGCATCTGCTTTCGCACTCGTGGCTGATCGTCTCCGACTCCGGCGGCATCCAGGAAGAAGCTACAGCCCTTGGCAAACCGATGATCGTCCTGCGTGAGAACACGGAACGCCCTGAGGCCGTCGAATGCGGTGTGGCGCGTCTCGTTGGCGAATCTCCGGAACGTCTCCGTGACATGCTCCGGAAGGCTTTGATCGACGAAGTCTGGCACGCCAGCGCCAGCCGCTCCCGCGATGTCTTCGGCGACGGTACCACCGCCGAACGCATCTGTGACGTCCTCTTCGGCGCGCAGTCGAAAGCCGCCGCTCCGCACTCCCTGCCCCTCGCAGCGTGATTTTTCCCTCGATCCGCGCCATGAAGCCTGCTGCCAGCATCTCGCTCGATCTCGACAACCTCTGGAGCTACCTGAAAACGCAGGGCGCTCCGGGCTGGGAGACGTTCCCGGGCTATCTGGACCTCGTCGTGCCACGCATCCTTGATGTGCTCGCACGTTGCGATCAGCGGATCACCTTCTTCATCGTCGGCAAGGATGCCACGATCGAGTCCAATCGCGGCGCACTGCAAAAAATCGCCGATACAGGGCACGAGATCGCTAATCACTCCTTCATGCACGAGCCTTGGCTGCATCTTTACAGCCGTGAGCAGCTTAATGAAGAAATCGGTGGCGCGGAGAATGCCATCGCTGCGGTCACGGGCAAAAAAACACGCGGTTTCCGAGGTCCGGGCTTCAGCACCTCGCCGCTCGTGCGGGACGTGCTGGCCGAGCGTGGCTACGACTATGACGCGTCCGTCTTCCCCAGCGTGCTCGGCCCGGTGGCGCGCATGTTTTTCATGCTGAACGCCAAACTCAGCGCCGAGGAGAAAAAGCAACGCAAAGGGCTCTACGGCAAGTTTAGCGACGCCTTCGGTGCTCTGCGGCCTTTCAGTTGGGAAAACGGCCTCGTCGAGGTGCCGGTGACGACCATGCCGCTGTTCCGCCTGCCGGTTCACACGACTTACCTCATGTTCCTCGCGCAGAAGTCAGAATTCCTCGCGATACTCTACTGGGAAGTCGCCAGCGCACTCTGCCGTGCTCGCAAAGTGGCGCCGTCGTTGCTGCTGCACCCGACAGATTTCCTCGATGAGCAGGATGTGCCGGAAATGAGCTTCTTCCCCGGCATGAAGCTGCCTGCGGCGAAGAAAACAGCGCTCGTCGAGCACACGATCCGCAGCCTGCAGCGCCACTGGCAGCCCGGCACGATGAGCGATCACGCAGCGTCCTGCAGCCAGTCCGCCATCCCGTCCGCGCACCTTTCCGTTCAACCCGCCTGAAACTCAAACACGCCATGAAAACCCCGACATCCGTTAACGAAATCGCCATCGTCCTGCCTGCCTACAACGAGGAAAAAGATCTCCCCGTCCTGCTCGAAAACATCCGCGAAAAAATGGCGGACATGCCCTTCAAATACACGGTCGTCGTCGTCGATGACGGCTCGAAGGACCGCACGGCTGAAATCGCCCGCGAGGCGGCGAAAACCATGCCGCTGAAGCTCATCCAGCACGAGGTGAACAAAGGTCTCGGCGAAGGCATCCAGACCGGATTGCGCGCAGGCTGGCACCTTGGCGATGTCGTCGTCGTCATGGACTCCGATAACACGCACAACCCTGTTTACATCCGCGACATGGTGAAAGTCATCCAGGAAGGCGATGCCGATGTCGTGATCGCCTCACGTTTCCAGGCTGGCAGCGTCGTGCAGGGTGTCCCGTTCTTCCGCCAGGTGCTCAGTTGGGGCTGCTTCGGCATGATGAAGACTTTGCTGCCCTACCGGAACGTGCGTGACTACTCCACGGGCTTCCGCGCTTACCGCAGTCTCACGCTTGGCCGCCTCATCAAGAACGCGGGCTCGCGTTTCCTCGAAGAATCCAGCTTTGCCTGCATGCTGGAGCTTTTGCTCAGCCTGCGCTGGGTCGGAGCACGCGCGGTCGAGATTCCTTACACGCTGCGTTACGACCTCAAGGTCGGCGTCAGCAAGATGCGCATCTGGCGCACCATCCGCCGCTACTTCAACGTCATCGGTCGCTACTGGGCCAAGGACGTGCTCCCGCAGGCCGAGGAACCCTCTCTTTCCGAACTGCGCGCCCAGCTCCGCGCATAAAGGTGCTTCATTCGTCATTCTGCATTCGGGTTTCGTCATTTTTTCGACATGCGTCCCATCACTCACTCCATCGCCATCCTCGGCGGAGGCATTTCCGGCCTCACCTGCGCCCTGCGTCTCGCCCAGGAGGGAAAATGCGTGACGCTCATCGAAGGCTCCGACCAGCTCGGCGGTCTCGGCACCTTCTTTGAGCACGACGGACGCACGTTCGAAAAATTCTACCACTGCATGCTGCCCAGCGACGGACCGCTCCTGCGCCTGCTGGAGGCACTCGGCATCCGCGATGACGTTTACTGGAAGCCCACCACCTTCGCATATGCGCATCAGGGCCGCTTCTTCCCGCTGAACACCGCGCTCGACCTGCTGAAGTTCGCGCCGCTGCGTTTTCTCGACCGCATCCGCGTCGGCATCACAGGTTTGTACGGCCGTCTCGTCTCCGACAAGGGGCTGGACGATGTCACCACCGTGAAATGGCTCACCAAACTGAGCGGCAAGCGGGCGTTCACCAAGTTCTGGCAGCCGATGCTCGAGGCGAAATTCGGCGACCGCTACCACGACGTGCCGGCGCTCTGGTTTTGGACGCGTTTCAACCGCGAGAAGGGCGAATCCAAAGGTGAATGCAAAGGCTACATCAAAGGCGGCTACAAACACATCACCGACACCTTCGCCCGCGTCCTGCGTGCGCACGGTGGCACCATCCGGCTCAAAACCACCGTTCAACAGATGGATCTGGACGATGAAGGCCGCGTAGCGATCACCACCGCCGTTGGTGTCGAAAAATTCGACCAGGTCGTCGTCACACTGCCCACACCGCAGGTCGAAAAACTCATCGGCCCCTCCATGCGCCGCGAGATGCCCGCGCTCGACATCACCACGGATTATCAGGGCGTCATCAACTGCCTTCTCTTCCTCAAAAAGCCGCTCACGCCGCATTACTGGGTCGCCACGCCGGAGAGCGAGCATCCCTTTGATGGTGTGGTCGAGACCTCCACGCTCACGGACACCGCCGACCGTGGCAAACGTCACGTCGTCTATCTCACGAAGTATCTTCACCGCGATGACGAGCGCTTCGCCGTGAGCGACGACTGCATTCGCGCGTATTGGATCCCCTCACTCAAAAATCTCTTCCCGCAGCTCGAGGACGAGGACATTGAAAACTCCTTCGTCTTCCGCGCCCCGTTCGTCGAACCGATCTACAAACTCGGCCAGATGAAGCTGCGCCCGCCGGAGGAACTGGTCGCAGGCAAAGTCTATCTCGCCAACACCGCGCAAGTTTACCCGGTCGTCACCTCCTGGAACGGCAGCGTGACCCAGGCCGAGCGCACGCTGGAGGTCATGGGGCTCTCCCAGACGGCAGCTCCGGTGCCCGTTGGCTCACGCACCACCGAGTTGAAGTTGTCCAAGCCCCGTTCGCTGGCCCAACCACTGCGTCCGGCCGTGGCGAAAGCGTGACGAGCTCAGGCCAGTTTTTGAAACCTGGAGAGGGCATGTTTGGAGTACGTTGTTCACGCTGTTAGCGTGTCCGGCACGCTAAAGAAGTGAACAACGTACCAACCGGACTCAAACGCGGCCCAGCAACCTCGCCGCGTTGAGTGATCGCACCGCCTGCGTCTGCTGCTCACTCAGAGCCGACTCCTGCATCTTCAGTTGCGCCGACTCCCAGTAGAACACCGGCGCGAATGAGCCGAAGACGAGTTTCTCAAGCGGCCAGGACTTGAGCAGGTTTTCCACGCCGCCCACGCCTTCGATCATCGCAATATCGAGCCACACGTTCGGGCAGTCCTGCAGATGCTTGAGCACCATCGCGGCGTTCGCGTTCAACAGCATCACTCGTGCCTCTTTCATCTCACGCATGATTGCTGCCAGCGGCGCGAGATCGACGGCTGGTACGCGCACCTGCGGATGCTGCGTGCGCTCGTCCTCCATCTGCGCGACGACTTGAACCACGAGCCTGTGTTTTGCCGCCAGGGCGAGCAATTCGCGAAACGCGGGCGTTTCGAGCGTGTGACCGTGGTAGTTCGGATGCAGCCGGATTACGCGCATCCCGTGGTCTTCCGCGCAACGCCGCATATCATCCTCCCACGCTGGCAAAGCGAGATTGATCGTGCCGCAAGGACGCAAAATCGCGTGTTCGCGGCATTTTTGAGCCAGTTGGCGATTTACCTCGGCCACATCGCGGCGCAGCAGACCTTCAAACGCTCCCGCCCAGAGCTCAGTCACGCCGCGCTGCATCATGCGCTTCACAAATGCCTCTGTGTTTTCGCTTTCCAGGCTTCGAAACGGGTTTGAGCCAAGATAAACGTGGCAGTCCGTGACCCTCGCGTCATCCGCGGCGCGTAGAGACGATACCGCCAGCGCAGCGCTGGTGGTCTGGAGGAAAATTCGGCGGTTCATGAGGCCAGTGTGACGGATAAGCGGTCGGGTGAAAAGTGTTTCCTGACCTCTTGCATGGCAGAAAGGGACGCGTAGCCTCCACTCAACGATGAACTGGTACATCAACAACGCCGGAGTCGCCGAAGGTCCCAAGGATGACGTCGCGATGGCCGAACTGGTACGCGAGAAGAAGCTGTCCCTGGACTCGCTCGTCTGGCATGCCGGACTCGAGGCTTGGCAGACCGTGGCGCAGATCTCGCCTCCATGGCTGGGTGGCAAGGTCGCGCCGGCGATTGAGAAAAAGTCGGCAGCATCCGAGAAGACGGCCTCCGGCATTCGCCGCCTCGCTGGTCCGATGGCGCCGACCGCCGAAACATCCGAGGAAAAACCCGGTGGCTTGCTCAAACGGCTGTTCGGCTTCGGCAAGAAGAAGGGTTGAACAATCCCTTCATCCTTGTGACCGCAGGTCACGTCTCGATGCCCTTGGCCTTTAAGATCGGTAGCATCAGGCCGCGCAGGTTGTCGCAGAGGATTTTTTGTTTGTCTGCGTCACTGATCTGCGCGCCGTGGACTTTCGCGAGCTGGCTGGCGAAGCTGCGGCCGCCACAATCGCTGCCGTAGATGACGCGTGACGCGCCGAGCTCGCGCACGGCCATCTCCGTGAAGCCGGCGGTGGGATCGGACCCGGCGAGATCGGCATAGAGGTTCGTTTGCGCGCGGATCGCGCGGATGCCCAGCTCCCAGTTGCCGCCGGTGTGGCCGCAGATGATCGGCACGTCGGGAAATCGTTTCGCCAGCGCCACGAGCTCGTCGGGAGTCGATTCACCGACGTAGTTGCCGTTCGTCTTGAACCACGTGTGCTGGAAAATGACCGCCTTCAGCTCCGCCGCGCGGCGGATGATCGCGTCAATGGCCGGAACGGTGCAACGTTCCGCCACCCACAGCTTCACGCCCACCATCGGCCCGTTGGCCACGCAGCGCTCCAGTTCTGCGAGGCTTTCCTGCGGATATTTGGCGCTCAAATACACGAAACCGAACGAACGATCCGGGAATTTCGCCACCGCGCGCATCGCCTCGTCGTTTTGCTTCACCAGATCGTCCGGCGATGGATCCTGCGACCACTTCATCCCCATGTAAACACACAGCCGCTCGATGCCCATGCGGTCGGCATAGACGAGCAGTTGCTTCATCCGCTCCTCCGGCGTGAGGCCGGGGACGCCGGAGAGATGACAATGCAGATCCCAGATGCGCATGCTTCCCAGTGAAGCGGGCACTCCTGCCCGCCACAAGGTTTTCTTTGCGGTGCCGCGGATGCGCCTCACCCTGTGCCAATGCCACGCCATCGTCCCCAAAATGTGTTTCCCAGTGAGGCTCTTTTCGCTGAAATATCCTACCATGATTCGATGCCATAATGCCCTACCGCAAAAGTGTCAGACGAGACCGCTTTCCAGGTTTCTTGTCACGAATCGATGCCTGACCCGGGGCAGCACGCTTGACTTTAAAAGATCAATGGTGGCAAGACACAGGTATTGGGCTTTGAATTGCCAATGCGTGCTTGGGTGTTGCAATGTTTTGCTCCAAACTTCAGGCTGGAATCAGAGCCATGACGAGGAATCTCTATCATTGTTTTTTGCTGGCCGTGGGGCTGATGCAGCCGGAGGTTTCGTCCGCGCAGATTAAGTCAAAGCCTTTCCGTGAGCCGACCGCGGCACAGTGGGCGGAAATGTCAGCGCTGAACAAAGAGGCGGAAGAACTGGGTTGTAATTCCAGGTACGATGAGTCCGAGGCGAAGTATCGCGTGCTTATTGCAATGCGGGAGAGAGTGTGTGGAGCCGACCATGTGGATACTCTGAAAATCCGGCGAGACATGGTGCGCTGGTGGTATTATCAAAAGCGCTACGCAGAAGCCGAAAAGGAGCTTCGCTCCATTCTTGCTGTCGAAGAGCGCGTGTCTGGCAGGGAAATGCCGTGTGCTGCACATACACGACAAGAGCTCGGTGAGCTGATGTTGCGCCAGGGCAAGGATTTTGAGGCGGCGGTGGAGTTGCGCGCTACGGTGGTGGCCTTGAAGCGCAACGCCAAGATGGCAACTCTTCAATTCAGCAGGGAAGCTTGGAACAGTAGAATACCATACACCAAGCTCCAGTTGAGTGCGGTATTGCTCAGGTGCGGGGAGCATGCGGAAGCGGAAGTGGAAGCCAGCGAGGCACTTGCCATGTGGGAGAAAGCTGGAGGAAACGGCCCAGCCTTGGACGAAGCTCGTGCCAACATGGTCAAAGCGATGCTGAAGCAGGACAAGTATGTCGAGTTAGAGGATCAGCGCCGCGAGCGCGTCGCCTTGGAAAACCGGGTGCGCAGAGACGGCTGGCGGGAAACGCGTCCGGAACATCACAACATGGCGCTCTCGTTTGATGCTCAGGGCTTGCATGTGGAGGCGGAAAAAGAACACCGCATCGTCCTGGCGATGTGCCGATGTGAGATGAACGACGAGCAGCTTGAAGTGCTTCACACCTTTCTTGATCTAGCTCGGTGTCTGAGGGCACAAGACGAAGAGCGATGGAAGGAGGCGCTGCACTATGCGCAGAAGGCTGAAAAGGGGTTGGTGAAGACGTTTGGAGCACTGCATGCGTTTTCCACAGAGGCCACCCAGGTGCGGGAAGAAATCGAAGCGGCCCGCAAACAGCCCGCGAAGCAGTGAGCTAACAGAAAAGCAGGAAAGGGTCAGGGGTGAATGGCGCTGAATTATTGAGACTCGCGTAATAAGGATACATCAAGGCCAAAGTTCTGCCTGAGTAAAGCAAGCAGCGATGATTGATGGTCGGCGGCGCATTTTGCGCAGGGCGGCAGTGGCCTCAAAACTCAGT
>Ga0169931_10000491_pt1 | contig 64564 bp, 60 predicted proteins | sample Kivu_15m_20L_FD_129675 | JGI IMG/M metagenome (GOLD analysis project Ga0169931, IMG submission 129675) | Freshwater microbial communities from Lake Kivu, Western Province, Rwanda to study Microbial Dark Matter (Phase II) - Kivu_15m_20L... | ecosystem: Environmental > Aquatic > Freshwater > Lake... | reverse complement strand
GGGTTCCGTAGAGACTACACGTGCTGCACCTGAAACGGTGAAGATATAGTCCAGACCACGAACGCGCAGGCGGCGGCGAAAGCCGAAGTGGTAAGCTAAGCAAGCTGTCGCTGGTTCGAATCCAGCCAGACACACCATCCATGGTCCGGTCGCATTCTCTTAAAGCGCAGGCGCCTGCGCTCTGTGACCGGACCCCTTTTGGGCGATTAACTCAGCGGTTAGAGTACCTCGTTTACACCGAGGGAGTCGGGGGTTCAAATCCCTCATCGCCCACCACCTTTATTACGCTGAACTCTTTGAAAAGATAGATTCTCGCGTGGCAGACGAAGGTGTCCTTCTGGCGAAGAAGAATCCAACTTACACAAGCCAAAGATGTTCATCGTGCGGATGGGTGCGTAAAGGAAACAGGAAAAAGAAATTATTTAAGTGTGACAAGTGTGGTTTCACCACAGATGCGGATTTAAATGCTTCTTTGAACTTATCCTTGCCGTTGATTGCTATAAGCAAACAACAACGCCTAAAGAAAATCAATAAAGAAGGTTTTTATTGGTTGACCGAAGGACAGGAGCATATAGTCCCTGTTACTACCAAAACAAATGACAATTGAAATTTTTCAATTTATTCTGTAACTATATGCCGATAGATAACACAGATCAACCTAGAGCAACGCCGCCGTCTATTCGCCAATTACTCGAGCCACACAGGTTCCGTAGAGGGACCGACGGTCAATTATATCGCGATGTAGAGGGCTCGTTCGTCTATGCTTGGGATGCCGCTAAAGTAGGGGGCGAGGCTATGGTACTTTCGCTGATCGACGAAAGATCAAGGATAAGAGATATTCTAGTGAAACATTTAGACAACGTAGAGTTGTTGACGGCTATTTTGGCCGATATAGAGACGACTTAGTTGAAATCGATATATGACATGTTTCGGCTGTGAAAAATAAGCAAAAACGTGTCATATGTTTAATGTAGACAGCACCACTGTGGTTCTGTTACACAAAACCGTTTTGGGGATCAATCTCTAAAATGTTCGAGTTCACGTTGACCCAGACATGGGTCTTGGCCGCGTTTGGTAACGCGGCTCTCTTCGCCTGGATATGGCGGAGAGAAGAAAGGGGTAAGCGATGATGACGCTTACCCAAAAACGCGCAATAGTTCTGCGCGTTAAGACCGGCGAACTTTCGCTGGAGCGGGCCGCAAAACAATTCGGGGTGCGGCCCGAAGAGATCCAGAAATGGATCGACACGCTCTTCTATAGGAAGAGCGTGGGGAAGGCTTCTACAAAACAGAAGCCTTCACGCGCCGCCGTCACGCCGACGACGACGGCGCGTATCGACGCCTATGGTATCGATGCCATCAAAGCCCTCATTAGTGAGGGCTTCCAAAACAAGGAGATCGCCGAAGACATCGGCGTCTCCGAGTCCGCGTTGAGCCTGTACTTGCGTACACGCGGTGTACGCAGGTACGGGGCTCGCAGAAACGCATCGAGGGCGGTCCTCCTCAACGTGGGACGCCTGGAGATCTGCGATCTCCTCCAACGCGGTCTCTCTTTGAACGAGATCGCCAAAGGTCTGCAGGTGGGCCTTCCGGCCCTGCAGGCCTTCATGAAGGAGTGAAAAAAAAAGAAAGGCCGCGCGAAAGCGGTCTTTCTTTTTTAGCAAAATACTTGTTTTTATATCATATGTTAAATGAAGAACTTGTTACTGCACTCCGCAGTAACAAATTAGGGACCCTAGATAGGAATCACGACCGTGAAACGCATCAACAATGCAAAGTTACTGGCGCTTCTTCGGGGTGATAGCCCCATCAACTGCCGCACGCTCCGCCGCATCCACTACGGCTTCGGCCACGGCTTCGGCCACGGCCTCGGCATCGGCTTCGGTCACGGCCGTGTCTACATCGTGACTTGTCGCGCATGAGGTCTGAAAAAAAGAGCCTGTCTGACAGGCTCTTTTTTTAGTCAATATGACTAAAACACCTATTTACCGGTCATAAGTATAGTGGAGATGTGCGATAGTGTTTTGTTACCGCACACACTAAAGGCCCACGGAGCCGTGTACAGCCGCTAAGTTGTACTAAATCTAAGGAAAACGCCGAGAAGTCCGGTGTACCGAGGCGGACCCGAGTCCAACTGCCCCGCCGTTGAGCGGGTTATGTCCCGCCGGGCGTAGTAGTCCTGGCCGCACGTAACACAAAAAGAAACAACCTGGTTAGTTGTTTCGGCAGGAGGAGACAAAGCGATGGATGCGGACCCGCCCGCCATCGTAGTACAGAGGGTCACGGGGACGGTGTGGCGTCGAGAGCCCCGAGTAGAGGGACCACACGGGATGACTACCCGGCTTCCTAATAGTCAGGCCTTATTGTTGCGCCTATTGTAAAGCAACAATACAGAGTAGCTTCGCAATCATGCGGGTACTACTTTCGAATAATCCGGACAGTTTGCGCGCCGCGCTGTCCGAGTACAAGAACTTCGCCGTGGTGGAAGCGGAGTTCGGAGGCGCAGAGGTGATGGGGTCGTCGGACTCCATCACCTTGAACCACCACGTTCGTCCGGAACGGCAGTGCCCCTGCTTGTTCCGGACGGCCGACTTCCCCGCAGAGGTGCGGGGAAATGTCGAGGCGGTGGGGATCTCCCATTTTGACCTCGACACCCTCGGAGGGCTAATGGCCCTCCGAGGAACAAAGCCAGAAGGCCACCAGGACTTCTGGCGCCTGGCCGCGTTTGTGGACCTGAATGGTCCACACGCGGTCGAGAACCAGGCCATGGATGCGTACCGCCAGTTGGCGGCCGTCTGGGCATGGTCCCAGAAGAATCGCCTGTTCGCGGAGCGCGACGGGTCCGTCACAGACGTGACGGACTTCGTCGCAAAGGCAGAGCAGGCAATGCTCCGCATCCTGAACATGGATGCGGATCTCATGCGTGAGGGCGCGACTCTCACGCATGAAGAGGCTCTCCTGAACGCGAGTTCGTTCAGGACTGCGTTCAATATGTTCTTCGACACGGCGCGGCCCGTGTTGGCGGTGGTTCGCGTGAGCGATAAGTTCACGAACCACCTCTACCGCCACGAGGGTCTGGTCGCAGACCTCGTGGTGGCGCTCAACACCACCAGCGGCGCGATCACGGTGTCACGCCGTGACGGTACTGTGGCGGTGGATTGTCGTCAACTCGTCCAGACATTCTGGGGAGAGTTGGCGGGAGGTCACGCGGGGATCGCAGGATCCCCGCGCGGCCAGGTCCTCACACAGTCGGACCTGGAGACTTTCGTCGACTGGTTGACGTTGACGAAAGATCGGTGACAACCAGGTAGGTTACGTAAGTAACCTACCTGGTTTTAGTAACTTACCCTCGTACAGACGAAATCAAAAACCTACTTGAAAAACTACAACTGAAGGTACCGAAGTGGCTATCGATATAATCAAAAGATTTCGCAGCAAGTACGCGAAACAGCCGTGGTTTGTATCTAGCAGCGTAGTGCTAGATCCAAAGAACGGTCGACACATTCGCTTGATTTACAATAAAGACCATCTTGGTGACGCTACGTTACCCGAGTCTTTCGAGGACACACCTGTAATAGCAACACACAGAGCTATCTACAAAGCCCGATGAAGGTTTATCTGGACGATACGCGCTCCACGCCCGAAGGCTGGATCCGCACATACTGGCCTGAAGAGACCATCGCCCTGCTCGAAAGGGGCGGAATCACAGAACTCAGCCTCGACCACGATTTGGGCGACGACGGTCGCGGCACGGGCTATGATGTACTGACATGGCTCGAACGTCGCATTTTCGACAATGCGGCGTTTCCACTACCTAAGATATATATCCACAGCGCTAATCCTGTCGGCGTGCTGCGCATGCGGAATCTAGTTGCGCGGTTAGAGGAGATGAAGAAAAATGGGTGATCGCTGCTATCTCGCCATGCGAGTATTGTTTGACAGCACAGACTCGGATGACATTATTGATCGCGTAGAGGCGCTCTTTGGTAACGCCGCGGAAGCTGTACCGACCCGCATTGGCGAAAAACAAACGCGGATTTTTTTCGCATTTGAAGAAGTCAACTACGGAGGCTATGATGCGATCAACGAGCTGACGAAACTGCCTGAGCTTAGGGCAGGAACATTTGGTCATACGATGGGGGACACCTATGCAGGTGCTGCTGGGTATCTCCTGCCGAACAGGTGGGGGGCGCATGATGTCACATACGAAGGAGATTTCTTCATTCTTGTTGATAGGCGTGGCCGTTTGGACAAAAAACATGCGCGTCATTTACGCAAGTTCTTGAAAGAATACTACCGTATCTACGACATGCTGTGCGCTTTAGATTTCAACCAACACGAATCAGTTGATCATGACACAAGCAACTAAAACTCTTCCGTGTCGATATAAACTCGTGTCCGTATTTTCTACAGAGTACCAAGGGGAGACTCTGTTGAGCTACCATGCTACGGTGGAAGAGGCTGACGCAAGGTACGCGCAGCGCTCAATGCTCGAACGATGTACCCTGGATGATGAGTTCTTTTTGATCGATTTGCTAGCAGAAGCCGCAGGCGAGCCTCGCGTGTGCAAAGTATATGAAACAGCATACAACGACTGGGAAAAGCGCCAAACTACCCCAGAAGAATGCGCGCGCAAGCACAATCAGCCACCCTATGACAAACGACCAACTTGACGCCGATGGTATCGACCGTACCATAAGTACAGAGCTGTTCCCCTATGTGACATTGAGCGCGGACCGTATAGTCGCATACCTAAACGCAGCTGAGCCTCTCGAGGAGGCACAGAAGCGCCTCGCCGCTCCGATATATTTAACCGATAAGCTAGTTGTCCCACCGCCGGCTCTCGATATCGCCAAAAATTGGCGCACAGCGCCGGTAGAACAGCGACCGTCGTTGCTGACCCAGCTTTGGCGGGTTTTGGATGACGAGAGTGCGCCAACTGTGGAGTTATACCTGCGTAGAGCGCTCATCTACAAGCTCACGAAAGAGCTTACTACGCTCTATTACAGGTCAAGAAAGTACCGCAACGTGCTCGCCAACAATGTAAAAAAACCAACAAATGCGCATCATAGGTCTTCTGGTGCGCGCGGCGATGACGCAATATGATGCGTATTACAAAAAAACAAAGCCGCGCGTGCGGCTTTGTTTTTAGAATAATTTTCTTCTTGGCGCGTTCTTTATGTCGTCTACGTGCCCAAAGTTCTTTAGGACTAGCCGCGACACGGGGTGGTCGCCTTGTATATCAACCGTCTGGTTTAGCGCAGGCGCGCCCTTGAGCGTGTCTTTCAGACGCTCGTGTGTCAACCTACCAACAAAGTCCTCGTCCTGGAACGGAATCGCCACAATACCCATCAAAGCTGTTTCCGATTTAATGGGGCGCAGACCTTTCGCCGTAAGCTTCTTGTTGTAGTCGTCTATGACGCTGCTGAGTAAGGTATCACCAGCGTAGACGTTAAACAACTTATCAGCGTCGCCTGGGTGAATAACCCTGGCTTTGTCTGTCATAGGCTTGACTACGGTCTCAAAGATACGTCTGTGAATTCTCTGCTTACCGTACGCGCCCTTTAGATCGTCGACGATCTTATTCTGTACAAGCCCGATGTCGCCGGTCGTCTCCAGTAATTCATGAGGCTGCACTACGCCGCGTAGACTGATCTGCTGCCCCGCGACAACGGAGTCGCCTTGCTTAATTTTTAGACCTAACTCCTGTGCAACGAAATGGCGGACACCATTAACTGTGACAAGCCAGCCACCCGTCGGCGACGGTGCGATAGCTTGTACAACACCTGTCTCCTCTGATAGAACCGCCTTATCGGACATTGTCTGCGGTAGATGTAGCAGTTGCTTAATACGTCCAAAACCTACGACGTTGCCGCCGACAGCACCCCCCGTATTGTGTGTCCAGAAACTATTAGCAAAGTAGGTTCCAGTCTCTGTTTCGATATCGTATACGGCAGGCGCCTCGCTATAGCGTACAATTTTTACGTAGTCAACGACATGACCATAATCTTCTTTTTTGTTCTTAGGATTCGCAGCCACACCCACTAATTTTGTACAGGCATTTCCTAAGAATTGCTGCGCTCTTTCTGTATACACAAACTGTACCGCGTATCCTTGATGCGAGCTTAGTTTTCGCCAAGGCGACACTATAACACGCGCCTTGATGTCGGCTGTTCGTAATATATGAACAAGCTGTTGTGCTAACAAGAAACTAGTGGTGTCTATGCGTACTGTAGTCCAGCGACTGTCACGGTTACGTACAAGCGTGCCATCGCCGTCAATAACACCGGCTACAAACTGACTCAACCATACGGATGGGTAGCCGCTCCAACCTGGAGGCAGCCCTTTATCTCGACAATAGGTACCGTGCACCTTTGTAAGCTTTTCACCTAACGCGGGTTCCAACACACGCACAGCGGTTTTAGATAGCTGGATTTTGCTGTCAGGTAGCCAGTCAGTTAGCCGCGCATACACCTGACTTTTAATCGGACCATCATTTTGACACACACAGAAGCCTTCGTACAAACCGCCCCTGACTAGGCGAGAGCCTTCGGCGATATACATACCAGCCAACCAACCATCGGGGATGATTGGTGTGGCCGGCGTAGGTACCGGACCCGTGTCAATCAAAGCCGCGTGCGTCTTGTCACCAAGCTCGCTACTAGCCGTCATGCTGTAGTCAACAGTCATTTCCGGTTTATCTGACCAGCCGTGTTTACATGTACGACAGTAGTAACGACTACCTCGCGCGTTTATACGTTTAGGCCATGTGGCGCAGGTAGGACAAGCAACAGCGACCTTTGATAACATGTGCGGGTGGTTATCCTGCGCAATAACCGCCTGTCCTGTACGAGATCTAATCAAGGCCATCTCTGTTCCGGGCTCTTGTGCGTGACGCAGTACTCGCTTTACTTTTGTCCAGCCGCCGCGGTCCCACACTTCATAGGCGCTAACCTCGGCGACCTCTTCATCACCTTCTTGATGAGTCTCATGCTCATCAAATAGTTGCCCAAGTGTTGTGTGGAAAATTTCAGCACCTTTTCGCACAAGGCAGATGGTAGTACGCTCAAGGCAGTGGAACTTTTGAAGTGTTACTTGCGTAGCACGTTCGCCAATAGCCTGTGCGGCCGTGATACCGACATTGTCGCCAATCTTATACGCCGCACCATATTCGTTCACACCGGCGCATTTTGCGCACATACCACTGAGTGCTCGACACTTAAGAGGCGATCGCGCAAGTATTTGTTTTTCGCCCGCGGCTTTAAGTTTGCGAACCACTTCTGGTGTTATAACTACATTGCGTATAGGTTCTTTAGCGCCGAACCGATTAAGTGCTTCCTTGTCGTCGACATCCAACAGTAATCCGTCTACGGTACCGCAATCGTCCACTGTGATCTTATTGGTCGCGTTAGCATTGACTAGGAGCTTACTTAAGTACCCAGTATCAGCAACAGAGATACCTTTATCAACAAGGCCTTGTCGCGCGCCTGGCGTGGTCCCTAAGTACGACCCCAGGTCTTGTCCCTCAGCGTACGACTTATTGACAACAAGCGGAATTGTCGCGCCTTTAGAGTCCGTAATAGCGAGGGGTGTGACAATCATCTGCCGTACCATACCGCCCTTACTTGTGGCCTTACTTGTGACGCCTGCTTCCACAAACCTGTTATCAGTCGCAGCCGCTAGTAGCGCATCTAACTCTCTACCGGCCTCTTCCACGGCGGTGTCGAACCCTACGATGGGGGCACGTTTGCGTAACTTATCCAGTACAGCATCCCGTTTCTCGTAGTCGAACTCCAGGTCCTTCAAGGATACGCCTGCGCCTATCTCTGTGACGTAGTGGTTCCCAAGATCTTTCAGCCTGCTAATAATCTCGCCCGCGGCTCGTGCAGGTAACGTGCGTGCGGCTTTCAAGCACAACTGGTTAAGCAGGTCGCCGTCCACGACCATGAGCTCTGGTCGCATAGATACCGGGAACACGTCTGCAACCAGTTTCTGTCCTACGCACGTCACTTTATCGCCAACACGGATCGCCGCATTGACTTTAAGACTACCCCGTGCATGCTGTGCGACCGCATCGTCCAGCGAGCGCACAACCGTAGGCTCCCCTTTGGGATTTGTCATCAAATAGATGCCGAGTGCCGTCTCTTTACCGGGGGTATGCATAGCGGACTCGTGACGAACAGAGATCAGGTTCTGGCTCGGCATAAGTTTCTCGACCGCTTCACGGCGAGCCTCTTCCGATACCGGTACGTGGATACCTGCCGTGTTGGAAAGAATGACCCCTTCTATGTTCATGAAAGTTTCGTAGCCCGGAACTGTCAGGTCATATCCGGTCTCGCAAACGCCTGTTTTCTCGACAGACGCGACTTGGTCCCATTTGACTGAAGTGTCGTCAACAATACGTAACCATTTCGCACCTTCGGGATGTTTAAGTAAGGTCTCTTCAGTTATTAGAGATATTGCGCGCTTGGCTATCATGCGGCTAAGTTTACCGAGCTTGACGGCCCTCTGTATTGTTACATACAACGATTTCGTCTCCTTCGGGGCGTTCCTCGGCATACTGACGCTGTTTTGAATATACTTGGCTAAATCGAAGCTTATGGGAACTATGTCAGTCCGTGCCGCAATGTTCGAGGTCTCATCTACCTCTATAGAGGCGAGTTTTTCAAGCTTCTCCGGATGCATCATGTACTTACCGCCCCAACGCTTGATGTCCATATTGGAGAAAGAAGCTGCCCACGTATCGGTCGCTTTCATAGAAGACTTATAATGTGTGATACGACCGTCAATACCCAGACTCTTAGCTAACAGCAGTACTTCATGAGCTAAACGGAAGCTTGTGCTTGTATAGTTAGCCTGTAGCTGAGGCTTCGCTTTAGCTACAGCCTGCACCACGCAAATAGAACCATCAGTGTCCATCAAGCCGGCGAATAATCCTTTGCGGCATTCTTCGTTGGCAGACAAATACCACACAGGTAGGTGCTTATTCTTAGCGCCAGAACCGATCATCTCTTTTAAGAAATCTGCTACAGCGGCAGCACTAAACGTATGTCTTACACTTTCTCCCAAGGACTTAGTAGATATTGTGACAGTGTCTTTGACAACTCTATCAGCCAACTGTTCTATAGTTGCTTGACATTTTGCAGGAATCGCTGGGCGTATACTTGCTATGTTAATTGAGTCATTAGTAGACACCCAGCCGTCGCCGGCCATAACACCGACTAAGTAGCCTAGTTCTGCTGTTAAAGCAAGCGTTTCAGGTAACGGATTTTTTCGTGTTTTATCGGTCACTACTTGTATCTCTGTTTGATCTCCGTAATTAGTGACGTTCATATTAGCTACACGAGGAACAAACATCTGATTTTCAGCGGCATTAGAGGGAGTGTTTCTAGTGAAGGTTAACGTGCCTCTCTCAATACCAAATACCGCCCGAGGGTCGTCATCGGCGAACATCTGACGACCTGATGCAAGGTTAATGATCTCACGCTCACATCCGTGGTGAACAGAGTAGAAAGTGACAGGTCGCCACTCTAGTTTTTGATTTAAGTTATCGTACGCCAAAGCTTTAATACCGGGCGGCGCTTGGTACCACTCAATAATACCAAACTGACCCATGCTACAGTGGCTACGCTCCCCTCTCGGGAAATCTTCTAGCGCTATGCAGTGTACTGTGTGTCCTTCTATATAAGGAAGCTTCACGTCAAATCTTGCTGTCATTTTTGTGTTGTGTAAGAAAGAAGCCAATTCTTCTTTCGTCCACAATCTATCATTAAACATGCTATTAGTCAACACAAAATCATAGAATTCATCCGCTTTCTCAGCCTCTAGAGCAAATATGCATGAGTGCCAGACGGCATCGCCGTTAAAGTCCATGTTATAGCCCCCTACAATAAGGGGATTTACCTCTACCGCTTTGCCGTTAATCAGTGTTGGCTTAAAGCTCAGCATGTTGAATTTGTGTAGAGATGGCGCTCTGGTCATAAGTACCGGCCGGTCCTCCATCTCTACTTCCAAAGCTCTCACTGCCTCGTGAGACTGCTCTCTTACCATCTTGCGTGCATCTAGTGGCGCGTACCCGTTTTGTACGAGGCGCTTTATGACGAAAGGTGTGTAGATGGTGAGCGCCATATTGGTAGGGATACCAATGTGGTCCATATCCAATTTAGGGTTTGGAATAACAGTCGACCGCGCAGACAGGTCTTGTGGACGCGACTGTAGCTTACTCTTGAAGTAGCCGTATTTAGATTCCTTAACGCCGTTTATCTCTTCCAAAAGGCCTTTGTATTCTCTACCTTTTGTTACGGAATCGCCTAAACCAGCCAACGCGCTAGCGCCGTCATACAATGCTCTAGATAGAGCAGCCGTGTGTTTCTTGTCTACGCCGATATTCTTCAGCTCTTCTAGCTGATTGTTGATGATTAACAGATCTCTGTAGTGATGGTTCACGTCCGCCACAGATACTGACCCGTCTGTCCGTTCCGTGATCTGCCGGAACTTCGGGGGAATAACCGGAACATGCTGATTTATGTACGCGTTTTCTGGTCGCATACCCATCGACTCGAGTGCCCGTAGGTAACGCAAGCGGCGGTTAAGTTTGTTAAGTACTGAGCCTTTGGCGTTTTTGGCAGCGTCACCTGTCTTTTCTATAGCCTTAGCTATATCCACTTTTTTGAGGACAGTGCGGATACCTTCGATACCTGTCGCACCGCCGTCGCCGTCGACGACTAGGCCGTCTGCGGTGACTGATTTAGTGCCGTTGAGCACCTGTTCGACCTCGACACCTGAGTTAAAGTCGCCCACAGACACAACGGCCTCCACCATCAACGGATTAATAATAGGTTCTGCTAGTCGTATGTGGGAGAACTTATTACCGCCTATACCGCCCGTCAAGTCGTCATCAAACAAGCCCGCTTTCATGGGTTGGAAAGAGGACGATTTCAGCGTGTGTGGTTCTTTGATTTCCCCGTGACTGATACGCAAAATCTCTTCATCAGTCATAGGCGTGGCGGTTAGTTTAGAGCCAGTCTGGTTTAGGTTAATACCTGCACCAAGCATCATCGTCACAAACTTATTTGCCACGTAAGGAGTTTGCGGCGCAGGTAGCGTGCGGCCAGTCTGTAGCGCTAACCAGTAATCATCGTTTTTCTGCGACTTGATGCCGTAGGCGTCGCTGAGAAACGCTGTAGCGCCCATAGAAAGCAGCGACGACATGTCGAGGGGCGCAATACGTTGCGCACTCTCGCCGGATTCTTTTTTAGGCTGCTCTAGCGTCGTATACGGGAGACCGACTGCGCCGCGGGCCGAGAATTTATGCTCGACCATGTGCTTGAGCTTTAATGTATGCAGCGGACCGACCAGCACATTCTCCATCTTGTGGCCGGTTGTCGGATTGGTGATGGTCTCGGCGTCGCTTATTCCAGCCTTCTTGAGTTCTTCTTGGACATGCGCAAGATTGCTCTCGTGCGTCATGTTGAAATTGTCGACATAGAAAGGCTTGCCTGTTTTTTGCGCGACTTTACCGGCAGCAGCTTCTAGTATGAAGCCGGGATTGGCGCGACCTAGGGTACCTAGGAAATTGAACAACACATCAATCTCAGCACCTTTCTCATCCTTATAGACTTCGTCAGGTCCGAGAATCTTAGTAATGATGCCTTTAGCTCCTGCAAAAGCGGACAGCTTATCACCTACAACGGCCGGCTCGACGCTGCGTACAACAACTTTAACAAAGCCCCGCTCATTGATGACATCCACAACTTCGCCAGGAACGTCTTTTGTCCACGTTTCCGAGATATCGGAATATGCGGTCGAGAGCAGCTTTTTGTGTATATTAACTAATTCAGTTTTACTTAGCGTGACTTCTTTTACGGCAGGTATAAGAATGTCGTCTTTGTGAACAACCGTACCTTTTTTTATAATACCGTTCTCGTCGTAGTTATCTCTAAAGCCTTTGCGGAACTTATCAAGATTTTGTGGGTATCGGGCAATGTACGTCGCTAGCCCTATAGCCACGCCGTCCTCTTTCTCCACTCTGTGCTCGTTTTTGTGCACAGATGCGAGCTTTTGTGCGGCTTTGTAGGAGATGACTGTACCGTCCTCGAAGTTGTAACCTTTGTAAGGTACCATAGCCACGAGAAGGTTTTTACCGAGGGCGAGCGTGTTGTCTTTGGTGAAATTGTTACGTACCAAGGCTTGCCCGGCCCGGACCTGCTCACCTACAGTCACAATAGGCTCATCGTGCAAAAATGTCTTAGAGTTGAGCGGATAGTTATTATGGATAGCTACCGCGTGTGTCTTACCTTTGTCCTCTTTTATGAAAACAGTGTCCGGTGTGATCTTCGTCACCGTACCGGCTACAGGCGCTTTAACAAGAAAGTTCTCTCCTAAGAGCTCTAGATAGCCTTTGTTGACTTTAGTCAGTCTGTGTAAAACCAAAGGCTTGTCTGGATCAGCCAATTGCACCGACTGTTCGATGTGTTTGTCGCCCATCAGAACGCGGTTAGCGCTATTACTGTTAACAAACGGAATGACGGACGTGCTCGACGAGAAGAAGGTTGCTGGATCGTTGAATATGTAATCCACGTCCGCAGGATTGACCTCAAGCAGTTTGGTGTTTTTACGCGCCTTGACTGTCGTGTATTTATCCTTCAGCTTAGGTGTACCGGTACCGATGTTTGTATACTGGTCAGCAAAAGCTACCGTATACGGCATAAGCGCTTCAACGGACATCCGCTTTTTCTCGCCTGTGCGCGCATCAAAGACTGTGAGGAAAAGCGTATTCCCAATTTTCTCCGCGCCCAGCGAAAGGTGTCCGGTAATACCGATCTTAGGTCCTTCTGGGGTATGTACCGGATCAAGCACACCGAAGTGCGAGGCGTGTACGGCGCGCACGGCGTCGCTGACCGCACGCGTACTTTGTATACCGCCCTCACCCATGATCGTGGTGGTTGACGCGACGGCGTTCATATCAATCGGATTATTTTGGTCTGAGAATCTGGTAAACTCAGATGTTGTCATAAAGTCTTTGATATTGTTATCAAAGAGTGACGATGGTAGTACGGCCGGTATAGTCGCTTTGCGTGTCATCTGGTAAGCGACAATGCGCTTTACTGCCGCTTCTTTGCGCCGCAGGCGTTCTGGAATAAAATCCTCGATTGAGTGAATCGACTTGAACGCGAGCGACTCGATGTCATCCTCGTCTGCCATACCTTTCGATATAAAAATACATCTGCGTATGGCGGCGGCTACCGCGGCCTTGTCGATCTTGTCAATACCAGAAATACCCAGTGTCAGTTTGTTGACCGCCGGATCGAGTGGTTTAGATTCTAAGAACTTACGCGCCTCGAGTTGGTTCTCAATTAAAGAGCCATTTTTGGCGTAAGGCCATAAAGCCAACAACAGTTTTTGCGTATCAGGCTCTATACGCGCGGCTTTCTCATTCACATCAAGCAGGTCACCGAATATGTCTGGTAAGTCGCCCGGTAATGCGCCCAGGGCAAGTAATACAGAATACACAGGCACTTTCTTATCTGTACCGACCTTCAGGCGAATAACACCAGTCTTCCTGTCGAGCAGTAACTTGTATGTACCGGCGGCGGTCGTGTTCAAATACGCCTCCACGGTGTCCCCGGCCTTTATGGTCGTGTAAACACCTGGACGAAGACGTAATTGATTGATTATCTGAACTTCGTTGCCGTCAACGATATACGAATTACGCGACGTGATGTGCGGCATCGACAGTATGAAGTAGCCTTTGCGGCTATCGAGTATCGTCCCTGTCGCATCCTTTAGTTCTACATCCGCTGTCAGCTTACTGTCAACGGACCGCTCGCGCAACTTAGCCTCCTTTTGGGCAGTGATGTTATCCATAACATGCTGGCCTGCGTCTGACCAACGAAGATTGGATACAGTCAGCGTGGCGCCGTTGCGGGCAGTTATCGGAAACATGTTCGCCACAATACGACGAACTTCTTCTAGCAACTGTATGTGTTGTTGAAGCTCTTTAGACATCATCTAACTCTGTTTCTTGTGGCGCACCTGTGTATTCAGCGATAAGCGCAGCCTGTGATTTATATATGGGCAAATCTTCGCCAATTTCGTAAAATATAACACGCACTACATATTCGCCTCGCTGGTGAGACTCTTTCTCGCTTACGATCTGGAAACGTTCTGGAGTGTTTTGCAGTATTTGCCAGAAGGTTGATTCACGAGACGTATGTAGGTTAAGCAATACGATGCGTTTACGGCGCAGCTGTTCGTCCAAACCGCGCGCCACGAACTTCGCAGCTGCTGCGCCTAGCGCGGGTCGGCTAGCTATGCTGGAGTTTATCCCCTCTAGCACCTGCTTTGATAGGACGTTGGTTATGCGGTTGTTTGCCATGACTCAAATACCTGCGTTAGGACTACGCGGCGGCTTCTGCTCCGGTAACGTGCGTACGGTGCGTGACGCCTCTTCGCCGCGGCGCTGAATACGCGCAATAGCTGCCGCAATTTGCGGGTTTGATTTTTGCAAGCGCATAGTCATGTCTGCAATCATATCCGGCGGCGTCGCTTTTAGCACATTCTCTGCCATGCTGTCAAGTACCTCGGAGCTATATGATATAGGAGAGCCGCCAATCTGCTCTGGCATAGGCGAGCCGATAGCTTGGGCCACGTTCGCCATATTCGACCGGTCTTGCGGACTTCCGAGCTCTTTGTATGATTCCAGAGCTGCTTTGCGCTGCGCCTCTTCTGCGGCCTTAGTACGTGCAGCCTGTGCTTGCGCCTCAAAGGCCGCCATAGCAATCTGCGCCTTACCTTGAGCGTCTGTCTGCGCCAGCATCTGTCGAGCAAGCGTTGCGTTACGCGTCTCCTCCTCTTCCCGCTTGTATTTCTGCTCAGTCGCGTAGTCAAAGCCGAGCTCTTGTATCACCGTGCGGTCGGATAACGTATTTGTCTGACGAAGCGTCATGGCGATTTGCTTCTGCTGAACGTCGTCCGCCATCTTAAAGTCTCTGTGCCTGATTGTAATGTCCGGCAAAGCTGCCCAGGCCTTTACTCTAGGGATGATGAACTTATTCAGCAGCTTTTCGAGCTGGGTTATACGGCCTAAGAACGTGTTCTCTAACATACGCAACGTGACGCTACTGCCGCTCCAACTCATATTGCCGTAGATCATGTCACTAGGGATGTCCAGTCCGCCTGCGATTTGTTGACGAATCTGTGCCATATCGTTGTGCACGTTGAGCGCCTGCGCATTCCCACCGATACTTTGAACCTCGGCCGGGAATGGTACGGTGAATATAGCGTTCGGATCCCGGCGCCACTTGTTGACGATGTTCTGCATACGGCTTGACCACTGGCCAAGATCGTTGTGCTGGTGCGGCGAGTGATCACCAGATATAGGTCGCGGGATCAGGAGACGTAGTGGCAATACGTGTTCCATCGCGATCGCCTCTTGTGCGCGTCTATACGCTTGGAATAACCAAGCATCTTTGAATACCGCCAACATCGGCGGTATACCATATGCCTGATCGTAATACGAGCAGCTCGGTACACGCATGTGGTATATGTTGTCTTTGTCAAGCTCTACGTCGCCGCCGCGCTTGATGGCGTGTAAAAACACTAGCGGTGTGTCCACAACAAGGTATTTATTCTCGTCGTTTTCCGCGTTAACTATACCTTTGCGCATCCACCTAGGAATCTTGTAAATATAGCGCGCGTGACCCGTAATCTCGTTCTGAACTACTTGTATATACTCAGGAAACCATCGTATAAGTTTAAGAGACTTTTTACGCTTGATGGGTCGGTCTTGTACGTCATACTCTGTCCGCTCACCGCATTTGTTGCATTTTCCTACGAATGTATGGTCGCGGTAGTGCCAGTCCAACGTAGGATCCTCAATTGAGAAGTTAGTCGAACATTTCTTACACGTCAGTTGCCTCTCGAACGGAAAAGAGATTGAGCAGTAGGCATTGCCAAAAATCTCATAATCCAGCAACATTTTAAGCTCAAATTCTTTGATATCGAGCGTTTCTTCCAACACACTCTGCCACGCATCGCGATCTTTTTTTGATTCGGTGTCGTACAGAATATCTGTTATCACATAGGAGCACTTTTTGTTGATCAGGGGCGCAATCTCTGAGTGTGATAGATACAGGTAAAGGCACCACCTGAATAACTCTTTAACAGTCCTGGGTATCTCTTGATTACTTAAATCAAAGAACGGGTGCGGATACATGTTTTGCGACCGCGGACCGCCGGAGCTGCCTATACCGCCTACGGCGTCGCCACCACCAATCAGATTATTCGACCCTATCATACGTTAGTTGTCTCCAATACTTCGTTGCGGAAGCGCCCGATACGATCCACCACATCCCCTATGACTTGATACAGCTTGCGTGACTGCTGTACAACAATATCGTCGTCGGCGCCGGGCAACAGCGCAGGTTTTATTTTAGGTAAGGCTTCGTTAAGTTCTGCTGCACCGTATACCGGTTGCGCAAATTTAAGTAAAGGGGGATACTTCAACAAGCCAAAATTCTCGCAGCACACCCGTATATACGTCACAACCTCGCGCCCGAATTTGGTCACATCGACAGGACCTATCATATATAACGCATACAGAATCTCAGAAGGTGTGCTTAGGCTAAGCAACTCTGGATCAATCACAACGTCGTTTATAGACTGCACAATGTGCTCGAACGCCGCGGCATCTGTGTAAAACAGATCGGTCGTGAGAAACACACGGAAAGCATTGATTTTATTGGCCACCTCGCTTGATAGCTGCACGTGCCATACACGCTCTATTTCTGCATAAAGCGTTTCAGGTAGCCAGGTTAACCACGCGTCACCGAACTCTTTTGTTAACAGGTCTCTGTACACGCGAGGCGGCACGCCTGTCGCTGTGAAAATTTGTTGCACGCAAGCTTACACTCCAAAGTATAGTTTACGTGCTTTTACGTAATTAGAGCCCCATTTCTGCTCCATATGTCCAGTAACGCCGACAGACGCGGCTTTACGGAACGACTCAGAGTTCTTTGGGTATCTCTGTTGTAGATGTAACAGATGTTGCTCTACGCTAAGTCCTTTAGCGGTCGCCGCATCAATAGGCAAGTTCGTGTGCGCGTCAACCACGCCGGCTTCTTTGTCTAGTAACCACTCTTGATTTCGTCTACGTACGTGCGGTAAAGACCAGCCGCCATAAACAGCCTTGGACGGATCTAACAGCCCTTGCGTGTAACGCATGTCGAAACCTGCGTGTTTGTCGAACAGTGTCAGCAGCTCGACGGCTTTATCTGCGGAAGCTTCCTCTATGTCGTTACGCAGCTCGGCAAACAGGTGTTGCATCTCCGAGGATGCATTCTTACATAACATCTCCCTATCGTCTAGCGCGCCTTCTAGAAGCGGTCCCGTAACAGGTTTTTGTACATAATCCCACACGTCTTGACGTGTCAACGCGTCCTCGCCTGCGGCTTTAAACAACGCTGTTGCCGCTTGTGTGCGCTGGTCGATAGGCATACGGTGTAGCTCCCACGCCAGCCTGTCTTCCGCCAGTTTAGCGAGGTCTGCTGCAGTTTTGATTACAGGTTCTTCCACACGCACAGTAACGCGCTCGACGGTCGACGGCGCGTCTGCCGCATGCTGCGCAATGGACGCACGCTTCTCTATACCAAATTTCTCACACGCTTTGTATAGACCATGACCAGCGGCCGCCTGTATCTCTGGCGGCAGACTCGTGTAGTGGTTATCAAAGTACAAACAAGAAACCTTGGTTATCGTCTCGTTGTAGACAGGAAATCTCCTCTTGTAACCTGTTCGGCCAGCGATCTTTACCGCGAAACAAGAGTCTGGTAACGTATCCAGCTTGTCTGCGGGCAGCAGCTCGCGACCGAAAAGCGCTGTAGCGCGGGGGTTCTCGATAAATGCCGGATCGTCATAACAATCCAAAATAGCTCCGGCAAACTTAAAAAGTTCAGTCATGTTATGATCCTTGGTATTGCATGGGCGCCGCTTTTAACGCGTCGGCGTCTGCGCGGCCCGGTGTCGTCGGTACACCTCGCTGAGTATCACGCGCGATCGCCTTGGGACGTGCTTTAGTTTCCGCGCCTACTTCTTGTTGCGACCGACCTTTGGGTGTGCGCCGTAGAAGCTCTGTTAGACCAGATGCGTGCGCCAGATCGGGTATGCTGCCTGCACGGGGTGCCGGCCTATCCGGGTCCATCGGAGGCTTAGCGTTCGATTGCTGAATCTGCTTGGTCAGTTCTTCAAGCTCTGCCTGAGCTTGTACAACCTCTGCGCGCAGCTGTAGATTCTGCAGTATCGACGTAAGTCGCATATTGTCTTGCTCGATCGGATCTGGCATAGGCGCCATGCTAGGATCACCCATAGCAGGATCGCCTTGACCAGGCGGAGGACCTCCTTGACCTCCTGACGGCGGCGCCGCAGCCGCAGCCGCCGCAGCTAGCTTATCTAGAATGTTAGACATAATTCTATATTAAGTATAGGTCTTATCAATTAAGCGGAATGTGCAGACTTTGTTCTTGTGCAGGGGAGCGCCAAGTATTTATGCCGTAGACGCCTGAAACAATAGGGACACCGCTTGCTAGGCGAAGGCCGAATGTGATAGGAAATACCGAGTTAAGTACACCACCGGGGTAGCCTTCTTCTGATACCTCATCCGCGGACGGTAATGAGAAATACACTGTGTATGCGAATGCGTTGCCCGGAACGGCTGCGACGCTGATGTCTTTCAATACCAGTTCTGGATACACGGCATCAGCGACAGGCACAATAACAGGCATAGTTGTCGGCACACGATCAAACGTTACTACAAGACTGCTCGAGCCTGTTGGGCTCGTCGCCAACCATTGTTGGAATGTTCTGGCCATATCTAGCCTCGTCGGACCTTGCGCAGGAAGTGCATTAACTTTAAGAAGCGACACAGCGCTTGGTCCGTCTACTAATAGACCGCGGTGACGCGCATCAGTCGGCGTAATCGCGTCGATTACAGATTGCGGCCATTCTCCGGCACCTAGCACGTGACCAGGCGCCCGCAAGAGGTGTACACGCAACTTAGTGTCTACCAACGTTATAGGCGGCGTCAGTCGCGCAGTAATAGACGTGTCGCTCTGCGTTAGTATATCGAGGCTGCTTATTAGCGCGCGGAAAAGTCCACCGTCGACACCTTGTCCGGGAGGGCTTTCTCTCAAATTACCCGCGCCTGCGTTTTCAAAGCCATCTACAGACAGTCTTATGCCAGCCAGACCGTCGCCTGCGGCTACATTACCCGCACCGAGACCCGTACCTGTTATAACTAACGTGGTTGTCTGGCCGAACTCCATCGAATCTTCTTCCGCCGAAGTCAGCGTCACTGACGTAATGGCCGGATTACCTGACGAGGCGGCTAGAATAGGTACTGTCGGCGACATACGGAACGCGTCACCGCCTAGCGCTACGATATCGATGCCGACGGATTGACCGCCCGTACCTTCCGCTATGTTAGCGGAGAACACTAGTTTAGTACTTGTGCTCCCAGGCAGTAACGAGGCGCCTGTGATTATCGGAACCACGCCCGTGTGATTGAATACATACGCGTACGATAACGGCGGCCTACCTACAGGAGGCGCAGGGGGTATTAGATAGCTACCATCAATAGTTATAGTTGCGCCTACCGTACCTTCGACATTAGGATTAATGATGAAGCCCGTTATGGCGGGTAGCGGGTACACGCTGACTACAGTATTTGTGTTGAACTGACTTGTGATAGCTGTGTTGTCTATCTCTAACCGAACGGTGATTCCCTTCCCGTCTTTGTTATTCGCCACTCTCGCGTTACCCGTCACCAGCGACGGTGAAAGCGATGTAATGGTGACGGAGCCGCTCAATAGAGAAACACCGAGCTCGTCTACGAAATCTACCAGCAAGTCTTCGCCGCCGGTATCGAATTGACCTAGTAGTGCGAACTCAAAGTAATGACCTTCGCTAGGGTTCGTCACAAAAGACGCCGACTGTGTATTTATTGTCGCGACAATTTCAACGGCGTCGACGAGCGTATCCTCCAACGGATCTCCGGCTGTAGCGTTCGTGGCTTTGATCGAGATTGTGTCGCCTAGCGCCGCTTCGGCTAACGTAACCAAGGTGCGGTACACATTACCTGTCACGTGCTCGAACTGCCCAAAAATAACAGATGTGGATGTCGCAACACCTGTTGGTAAGATATTACTGAGGCGCGACGGTGTTGTGTCGTTTATGCGCACATACAGCCACCGAGAACCTAACTCGCCTATGGACCAGCCAGTTACACCAGAATCAACGGCGTCTAAATCCGCTCGCACAATATCGGGCGCAGTTGCTTGCTGTGCCGGTATGTTACTGATTGTTAACGTAGTATTTGCTTGCGGATTGCGTACGACGAGCGACACGAGAGCGGGGAGCGTTCCGCCTCCAACAAGGTCTCGAGTACCGATGCGTACGGTAAAGATCCGATCGGGGCCGGCGTCGACGAATGTGGGAGTACCCACGATTGTGAGAAACTCTGTACTAGGTGCGGCAACAGTTATCACGGTACCCGGCTCAAGGGTACTTATCACGCCCGTTAATGTGATATTCTGCACAGTATCTTCTATACACGTGCCTGCTGTGTAGGTAACGCTCGGTGTCGAGCCTGGTGCCGATCCGACAGTGCCCAGCACGAGCACTGACGACTGAGGCGTCGTCGGTAAAACGTTAGTAAACGTTACCTGAATCGACGTCGCAGGTACCGCAGATAGCTGAAGTCCCGTCACTGTCCAGGTCTCGAACTCGCCGCCTGCTGAAGAAGATACAGACACGCCGCCCGAGCTGCGCGTAAGTGTTGCAGTAGTGGAGAAACCAGAAGTTAGCGTTAATTGTGCGCCGATAGTGGTGCCGATATCCGCGTCAGGATACCAAACCTGGATCTCAAGTGTGACTGACGAACCTGCGTTTAAATTAGGCGTTAGTACACCCGATACAATCTCGGGCGCCTTGGGCGCAATTCCTGCTGCCGGAATAAATGTGACGGTGTTAAAAAGCGCCGGCGCTTCCGTGTCGCGGAGCTCCATAACGACCGGCGATGTACCGCCTGGTTGCCAGCCGTTGTGGCGGACACGTCCGGCAACAAACACCAGCTCCCGTACTGGGTCTGCGATAGCGTTGTAGCTCAATCCTACAGCCGTCACAGGGGCTGTAGGCGGCAGTCCAGTCACACCCTCGTTAACACTCAGCCGTCCGCGCATTATGCCGCTGTAATACACGTCTACCGGACCTGTCAGCGTAAGAGCGCTGCCGACAGAACCTGCGGTATCCGCAAGGGTGTAGCCGGGAAGCTGCTCGAAGCCTTTACCAGACGTCCAGAATGCCGGACCTAGCGGGATATTACGGCCCGACAATACAAAAACCACAGATGCGCCTTCCTCTACAGGTTGCCCAGGCTCGACAGGCTCCCACTCATTAGCTGGTGTGAACTTGTAGGTCAGCGTCTGCTCTACAACCGGAGCGGCTGCGCACACTTCTAGTGCTTGCGTAAACACAGCTACATAATCTGTATCAGCTTGGTACTGCGGAACTATCTCTGCTGTTACCCGAGCACCCCACGGTAGACGCGTACCGCCAAGTATGCCGAGCTGCAGGCTGTGTCCCGCTGCCTGGTTAAGCTCCCTAAGCTGCGTACCAGAGAACCTACCAAACGATATTGGTAGCTCTTCGCCAACAGAATAAAATTCTTCTCCGTAGCCGCCGTCGAACCAGTTATGCGGTATGTTACCACTTGCCGCGCGTAATCGTAGTATCGAGAATTCTGGAATAGGTAGATCTCTGCCGAGGAGTGTGACGGCCGATGTACCGAGCGCGCGTAGGCATTGCGTGGATGTTATAGGTGAAGGTATGGGTGTTCCGCAGTGTACGTTATGCTCTGCCGATGTCGCCGTGTTCTGAATCACAAATGACTCAGACAACAGCGCCGTCGGTACCACGTTACTAATAACACGCCACTGATTAGCAGATACTGGACCTGCTCCATCTACGTCAAATGACTGCTGAAGTGCGACGCCCGCCCAATCCGCGGTGTTCGTTGTTGGACACACGCCAGTTACCGTACCGCCTCCAGCGCCTGTAGGTATTGAAACAATACGCGGCGTAGTCCGCTCGCCTACACTTGCTGCACTGAAAACCCCGATATCGAATAGCGCGTCTGAAGAAAGGCCGCTCAGCGAATATGTTGTCGAGAATCCGAAGTGTCCGCAGTCTGCGACCGCGGGCGTCGTATTAGCTAGCTGATCGATCAGATCGCGGACAACCGTGAAAAACAGCCCATCTGTTGCCGTAAATAATCTTGTGAAGATTAGGCCACCTTCGTAGTAGTAGCTAATGGTGAAATCTGCCGATGCGTCTGTAGCGCTGATGCTAAGCTCGTGGCTGCCTATCAAATATGTCCTAGGTAGGTTAGTCCAACCTACACCGCCGTTTGGATTTGACCATCCCGCAGGACTTGGGAACGCGGTAAATACGGCGGTGGCTACCAAAGATCGAGCCACGAGCTTGGGCATGAGCCGTAGCGAGCCGTTAACCGCGCGTACCTCCAGTGCCAGACTTACTCCGAGTTCGACAGGTTGTGCTGTAGTTAACGACTGCGCACGGGGCGATGCCAGGAGATGTAGCCAAAGTGACCATTGGTCTGTCACCTGCGCAATAGACGGGCCGTACTCTGGGCCGACTTTAACAGTTACGCGCTGTACGAGACTGTGCGGTACCGTTGACCGCAAAAACGCAGAACAAAAACCAGCACCATTACCTGTTGACAGGCGCGCACCCGCCGGCGCTTTCATCACAAAGCCCGCCGCGTTAGGTTGATTCTTGACCAGTATCCAGTCCTGCTCGATCAGTGAGGATCCTGCAGCGCCTGTAAAATCGATATGCGCAACGACCGGCGCAATCTGCTGTACTGACGGCGCAGCCGCACCAGCGGCCGGTCTAATCAACACGACGCCTGGTATACTTTGCTCAACATCACAATTCTCAAATTGCAGGGTAGCCACATCAAGGAAAGATTGTGTTACGAGTCCTCCGACGCGTCTATCAATTTGACCGATCTTGGTATCCGTGTGTATCGCGATATTGTCTAGGTGCGCATCGAGCTCTGCGTGAGAATACGCGCCTGCGGCAGATAAGCTGCTATGCGAAATACGTCCGCCAGAACCAGGGCCTCCGTCGTGCGTGTGACCCTGCGCATTACTGAACAGCGCGTCTATAATGGCGAAGTTTGCATTTATAGGTCCCGCCCACGAACCCGGAAAATCGCCTGTCGCTGGGATATTGAGATATAAGTTAATTGTTTGCATCACTCAGCTCTGTTGATTTCCACAGGATAGTGGGTTATGTCTTTTAGCGCCACACGCGCTTTATTAGGTACAACAAATCGCCGTTGCACACCAGCCTCAGGCATGTCTGCCGTTACCAAAGCTCCTTGAATTAGCGGTATACTAAACTCGCCCCTGCAGTTCACAGGAGCGGTAACCGCATCCCGCCGCGCCATAAAAGACGTTTTGACCGTCTGTGGCGCGTCCTTCTCGTGTACGAAGAAGTTCACAGACTCCGCGCTCGAGCCACCCATCACGTCCACAACTTCGCCGTATACTTCGCAAAACGAATGACGTGTCTCGGTTTTACGTAACATAAGTATGGCGCCACCTTCGATGGGCTCATCTGTCGGTGTCGCGAGCCACGCAAGCTCGTAGACTGTAAATCTGGCTAAATGAAACTCTGTGGGAGTTGTATAAACACTGCGGTCAAAGAAGTACGGGTAGATCGTTTGACCTAAAACCGTAGGCGTCTCTTCCCCTCGAAGTTGTCTGTATATACGATAACCGTACAGGTTATTACGTCTATACGAAGGGTACCACGTCAGGAGGCGATTCACGACCCCAGATGGGTGTTTAGCAAACAATGCGTAGCGCTGCAGCGCTGTTTCTGGCGAAACCGTTGTGGACTGGGTACACCAAAAGATTGTTAGCTCGGTTCCGGGAAACGTGTTCGTATCACTCACCGAGTAATCATCAAGGTTATATACACCTGGTGCGCTTTCTATAAGACGCTCCAATGTCAACACATCGACTTGCTCTCCTCGAATGTTGTGGACAATACCGTACAGCGCAGGCGCCGACGTCGGTTCGCCTAAACTATTTATTGTACGGATCGTTATGTCTATCGTAGACGTATACATGCGTTCTATATGTAGTGTAATCTTGCGCACTCTTACTCAAGCGCTGCATGTTTCGTACAATAAATGTCATAAGTATTATAGGAAGGGGACGTCTATGACGAATAAACTACCGCGACTGACCAAAGCGGAATTGCGTCGGCTAATTTTAGCCGTACTTCTAGATCCCACAAACACGGACCCGCGCGTCGTACAGATTCGCGCGGAGATCAAATCCCGAGCAGAGGAAAACAAAAAGGAGTGGCTACGTGAGTCAAAAGAACCTACTGCAGAGTGACCGTGAGCTCCCTGTCGACGAGGTCACAAGACTGTTTCGGTGGTGTACCCGCACACAAAAAGTGGCAGGGCACACACAGGACGATCTAGTGCAGTACCTGTGGGAGCAGCTACTGCAGAGCGGTCCAAAAAAGTGGTTCGCACCTTTTTTGCGCCGGTTCGCACGATGTCGGTTAGTCGATCTACAGAAGCGTGTGTTTCTCAGGCGAGATACCTACGACAAATATACGCGTGAGCTTCCGGCAGTCGAGCAGGTAGCAAGCTGCGTCGAGACACACGACGTCGCGTTTGAGATCTCGCAGTTCCGAAAATCCGGATTATCCAGACATGCCCACACGCTGCTAACGGAGATCGCGCAGACCGGTTATCTGCGCCCGCGCACAGAGAAAGAACAGTTCTCACTGCGTACAGGTAGGGAAGAAATACGTCGGCGGTTCTTCAACGAGCTTACGTCGGAAGACGTGGCCAATTCTTTCAGCAAAAAGAAATGCAGATCTACGCACTAAAAAAAGGTGATCGCCGTCCCCGCGTGGGAAGGGATTGGATCGCATCAAGTAGCCCGGTGGCGCCTCTGGATACTCTGACGGTTAACGCAGACTTTGCTGCGTTTGTAGATAGCCGCAAGAAACTGCGGACTGTCGCACGCTGGGAACACGTGCAGCATGTGATACGTAATACCGTATACCAGCAACTGCTGCAGCATCTGATGCAGCATCTGCTCTGTTCCACAAAGGATGCGGCAGGGCCGCGCGTGACGGCAGCTCGTGCGGCCCTCCATCGGGGCCTTGTACGTGGTCAGCTGTGGCGTGGAGCTGTCAAAGACTTACTCACCGAGGAAGGGCTAAAGCTGGTGGATACGCTGGCGCATACGCCTTGGGCGCAGGCTGTGGACAGCGCTCGTAGCTGGCTGCCGCTGGATCCCCGCATCACGGAGCGAGGGTTGAGCATTTGGTGTGGCTTGTTGTTCGACAGCGAGGTAACTCGCGACGCGAGAAGGCTAAGGAAGGATGGCTGACTGTTCCACTGAACGAGGCAGGTCTGAGGTAGTCGCCTTACATGAATCGCTGCATGACCTCTATGTGGAAATAGCGATTATTAAGGAGAAGATACGCTACGCGACTGCGCACGCCCGTGTCTTCGACCCGACGCATTTGTGTGCGGGTTGCGATAAACATCAGACACTACTCGAACGCGTAGCGCAGATGTTGCGCGATCGGGGGTATCAAGTACCGGTGAATGCCGCGTACGACGAAGAGGCTGCAATCAGTAGCCTTGTGGCAGCTCTCGACAGACGCTGCGTTTAAAAAAAAGAGGCCGCTTACGCGGCTTCTTTTTTAGTCTATATTCAGTAGAGGTACAAAATGCTCCGTACCGTCTGCTTGCTCCAGCAAAATACCTTTATCTGTCAAAATGTCTAGACACTCTGGCTTGTAGAATAGTGTCAAGTAGAGGGTAGTTCCTGCGGCTGCTGAATCTACAGATAACCAGATATGGGAGCCTTCTGCGACTGTAGCGCCACCAACAGCGAACGCCTGCTCTGTAGGAAACTTATTACCTAAAGCTGCGCTAGTTGTGGTGCGGCTGGAGACGAATAACGCGGTACCTATGCCGCTGTAGTTGGCGCCGTGACGTATGTTCCAAACCACAGACGGCGTGTCACCAACCTGTGTGGCGACTACGTACGTTATGTCTGCGGCGGTCCTGCTATATGTTATGTAGTGTTTACCTACACTGACATTCGGTATACTGACCGTAGTCTGTAAAGTAGGACAGCCTGTAGGCCCTGCGGGACCTGGTATGCCACTTAGTTGGCCGCTAAGTACCGCACTGTTGACGCGGATATTCAAGCCGCTGTTGTCGCAAGGATTGGTCATTATAATGCTCCGGTTATTCTAGCCGACATGTCTTGCAGCGCGCTACCGACAGTACCTGGCGTTTTTGCTCCTGTTATTAGTGTATCCTCACCTAACCTAGACGATATAGGTACATCTAGGCGATCGATTACCGCCTGCTTTATCGTGGTTATGTCTTCTTGTGCCACCGAACCAGTCGTCACAATAGTAGCGATAGATGAGCGCGAGAATAACACGGTCACATTGAAGTTCCCGACCGTTGGGGCAATCAGCGCGGCGGTGTCGGGAATAGGGAATAGATTACCTGATATGTTTAATACGTGATTTGCTTCTTGCGGCCGGATACGCCATCCGTTTTGTAGGAAAAAGTAGGCGCCTACAGACAGCCCGCCGCCCAGCGGCTCACCGCCTACAGATGGCGCAAACGCAGGAAGAAATTTAGAATTAGTCCCTTCGCGCATCCAGTTTTTCCAGGCCGAATACATGTATCCGGCGGTCACCGATGTTGTACCCGGACCTAGAATGATCAAACTGTTTTCGCTATCAAACGCGATCATGGGTTAAGGTATTGTCTGTCTACCTGCTGCTGAATAGGTATGGATGTAGATACTTGAGACGAGTAGCCTGTCAACCGGATATTTTGGTAACCAAGTCCCAGTATAGCTATGTCGACCAGCTGGTCCGCCTCTACCTCGAAAATAAATGAGCCGGTCGTGATCTCCTCAGAGCCTGTGAGCTCGTTTGTCGTACCGGACTCGTACACGCGCACTTCTGTGGGATTCTTTAGTCCGGTCAGCGTGATGGTCAACGGTTCGAGTGGATATACGGTAGTACCTTGTACCTCAGTTGTTGTCGTTACGTTAATTTGTATGAACGTCAGCGCATTCGTGACGTTTGCTGTGACACATCTGGCGCGTACCTGCAGTAAAAAACCTGCCTCGGGATCCGTTATAGTCTCTTGGGGTATTCTATTAAACGTGAGTGTACCCGACACGGTTCCCGTGTTTGCTGCGGACACTGTTATACTCGTGCCGTTATCGACCGATACTACTCTGGCGCTAGCTGCGATACCTGTACCGAATACGGACGAGTCGACCTGCACGCCGGTCGTGTCACTCATAGTCACCGTAGTGCTGCCTGACGAGCCGCCGCCGCTTGTGCGCGTATAATACAACGTCCGCCACTCATCCTCATCCGGCCAGCCGCTGCCAAAATTTATCTTGTATTCTAAAACGTGGTTGGTCGCGTTCGTGCCTGTTATAGTAGGTGCGGTATTGGTGAACGCCGTGAACCCTGTAAAGCGTCTAGGGGTTGTCCAGGTAACAGAGTCGTCAATCGCTGTAAGGATAACTTGGCCTGTTGACGTGAACTTACCGGTACCTGTCGGCTGCGTGCATTGTGCGGCTGTCGTGTCTGTCGGCTCGTTGCACGAAATGATCAAACGGCCTGCTGTAGAAGATGTAAAATAACTTTGCCAGTGGGTACCGTAAACAGCTGCTTGGCCGGTTACGGCCGGTGTCCCGCCGCAACCCAACACAACGCTATTTAGCGTTGCCACTTGTGACGCATCTGCGTAGTCGCCGTAACAAGACTCGTATAGGATATTAATATCGGAGTTCACCGTGGTCCACGTACCTGTGCGTGTGTTGTTTACATAAATACGCTTGAGTCGTAGATTGTTGTTGTTGCCGCCGCTAACCCATATGAGACCACTCGTCTGCACCGTGCCTAGCACCAACGGTGTACTGTATGTGCCTATACCTGTAAATAGTGAGTCGTTGGCGCCGGCTGTATTAAATAATCCAAGATACGGATGCGTATTTGCTACAGGAAATTGTATATCCGCGTACCAGCGAACGGCCTCGGTGTTCGTCAATACGCAAATATACACACCTAGAGATGACGTCGTCGTGCCTGTTATAACATCTGCGTAACTGAGCGTACCTGTATGCTGCACTTTTGAGCAGGCTGTGTGCAGAAACCTACCGGCAGCGATAACGTTTGTGTTATGCCAACGGCAGTTATTTGTTCTGGTTGTTGTGACGGCGCCTGTTGTGGCGTGTGCTCTATTGAGCACAGAAACAAACGCACAATCAAAGAACGTGAGATCGTTCACGGACGATAGGGATGCTGCATAGCCACCAGTAGCTAGGCTGTAACGCACAAACATTGAATCACTTATTGTGCCCCCGGAAAAACACGAAACTAGGGTCAGCGGTATAGCTAACTGTTGCTGAGTCACACCAACTATCGTGTTTTGTATATTAAGCGCTTCCGATTGCTCGCCAATAGTCAATATCGTCGCAATAGCTGTGTCAACAATGTCCGTGTTGAATGCTTGCTGGAAGTTGGCGTACCACAGCACTACGCACTTGTCTAGCGCTACTTCACCTGCGTTGGTCGTCACGAATTCTTGACGCGTCGCTAAGGTCGCGTTTGGGAGTACGCGCGGTCCAGAACCTTGCCCGACTGTGCGTGTACAACAGGTCAGAAAAACATTTGGTATACGCACCCGGCACCCAGCCGGCGGTAAATAACCGACATCGTTAGTACCGTCGTTACCTATGCGGATACCCGCAGTCGTTTGCCGCACTATTTTTCCTCGAAAGCTATCAGTAGGCGTGTTGGCATCAGCTGGTGCGGTACCGTTGCCGCGATACCACTCATATACGTTCGAGTCGGGTGCGGTCTCTATCTGGACACCAGGTAGTACGCCGTCGACTGTTTCCGCTGTCGGACAAAGCAGTACTTGCCCGCGCGTACCTGATGTCGTGCCCAGATCTAACCAATCGCCTACAACCTCGAATCGACCAACGCGCGGTACTGTGATGGTAGCGGTGTCCGCACCTCGTACCTCTATCCACCCGCGGCGCTGCGTACCCGCTCCTGTGGCGATAGTGACACCGTTAGCTTGTATAGCGGCCGCGTCTACAAAGTCTTCGCCGGAAAACGCGCGTATCTTTATCCAGCCGGTAGATGGTATAGCCGCGCCTACTGCAGTAGGCGCAGTCTGAAACGTTTCCCATATACCTAAAAAATAGCCGGTAGCTGTACGACCTGTTTGTGTGATAGTCTGTCCAATAGCCGGAGCGTTGCCTGTACCTCCCGTGTACGGGATTATCCACACGTTGGTACCGTCAATGCGGACAATCCCGCCGGTCTGCGCAAACGCTACCGTATCTAGCGACCCGCCTGCGAGCGAGTGGTTTGCGCATTGGAATGTGTCCGTGTCTATCAGTAACGTGCTGTTGTTGCTGACAGTGAACGTGTCTAGCGTGGCGTTCACGCTAGGCGATGTGAGTGTGTCAAAATTAACGACAGCGCCTGAGTTAATTGTGTAGGCTGTCATGGGTTACCGATCACGCAGGGTTTGCGTAGTTACGTTCTAGCGGAGCAACTAACGATATAACACTGGACGGGAATTGGACCGTACCGGAGGCGCGCACGTATTGCCCTGTCGACAGACCGATAGCGACCGCTATGATAGGGACGTCGGTACCTGGTGTGCGGCCGCCAGTGGTATCGCCGTCATAGTCGTATATTAATTGTACGCTTGCACTACCGCTGACATTACCGGTCATCGAGCCGCCCCCGTCCACGGGAACAAGTAGTCCACCGGCCGTGCCCCATTCATCACCATCAGGCGTCTCGTCGGGATCTGTGAAGTATAACCAATATTTCGCGTCAGGGTCAGCCACTAAGTTTGCGCCAAATTGTATAGTAACCGTGGCCTTTCTTGGGAAAGTGCGCTCCGCACCAGTGTTGTCCACAAATACTAAACGGTTGACATCAGCTGGTGCGAAATTGTCTATATAGACACCGGTTCCGCCGCCGTCTTCGTTGCCTGAAGTAGCGGCTCGTAGCGTATCGCCGATGAATTGCAACAGACGTGGCTGAACATTACCTATCTTCACCGAGCTATCATCGTCGATGTCGGTTGATTGACGGAGCGACCATTGCACAAACTCGTAAATCTGCTCTGCTGTGCCGCTGTTCCCATCAATTATAACACCAAAGTTATAGTTTACGCCGCCAATGTTACGGACCTGCGGCGTGGCGTGGTACGTAATACTCATACCAGAATACGGCGCTACGTCCGCGGTCCCATCCGAGTTGGCGTCTATGTCGACATCGGCGTGTGTGACCTTTAAGTCGGTGGATGATGTGAGCGGGAATCTATACGCGATAGGTGCCATCTCGGTGACACCGATATCGTCGATAGTGGTGGAACCGAATAATTTACCCTGCTCACGCACGTATATGGTAAACACGGTACGTCTGTTGAAACCGTCGGCCGTATTACCGTCGCCGTTGGGGTCTGAGTAAATCTGTACCGCTTGATTCACGCGATCTGGCAACACAAAGTTCACCTTACCCTGGCCTTGGTTATAGTACGGCTGATCTGCCTCGCCTACAGTACCCAGGGATACGATACCCGCCCACTGCTCTGTTACGGCGCCGGACACATTACGTACGGTCCAGCCTGCTGTACGTATCAGGTTGCGAGAGCCGGCGTTCGCGAGATTCCATCCGTCGACAAATTCGAACGACTCATCCGTGATCGGAACCATCGGGAAAGCGAAGGCTGGTAAGTTTTTTGTGTGCGGGTCGTTACGCCACGCTTCTTTTAAGAAAGAATAAAGACATTTCAAGGTGACACCATCTGTCGATAAGTCACCTGTCGTCACCAGCTTGATCGTCTTAGCTGTGGTATTTATGAATACCTCAGCCGAACCGTTGTCCGTTGCGCTATCTGCGAGGAGGTCTGGGTCTGTGATTAATGCCATGGCGATGTGTGGGAGAGCCTATATCTATATTATAGATACGGTAAAGCCTGCCTCGCAGCCCACAGCACGTCTGTGATCTGAGCTACGTACTGTGTTTTTGTGGGAGGTGCGGTGGTGTGATCTATGCGAACGATTTTAGAGGCGTAGCGGCAATACCATTGTGTGGCCTCAAGATCTAGTGCCACAAGACTGTCAGCAGCTCCGCCACCGCCGAGTGACGCTATAAAGTCTTGCTCAGACCCCGCGTTACCGAGGCTTAACCATATTTGATAAGCAGACATACCGGTCGCACCGGGAATGCCTTGAGGACCTTGCGGACCTTGCAGCGCGCTAGCGTGCGCGTGTACGGGGTCGGTCGCCTTCTCAAACAGCACGGTACCACTGTGCACAACTACCGTAGGCTTAGTATCAAACGCAAATGTCCAAACATCGGTCGGCTGTGTGTTAGTGAGTACGCGTTTGAGCTCAAAGAAATATTTTCCTGGTAAAAGCCGTGCTGTATCTGCGGCATGTACCGTCAACACAGCCGTACCTGCTTGCGCAAGCTCGTCTGACGGCGCAACATATTTGACCTTAAACACCTCGCCGAAGTCAGCAACTAGGCGGTCACGCAGAATAAACCACAGTTCCCATCCTCGTATATCTACGGGCGTTGTACCATCTTTAAAGCAAACAGCAAAACGTACCGTGTCACCTCTAACAAACGTTGAAGGGAACTCCGTGAGAATGGGTGTACAGTTGCATGACATCTGAGATCATACGTCATCGGGGATAACAACAGTGTCGGTAACCATCATCGCCGGTTTTGTGTCGAACTTGAATGTCCAAACATCTTTAGGCATTACTCCGGGAAGTACGCGTTTAAATTCGTACAGATATTTACCGGGCACCAACGTAGCTGTGTCAGATGAGTGAATTGTCAGGACGACGCTTCCGCTGACGGCCTCTGGCGTATTTGGTACGATAAGTCGTAATTTAAAGGCGTCTTCGTAGCGTGTATCCGCCGCTTTCCGCAGAATGAGCCACACGTGCCAGCCGCCTGTATTGATTGCCGCTCCAGCAGTATCGCTGAACGTAAAACACCAACGCACAGTGTCACCTCGAATTATGGTCAGCGGAAATTCCGCAGCAGTTACGGCACATGGACAACCCATACATATAGTGTATGGGCTGGTACTACAAAGTGTGCGCCTAGCCGTAACGGCTGATCCGTGATAGCTAAAAATTAAGTCTGCACACAGGCTTGATTTTTAGCCGATAAAAGCACATGTAGCTGATCAGCCATCCTAGAGCCAAGGATTATTATCTCTTGCTCGGTATTGAACACGTCGCCACGAACAATTAGGGCAGGTAAACCGGGTATGAAGAAATAGTTATCTGTCAGTTTGCTTATCAGCAATGGTTTACCTAATTTAGCAAAAAAAGGAGCCACCTCCATGATGGCTCGATTACAGAGCACGCAGTCACTCCGATAAAAGAATATGCTGTGCATCACTCTGCTGTACGTACAAGCGTATCGAACAACTCGTCCTGCTCTCGGCGGCAGCGCGGGCAGAGGACCGCATTCTCTACCGCAGGCATATCGGGATCAACTGGGTAAGGGTTTTGCAGCCCTTTTTTTGCGTGTAAGGCGAAGCGCGCCAAACAGTCTTCGCACTTAAAGTGATACTGTGTCGCCGTCCGGCGCCGTCGGTCTGGTCTGGGATTGCTCATCGATGATTGAGAATAGCCGGGGGTTGAGATTCATTAGCAACAACAACCCTCTGGATATTAGTGTAACTAATTCCTCGTTAGTCCGTCGGGTTATTATGCCTGTTTGTTCGTGTCCGCCTAGACCGACAAGGTCTAGTACTACATGCATAAGCTCATGTACCAACGTCTCGCGCGCATCATCTTTAGCTTGTGTTGTGGCGAATGCTATTTCGCCGCGATCCCAGTCAGTCAGTCCGAAGCATTTATCACCTTTGTAGGTGAGTGTGCGTTTGAACACGAAGGTGAATTTTCTGTAGCCGGCATCAATCCCGTGAATACCGGCATCGTGTAGTCGCTGATAGATGTGATCAGGTTCTAGGTTCATAACTTAACACAGTACGTGATGGGAAACACTGGTGGTATGTGCGGCATCTGTGTCTGTAATTTATGGGTATGGTTCGGTCCTAGCACAGTCACAGGTAGCTCGCCTGTGTATGGCGCAAAGGCTACAGTAGCTGGGTACCTATGAAAGTCCGCGCCCATCACGAGTTTGGTCTGTGTAGGCGCCAAGGGCGCCGTGGTTTCAGATAATGTTGCCACAGGTTTGCGAATAGCGTCTACGCGTTCTGTACTATGATCATGCGTATCGAAACCTAGCACCGTGGTGGCGGTATGTTCAACATGCTGTATGTTCTTGGTCCCAGAGACAAGCGCCATACGGGGCTCCGGAAGGGGCGAAAACCCCGGAGGGCAGGTAGTGCCTTCTACCATAAATACTATACCCGGTGGCAGCACCCTGTCAAGTAAGGACGATGTATACGGCGGAATTTTTGTACTGTGGCCCATAACGGCACACACGCCACCAAGACAGAGCTCTTCGCCTAAATTACCCACAATCTTTATTTTTAGCGAAAATCCCGTCAAGCTATCTGGCAACTTGATGTAATCACCAAAACGCCTGTGGTTTCCTAATGCAGCAGCCGAGACCGTGGTGACATTGATGTCGTCACCATTTATGGCCACCATGAGCTTGACTACAGGAGAGCCTTCGATGTGCATACCGGAGCAGGCTATCGACAACGTGACACCTTCGAACCGCTTCAGATCGTCAAAAACCTGCTCCATAACAAGCTCGCCGTTTTCAATAAAACTGAGCTTCAGCATATGACCTCCATCAGGGGACGTTATCGCATTACCTTTAACGTCGGATGGATTTACTGTAGCCGCGCACCGTGCTCCTGAAAAAGACCAGGCGCCTAAAAACTGATTATCCGGAACAACAAAGCCTGTACTATGCTGCCTGTAGACGCTCACATCGACTAGATCCGTTGTCGCAGGTATGCGGCCGGCCGCGGTGTTTACTCGCGGCTGGAACCGCTCAGTCGTGGCCGTAAACCCGCCGTTGTTAACAAGGTTGAGGCGACCATCTAACGGCGTAAATAGATTATGGAAGTTAACCATCACAGCTTCTCGCACAAAGTGAATAGGTATGCTGCAGGCATTGTATAGGATATGTCACCTAAGAAGCCGTGACCGTGTCCTACAGGCAGTCGTTTAGGCGGATAATGAGCTAGCAGCGTACTTCGCACACGTGGAAGAGGATTATCGAGTTGGATATCCTGTGTGTTGTCTATTGTGTGCGCGTGGCCGGACGCCCCGTAATGGATCTGCGTACTCGGGTCATCGTAGCGTAGATAGCCGGACGGTTCTACACGAAGGTGCGTGCGCGTCCCGACCTTAGCTAGGTTACCGGTCACGACCATCTCTGTGCCGACCTGTACCATAGCAGATACCCACGCCAGCTGCGCAGTCCCTGACACGGAAAGCGCCGTCTGTTGCTGTAGGTAACCTTCACCTACACCTTGTGGCGAAGACGAGCTGAGGGCGACGCCTTGTCCTGGCGCCCCGAATTGTGCAAGTGTACCGCGCATCTCCTGGCGGTTAGACGGATTTCCGTACAACTTGGCTGGCTGCAGTACGATAATGCCGCCACTTATGAGAAGCTGCGGGAAATTGGCCGATGTACCTACGGCGTTTGTTTGCTTGTATCCGACTGTTCCAACGTCATACAGTCGGTGCGCAGCGCCGTCGTAGCGGTAAACATCCCAACTCGTTCCGGAACGTTGAACCAGCCGCACAAGGTAGCCGTCGTGATACGTCCATTCTGAGGTTGTTGAGGACGTAGCTAGGTGAAAATAGATGCGTGCAAAAAACACATCGCCTGTTCTGATTGATTCTGGGCGGTCTGTCCCTAGCGCACCGAACACATCGTCATTGGCCGTAACATCTGCTGTGAGGTTAGTACCTGTTACCGGCACCGCCAGCGGTGGATTTGGCTGGTTGGCGAACTGCAGCCGCTGACAACGGTACTTGCCTTGTCCGAGACCGTTGACGTCCTCTAATGTGTTTATGACCAGATACGCGTACGGACGTGCGCCTGGGAACACGTTAGTCTGGCGCGGCATGAGTGGACCTGCTGTAGGGACGTTAGGTAAAGAATTACCTATATCGTGACTGAGACTTGCGCTAACAGGTCTCGGTACAAACACAGCAGAGTCGACAGATGGATAACTGATGTGACCGAAACCACCGCCGAATAAGGACGGCGTGTTATCGCCGAAGCGTACCGGTTGCGTCGATGGGGCCTCTATCGTATCTGTAGACGCCGTCAGCGTCAGGTTTGTTATCAAGAAACTGGCTCTGTTTGCTGCGACAGGGCCGTATAAATCTAACGCGGTCATATCCCCGTCGCTATCGACAAGCGTAGACCGGCCTTCTACGTACTCTTCTTCATCTACAGACAAGAACATGCCGGGCTCTACAAGCTGTTTAGCTTGCTTAATAGTAACCTGTCTAGTAAGGCGTTCCCCCGTGGCCGGGTTTATGTCTACAAGAGGTAACTCTAGATAGCGGACATCTGTGTTTTTAAGTATGAGCGAGCCGTCGGGGTTGGTCTGGTTGAACCGCAAGAAGGGCCACTGCAGAGTTGTTGTGTCCGTGGTCGCGTTATACGTAACCACGTCCGGCCAAGGCATTGTGGGCTGTTTCCAGAAACCTTGTGTTGAGGGCTCTGCGTCAGCGAAATTGTCAACAGGTTTATAGCCTGCAGGACATGTGCCGCCGGTATAAAGCATCACGACACCTTTTGGTACAATATCGCCGATCGGATCGACCCTACTCAATAGCGGATCAATACTAACATTCGTGCCGAGATTGGTTGTCAACAAATCGGCCGTGTCTGAAGAATTCATCCGATGTATGTGGTAGCCGCGCCATAGCGCGACGTCGGCGATCTGGCACACGTTGTCGGACGACGTAGCTAGGCCCACGACAGTACCGTCGGTCAGATTTATCGTAATCGGATTAGTCGGCGGTTCGGCAGGCCAATCAACATCCACATAAAGCACAGCGCTCACAAATGTATCAACAGACTCGATCACGGGCGTGGCAGCTATACGGCTGTTCCTGTTATAAAGCGGTGCCGCCCATGTTACCGGAGCGCCGCTCGCCGGCGTCTGTAAGCGCAACTGCCACTCGCCGGTAGCATCGAACCGTAGCTGGACCTGACGCGCAGCTGTTTCAGACACTCGCAATGTTGAGTCAAGTAGCCCGGTTAAAGACGGTTGATCAGTATGCGGGGTAGCTAGTAGCGCCGTCGCTGTATTAGTACCTAGATCATAAGATAGCACTAGCAGAGCGCGTCGATCGCTGATAGGCACACGAAGCCATTGAGGCATTCCAAGCATCTTTCCAGTTAAATAGATCGCCTGGCCTGGCACTAAATTGAGTGGTACGCTTGGTGTACCTACGATCGTTAATGTACTTGTGGCTTGCGAGTACGTCAGAGCGGATATCGGGTTACCAGACTCCCCGAGCTCTCTATAACGAATACGTGCGCGCGCCATTACAGCATCATAAGCCACGCTAAGAACCTGTACAGGCTCTCCCAAAATAAAGCCGGTGAACCCGCTTGGTGGTATATTAAGCAGCGCGCGCCCTCTAACCGGTTTAGTGAATTCTTTGGTCAGATAGGTTATACGCCTATTCCAAGTAGAATTAGGTAGCGGTATAGTGACCGTAGCCTGTTCTTCGGCAGTAATTGTTGTGGCCGGTATCTCTTCCCCAATACCTCTAATAGTATCCGATTCGGTCTGTCTGAATTGAATCTGCGGTAGACCCGGTGCGCCGCCCTCAATCGCTTCGTACGACAACGCTAATGTGTAGTCATACTTGTATACGTCTAACGTATATGTCGCTGTCGTATATGTCACAGGAAACACATTCCAGCGGTACGTCGCGGAGGCAGACGTGGGAGCAGCTAAGCCGAGTATTGGCGCCACAGACAGATTATACGACAGCGGCCCAGTGGATGTGTTAAGTGATGTGGCTACAGCGGTTACGCGTACAGCGCGATCGCTATCAAGTAATTGTATTGTATCGCCTATACGAAAACCTACGGTACCGTCCGGTCGCGCAAAGTCTTTAATAGCGTTCAGCGTCGCTTCGTCGGATATGAACCTTAGCGTACCGGTGCCTGTTGTAGGTAGCACACCAATAAGCTCAAGCGTAACTGCGGCAAAGCTTTTATCCGATAGAATCGGCGCTATTGTCCGCTGCACAAGAACCACGGGTAGTACGTAGTCAACTATCTGGTTGGCGACCTTGATTGCTACAGGTTTGGCGCAGCGTGCTGCACCGGAGTACGCCTCGATTGCCGCGGAGAGTGTTACAAGCGTACCCTGCGCCACACCGACTTCGCCGTCGCCTTTGAACACAAAGGGATGCGTCTCCAATGTAGCCTGTGCGCCTGTAGAGAACACAGTGGATGGGTTAATACTCAGTACCGCCTGATCCGGGGCGACCACGCGCATAGTGAGGTTATACACCTTCCTCGTTGATGGGTAAGTGTATAACTCTGGCAGGTCGATGAACTGGTTTATACCAGGCGGTATTGTGTCCAGATAATCGGCAGGCTCGCCCGAAAACAACGTAGCAAAATAAGCGGGCGTAAACTCATTTATAGGTGCTGTAACGCCGTGGCGGATATACGAACCGAACCAGCCCGAAAGTCCTTGCGTGAAGTTACCGTTTAGGGTAAGCGGTAGCTTTGTGTTGAATAATGTTAACTGGTTCATAACCGCTTACAGAACATGAGTCCTAGCGACAAGGGCCGCGAGCCCCCCTCGGACAGCGTGTGCGTGTGCTGGCGATAAGCATCCACGTCCGGGTTTCCCTGCGAAACAGTGAACACCTTAATAGGTGTAGACGCTTCTATGTCACTATGTTCTGTAAATAGTTTACCTTCAAAGCCCTCATACTCCAGGAAATCTTCCCTGCCGGGCCGCATCTGCGAAACATCCGCTGTGTGAACAGGTGAGCCGAGCTGTTCGGTACCGTTTCGCGGGTAGTTCCCTTTTCGAGCCTTTATACCGGGCTCGTGCGTCTCCCACGCACCTAGTGGTGTTAGATCACCTTCACCTAGTTCCTCGAAACCTAGTGGACAAGTATCGCCTAATGAGAGAACGATAACACCCTTAGGAAATACCTGGCTGAATGGGTCGCCGGTGTACGGCAACACTGAATGCTGACCTACCGCCAGCATGATCTTGTCTATTGAAAAAGATGTTGTCCTGTCGGCCTGCATCTCGATACCAACAGTATCGGGCGTAAATGCGACAAACATAGAGAGGACTATGCGTATATCTGTGTTTATTGCTACACGCACAGGCGCAGAGTACGTAGTGAGTGCGCCACTTGTGTAGAACAATCTAAATTGTACGTCGCCGGCGTCACGTACAACATCAAAACTACAAGTCAGTTGCGTATTACCTGGTATTGTTCGGCTATGTGTAGTCTCGTAACCGGCCGGTAGTGTGGGGTAGATGCCCCCAAGCGCAGGACGTCTGAAATCTAGTGGCGTTGCGAACGATTTAAAATCTTGAGAGATAGTTGATGGCTTATTACTACCTAACGATACCCGCAAACGATCGTCCTCTATCTTGTAACTATTCAGACCTATTGGAAGAAGGTTATCCATCCTCCAAAAAGCCGGAACCTGTTCTTTACGGACGGCCCAGCCGCCGTTCATGAACAGGTTTACAAGACTGTATACGTTATCGTGTGTGAGTGTCATATACCGGCCGATCTTTAGTGTCGACTATTGTGGTGCTACGCCAAAATGTTTTCGCCAAGAAGGGTGTGTTTCTATTAAAACCGCAGGCGTATCTTGCGTGATCTGTCTATTCCAACTATACTCTTTACCGGTATTTGTTTTAGCCGGAACAACTTCGCCTTTTATTTTATAGATGTAGATAGGGGAATCTTTTGGTAAAGCGGTATCGGATTTGAATTTAAGCCTCTTAGGCGGACGGTGGTTGATCGATCTATATGGTGCTAGTTGCTTTGAGTCCCAAGGCACAGCAAAACTACGCGCATCTGCCTTGAACGGTGTTACCCATGAGCCGGCTCTGAGCGTATCGAATCGCTTTGTAGAACCGTGATAGGAAACAGCGGCCAGCTTAGTCATGTATAGCGCATATAGTGACGGCATGTTTCGGTAGTCTCCTATGTGAGTGTCATGTATCAACAATTCCATTTTCGGAGCGCGAGCGCTTTACGGGTCGGTCGCCCTTTAGCGTCTTTCATCGCACCAGGCATGCCGCTCATACGAGCACAAAAAGATTTACGGCGTTTAGCGTCTTTTGAGTCCGGAGCTAGTTTACTCGGATCAGTGGTCACCGCCATCTGAAGTTTACTGCCGGGATTGGCTTTACGATATGAAGCCACGCCTTTGGCGTTCAGGCCGCCTTCAGGATCTTTACCTTCTTTACGTGTCCACGCCGGTGATGCTGCTAGTTTCTTTAGCTTTGCTTTGCGTAGTGATACGGCATTCCGCGCTATCATACGTTGCTCGAAGTCGTGTTTCACGACCGCGTGCCGCTTAGCTAACGGCGCAATACCTAAATGAGCCGCGCGACGCGCCTTATCACTGAGTCGCGTGTTCTTATATGTCTGGTCTAGTACAGCAGCCAGCTTATTTAGGTATTGTTTGTATAGATTCATTGCGTGCTCGCTGTTTGAGTTCTTTGCGTCTCTTTAGTGCTCTATAGATGCCGTAACCGCCTGCGGCGGCCAGTGTCGCGGCACCGCCTATAAGAAGTTTACGGTTAAGCGCGCGCCGTGCGCGGTGTTTAGCAACGGCCTGTACCATACCAGACACATGCGTCGGCTCTATTGCTCTTCCGTGCTGAGCCGCTATACGCTGAATAAGATCAGGTGTAATCTTATGCCTACCATGTACAGCCATGATAACAGGCGCGATACGTCCTACTGCATCACGTTCGGTGCTCCAGGCATCCAAAAGATAACGGTTATATTTTCGTGAGTAGCGCGTATGCTCGGCAATCGGACGCGCACTTTTAGCCATGCGGCGCCACACGCTGCGTATTCTCGGAAGGTGCTTGGTGCCAGTGACCTTACCAAAGAAGCCGCGATCGTCTTGTACATTATCTAAAGCCTGCGACAAAGATATATTTGATTTAGCCGCAAGCTTGGTTACACTCCCAACTTCTTTGGCGACCAGAACCTGCCATTTTTGGGCGGTTTTTGATAAAAACAATTCGTATAGATTCATAATCCTCGTATTGGCATATCTTTGCCGTTGGTGGACGGATTAGTCGAGCCGGAGAAGAATTCGGTCTCTAAACCGTGGTCCATAGTGCGGTACTTGTACTTCTCTTTGTATCGCTTGTGAGCTTTCTTAGCGTCCATGAATGCGCGGCGCGCGGCCTGGTCTGCCTCGTCAGGATCTACAGATGTCTGCTTAGGTACACCAGGACTACTGTCTGGATATTTAGGTGTAAGAATTGTGGCGAGTTTCTTCAGCACGATTAGCTAGTTGTCTTAGGTAGTCGTTTAACGTTTTCTATAAGCCCGGCCTGAGCGGCGGCGAATCCTTTATTCGTTCCCGGTAACTCGAGCATTGAGTTTGGATCATCTTTGTGGTGTTCTTTGACCCACTTTTTAGCGCGGTGGCGTCCTAGAAGATGCCCACCTAATACGGCCGCGGCTAAGACACCCGCCGCTATCGGCTTGTGATGCCGCCCCGCCCAATCCGAGGCTCGCCTAAGCGCAGCAGGCACGTGTTTATCTATCGCTTTACCTATACGCCACTGCCGTACTGCCTTCACACGGCTCCCGCGCAAATCGTTGCGGCGCGGTATAAGTAGTTTTTTCGCTGAACGCGCCTTGCGCGCATCCACGGACATGTTGATCAGTTTTCGCGCACCGCCTAGCGCGGCTAACCCCGCACCCGCTGCATAAGTACCATATGCGGCATGCAGCTTTCGGCTCGCCCTCTGAATATCCTGTTTGCTATAGTCAGGACTTTCCGAGAGCATCTTCATCGCATGATGAGACGCTGCGCGTTCTTCGCGCAAAATTCCTCCTGGTGTAAAACGGAGAGCGATCGATCGTAGAGTAGGGTGTTTAGTTGACGACTGATTAATAGCATGCCCGATCTCGTGCGCCAATATCGCAGGTGATTTTCCGTACACGTTAACGGAGTGCGCGCCAGGATCATAGTGGTCGGATCCCCGCAATTTCGTTAGGAAGGTCGCGGGTATGCCGGGTATAGAAAGCGCTTTACCCAACAAAGATCTGTCTTTCCGCTGAAACGAGCGCGCGAGATCACGCATGGCTGCTTTAAAGCCTTCCCCTGTGTTTATACGCAGATTTACGGCATCTTTGTGCTGACTAGATGGTATATGCGTTATGTTGTGTCTCTTTAAGAAAGTTTCTATTTCTTGTTTGTTGTAAGGTCTCCCGACGGCTGCGGGATTACCTAACATAAGCGCGTGTATTGCTTTGTGGTGAACAAAAGGGTTTTGACCTTTTGCGTAAGTCTCGTGAATATCTATTGGTTTTTCAGCCATTTTTTATAGCTCCTCTGTTGTCAGCATCCCGCCCTCGTTAACCCGAATCAGGAACGATTTACCCTGCGGCGATTTCAGTACTATACCGTCGCCTGGACCCTGCATCTCCAAGCCGACATTATCGCCTTGATCTTCGACAATCAGGCGGTTACGGACCGTGCCCGGCAGAGCCGTGTGTGGTACAGCGAACAGTAACGTGTTACCACTGCCTGGTCCTGGTGAGGGGTTGCTGCCTGTGCCGATGTACGGCGTCGGATACAACTTATCTAGGTTATAGATAGCCACTTTGTCGGCGGCCAGTTCTACGTAGTATGGATCAGCCAGTATGTTGAATATTGGGCTATCTTCTATGGTCTCAAGGTCCAGCAGAAGCGCCCAACCTCTGTGCCGCGGAGGTGCTACATTGTACTCATCGGTGCACCAATACACGTGTAACTGTTTTTGATTAACTAGATACGAGAAGGGGAGTGTGTATTCCCATGCACCAGTCATATCATTGTATATGCCTGCGTCCCACGACAGCAATGCGCGCCTGCCGGGAGCCTCAGCAGTAAATTCAGAAGAGTCGCCTTGTGTGCGAATCTTCTCATAGAAGTTGGGTACGACTTTGTCGTCGATTCTGTGTGGTTTTACGAAGCTCATTGTGTCGGTGCTTTAGGTGTTACCGCGGTGAGCTGGTCAAGGCGTTACAGAAGAGCGCCTCATGGTGCGTGCGACAGCGTCCGGCCGTACACCCGCCTGTCTGACACGTCCTTGTAACAACGTGTCTAGTCTTTGCGGACGGTTCGCCGGTGTGTTAGGTTTAGCTATCGACGAAAGGGTTTTATTAAACGCTCTGCCGACTTTCGGGTTTGCCGCGAGAGCTCCCCAGCCGGCTTGCTTAACCTGCTGAGCTTCTTTGATTAGTCTATTAAAGTGGTCGTATAACATGGTAGTACAGATCAGTATGTCAGCTGTGTTTGTTGTATTTGTGACACAGTCACGGCGCCACAGAGCTTAACCAGCTACCGACATGTTTTGCTTGAGAGGTCGTGTTGTCGCGCTTCTGTTTATGTACCTCATGTCCCGCGCCGAAGCGACCAGTCGTAGGTAATGGTACGAGACTCTTCTTACGTGCGCCGGGGTTCTGGAACAACGTCGCGACTTGTCGTTGCGCGTTACGCTTACCTACGGACATGGTTTGGTGGAGAGGCCCGCGCTGCTGCTCTGCAGCAGCGCTTGCATATACCTTACCGCGCGTCAGCACCTTATCATACATAGGCGACCCTTCTTTATGTTTCTTGAGTACCGTAGCGAGCCTGTGCATGCGGCTAGTGGGGTCTAGTTTATACGCTGCCGCCTTAACTAAGGGCTGCCGAGCTTGTGCGGCGGCTTGCTCGCGCTGTCTCTTCTTCTCCCTAAAATGCTTGAACGCTTTGTAACCCACGTAAGTCGCAGCAGCCGCGCCAACGGCTTTCCCGTAAGGACCTCCGAATCTTGGCGCTGCTTTGGGAGCATCTGTCTTCTGAGGGATAGGCACAGCCGGCGCTTTCTGTGCTGGCGGCGTAGACGCCGGGTTCTCATAGCTATAACGCTTAAAAAAGTCCGCTACACGCTTAACGCTGTCAGGGACAGTCAGTGTTTTCGTGGCTGGGTCCATCCGCGCAGCGTTGCGCTTCGGATCCATCGCTATCTTGATGAAATATTCGTATATCATATCACACTACTCTCGTACTTAACAAACGACTCCCATTCTGTTTGAATGATAACAGAAGAGGAGGCAGACGATGTTGCAGACACTGTAATACTGTCTCTATCAGAAGTATACGTTACAGCCGAAACATTATTAGAACGGTCGCCGGTTGCCGACGGCACTGTTTGTGTCACCAACGAACCTAACTCGAGATGTTTCGGTGAGCCAAACTGGGTACTGTTACCTATGACAGATCCTTGTTGTGCATATGTGGCTAGATAGAAGCGGCCGCGCTCGTAGTAACTTCTGAGATTGTCGCTCGCATCACTCACATAAGCGTACGGCAGCACCGGATAATCGCCGATAGCTGCGCGCGCGTGCCAGAATGTCGCCGTGAGCGTGGTGTTGGCCGCAAACTTGATGTAGAAGGATACTACAGACGTATTGGTATCTATAGCGGCTGCGGTAATCACTTGTGCTGTGCCGCTGAAGCTGCGTATAACGTTCTCATCAGTCTTAATCAAGACCAGACCTGCGTCTGTCCGGCGGAACTGGCCAATACCTATTGTGATTGCGCCAAGAGGCGAGACACCGGAAAAATCGATAGCAAAGGTGAGTCGCTTACCTGACATCTCGAACGCACGCGGTATACGGTACTCGAGCGCAGTCGGTTCCGTTGTGGTACTTGCTGTGTTGGGCGACATCACTAGCTGAAGCGCCGTAGTATTAACACCCGCTTGTGTGATAAACACACGACGGACGCTGTCGCTAGAGAAGTTGCTATTGATATTCGTGAACTGCCAACCATCCGCTGTGTTCGGTGACTCAGTCGATATAGGGAACACAAGCTCGCCGCGAGTCCGGAGATCTGCGCGCACACCACTCAACGTGTTCTTTGACCAATAATAGAAGTCGCCGTTGTTGATCAAGTTGTTTATAGAGTTAGTCAGCTCTCTGAGTCCGAGTTCTGTTATCGAATGGGTATTCAGAGCCACGGCGTCTAGGTTGAACAACACACCCATGCTGAACAACTGCGTGGTACGTTTTGCTGCGAACTCTGCCGCAGGTACATAAAACCGAATGAACAGGCGCGTCGCAAACACAGAACGTACTTTCACTAGCTCATTCAACTTATAGCGTTTACCGCTAAAACCAGTAGTACCAGATACAGTGCTGTAATCGAACTCCAGGTTATCTATTGTGCTATCCGCGGCGACCATGAATTGCTTAACTGTCGAGATAGCGCTACCCAGGACTAAGTCGCCTACAGTAAACACGACTTCTGTACCTGGGCTACCGACTATAGTTAGCGCTTTTGCGGCGCTGTCTAAAACAACACTACCTCCGGTGGTTATGTCAGTCAAAACCACGTCGAGTGTATCGAAATTCTCTACACGCAAGAATTGAAACACAGATGTCGCGAGTAGATCTTGGTACTTTAAGTCTTCGTTTGCCGAGAACCCTGCGCGTGTAAAGGGCATGCGCATATCCTCAAGCTCTACCAACTCGATGCGTTCGCTAGATACCTTACGTACACGCACACGTGCCAGCGCGAATACGTCGCTAGAAAGTTCGGGGAGATCGTCTTTGTTCGCCGCGTACGCAATTACCTCTACGCGCTGGTCGTCTGTTAAACCAAACATGTACCAACGCTCGCTGCCGACTAGTAGCGAGGTATCCGACAATCGACTCGAGTATCCGCCCGGATATGATATGATCGCCGTTCCCGCAGAGTTAGGATAAGTACCTGGGTAAACATAGAGCAGCGCCGCGTCGTTGACTACGATTTCTGGCCGTAAGTTGCCCCATTTCTGGCTATCTATCCAGTCAGCTTTTGGTATTGGATGAATGTCCGTGGTCAACACGTACGGTGCGGCGGCGCGTACGTGCACATATGCGAGGCCGATCTGCGTGGCGCCTGTAGGTCGAGGCTTCACAGGTTCTGTACCTATGTTAAGTTGATTAGGACCACGGATGACTTTGTACGTCGGCGTCTTGTTTGGATCTGTGGAGTATGCATATTCTGCAATCACCAGATCGTACCGACTATAGTTTGGGTCGGCAGGTGCTATTTTGACGGCACCCGGTACATTCGCTGTTTCACTAATCACCACACCTTCGGCCGTGACCAGTGTAGATATAGCACTCGCCCCTGTCACAATGTCAAGAACATTAGGACGACTCGCGTTTGCGACAATCACGTAACCGGAGTACACGCCTGGCGTAATTACGTTTACGTAGCGCCTGTTTTGAATCGCGGATGTGTTGTACTCGCGATACTTAGTTGTGATCTGCTGTGCCATGTAATCCTTTTTTTGATCGGGGCACACCGCCCCATATGTGATTGATGAACGGTTTTACGGGAGTACCTGAGAACTCTTGCGCGACATGGGCGCCGCTACGTAACGTGCGTCCTGGGTCTATGAGTAAGCTCTGTCTGATAGCCCTGGCGCCGTGCCCTATATCACCCAATCTAGGCGAAAGGAGTGACTGAAGCGCTAACGTCTTGGCGGCATCTTTGCGCGTATATATGAACTCAGGTCCGGCTTTTTTCAGATTCCGGATGATTGCGCGATTGACAAAGCGGTTTTTGAGGTCCCGTAGAGGTGCAATTTTGTCTATGCTACTAACCACAAAACGATCCGCATCAAGCCACTTGGCCGCCAACTCGCCGGCTGTACTGACATTGCGTTCTGCATTTTCTCGCCAAGATCGCAGTTTCCCCGCCATCAAACGTTGCCCGTATTTACGGTCTTGGCTACGTAACGTATCTTTAATACCTAGCAGCCGTAAAACTTTCGCCGGACGCCCGTTCGGTAAGCCTGCGTCTTCTTTAAGCGTGTGCTTAATACCGTCAGCCGCTGCCGCCATGTGTGGTATGTCGCGAAACTCGGGGATAGCTGTTATGTGCGTATGCAACTCGGCTAACTTTCTGCGCTTGATTATTGGCGGTAGATGTTTGTACCGTTTCCCGAGTGTGTACCCTAGATTATACTGCACTGCGTGATGCTGCGTCCCTACAACAGGAAGCGACTGTGACCATTGCCATCCGGGGGACTGAGTGTCTTTTAGCGGATCTATTCCGTGTAGCAGACCTGCTTGGAAAGCCCTCGCTTTGTATTTGTGGATATTTCCGCCTGCCGCGTGGCGTAGTTTGCGGATACTTTTGATGACACGGTTTTGTTCTTCTTTCTCTGTGAGCGGCTTACCGTGCGTATCGATATTGTCAGCAGTAGCGGCTAACAGGTTTTTTCCTGCAAAAGCTGCCGCAAACGAGGTGATGGGGTCGAGTGCGTATTTGTTGATCACGGCGTTGTTACCTCGATATTAGTAGGCGTACCATCACTTAGTGTGAACAGCAACGTGCTGTTGTTCTGTATGTCGACCGTCCCTGCAGTACCATTACTGAGCTGGAAATACAGTGCGCGTGTTGTACTAGCACCGGGCCGCGGCTCAACAAGTACTGTCATGATTGTCACGCCATTCGCCAGCGTGAATGGCAGGTAGACGCCGCCGCTAACAGGCGCAAGATCCGAGCCAGTGATATTAAGCGCAAGCGTTAACTCGTAGCGCCATTTGATGATCAAATACTCTAGTGAAGTCTTCACATAGCGCGTAGCGCGTCCCGTGCTGTCCTCTTCACTTATATAGTGCGAGATCAGCGTACCGTTGCGGGTCTCTACACCTAATTCATTGATTACAGGCGTCAGCGCCTCATGCGGCCGCGCAACCGCCACATAATGCCACACATTAGGTTTGTCGCCGTCCTCTGTAACGACAATAGGTATACGTGCTTCAGGACGTCGTATGTAAGTATCTGCGATGGAAGCTGGTACGCGCGCACCTTGGTCTAGCCTGAACACTTGATCAAGATCGCCGCCGCTCCCTATCGTTATGTACGCCGGAGTGTAGTCCTCTGTATTACCTCGGAGCAGTTGCACAAGCACGTGCAATGCGTTTCCCACAACCAGGTTCTTTGCCTCGAGCAGCGGCTCGCCTAAATGCGTGAGTACCTCTTCATAAGGTACATCAGCCGCAACCTTCCAAACACTGAATGTCCCTACAAGGCATGTTGCAGGCATGTCTGCGGCAAGCAACTCAACCATTAGCGCCCTCACGTAAACCTATAACAACCATACGGAGTTTACCCGATGATGGGTATGTGCCTTGACTGTATTGCGGCGATGTCCACGACTGTACTTCCGCCTGCATTTGCGGTGTAAGGTAGGTCAAACCAGCGGCTCCGATCTCGGCCTGGAACGTGTTGTTCGCGAGAACATTGGTCCGTACACCGACTGTAGTCAGTCCTAACGCGCCTATGGCTGCGACAACCCAAGGCACGGCGACCAAGTTGTCGTCATGATTATTGAGCTCGCTCAGGTTACTTGGCTGCCAGTAATACTTGACATCAAGTATCTGCCCCAGTCTAACATTCTGGGGTAGATCCGAGGCGGTGATTGTTATTGTTAACAACGTACCTAAGTCGCTTGCTGCCAACGTGCGCTCTAAGTTCACTACGACGATACCGCTCTCTGATACTGCATGTATGTGATCGCGCCGCGCAGCCTCGTCTGCCTGTCCAGCGGTAGCTCCTTTAGGTGCAAAACGCACGCCCAGACGCTGTCCTTCATTAGAGTTGTGCACAGTCAAGCTCGCATCTGTCTTCAGTGATACTTTCGCTATGCGCGGATCGTATACACCATTGACAAGCGTGTTTGTGCCTACAATACTGAACGCCAAGAAAGGCGAATCATTATTCGGCACCAGATTTTGTACAGCTTGCATTGTAGTGGCAAGCGCGCCTATGGGCATCAAACCAGCACTGCTACCTGCTGTCAGCGTATTCGTCAGCGTGGCAATAGGTAAAGGATCACTGCCGCCCGGCATGTGCTGCGCAGCGTGTGCTTGCGTCGGCACCACCACACTGTTAGGTAGCGTGAACTTGTTCTGCGGCTCGTCCGTTATAGTAACAACCCCTGTGTATATAACAGTAGCCAGTTTGATGTGCCCGACATCGTTGGGACCTAATGCCGGCACTTCGCCGCTTGCGGATAAGTTATTCGTCCACAGATAAACAACATGCGGTCGAACATGTGTAGCAATCTCAGCCTCGAAATTCTGCAGTATGTTGACACCTTTAATAGGCTCAAGGCTTAGGAAATTTCGAGTAGCTGTGACCGGAACCCGTGTAAAAACAAAAAAGATCTCTACACGGAGGTCAAGCTCGCCGCCTAGACCATCGTCGACATCAAAAAGTTCGCTATATTGCTTTACGTACTCAACGTTACCTTGAATACCTACATGTTGCGCTGGCGTGAATACACTCAGCGTGGTCCCGTCTTTAGTAACCACAGGTAACAGTGCATCAAATAAAACGCCTTGCGTATTATTGCTGAATACGTTGAGTAAATCTGAAAATGCGCCCTCTACATTCTCGCTGATAGCGTTTAAATCAGATTGCAGAGGTTTCATCCCTGCGGGGAATCTCGATAATCTCATGAGTGAATAGATTAGCGGCTAAATACGCTACTTATATTATAGAGCAAGCCAGTCTTGGCGGACTGGCTTGTGTAGTTTGGGCTTTTTTAGATATCAAATGGCGCTATTTGCCATTTCGCTCGATAGAAATGCGTTTTAACGGGAAATCGGCATCATGGCGATACGATTAGCGTGCCTGGCGGAACACTCATTGTGTTACCGGATGAGGCTTTCCACAGTCTACCTGATGTGGCGCCGCCAGCTGTAGCCGCTGTCTGATCGTCAAATGCGGGGATATCGGCTAGCGCCAAACGCTTCATCGCATCAGAACCGTTTATGAAGAATATATCTTCGATATGCTCTGTCGCATTCCCAGCATCGCGGAAATACGGCATTGTCTCGATAACGGCTCTGGCAAAGCCCCCAGCCGTTGTCGTGTACATGAAATTGGTAACAGGGTACGTACCAGAGTCCGTCGCTCTTGCTGAACCATAGGCGCCTAGAACAATATCGCCTGTGCTGAGTACACTGACACGTGCGGATGCGCCAAAAGAGAATACCAACGAGTTGGCGCCGTTACCAACAATACTCCACGCACCTGACCCGTAGTCGCGGAACGCTAACGAAGCATTGTTCGTTATGGCGTTGTTGGCCATGTTCAGCGTACTTGTCGCTGTACCAATCCAGGTAGCTGTTGGGGCGGCTGCCGCTACCCACTTATCCACCACATACTTAAGGAATTGTCCATCGACTGGCGGCGTTGTAGTAAGATCAACATCTGTCAGGTCATCTAGCTCAGCGGGGATGGCGAGTTCTGTTATAGGTGAGCTCAGTACAACACCAGTCGCGTTGGTGTACAAGAAGTTGATAGGCGTTGTGGCGCTATCGTCTCTAGTGTTCTCGTATGCGTGAAGGCGTACTGTGCGATCTTGGTTAAATGTGGTCACAAGGTCGCCAGCCGCTCCTGCTTGTGTCCTCGACACGACTAGATCTGTGCCGAAGTGTAGTATTCGCCAAGCTGTTCCGGATTGAATATCCATGTTGGCTTGGAAAGCTACGCGGCTCAGTCCTATGATAGGTTTGGCTGTATTGTTACCACCGTACATATCAATCTCAACTGCTGTGAGATCGCCGTTTGATGCTAAACCAGAAGATACAGATACAGGTCCAGCAATCCACTCGTCTGCACCGAGATCATACTGCAGCACATCGCCATCATCTAGACCAGATAGATCGACATTGCTGAGATCAGCCAGCGCCAGCTTAGCGTTAACAAATAACGTGCCGTTATGTCTTAGCGTTTGTCCGACAACAGGTGTGTTCAATGTAACATCTGCTAAGCCGTTCAGCTGACTTGCTACATCACCAGCTTTTAATCCACCTGTAACAGTGTTGTCAAATACTAATGCTTGACCATTTGTACCAGGTGCGATTGATACTAATGTGTCTGTGGCATCGTTATAGGCTAATACTTGACCTGTCGTTGTTAAATTGTAGATATTCTTGAGTAGTGTTCGGATATCTGCGGCACTCAAAGAGGCTATACCTGCACCAATATTACCTAATAAAGTGTTTGTTGCTAAATTAGTGGGCACAACTGCGCCAAGATTATCCTTGACCATTACGGAATTACTAGTAAAATCTGAGTGATTTACTATTCCGTCTAGTCTATCAGCCGCCGCCAGCTCTCCTAGACCAGTAAAGTTAGGAGAAGTTCCTACAGCTACAACGGGTTTTTTATTAGCCATAACCTATGTGTATATGTATTGTGTCTATGTGTACGTATGCTCGGTTTATTGAAGTATGAGCGGCTCGGTACCTGGCGGATTAGTGTCAGTAAGCATGCGTCTACACATGTTTATGCCGGCTATAAGTACGCCGTCGTGTGTCCAGTGTACAGAATCAATTCTGCGTAGGTGATCTGAGTTCTCGAAATATACTTTTGCGAGCGGCCCGGTGACTACATTGGCATTAATATGCTGTTGTTGTGCGCGGACTATATTCTGATGGGGATACAGTGTTGTATCTAGTGGTGTAGGCATTATGTCTGCCACACATGGTAACTGTGCCACGCCTAATATAGTTTCTAGGCCGAGAAGAACTCTTGTTAATGCGGCTGTGTAATCGTTAGCGGCTTCTATTGTTCTGCCATCTCCGCCACCCAGTGTAAAATAAATGCCGCCGAGCTCTATGGGGCGCGGCAGCAGGGAGAGTACAGGTAATAGATAACCTTGTGTGAATAAATCAAACAAGCCGTTAGATACTTGAGGGTCCCATGTGCCCAGCGGGTTGATCACGTTCTGGTTCGATGTTTGTGAACCACTTCCTGAGAAAAATACTATGTAACGGCTTTGTCCGGATGGTTTCATCCGCCCATCTGTGCGGGCGATACTGTAACTCGCTACCGTCCCGGTTCCTTGGAGATTTTGTGTATCTGTGTGAATAGTCCAAGGATCTTCGGTATTGTACTGCGCGTCGATATCGAACCTTGTGGAAGGATCTGTCCAGCGCTTTGCTAGGCTAGTTAGGGGAGCAGGGCCTGTTATTGTGTCAGCAAAGCGTGCGCCGGTTCGGCTAGCGCCGAAACCGCCTATACGCGAATCACCAAAAGCTATAATGAGACGAGGATGACCTACCATATAATACGTAACGTACCTACATATAGAGTATACTGAGAAATACGGACTGTTTTAGGTCATAAGTATTGCGAGGCATCTTTTAGCTATGCAAACAGCTGAACACCCCGGAATGTTCTTCTACAGAAAACTTCTTACCATAGTACAGAACAACAACAAGGCCAATAAAAACACCGCGTTGGTACCAGATTCGATTACATACAAACAGGGGGATATATGTCCGGACGTGTTGGCTGTAGTCGCGTTGATATCGGATCCATATACATTACGCCCGTCCCTTACCGAAGCGTTGGCGCACTGCGCACGTTGCGGGCTACGTGTGACATGGGACGCGGAGCTTGTCCGCTGTCGCCCCGAGGGCACCTCTGCGGATGTGCCGATAGAACAGACGGTGCTTAAAACGGGCCTAACTTTTGCGATACGTAATACCCATGAGTCAATCGCCGCTAACTGACGTATTGCGCCAATTTGTTTTTGTCCCTGTGGGAGGCTCGCGGCGCGATTTTCCAGCAGGCGTGGTAGCGGTGCACATGGATGCTGCACTATTGGCGCTATTCGAATTACGGTGCGTCGCTGATGACGAAGCGTTCGTACTGGCCATGCCTGCGAGGGCGGATTATGAGCGCCTTGTGTACCACACGCCAGATCAACCGGTGCTGATAACAGTAGTTTCGCCGTTTGACGTACATGCACCATCGCGCCAAGCGCTACTCATCAACGGTAACGCAGGTAAAACAGTCTTGCTCACACAGCCGCTACCTAGCGGCGTGTTCTACATAGAACAGTACATCTAAAATGACTACCTTAACCCAGGAACTAAGAGACAATCGTAGGGCTTTTAACGTGATGTTGTTCTCGCTCACTAGAGAACTACTACGGATTGTAAACGAAGCTGCCGCGGCGGCCGGTTTGGCCGAACACACAGCGGAATTAGACACTGCGATCTCAGTGCATCAGCTAGGTCAACCTGTATGGTGCGTTGCGCGGCTCTACGTCGGTAAAAACGGTGACGAGGTGATCGAAACCCGTGAAAACTGGGAAAAATACGCAAATCCGCTAAGACAACACATTTCGGCCCAGTTGGCTCGTCTGAATTTTGGCGTATGTTTGGCTGAAGTGCAGCAGAGTCTCTGGTCGGATTTCCAGCTAGTGTTTGAGGAGGCGCCCCGTGAAAAAACTAGCTGATCGCGTGGCCGATATCCTACAAGAAGTAACTACTCTGTGTAGTGACGCAGATGTAGCCCACAAAGAGCTAGCGGCACGATTTGACACAGAGCGCCGCAAACTCGCATCAGCATCAAACAACTGCTTACGGCAAGCATTTGATTTGGATTCGGCGGTATATCGCCGGGCTGCCGAGGCCTGCAGGTTAGCCGAAAACGAGGTAGAGACGACAAGACTACAGATCATCGCCTCTAACCGCCGTCTTGAAGAGCTCGCCCTGATTTGTGGTAGCTTAACTACGACCGGTAATTTACTTAAAAAACAACAAAAATGACCTGGCTTACATACATACCCGTGTACGGCATGCGAGCGAGTATGCTAGTACTGGTCTTCACGCTGTCGTTCGTAGTATGGACTTCAGTATGCCTGATAGGTCACGTGCTCTATACGCAAACAGCGTTTGGGTTATACCTCTACATTATGGCACTGCTGGCCGTGTTGATGACAATCACGGTCGATGTGCTGTGTGAAAAATCATACAACGAATACTCATGAAAACATATTCGCTAGCGGCAGCCATTGCAACAGCAATGCTGCACGGTATTGTCTTAGGTCTTGTGGTACCCGCAGGTATCTATGTTGTTACCGAAACCTTTACCGCGGTCCCGAGCCCTGTGTTTTGGGTAGCCCTATCCTGCACAATCGCAAGTGTAGGTCTAGGTGTGCTCCTGTACAGAAAAGACAGAAATGCTTAGCTTAATCTTCTTCGCATATGCGGCAGCGCTTGTGCTACTAGTCATCAAGGCGACGAGCACCAAAGGATCGAGTAATCATAAAGTACTCAAGAAAGCCTTGTCCAACATAGAACAAACAGTACCGACCAAAGTCTGTGCGCCGCCAGCACCGGTCGTTCGCATCGAGATCGACTCTGGTATGACATACCAAGACCTGCACAGAGTAGTGCAGAACGAGCTTGTGAAGTTAAATGTAGAGCAAGGATTTGCGCTAGAAAAACTCTACGTCGAGTTGCATGTTTACAAGAAAAAATAAGTTTTCGATATCGGCTGCGCCATTTACGCGGCGAAAGGTGTCGCGCCAACCGACCGCGATACAACTGATTTGTAGTGGTCTGTGTCTATACGCACTATTGTTACTCAGCTTGTACTACGTCAGAAGTGCCGCAGAGGCGTGGGCAAACGAAGAGGGCGCACACATCACATTCATAGAAGACTTATAATGTGTGATACGCCCGTCAATACCCAGACTCTTAGCTAACAGCAGTACTTCATGTTAGCTCATGAAGTACTGCTGTTAGCTAAGAGTCTGGGTATTGACGGGCGTATCACACATTATAAGTCTTCGAAACGTATGAACCTCTTTCCAATGATGCGGAAGAGGTTCATAACATAAAGATGTAGCTATAAGCAGGCGCCTGCGCCTGCTTCTCTTTTAGTTAAATATTACCAGTGATCGGCTTTCGCAGCTAGTTGTGCGAACTGGTTTGGGAACGCTGCGCGTACTGCCTGTGCCGCCTCGTAACCGTACTTTATGTTACCCATGGCGTTAAAGTGTACGTGGTCCGTGCCTTGTGGAAACTGGTTTGGGTTGACCAGGATTGTTCTAGGCCGTGCAGCCGCTACGCGCGCTTGGGCGGCACGAATAGTGCCTGCATGCGCATAATCGGAAGGTAGCTGCGGCGTCTGTAATATACAAACAGGAATACCGGAGAATTCGAGGAACTGCTCTAGCGCGAATATTAGTCTACGTAAATAGATATCGTATTTTTGCGCTATCTCGATCGGGAAGTATGTTGCGCCGTTGTACGCATCATTACCTATGTGTAAATAGATTCCTTCTAGATACAGCGTATTAGTCCCACCAGCACGTAGGTTTGATAGTGCGGGTTGTATGTAATTTTCGGTAAGTAGCTCAAAAGCTCCGTTATCTACAGAAGGTTCCCAGTGCGCCAATGGGTTTGTGACAACCGACAAATCGTCGTTAATGCTGGACGCGCTTATACCAAGCACTACTGTGTAGTGTTTTACCGCGTTTACGTGGTTGATGTTGGCGGTAAAGTCTGCGGTACCGGAGCCTCCGAGATATAGCGAGTGTCCATAGAATGGTGGCGTATAGCCGACACCGCTTGTGATACCGCCGCTTGTGGTCGTCACGTCATCCCAGCTAAACGAACCGTCGGATAAAACAAGCCTATCAGCGTGTACCCATTTATCCCAAAACTGCCCGCGCGTCAGTGTCGCAGGATATATACTTCCTGGATCAATGATCGTCGATGTCGGCGCCATCGAAGTCCCTGCGATAATTGAATCGCCTAACCATATAGATACGACTCTGTCCGTTGACACAAGTTGTGCTGCTTTAGTCGTCAGGTCTTTAAAAATTGTGTTAGCCATTATCGTCTGTTCCTGAAGCCGTGTCCCATATAATCCACGACTAGCAAATCATCGGCAGCCGTATCCGACGACGTTGCGACAAGGCCTGCACCGAAAACGCGCGCAGTACCTGTTGGAATGTTTGTCGTAATATTAGTGTCGAGATGTACCGTGGCCTCGTCAAGCGATTTTATCGTGAAGTTGATGCTGCTCGTTGATGTCCAATATACCTCGAAAACATAAAAGGTATTTACTGTTAGCGTGAATGTCGACCCACTTGAACGTGCCGAGTTGCTGGCTGTTTTCGGTGTGCACACGAGCGAGCCGGCCACTAGCTCAAAGTACGTACCGTCTACCGCGTCGTTCTGGTTGACCATATCACCAAAACCGAATCGTACGGTTTTGGCTGTCATATCATCCGAGATGGCTAAAATAGCACGGAAATAGAGATCGGCCTGGCCGGCTATGCGGTCGATGTTCTCCGTGATCCAACGGAAACCGGAGTTTGCGTTCGTTGAGCTACGTAAAAGGCTCAGACCGGCAACGCCTGCGATCAAGAAGGTTGCGCCGGGCGACGCGGATTGCGTGCCGCTGACTAGTGCTGTGCCGAAGTATGGGTCCTGCGTCTGTGAGGCGTTGGGCGAATAGAAGTCCGTCCATGCATATCGTATTGGCGGGCACAAATGTACAAATTTAGGCGGCGTGTCGTTGCCTTGGGCAACAAGTACTTCGTTAAGCTTACCTACTACGCTGTTGAGTGCCCAATCCGCGGTTCCGCTGAACGTCATATTCATTCCGGCGGCGGAAAGCGCCAGCGTCGATACGTTACCTGCTCCATCGTTAGCTGTTATTGTGACGCTCGGTACGGCAGGGAACAGCAATAATCCAGTAAACTTAATACCTGAATAGAGGTTGAACCACCACCCGCTACCGTTGTCTGTCGTAACCGTCACCGCAGCACCGAGCTTCACGCTGGCGTTATTAAACGTAGTCACGCCTGAAATATCGACGGTGTTGTTGAACTTTACAGAGCTAAAGTAAGTGTGCGGACCGCTCCAGGTGTATGTGTCAGATAGATCGACTTTATCCGAATTTACAGCGGCGTCTGATAATTTATTCGATGTGATGGAGTAATTGGCAAACTTAGCTCCTGTGACCGCGTTATCGGCGATCTTGTCCGTAGTAACGGCCTCATTCTCGATCTGATCCGTACCTACGGCCTCATCCTCAATCTTTGCACGTGTTACGGCAAGGTCTGCAATACCGGCCGTAACTACTTGCCCAAAACCAAGTGTGGTGCCGGATCTCCGCAGTACGTGCCCGTCCGAGGCTGCTGCGATATCCGCGGGGTCTCCTGACGAGTTGGCTGAGCGACCGATGACGGATAATGCCGCAGAATCGCGAAGTTTTGTGTTGTCCACCGCGTTGTCGGTGATCTGGGCCGTTGAAGCGGATCCGGTGAAGTTGGCGAAAGCTAGGTAATGTGTCCCATGCTGTCCGTCAAGTAAATCTGCGTTTAAATTAGTCACAGCCGTTGTCGACGAGACTGTGAGTGGCGCGGTGCCGGTAGCGATAGTCGATATGAATTGCGTACCTTGAACTGTTGACGAGCTCGTTATTGTGTTGTTAAATACGGCGGCTACATGGTGCGTAATTGTTCCGCTAGAGGCGGCTGATATACTAAACAAAACGCCAGGCGATCCGCTAAACTCGAGGATGTTCGTGTGGTACATCTTCGCGTCTATCGTCACGTTTGTTGAGACGTCGGCACCGACAAACGCAACTGTCGGGACCTCGGTAGTCGAGCCGCGATTTGGCGTGATTAGTATATTTTTATCCGCGAAAGCCATAATCTACTTATAGTGTACCTATACGCCTAACTTACGATATTTGTGTCATAAGTATTGTGGAGCTTTTTTATTGTGTATGGACTAGCGAAATACCGCGTAACTTTTTAGGCGATGGGCGAGTAACAAGTGACATATGAGGTAGTATGATGACAAAAAAAGAACATTTGCGAAATACCTGCTGCTATACATGCGGCATACCCATTCGCAGCAGCACTGTACCATTGAGGTTTTGTTCCGATGCGTGTGAAGAAGTGGCCGTGTTGCGCCTATCTGTGAAGCACGGCGCTACGGTCCATGATAGACAGCGCGGAAAAATTCGCGAGTTGGAGCAGCGGCTTGCGGACACAGAAGAAAGTATCATGCATAACGCGCCTAGTCTTGTGCATAAACGACACGCGTGCGTCGTTTGGGAGACAGCGGATGCTCCTGTCGCATTTAGGACACTGTTCGCTGACCGTGAGGTGTCTTTGATTGCGGAGATTCCGGGAGGTTCTGCGGACGAAATGACGTTAGGTAGTCTCCTCGGATTCAACAGGTCTTTTGTGACTGAGGAGCATCCCGTGAACCCACATTATGTACTAGTGGGTGTCAACTGTTCCTGAGAAATAAGGCCGCAGCACTGCGGCCTTATTTTTTAGCGGGGATTTCCGTAACGAGCGGAGGTATGTCTCTACGTTCTGCGGTGATGAAATAGAAATAAGGCCGCGGAGTGATTCTAAAAGACAGAACCACGCTTGTTTTGTTTATTCTATGCACCGCAATCGTGTTGTCGTCGGCGATACCTATCGGGGTTACCTGTACCGTGATTGTATCAGGATCGACTAGCGTTTTCCAATATGCGGGAAATTTGATGATGGCCGTCTCTCCGCGACCGCGTACATAGACTGCGTGCTCCGGTCCTTCCAAGCTTCCGTGCTGTAAGCGTTTATTCTTTTTTGTTGGATGTTGTATAACGAACGACTTTGCTGTGGCCTTCAGTGTGCCGTTGATATCTAAGTCGTTGTTGATAGTCCACGCACCAGACACAGTAGCATTTTCAGCCTTGCGCGGAAAATCCGATCCTTGGTAACCGTCCAAGAGATCGGAGTTTAGATTAGAAACCACAGTTGTCGATGCGACAACGAGGGGTGATGTACCTGTTGTGACGGTAGCTTGTACAACAGGCGTGATTAAGCCATTTTTGGCTTTAAACTCATTTACCATTTCGCTTCCCTATCCACGAAACCTGCTATCAGACCGCGATAACGGTCTTGTGTATTCTTATTGTAGCCGCAGACGCTGAACCCATAGTAGCTAAAAGGCGAACGTTACCGCCGTTGATATCAGATGTGAAAGTACACAACGGACCGTTAGTCTCTAATACAGCGTACTCGGTCATCGTTGTAGTGGTACCGTTGTGTATAACGAGTATTTCCGACACTTGGTAGTTTGTCGACTGCGTTATTTGTACAAGATACTTACATGCCCGATATGTTGCTATAGCCCATGTGTCAACTGACGTGAGCGATATAGTCGACAAACTGGCCGCTATTGCGTTTGTCAGAGTATCAGTTGATGTGTCCGCCGCAAGTGCGAGGCCTGCTCCGTTGTGAAGACCTATAGTTGTTGTCGTGTTCGCGCCGCGACCTGTTACGGCCGCCAGCGTATCCGTTTCTGTGAATGTGCAGTCGATCGTCGGGTTACCTGCCACACCATCGCCGTTTGTGATAGAGATGGCTGTACCGGCGGTCAACGTACGCGCAGCAACCGTATCCGAGCCTGTCCGTACGATGAGGCCGTTCGAGGCTAAGTTATGCAGAGCAAGCGCTTGGCCTGTAAGCGCTAATGTCCCTGTACTTGTTATAGGACCGCCGGTTAAGCCTGTACCTGAGGCTACAGATGTGACAGTACCAGCGCCTATATCACCGCGGAAATCTGCCGCCGCACGCGCCGTCACCGAGTTGTCTGCGTTTATACGTAAAAACGTAATAGCGCTCGGGTTAGTCAGCGTAAATATATTAGCGCCAACCGTCGTTGCGCCCAACGCTGTCCGCGCAGCGCTTGCAGTTGTTGCACCTGTACCACCGTTAGCGATGTTCAAAGTACCCGCTAACGTGATTGCGCCTACCGTACCTGTAGACGGAGTAAGGCCTGTTGTACCTGCGCTGAATGATGTGACCGCGCCAGCGCTTGTTAAGTACGTGTTTGTATCTAACGAGTAAGTATCCGCGCCGTTTTTGCGCAAGAAGCCTGTACCTGCGCCAGTCATTGTGGACGCCAGAGCTGTTAAAGCTGGTCCCACAACCGGGTTGATTGTGCGGTCTGCTGATTCGTTGGCACTATATGCGCCGCTAAAGTTTAAAGCAACTGTGGTGTTTGTCGCGCCCGCTGTACCTGCCGACGCCGACAGTATGCCGTTGTTGACAACAATAGTCGCGGTCGCCACTGTCGCTGCCGTTACGTGTCCATATGTGTCGAAAGTGAGCGCAATATCTTGAATAACTGTGTTACCGCTGTTATCACTATTGACGTTACTGACGCTTGATGTGTCTGCGTGCGCAAACTGGGAGCCCGTCAGCGTTAGGCCTGCGCCTGCGGTATATGTACCAGCGCCTGAGAACTGTACCCAGGTCACAGCTGTTGTGCCGACTGTGACAACGTTGTCTGTGTTTACCCAACCGGTGCTGTTGTAGAGCGTACCGTTTGTGACGAACGTGTAGTCGCCACCAACGATTTCGGACGGTGCGTCAAAGTCTGTTGCGCGTGTAAGGACTGTGCTACTTGTCCTAACATAGATACCGTTGTTTGCTGCGGTGGCTTCGTTTTTGACGAGAATACGGTCGCCGTTTGTTAACGCGAACCCGTCGAGGGTAGTCAAAGCAACGCCTAACGTGAGGGTAGCGCCTACGCCAGAAGCCCCGTTGTCATATGTTACAGAGCCGCCTGTTATACTGGCTAAGGTCCCTGTTGTAGCTGCGGCGCATGCGGGGTGTGGCTCGAGGCCCGATACCGCCGCGTCCACATAACCTTTGGTTGCGGCATCTGTACTTGCTGTGGGCGTACCTAGACCTGTGATCTTGTTACCACCCAACGCTACGTCACCGCTGAATGTTGCACCAGCAAATGTCGGCGACGCGCCGGTATGCATATCTTGCGGCGTGTTTAGCGTTATTGAGCCAGTACTTGCTGATACTGTTATGCGGTTCGTTGTACCGGTAAGTTGAGTCACCCCGGTGTTACCGATGGTGTAATCCGTCGTGCTCTGTGATACAGATATTCCAGTACCGGCTAACAGTGTCAGATCCCCGCCAGTATACGTACCGCCTGTAGTGCCTCGTAGACGAGTCTGCGTTGGAATATCTGTGAGTACAGCAACTGTGCCTGACTGGTTCGGCAGTGTCAATGTGTGGCTAGCTGACAACGTCGTCGGCGTCAACGTGACGTTGTAGCTACTCGATCCGCCGGCGCGGCCTTGAAGGCGTACGCCGTCTTGCGTGGCCGCTGCGCGAACTAGTAACGCGCCCAGTACTATCGGGTCAAGTAGTTCGCCGGTGTTGTTGAGTGTTGTTACTATATCTAACGAACCGGCAGCCAAATCCGTAAAAGTGTGCGAGCCAGACCCTGAAACAGCGCCTGTTAAGTTAACAGTGATTGATAAATCAGGCTTATTTGTGGTATTCGCCCAGTCTAGGTAGTGTGACGCCGCTTGCCCTGCTAAGTACTGGCTGTCTAACCCGCTCGTTACGCCATCTACAGTCAATAAAGCCGCTAAAATCTCAGCCGCAGACATGTCCGCGGTCGCGCTCGGCTCAATTCCGTCCAATTTGCTTCCGTCTGTGGCCAAATTTCGACCATTTACGGTACCTGTCGTAGTCAACGCGGCATTTATTGCCACATTTTTTGTAAAAGTATGCAGACCTGTCCAATTATAATCGGCTGTCAGGTCGATTCCCGTCGCTTCGATACCGTCTATACGCGCATCTAATGCGGAAATTACTGCGTAAATACTGTTTGTTGCAAGGTCTGCGGATGACGTATCGAACAATATCTGGTTTGATACGTAATTTAGTGATGTTTTTACGGCTTCAATAGGTATCGGAACCAGATCACCGGTACCTGTGCTGGGTAATCTCCCTAAAAAAGTGCCTTCTGCAACGGTTTGGAGGCGCGTGAACGCCACAGAATTGGCTTTTATTACCCTACTGTCGACCGATGCATCCTGTAGCAGGTCGTTTGTTACAACTTTCGGCGTAAATAGTGCTGAAAATACGCTGGCACGATCAATCTTCTCTCTATTGATCGCCTGATTAGCAATAATGGCGACCCCATTTTTTAGAAAAATGACGTCGCCAGCATATCTAGGATGCTCAGAATTGGTCATTTACTCACTGAACTACCCAACCAATAGTCCCGTTTATATAGGTGAATGTTTTAACCGAGCCATTTGAGGTAATCACCGCGTTACCTGCGGCACCGTAGTACAGCTGGTTTGCGTCATCAAAGGCGATTGTTATGTTATGCAGCGCGGCGGAAGCGTACGCATCGACGACTGTGAACCACATATCGGCCGTCGGGACCTCTGGCGGATTTATAGTGGCGGCTACCGCTCGCACATCTATTGGATGTATCGTATTAGGTGCCGCGGTTACCGCACCGGTTCTCACTGCGTCGACAGTCCGCGCAGGTACTTGTAAAGCCGTCTTAAGGTCCGCTAGCGGTACAGCCGCCAGTCCGGCGCCTATATTAGCTAAGACGGTGGTACTCGCCAACGATACAGCCGTTATGGCGCCTGCGTTGTTTTTAACCACAACGGTGTTGTTTGCAGTAAAATCCGCGTGGTTGACGACGCGGGCGAGCGTATCGTCGTCTTTCAGCTCTGCTAGACGTGTGTACCCGTCTATGCTGACTAGTGCACGAAGTTCGGTCATTGTATAAGGCCTCATATAGAAGTATAACTTGATACCCTTTACGCCAAATTCGTATCTTTATATGTCATAAGATATGTATGAAGATTTTGTTCTTAGACGTTGATGGTGTCTTGAACAACGACCGGGCACTGGGTCGGGCCGCTCGACACAACCTTCCGACGTTTGCTCTAGACAGACATTGTCTAGGGCTACTTAAAGATATCGTGCACGCGACTGGTGCGCGAATTGTTGTCAGCTCTACGTGGCGTGTCAACGGCTGGAAACCCGGTACGCACGGACACTTGCTGTTGGTAGCCCTCAGTATGTGGGACTTGTCAATGCACAGCAGCACCTCGCTTTTAGACGAGGCGGCGCACTCGACTAAGCGTGCTACGCGAGGCGATGCTATCGATAAGTGGTTAAAGGAGCAATCCGATATAATCGATTCGATATGTATTCTAGATGACCTGCCGCCAAGCGAATTCGGTAGTCTCGCAGAGTTTCACGTTCGAACAACCCTCCGGGATGGGTTGACGGCCAGTACGGCTGAACGAGCGATAGATATGTTAAGAAGCAGAAACTTTTCTAGAGTCAGTTAGGTAGCACTATGGTAGACAAGCGCTTCCACAATATGTATTATCACACGGACCGGCGGCGCACACCTGCTGGAATACGTGGCTGCAACAGAGCAAACGGCGGCACTATACAAGGTAGGATTAGGTATATGGGAGCGCGCGGGGTCGACGCAGAGCATGACGCAGTCCCTATACTAGTTGACGCAGGACCCTTGATCTCAGCCAAAACCACTGTCGCCGACGCATACGTTGTACCCCGGTGTCGTTACCACGCTCCGCGAATTAGGATCCTGTACAGCAGCTGGCTAGCCAATTTTGGGCATGATCCCGACGTCTATGGCGTAGAAGGCGCCGATGCGATTAGGACGCGGTTACGTCCGGCACTGCGGTGTACGCGTAGCGCATGTCGGTTGAACGTACCCACGCCAAGCGATCAGCAGTCGTTTATTTCTTTTCATACAAATGCGCTAGATAACTACGTATGACAATGCCCGATCTATTCTTTCGCTACGCAGACCCTGTAACGAGGCGGGCTAGCTCGCAGTCTCCGGGAAGTAATAAGATAGGTAACTCTTATCGCGACGTTGTTGTAGAAAGAGGAGCCTGCACCACAACGCGATCGTACCTTCTCGGCGTCTTTCCGCCGTTAACTCATCGCCAAGCCGGGCTTTACCGAAAAAGTTCTATCAGATCGACCAAGACGCGTGTACGGCCCGGTCTAGCTTCTGAAGAAGCTGTCGCATTTGGTATATCACAACGACATGCTCCGTTACTTGGGCGGAAGCGCCCTCTACTGCGAAGCAGGGTTCTGCGCACGGGAGCCTCTCTGGCGAAATATGTGGCAGCGGCCGCAGAACAGACTTACTCTAACAATATTCGTCACACGGACGCAATCGACAACTACGTATGAGCGAACGACAGACAAAATACGTTATTAGCGCGTTAGACAGAGACCAAGGCGATAGCCTTATTGTAGGCATAATCGATCCTGAGCGCTACCCGTACTTTACGGCATGGGATTACATCGAGAAAACCGAAGAAGCTATCGTAAACACACTCGAAAGCTTTTGCGCTGACTGGCAGGCAGAGCATTCGCCTGTAACAAAAATATGGCACCACGCCGCAAGTAACCGCTTGATAGCGGTGTGTCTGATTGTGAACCGGGTATCCGTATTTCACGGGAGAGAAGATCCGTACTTCTTTCAGAAAGTGCGTACCGAACTGGATACGGCGCTGAGGCTGCCTGTCGACGACCAAAATCCGCACACAGAGCTAACCATAGCTTCCGTGGGGCGTACCGGTCTGCAAACGAGCAGAGTGACGCTCACCGAGGATGATTTCACTACGTTCAACCCAAATTTCTTCCGTGAAAAAGACGGCAGCTTGATGGATCTGTCTTGGATCGACGACTATGTACAAGGAGATGACATCGAAGAAGCTCTCCTGTTCTTGGTTGGACCGGCTGGAACAGGTAAAACACATTTGGCTCGTCATATTGCGATGCTTCGTCGTTGCCCCGTGTTGACAACGTGTGATACTGCGTGCTTGCATCTGCCAGAGTTCTGGGACAGAGTCAGGAGTGGCGACTATCCGTTCATCATTTTCGACGATGTAGACGACGATCTTAGTACGCGGCAGGGCAATGTCTTCGTTCGCAATCTCCTGGTCGCGGCTAACGGTCTTATCCCGCCGAACAGCCGAATCATTCTCACCTCTAACCAACCGGCGCTTAGGTTGGATAACGCACTAGTCCGGTCGCAGCGTTGTTTTGATGTTATCGAACTCGAACCCTTAGCGCGTGATGTGGCTAAACAGCTCTGGCTGACTGATTACCAACGAAACGAAGAGGATTTCGAGCATTTTTTTGCGGATTATAAGCAACTGTCGCCTGCGGATATTGTAAGTTGTGCGAGACGCACCGTTTCGCGACGAAAACGCCGCTACGACCCGACACGTGCGTCCAAAGCGTCTATTTCAATAAGATGACAAGTACGAACTATAATTACGCAGCCGGGCAGGAGCGGTACCTGGCCGTGCCTATTTCTGAACTAGGGGCTGCTAAGACGTACACAACCAAACGCAGCGAATGGCGTAGCATGGCGAAAAGCCATAACTACAAACTGATCAGCTGAAAAAAAAAGAGGAGTCATGCAACTACAAAT
>Ga0169931_10000490_pt1 | contig 64678 bp, 55 predicted proteins | sample Kivu_15m_20L_FD_129675 | JGI IMG/M metagenome (GOLD analysis project Ga0169931, IMG submission 129675) | Freshwater microbial communities from Lake Kivu, Western Province, Rwanda to study Microbial Dark Matter (Phase II) - Kivu_15m_20L... | ecosystem: Environmental > Aquatic > Freshwater > Lake... | reverse complement strand
TCGGTCGCCAGCTCCTTTGCCTTGTTGACGGCAGGCCTTGGCGAGGCCATTGGGCTCAGGGCTGTTGCGGTGGCTGACGTCGGTTCATGATGGCTGAATACCGGCATGCCAGTTGCGCACCTATGGCCGCGTTGTGGAGTACAAGGGCGATGTTGGCTTCGAGGCTTTCGCCTTGGGATCGCCGGGCGATGTGTTCCAGCAGGAACGGGGTGAGGTTTTTTCCTTTGACGCCTTGGCTGTCGGCTTCGTGGAGGGCTTGGGCGATGAGGGTTTCGATCTGTTGTGAGGGTATTTCACGGTCGGGCGGGACGGGGTTGGCGAGGAGGATGGCGCCTTCGATGCCGAGGTTCCATTTGGCGTGCATGAGTTGAGCGACCTCCTCGAGGGTGTCGAGGCGGAGGGGTGACGGGTGTCCGCTGTCGGTGGAGTAGAAGCTGGGGAACGGGTCTTGTCCGAGGCTGACGACGGGGATGCCGAGGGTTTCGAGGGCTTCGAGGGTGAGGCCGATGTCGAGGATGGATTTGACGCCGGCGGAGACGACGGTAGCGGAGGAGCGTGACATTTCGGTGAGGTCTGCGGAGATGTCCATGGTCATCTGGGCGCCGCGGTGGACGCCGCCGATGCCGCCGGTGACGAAGATGCGGATGCCGGCCATGGCGGCGAGGCGGAGGGTGGCGGCGACGGTGGTGGCGCCGGGGATGCGCCGGGCGATGACATAGGGGATGTCGCGGAGGCTGACTTTCCAGACATCCTTTTCCTGCGCGATCCGTTGGATGTCTTGCTGGGTGAGTCCTATCCGACAAGTTCCGTCAAGGATGGCGATGGTGGCGGGGATGGCGCCGTGGTCTCGCACGGTCTGTTCGACAGCCAGGGCTGTCTCTGCGTTGCGGGGCCAGGGCATGCCATGGGCGATGATGGTCGATTCGAGGGCGACGACGGGTTGGCCGGCGGCGAGGGCCTGTCGGACATCCGGGGCGATGTCGAGCAGTGGGTGCATCAGGGGAAGTAGCGTGGGGTGAGGGAGAGGAGGTTGGCGCGGGTCATGTCGGGCACGTTGGCGCCGTCGACCTGCAGGATCTCGGCGGAGAGGGTATGGGCGATGCGGAGGCTGTCGGCGTCGCTGCGGCCGAGGGTCTTTCCGAGGAGGTAGCCGGCGACGGACCCGTCGCCTGCCCCTGTGCAGTCTTTGACCAGTACCTGGGTGGCTGGGAGGGCTCTCTCCCCTTCGCGGCTGAAGATGACGGATCCCTTGGCGCCGCTGTGCAGCCATATCTTCCGGATGCCGCGTTGGAGGAGTTCATCGACCTGTTCCCGGGTGGTGTTCCCGTTGCCACGGCAGAGGGCGGGCAGTTCGTCTTCGTTGGGGGTGACGAGGTAGAGGCCTTCCAGGTCCAAATCGGCCATGCGTCGGGCGGGCGGTACGGAGACGGGTTCAATGATGAAGGGGATGCCGGTGCGGCGGGAGAAGTCGAGCAGCCAGGCGAGGGTTTCGGGTATGAGGTTGGCGCAGCCGAGGATATGGGATGCTGTCTCAAGCATTGCTGTGTGCTGCGACAGGTATTCTGGGGTGAGGTGATGGACTGGGCTGTGGGTGAGGAAGGCGGTGAAGAGGGATCCGTCAGGTCCGAGGATGCCGGTGTACCTGCCCGTCTGGCCCGCGATGGTCAGGGCGGCGTCGAGGCGGATGCCGGCGTCGAGGCACTGTTGTTTCAGCCATTCGCCGTCGGGGTCGTCGCCGAAGGCGGCGATGAGTTGGACGGTTACATCGAGCCGGGCGAGTTGGTGGGCGATGTTACGGGCGACGCCCCCGGGGGTTCGGCTCACCGTGGCCGGGTTGGTGGTGGCCCGGAGGATGGGTTCATGGGTATGGAAGAGCTCATCCACGAAGGCGGCTCCGATGCATACGACGGTCTTGGTCATCGGCGCAAAGATAACCGGGGGTGTGCAACGGCGATGGTCGGGGCAGGGGATGTGGATATTCGCCCGGAGCGCCGTGGGTCGACAGGGATATACTCAGGGCTGAGTATTCGGCATATCCAAGGCTCTTCTTACATTGTTTTATGCTTCGTATGCGTCATTCATCGACCACCGTCTTCCTGGTGCGCATAGCGTTCCTGTCTGTCCTGGCGGCCTTGTTGTTCGGTTGTGGCGGCGGCGCCCCGGAAGCCGGGGGTGCTGCCTCCTCTGACCGCGAGGGAAGGCTGTACATGCGCACGATGTCGTGGGCGGGCGGTGTGTTGGAGATCTCCTGGTACCATGTCGTGGAGGACCGCATCGTGGTGAATCCGGTGGGTGGGGTGGACCCGGTCGACCTGGACCTGGAAGTGGAGCGGAATGGCCGGAACGTAGCCACTTATCAGTCTGCGGGTGAGGGGGAATTGTCTATCGAATGGGGTGACGGCCGGAAGCAGAACGTTCGGGTCGAAACCCGCGATGGAAATCTATCGGCTTTCGACGGCGGGTTGATGATGGTTGCGAAGCCCTTTACCGGTGCCGAGTTCGAGGATCTGACGTATACCGGGCTGGCATCGGTGGCGCAGGTGACACGAACCGTCACGCTTCGTTTCGGCAAGGACGGTCGATTCCGGATGCAGCGGTTGGGCGCCGTCACGGGTGGGCCCGGAACCTCCGGTGTGGGTGCCGACGAGCAAGGGGACGAGGGGACGTACGACTGGAGGGGCAATACCCTTCATTTCCGTTTCAAGGATGGCAGGGAGTGGATCACGGTGGGGCAGCCTTACGATCTGGGCAACGGTGAGATCATCATCGGCGACCAGTTGTTCAAGAAGGCCGGGTAGGTGTTTTGGGAACCGCAAACCTTCCTGGGGTTGAGGCGCTCTTCCGGATGAACCTTGGAAAAAAGTTCAGCTTCTCCCGACGTTTCGCTGGCATGCTGAACCGCGGACCGCTGTGGGTCGACGCATGCAAAGGGATACGGACACCCCGATCAACGTACCGGGTACCCTCCAAGGGTGGGGGTACTCTCCAAGGGTGGGGGTAGGTTGAAGATCAACCGTTCGATCCGTGACGGGTGAGTCTACGACCTAGAAGGATTGTTTCCTGTATCTGGATATCTTGATCGAACAGGACGATATCCGCATCATATCCGGGTTTGAGGTGTCCGATGCGGTCTTCGACGCCGAGGATGCGTGCCGGGGTGGCGGTGATCATGCGGACGGCTTCGGGCAGGGTGCAATTGGCCATGTGGATCATGGTTCTGACGAGCCGGTCGGCGGTCGCGACACTGCCTGCAAAGGACGATCTGTCGGGCAGTTTGGCGACGCCGTCTTCGATGATGACGGGCAGTCCGTCGCTGCGGTTGCCTAGGATGCTTGGGCCTTCGGGCATGCCTGCGCCGCGCATGGCGTCGGTGATAAGGGCGATGCGGTCGGGTCCTTTGATCTTGCAGATGAGTTTGAGGAGTGGGGCAGGGAGGTGAACCCCGTCGGCGATGATCTCGACGTCCAGTTCGTCGTGAAGGTATCCTGCTTCGATGACGCCGGCGTAGCGGTAGGCGTTGCGACGCGTGACGCCCGACATGGCGGAGTAGAAATGGGTGAGCAGGGTGTAACCGTTCCGCAGGGCTTCGAGTGCTTCTTCGTAGACGGCGTCGGTGTGCGCCATGGAGGGGAGGATGCCCCGTTGGGTCAGGAGGCGGCCGAAGGGCATGGCGCCCTGACGTTCGGGAGCTATGCTCCAGCGGCGGATGGCGTCGGTATGGCCAAGGATGCGGAGGTATTCTGCCGGGTCTGGGTCCCGGATATGTCTGGGGTCCTGTGCGCCGCGCTGCGACATGGCGAAATAGGGACCTTCGAGGTGTAGCCCCAGGAATCGGGCTCCGTCGGTCATCCGGTTTTTGGCGTCTTCATACACGTCGATGGTATCGAGGATGCCTTGGGTATCCGCCGTCAGGGTAGTGGGCAGCATGGCGGTGGTCCCGTGGCGGGCGTGCAGCCTGGCGATCTGTTGGAACGCGTCGAGTGTTCCGTCCATGAAGTCATGTCCCCCTCCGCCATGGACATGGATGTCGATGAATCCCGGGGCGACGTAAGCGCCTGCCGCGTCGAGGGTTTCAGCCTCCGTCCATTCGGTTTCTCCGGGTGCGACGGCCAGGATGCGTCCCTCTTCGATCAGGATCGACCCATCGGGGATGACATGGTCTGCCATCACGAGTCGTCCATGAATGATGCGCAATCTTTCATTCTTCACAGGCATAACATCTGTACATCTTGAAACAGAAATCTATCCACGTGCATGAGGCATGCGTGATAGGGTCTGTGTTCAAGGGGTTGGGAGGTGGAAGGGTTCGGGGAGCAGGCTTGCGGAGGCTTTATCGAGGAGGATGGTACAGTCGGGGTGTGTTTGAAGGATGCTGGCGGGGTGCAGGGGGTTGACGGGTTGGGTGAGGCAGTCGTGTACGGCGGCGGCCTTTCGGAGTTCCGGGACGGAGCAGATGATCTGTTTGGAGGCGAGGATCTGGTGGATGGACATGCTGATGGCCTGACGGGGTACGTCGTGGAGGGATGGGAACCAGCCTTCGCCGAGTTGTTGTTTGCGGCAGTCGAGGTCGAGGTCGACGACGATGAAGGGTTGACGGGTGTCGAAGTCGGCCGGTGGGTCGTTGAAGGCGAGGTGTCCGTTTTCGCCGATGCCGACGAGGGCGACGTCGATGGTGACGGATCGGATGCGTCCGGCGAGGCGTTGGCATTCGGCAGCGGGGTCGTTCTGCCCGTCGATCAGGTGGGTGGCTGCGAGTTCCGGTATCTTTTGGATGAATCGTTCGCGGAGGTAGCGGCGGAAGCTGGCGCCGTGGGTGTCGGGGAGTCCGATGTATTCGTCGAGGTGGAAGAGGGTGACGCGTGACCAGTCGATATCGGGTTCCGCCAGGAGTTGTTCGAGGGTGTGGAACTGACTGGTGCCGGTGGCGAGGATGATGTTGGCGGTACCATTCCGAAGGATTGCGTCACGTATGGCGACGGCTGCCATATGCCCTGCTATCCGGCCCAGGGAGATGGGATCGTCTTGGATGTGGACTTTCATATCATGCTGATTGCCTTCCTGTTTCCGGCACCTATGGAGGGTTGCGGATCTTTAAATATCGGAAGATTTGGAAAAAGGCAGGTCGTTATGCGTTACGGTGGATGGGGGTTTCCCTCCAAGGGTGGGGTTAGTCTCCCAGGCGGGTGGGTGTGGTGCATTCACCCGATGGATCAGCAAGACGGCGTATCGGCGTATAGGGTGCCTCAGATCTTGAGGAACACCTTTTTGCGGTACAGGAACCAGAGTGCTGCCCACTTTACGCATACGGCGGTGGCTGCCAGGGCGACGGCCTGGTAGGGGTTTCCGATGATGTCGGCGAGCCAGTGGAATAGGGCCTGGTTGGTATGGGACCAGTCGATGAAGCGCGGCGACATATAGATGAGGATCGAGTTGAGGCCGATGATCTGGAAGAACAAGGTCCATTTCCGATGGCCTCTCACATCGATGACAAAGTGGAAGAGGGCCATGAGGAGGAGGCTCCATCCGGTGGTGTTGAGCACGAAGGAGCTGGACCAGAGGTTTTTGTTGATGGGGAAGACGATGTTCCAGGCTTGTGCGATGAGGATGGAGAGGATGCCGGCGGCGGCGAGGGTCGTGGATGTCCGGGTTGGGGTGTGGGTGGAGGAACGGAGGTAGTCGCCCGTGAGGATGCCTGCCAATCCGGAGGCGACGGCGGGGATGTTATTGAAGAGCCCGACCGTATCATGGATGCCGCGGGAGAGTTTTCCGGGGAGGATGGTGCGATCGAACCAGGAGGCGAAGTTGCCGGCTTCGGTGAGGTCGCCGGGCGGGAAGCCGGGTGCGGAGCCAAAGGCGAGGATGGCCCAGTAGCCGAGGAGCAGGCTGGCGAACCAGAGGTAACGTGTCCTTGGGGCGCTGTAGAGGAGGATGAGGCAGGAGAACGCGTAGGCGATGCCGATGCGGCCGAGGACGCTCATGATGCGGAAGTCGGCGAGGGGTCGGATCATCAGTCCGTTGTTATAGACCATGCCGAGGATGAAGAGGATGAGTCCCCGGCGGATGACCTTGCGGACGAGGGCCTGTCGTGGGGTTCCTTTTTCGATGGCGGAGCCGAGGGAGTAGGTGGCGGAGATGCCGCTGATGAAGATGAACAGGGGGAAAATGAGGTCGTATGCGGTGAACCCGTTCCAATAAGGGTGGTGGAACTGGTCGGAGAGGGTCTGCCAGAAGGGGGATCCGGTGGCTTTGGCGAGGGTGTGGAAGAGCTCTTCGGCACCGATGATCCAGAACATGTCGAAACCGCGGAGGGTGTCGAGGGAGCTCAGGCGGGAAGCGGTGGGCATGGCCGTAAAAAAATGTTTCGTGATGGCTTATTCGTTGGTTGTCGGTATGTTGTCTTTCGTTTTCGTGACGATCATCAATGCCATTATTCCTGGCTTGAGACGTTTTTATATTCGGGTCTTTTTCGGAGCATTTCGAAAAACGGGGCGTATTCGGGTGAGTCGAACCAGGCGCTGGCAGGCGGGTCGGGATGGTGGAGACCATCCGGGTAGTCATGGCCTGCGTGGCTGCGGTCGACGGAGAGGCTCCAGGCCTGGAAGGCGTTGATGAGGCGTTGGGTGGTGACGGGTTCCCGGGTGCTGATATCGATGGACTCTTGCGGGTCGTTCTGCAGGTTGTAGAGTTCAAAGCGGCCGTTGCGATAATTCCGGGTGACGAGTTTGTAGGGGTATTCCACCCAGGCGGCGCGGCCTTGATAGCGGAAGGGGATGGGTTTTTGGCGCGATGGCGTGTCGGAGATGAGTGCGGAGCGGATGTCTGTACCGTCCATGGGGTAATTCGGGTTGGGTTTTGGCAGTCCTGCGATATGGGTGAGGGTGGGGAAGATGTCCATGGTGACGGCGGGGAAGTTCGACACGCGGGGGGTACGGATCTGGGCGGGCCATTCGATGATGCAAGGGACGCGCAGGCCTCCTTCGTAGACATCGCCTTTGAAGCCGCGCAGGCCGCCGTTGACGTCGGGGGCGAAGGGTTTGACGCCGCCGTTGTCGCTGTTGAACCAGATGAGGGTATTGTCGGCGATGCCCCATTTGCGAAGTCCGTTTCGGAGTTGTCCGATGCTTCTGTCCATTTCGCTGATCTCGCCGTAGTGGTGTTGGGAGAGGCTGTCGAGGTGCTGATAGGGTTTTCTGTCTTCGGGAGAAGCGATCCAGGGTTGGTGTGGGCTTCCGAACCAGATGGTGAGGAAGAGGGGTCTGTCGGATCGTCGGGCGGAGTCGATGAAACGGAGGGCTTCCCGGATGACGATCTCGGAGGGGTTGCCGGTGAAGGTTTCGAAGGTGCCGTTGCGGCTGAGGAGCGGGTTCTGGTCGAAGAAGTTGGTTGTGGCGAGCCAGTGGTCATACCCGAAGTGTCCGGGGTGTCTGGGGTCTGTGGCGAGGACGGGCACGCCCGGGCCTTTGAAGCCGTTGAGGTGCCATTTGCCGAAGTGGGCGGTGGCATAGCCTGCAGCGCGGAGGGCTTGGGCGAGGGTGGCCTCTTGTGGTCGCATGGCCTGTCCGACGACGAGGACGCCGGTCCGGTCGTTGTTGCGGCCGGTGAGTACGCTGGCGCGGGTGGGTGAGCAAAGGGGGGATCCGGCGTAGAAATGGTCGAGGCGCAGGCCGTTGGCGGCCATGGCGTCCAGGTTGGGTGTTTTGAGGTGTGGATGTCGGCGGTAGCCGGTCTCTCCCCATCCCTGATCGTCGGACATGACGAGTATGATATGTGGCCGCGTCTGGGCTTTGGGAACCTGGCAGGCGATGGGTAGGGTGAGGAGGAGCAGGAGGGCTCTCATGGCTGGGGTTTCGGCTTGCTGACCGGGTGGGTGTCAGCCGACGATCTCGAAATGGCCGCCCGCCTTGAAACGAACGGCGGTGTAGAGTGGTTGAAATGGGTTTTCGCTGATGATCTTGAGGGTGGATCTGGCCTGATGGATGGATTCGACCTTTCCGCTGCCCAGATCGTCGATGGATGCGAGGAGCTTGCCGCCACGTCCGGAGAGGACGACCTTGTTGTCTTTCGCCTGGCTGAAGATGACGGTTCCGGAAGCCGCCTCCACCATTTCGGCGATGAAATGGTATTTACGGCGGTTTCCGGGTTTATCGAAACCCTTTTCGCTCCAATAGTTGCGCAGTTGGGTTTCCAGGAGGGCCAGTTTCACCGATATCCGGCGGGTGCCTTTCAGCGAGACGAGTGCGCTGTTCCGGGCCTGGAAGGTGAGTTGAATGTCGCCTTTGGCGATATGGCTGTCGGCTGTTCCTCCGATCATGACATCGACACCGGATTCGGAACTGTACTTGAGGTTGGCCATTCGCGTTTCCACGGTCTTTCCCGACAGCGAGAAGCCGTCGACCACATCTTCGATATTCCCCCAGATGAGGTGTTGGCCGTCATCGTTGAGTACGATGTCGCCCACCTTGAGGGGTCTTTCCACAAAGTTTCCGATCAGTTTCAATCCGCTGAGGACGCGTTGCGACCTTTTCAGGTTTCCCATGGTATGCGGGAGTGATTTGTCAGATCATTGACATTGAAAATATACGCCAATCCAATCAAATCCTCGAAAAACCAAGTTTCCCACCCCCCACCCTTGGAGGGTGTGTGTGAGGGTGGGTGGTTTGTGGGTCATTCCAGTTTCCTACAGACTTCCATGAAGGTTCCGGATGCTGTTTTTTCGAGGATACGCCGACGGTGGGTATGGACGGTATGGATGCTGATGAAGAGTTTTTCGGCGATGTCCTCGCTGTTGAGGCCGCTGCAGACGAGGTTGGCGATCTTCCATTCCTGTTTGGTGAGTTGGTAGGGGTTGGTGTTTGGGTTTCGGCGTTCGGCGGGCATTTCGAGGTAGTCGATGCGGGCCTCCATGAGCGATCGAAGTCCGTCGAGGAGTGCATGTCCGTCGGCATCCTTGGAGACGAAGCCGTTGGCGCCTTGGGATCGAACGGCATCCCGGACCCGGCTGTCGCGGTTCATGGTGAGGAATACGATCTTTCCCATGAAGCCTTTTTCGCGGAGTTTTCGGAGGATGTCGAAACCGTTTTCGCGTTCGAGGTGGAAGTCGAGCAGTACGACATCGGGTTTATGGTCGATGATCTCATCGAGGGTGTTTTCCTGGCCGTCGCTGGCGCCGACGAAGCGGAGGCCTGTCTGGGTTGACAGGTAGGCTTCGAACGACTGGCGGAAGATCATATGGTCGTCCATCAGGTAGATGGAGAAGTCATTCCGGTCAGTTGGATGATTCATGTTCGAAGGGGATGCGGATGATGAAGTGGGTTCCGGCGGATGCTGTTTCCTGGGCCATCGTTCCTCGCATGAATTCGAGACGGTGGCGGATGTTGAGCAGGCCCATTCCCTTTCGGTCTGGGGATGTGTGAAAGCCGATGCCATCGTCGGCGTATCGGATATGTATGGCCTCGTCGGTCCGAAGTGCTATCTCAATCTCATGGGCCCGGGCGTGTTTGATGGTGTTGGCCATCAGTTCGGACAGGATGCGGTGCATCTGTGTTTTCTGGAACGGGCTTATGCGTTTCTCATCTGCTTCGTACTGGATGATGATGTGCAGGGGGGTGGTGTCTGCCAGCAGGTCTGCTTTTTCCTGCAGGATGGATCGCAGGCTCTTTCCTTCGTCGGGTTGCAGGAGCAGGTCGTCGATGATGCCGTATTGTTTTCGGATGCCTGTATCGGCGAGGTGTTGGATCTTCTCGAGACTTTCCCTGACAGCGGGTTCTGTGAATCGTTCCCGGAACGACAGCACCATGTATTTCAAGGAGACGAATATGCTTCCGATCTCGTCGTGGATATCCCGGGCGATCCGTTTTTTTTCCGTTTCTTCGGCCAGTAGCAGTTTTTCGCCGAGGCGACGTTCCTGATCGAGTTTGAAGTCGAGCATATCCTTGGCGTTTCGGATCTGTTTGTTGCGTTCGATCACGAAGACCTGCAGGCCGATGAAGAGTGACTGCAGGGCATGGAACAGGAAGACATCATATCCGTGCATGCCGGGGATGGGTGCCGGAGAGATGCCCAGTTCCCTGAGGCTCAACAGGAAGGAGTAGACGGAGATGACGAGGATCCCCAGGGCTTCGAAGACGGCTTCCCGATAGTCTTTCAGTCGGTACAGGATATTGACGATATACCATCCGAAGATGATGGTGAACGCGATGCCGTTGAACAGCAGGGTGAACTGTTTGAAGCCATCGGGGAGTTCCATGGCCCTTACGAGGAGCAGGAAGAGGAACTTGATGGCGAGGTATCCGATCAGGGCCTGGGTGACTCTGCTGAGGCCCCATGCCATTTGCCGGTGGATATCCTGGTAGACGTAGAGACCGAAGGCGAACATGTTGAGGGAGGAGAAGATGCCCCGGCTTCTGTTGTGCAGTTCCGGGTTTTCGGGCCACAGGTGTTGGAAGAAGATCCCGGCGTCGTTGACCATCCACGCGGAGGTGAATAGGACGAAGCCTGCCAGGATGACGGATTTCCGCGACCTTACGATGAGGACGATGAACACAGAAAACAGAAATAGGAAGAGGTAGAAGCCCATGACGATGCCGGAGAGGCTGTTGTCTTTGTCGCGGAACGCCTGCCATTGGTTGGTATCGAGCAGGCGGATGTGGAAGGAAAGGTTCTCTCCCGATTTGGCGAGGGAGAGGTTGGCCGTATCCGGGGATGCCGAGGCCTTGACGGGCACGACAAAGAGTCGGTGTGGGATCGGACGTTGTGTGAAGGGGAAGTAGTCGCCGGTGTGAAACTGTTCGGGTCGGTTTTGGAAATCGACCTGCAGGGTGTTGACATGTGGGTTGTCGACGATCAGATAACGGACCTCGGACGACGGGGGGATGGGAATGCGGATCTCGGCCGGCCGGTCGGTGATGCCGAGGTTGAAGAAGGGTACCTCGGTGATGTTGGGGATGACCCTGTCATGCGGAATGGCATATCGGCAAGCGGTCCCGGCTGTCAGCAGGAGCCAGGTGCCGGCGAGGAGGGCGATGCTTCGCGACCGGGACATAGGCTGAAGTAGAACCCATCTATCACAGCAGTCTTGGTTCTGCCTACTCACCTTTGAGTATTTTTTACATATTCCAAACTTGTTATATTTACAGGGTGAGTCATTGAATGGATCTAGCTGTGGACCGCAGGTTTCGTTGACGTGTTGTTTGATGTGTCAGCCTATGAGGAAAACCTGGATGGAAGTTGCCCGGCCGGCGGTATCATCGGGTCCACGATGATGATGTTGTAACTGTCAAATGAAAGGCGACGTGTCAACGTCGCCTTTTTTGCGGGTGTGGGGTTTGTCAGACCCTGGGTTCCCATCCTTTTTCGTAGTCTCGTTTCCAGAGTCGCATGGCATCCTTGTCGCGCAGGATATGGCCGTTGGCGGGGTCGGTATGGAGGGTTTTGCCGGTGCGTTGGGCGATATTGCCGAGTTGGACGAGGAGGGTGCTTTTATGACCGCTGAGGATATCCGAGTTGAGGGGGGTGCCTTTTCGGATGGCGTCGAAGAAGTTCCGGACATGGAAGGCGTCGAGTTGTTCGCCTGGGCCGGAGGTGTCTCGGGCTTCGGCGCGGATATCGTTCTGTATTTCCTTGACCGGTTTGCCTTTTAGGTCGAATATCTTGTAGGTGTTCCCGCTTTCGATGAGCATGGATCCTTTTTCGGCGTAGAAGATGACACCGACGGAGTTGCCTTCGATGGGTTTGCCGTTGCAACTGCGGCCTTCCCAGGTGATGAGGGAGCCGTTGGAGAATTCGATGTCGATGTGTTGGGTGTCTGGGGTTTCCCAATCGTCCTGGTAGCGGTAGCGACCACCGGCGGAGGTGACTTTGGTCGGGTAGTCTACCTGGAGTCCCCATCGGGCGAGGTCGACCATGTGGGTGCCGTTGTTGAGGGCTTCACCGGTGCCCCAGTGCCAGAACCAGTGCCAGTTGTAGTGGATGAGGTTGTCTTTGTAGGGGCGTCGGGGAGCGGGTCCCTGCCAGAGGTCGTAGTCGAGCCAATCGGGCACTTGGGTGATTTTTCCGATGCCGATGGATTCGCGGTTGTTGGTGTACCAGGTCTTGGCGTAGTAGGGTTTTCCGATGATGCCGTTGTGGAGTTCGAGGATGGCGGCGGCGACGTTGGGCCATGACCTCCGTTGGTTGCCCATCTGGAGGAGTTTCCCGGTCTTCCGGGCGGCTTGTACGAGCATTTCTCCTTCGGCGGGGTTGTGGCTGCAGGGTTTTTCGAGGTACACGTGTTTACCTGCGGCGACGGCCAGCAGGGCGGCGGGTGCGTGCCAATGGTCTGGGGCGGTGACGATGAGGAGGTCTATATCCTTGTCTTCGAGGGCTTTGCGAAAGTCCTTCTCTCCCTTGGGACGTTTACCCTGCCGTTTCTCGATGCGGTCGACGCAGCGCTGCATGGCCCTGCTGTCGACATCGCAGACGTAGTTGACTTCGGCATCCGGCTGGCTGGCGAAGTTGCCGGCGACCGAGAGCCCGCGGCTGTTGACGCCCATGACGGCGGCGGTGATGCGTTCGTTGGCGCCGATGATGCGTCGGTAGGATGTGGCGCTGAAGGCGGGCAGAACGCCGCCGAGGGCCAGGGCGGCACTGGCGCTGCCGGCGTTGCGGATGAAGGTCCTCCTGTTGGTGGCCATGGTATGCCGTTTATGTCCGTTTTCAGATGTCTGAGCGGCGGATGCTGCAATCCGCGAACCGGTTATGTCGTTATCCTTCTCAATATAGCACTTTCGTCCGAACCCGGCGCCGGCCTGCCGCGTTCCTTATTGGCCTACCTTAGACAACCCAACAGAGACCATGAGAAGATGCCTGTTCCTCCTGTCGGGATTCGTCCTGGCGTCACTGACCGGTTCCGGGCAGGACCTCCGCCTCAAGGCCTTCTTCATTCCTGTCTTCGAGCATTCACTGGCGGCCGAATGGTTCACGGGGCGGCATCTTGGTTTCCAACTGACCTATCAGAACCACAACGTACTGGGCGACAACCGGTATTTCCATCATCGTGTGATGCCGTCCGTCAGGTACTATGTGAAGACGGATTCCCGATTGACCGACCGGCTCTATCTGGAGCTCTTCCACCGTTCCGCCTGGATCCGGCACATTCCTGACCAGAGCAGTGTGCCCTTGTATCGGTACGCCACGCAATCACTCGGCCTCAGTGCCGGCAAGCAGATCCTTTTCCGGGGCAACCGGATGCTGATGGACCTGTCGTTCGGACATTACCTGATCTATGCGGGCGATGCGCAGCGGGATTATTCCGATTTCAACTTCTTCCGTTATACGGAGCGGAACCGGTGGCGGATCGACATCAAGCTCGGCCTGGGCTGGTCAGCCCAGGCCAGGGAGGCCCTGAGATCATCCCCGAAGGATTGACACTCCCCGCTTCTTCATTTCAGGCCATATCCGAGGCTGCGTACCTGTTTCGGGATCAAATCCCATGCTTTGGATTTCGCCAATCCTGCGGAAACGCATAGATTGTCGTAACTCAAAGCCATCCCATGAACAGATCCCGGTCCATTCTGATCCTCGCGATCCTCCATGCGTTGACCCTTGACCCTGCAAGTGCGCAGCGTCGTACCCGCAGTCCGGAGGTGCCGCCGGCTCTCGTTGCCAGGCCCCTTGACTCGGTCTTCAGCGAGTTGAACTGGCGGAACGTCGGCCCTTTCCGCGGGGGGCGTGCCAATGCCGTGGCGGGTGTGCCCGGCAACCGATTGCGGTTCTATGCCGGCTACACCGGAGGGGGGGTATGGATGACGGATGACGGGGGCAATCGCTGGCGCAACATCTCGGACGGTCATTTCCGTGTGGGGTCTATTGGTGACATCGCGGTGTCGGAGTCCGATCCGAACGTGGTGTATGTGGGTACGGGGGAGCATGCGGTCCGGGGTGTGATGACCAGTTATGGCGACGGGGTGTACAAGTCGACCGATGGCGGCCGTACCTGGAAGCATGTCGGCCTCGACCGGACACGCCATATTTCCGACGTCGTCGTTGACCCGCGTCATCCGGACGTGGTGTATGTCGCGGCCCAGGGTGCGGTTCACGGCAACAATGCCGAGCGTGGTGTCTACCGAACGAAGGATGGCGGCATCACCTGGCAGCTGGTCCTCCATATTAATGACAGCACGGGCATTTCCTCCCTGTCGATGGACATGCAGAATCCGCGGATACTCTATGCTTCGTCCTGGCAGCATCGTCGGCATCCGTGGATGGTGTCGAGTGGTGGGGCCGGTTCAGGTCTTTGGAAGAGTGTGGACGGCGGCGACACCTGGGTGCGGCTTAGCGAGGGTCTGCCGAAGGAGATGGGCAAGTCGGGCGTGAGTGTCTCGCGCGCCAATCCGAGCCGGGTGTATGCCATCGTGGAGACGGAGAAGTCGAAGTCGGGCCTCTACCGTTCCGACGATGCCGGCAAGACCTGGGCGTTGTTGTCGAACAACCAGGATATCTGTTCCCGGTCCTGGTATTATATGGAGGTCTTTGCCGATCCACAGGACGAAAACCGGGTGTATGTGTTGAATGCACCGATGATGCAATCGGTCGACGGGGGCAAGACCTTTACGCGTGTGCCGGTTCAGCACGGCGATACGCATGATCTGTGGATCCATCCGACCGACAGTCGTATCATCGGTTTGGCGGATGATGGCGGTGTCGAGATCAGTTACGACAGGGCCCGATCGTGGTCTTCGATCATGAACCAGCCGACGGCGCAGTTCTACCGGGTGAATGCGGACCGTCAGTTCCCATACAAGCTGTATGCGGGTCAGCAGGACAACACGTCGGTGATCGTGGCCTCGCGGTCGAGCGGAGCTGAGTTGACGGAACGCGATTGGAGCATTGGCCCCGGCTGCGAGTCGGCCTTCCCTGCCTTCGACCCGGCCGACCCGACGCTGGTCTATGGCGGCTGCTATCAGGGATACATCGAGGTGATGAACACGAAGACGGGTGAGTCGAAGGACGTGCAGGCCTATCCGAGCCTGAACCTGGCCATCCAGCCGCGCGACATGAAGTACAGGTACAACTGGAACGCCCCCATCATCGCCTCTCCGCACGACCCGAAGACGATCTATCATGGTGCCAACGTCCTGTTGCGGAGCCGCGACGGCGGGATGTCGTGGGATGCGGTGAGTCAGGATCTGACGCGCAATGACAAGTCGAAGCAGGGTCCGGGTGGCGGCCCCTTCACCAACGAAGGTGCCGGTGGGGAGAATTACAACACGCTCAGTTATGTGATCGAGTCGCCCCTACAGCCAGGACTGATCTGGACGGGGAGCGACTGCGGTCTGGTGCATATGACGCCGGACGGGGGGAAGACCTGGCGCGACGTGACGCCGCCGGGGCTTGGGGAATGCCTGATCCACAGCATCGAGGTGAGTGCACGCGATGCCGGTGTGGCCTATGTGAGTGCTACGCGATACAAGTTCAATGATCTTGCTTCCTATACGTATCGGACGACGGATGGCGGGTCGAGTTGGCAGCGTATCGACAGGGGTGTGATGGCCGACGACTTCATCCGCGTGATCCGGGAGGACCCGGCACGTCCCGACCTGCTGTATGCCGGGAGCGAACGGGGCTTCTATCTGTCCACCGACAGGGGTGTCAGTTGGCAGCGTTTCCAGCGGAACCTGCCGGTGGTACCGGTGACCGACCTGATCATCCGGGAGCACGACCTGGTGGCGTCTACGGCGGGTCGGGCCTTTTGGATCCTGGACGATCTGTCTGCGATCCGTTCCCATGCAGATGTCAAGGGCGGGGTACGGCTTGTCGCTCCCAAGCCTTCTTACCGGTATGGAGGGGCGGCGGCTCTGCCTGAGAAGGAGTATGCTGCGGGGCAGAATGCCCCGGAGGGGGTGATCTTGGATTATTTCCTTCCTGCCCTGGCTGACAGTGTGGTTGTCACGCTGCGTATTGTGGATGGTCGCGGTCGTGAGGTCAGGGCGTACGGTTCCGAGAAGGATGCTTCGTACACCCGTTATCCCGGGGGGCCGCCTCCGCCGGTGGCCTTGCCGAAGACGGCCGGCCATCATCGGTTTGTGTGGAACCTTCGCACGGGCAATGTGTCCCCGGATGTGAAGGGTGTCTTCATCTATGGCGATTATCGGGGTCATATGGTCGCCCCTGGTCGGTATCGGGCGTTGTTGCGAGCCGGAGACCTGGTTGATTCCTGCGACATCGAGTTGCGTCCGAATCCCGGCATCGAGGCGGGTGTGGAGGTCTGGGCGGAGCAGCAGGAATTGTTGGAGCGGATCACGGCAGCGATCTCGGAGATGCACCGGATGGTGAACGATTTCCGAGTGGTGAAGCGTCAGTTGCAGGGTCAGGCCGAGTTGATGGCTGAGCGGAAGGCGGGCGGCAAGGTCCGCGAAGAGGCTTTGAAGCTGGTGAAGTCGATCGAGGAGTGGGAGGCGCGCATTGTGGAGGCCCGTATCCAGAACGGTCAGGATGTGATCAACTGGCCGAGCCGGCTGAATGCCGAGTTCTTCAACCTGAAGGGGTTGGTGGACGTATCGGATCCCCGGGTGACCCGTGGCGTCAAGGTCCGGTTGTCCGACCTTCAGGCAGCTTGGGCGAAGGAAAAGACGGCTGCCGAGACGCTGCGGCAGTCCATCCGTGCCTATAATGAGCTGTATCGTTCAGAGAAGCTAGATGCGGTGATCCTGTAGGGTGTAGCTGCTATGGCCATTGCGTGTGAATCGTTACTTTCATATCCCGCAAAAATGGGGACAAACATACCGATATGAGCAGACAGCAGCGAAGAGCCTTTATCCGTCAGGCGGCCCTTGCCTCGGCAGCGGCGGCCTTTCCCGGCATCATCCTACAGGCGGCCAGTCGTCCGGGGCAGCGTACGACCTTCCGCAAGCCTGGCGACAAGGTGCGGCTGGCCTGCGTCGGCATCGGCAATCAGGCGGCCTGGGACCTGCGGCAGTTCGAGAAGACGGGCCTGGCGCGCTTTGTGGCGTTCTGTGATACCGACATGGGGGCTGCGCATACGCAGCCGGTCCTGAAGGATTATCCTGACGTCCCGAGATTCCAGGATTTCCGGAAGATGTTCGACAGCATGTCCAACGTCATCGACGCCGTGCTGGTGGGTACGCCCGACCACTCTCACTTCCCCATCACGATGATGGCGCTGGGTCTGGGCAAGCATGTGTATGTGGAGAAGCCGATGGCTAGGACCTTCCAGGAGGTGGATCTGATGATGAAGGCTGCGCGCAAGCATCCCAAGGTCGTCACGCAGATGGGCAACCAGGGTCATTCGGAGGGCAACTACTTCCAATTCAAGGCGTGGAAGGAGGCTGGCATCATCAAGGATGTGACGGCCATTACCGCGCATATGAACAGTGCGCGTCGCTGGCATGGGTGGAAGACGGACATCACCTCGTTCCCTGCCGGCGAGTCGGTTCCATCGACGCTCGACTGGGACACCTGGCACGGGGTGGTGCGCGAACATGATTACCATCACGACTATATCAACGGACAGTGGCGTTGCTGGTTTGATTTCGGCATGGGTGCCTTGGGCGACTGGGGTGCGCATCTGATCGACACGGCGCACCAGTTCCTGGAGCTGGGTCTGCCGACGGAGGTTTCGATGTTGAAGGCTGAAGGGCATAACCGGTTCTTCTATCCGCAGTCATCCACCATCTTGTTCCGGTTCCCGAAGCGCGGCGACATGCCTGCCTGCGACATCACCTGGTATGATGGCACCAACAACCTTCCCCCTTTGCCGGAGGGTTACGCCACTTCTTCGACGTCGGCCGACAATACGATTCCGCCGCCTGGCGGGGTGGCGGCCAAGCCGGTGCGTCTGCAGCCTGGCAAGATCATTTACGGCAAGGATCTGACCTTCAAGGGTGGCTCGCATGGCAGTACGCTGTCGATCATTCCCGAGGCGAAGGCGAAGGACATGGCATCGAAGCTGCCGGTGGTCCCGACGAGTCCGTCGAACCATCACGCCAATTTCCTGAAGGCCTGCATGGGTGAGGAGCAGACCCGTTCTCCTTTCGAGGTGGCGGGACCTTTGAGCCAGGTTTTCTGCCTGGGTGTTGTCGCGCAGATGTTGAACACGAACATCCAGTTCGATCCGGTGAAGCAGCGGATCACGAACAACAAGGTGGCTGACGGGCTGTTGCGTGGGGCTGCACCCAGAAAGGGATGGGAGCAGTACTACAAGGTCTGATCAATGGCTATTTCAGGGGATGAGTCACAAACCCGGGGTCTTGCCCCGGGTTTTTCATGTCTTAAGGGTTTCGATCTGTTTCTGCAGGGCGAACATCTCATCCCGCAGTCGGGCGGCCTCCATGAAGTCCATGTCGCGGGCGGCCTTTTCCATGGCTTTTTTCTTCTGTTTGACGGCTTTTTCGATTTCGGGGAGGGTGCGATAATCGGTCTGGTCTTCAGCGACTGTGGAGTTGATTTCTGTCTGTTGCAGGATAGCGCGTTGGTCTTCGGGGTCGTATCCGCGGATGTCGAGGACGGAGGTTTGTGCGAATACCTGGTCTTTGCTTTTGACGACGGTGGTGGGGGTGATGCCGTGTAACTGGTTGTAGGCGATTTGTTTGGTGCGTCGACGGTTGGTCTCGTCGATGGTCTTCTGCATGCTGCCGGTGATGTGATCTCCGTAGAAGATGACGCGTCCTTCAGCATTCCGGGCGGCTCGGCCTGCTGTCTGGGTGAGGGATTTCTCGTTGCGGAGGTAGCCTTCCTTATCGGCGTCGAGGATGGCTACGAGGGCGACTTCGGGGAGGTCGAGGCCTTCGCGGAGGAGGTTGACGCCGACGAGGACGTCGAACACGCCCAGGCGGAGGTCGCGCAGGATCTCGATGCGTTCGAGGGTATGGATGCCGCTGTGGATGTATTTCGAGCGGACGTCAATGCGTTTGAGGTAGGCGTCCATTTCTTCAGCCATCCGTTTGGTGAGGGTGGTGACGAGTACGCGGTATCCTTTCCTGACGGTGTTCTCGATCTCATCGAGGAGGTCGTCGACCTGGTTGCGGGCGGGTCTGACTTCGATGGGTGGGTCGAGGAGACCGGTTGGGCGTACGACCTGTTCGACGACGACGCCTCCGGATTGTTCGAGTTCGTAGTCGCCGGGTGTGGCGGAGACATAGATGACCTGTCCGACGAGGGCTTCGAATTCGTGGAAGTTGAGGGGTCGGTTGTCGAGTGCGGAGGCGAGTCGGAATCCGTATTCGACGAGGGTCATTTTTCGGCTGCGGTCGCCTCCGTACATGCCGCTGACCTGTGGGATGGTCTGGTGGCTTTCGTCGATGATGCAGATGAAGTCGCGCGGGAAGTAATCGAGCAGGCAGAAGGGTCTGGTGCCGGGTTTTCTTCTGTCGAAGAAGCGGGAGTAGTTTTCGACGCCGTTGCAATAGCCGAGTTCCCGGATCATTTCGAGGTCGAAGTTGACGCGTTCGCTAAGGCGTTGGGCTTCGATGTATTTCCCTGTTTTTTTGAAGTATTCGGTTTGTCCGGCGAGTTCGTCGGTGATCTCGGAGAGGATCTCACGCATCATTTCCTTGGGTGCCAGGTATAGGTTGGCGGGGAAGATGGCGGCGTTGTCCATGAGGCCGATGCGTTTGCCGGTGTTGGTGTCGAGGCTTTCGATCTCTTCGATCTCATCTCCGAAGAAGGTGATGCGGTAGCCGAAGTCGACGTAGGGGAGGTTGATATCGACGGTATCTCCTTTGACGCGGAAGGTTCCGCGGCTGAATTCGAGTTGGCTGCGGGAGTAGAGGCTGTTGACGAGTTCGTGGAGGAGTGCCTGTCTGCTTTTGACCTGGCCTGTATGGATGCGGATGATGCCGTTTTCGTATTCGGTGGGGTTTCCCATGCCGTAGATGCAGCTCACGGAGGCGACGACGATGATGTCTCGTCGGCCTGACAGGAGTTGGGTGGTTGCCTGGAGGCGGAGTTTGTCGAGTTCCTCGTTGATGGCGAGGTCTTTTTCGATGTAGGTATCGGAGACGGGCATATAGGCCTCCGGTTGGTAGTAGTCGTAATAGGAGACGAAGTAACCGACGGCGTTGTCTGGAAAGAACTGTCTGAATTCGCCGTACAGTTGAGCGACGAGGGTTTTGTTGTGGGTGAGGACGAGTGTGGGTCGTTGGACCTGTTGGATGACGTTGGCGATAGTGAAGGTCTTTCCCGAGCCGGTGACGCCGAGCAGGGTCTGGTGTTTTTCGCCCGTATTGAGTCCGTCGACGAGTTGTCTGATGGCATCGGGCTGGTCACCTGCCGGTCGGTAGTCGGAATGGAGGGTAAAGGGCATGTTGTCTGAAGGTACGAAAAGTCCCTCCGCAGACTTTGGCCTATGCTATCTGGCGTGGGTGTAGTCTGGCTTGTGGGGGGTGTCAGATCTTTCGCTTCAGGTAGGCGGAGTAGTCTGGCAGGAGGCAGGTATAGTCTTCGTGGAACAGCGGGGAGGTGAGGATGAAGTCGGCTGTAGCGCGGTCGCAGGCGAAGGGGATGTTCCAGGTGACGGCTACGCGGAGGAGTGCTTTGATATCGGGGTCATGGGGTTGGGCTTCCATGGGGTCCCAGAAGAAGATGAGGACATCGATCTTGCCTTCGGCGATCTGTGCGCCGATCTGTTGGTCGCCGCCGAGGGGGCCGCTGAGGAGTTTGGTGACGGGTCTGTCGAGTTTTTCTTCGAGGAGTCGGCCTGTGGTTCCGGTTGCCAGGAGTTCATGGCGTGCCAGGGCGTCCTTATTGTATTCGGCCCATTCGATGAGGTCGGGTTTTTTATGGTCGTGAGCGACGAGGGCGATGCGTTTCCGGCTTTGGAGTCGGCGTTCTTGCATGGGTGGCAAGCTACGGAAAATGCCGGCATGCGTGTTGTGAGCATGTTCTACGGGTGGTGGTGGGTGATGCGGTGTGCCGGGGGTGGGTGTATTTGTCAGGTTGGGTGGGGTGGTTGTTGTGAGGCTTTGGCCATACATGGGGCAGCCTGTCCGAAGACAGGCCGCCATGTTACCCACTACCCCTTAAGTTATTGGTTGTCAGGCATTTTGTGTTTCCTTTATCTTTTCCCGGATGCGGGTTTCGATCTCGTTGGCGAGTTCCGGGTTATCGGTGAGGAGTTGTTTGACGGTATCTCGTCCTTGTCCGAGTTTGTCGGTGTTATAGCTGAACCAGCTGCCGGATTTGGTGATGATGCCGAGGTCCACGCCCATGTCGATGATCTCACCGTTCTTGGAGATCCCTTCTCCGTAGATGATGTCGAATTCTGCGGCCCGGAAGGGGGGTGCGACCTTGTTTTTAACGATCTTGACTTTGACGCGGTTGCCGATGGCTTCGTCACCGTCTTTGATCTGGGCCATGCGTCGGATATCGATGCGGACGGATGCGTAGAATTTGAGGGCATTGCCACCGGTGGTTGTCTCGGGGTTGCCGAACATGACGCCGATCTTTTCGCGGAGCTGGTTGATGAAGATGCAGATGGTGTTGGTCTTGGCGATGGTGGCGGTGAGTTTGCGGAGGGCCTGGCTCATGAGTCGGGCGTGGAGGCCCACTTTGCTGTCGCCCATTTCACCTTCGAGTTCGGCTTTGGGTACGAGTGCGGCGACGGAGTCGACGACGACGACGTCGACGGCGCCGGAGAGGATGAGTCGGTCGGCGATCTCGAGGGCTTGTTCGCCGTAGTCGGGCTGGGAGATGAGGAGGTTGTCGACGTCGACGCCGAGTTTACGGGCGTAGACGCTGTCGAAGGCGTGTTCGGCGTCGATGATGGCACAGATGCCGCCTTTTTTCTGGGCTTCGGCGATGACATGGGTTGCCAGGGTGGTTTTGCCCGAGCTTTCCGGTCCGTAGATCTCGACGACCCGTCCCCTCGGTAGGCCACCGATGCCCAGGGCGAGGTCGACGCCGATGGAGCCGGTGGACACCACTTCCTGCTGGGCTTCTCCCTTCTCGTTCATCATCATGACGCTGCCTTTGCCGAAGTCCTTGTCTATCTTGTCGAGGGTGAGTTTGAGTGCCTTGAGTTTTTCGCTGTTCGACATGTGTGTCGGTTTGACGGGGTGAAGGAATGTCTGACAAAGGTAAGGTGGCTTTCGGGAATAACCGCTAATTATTTTAGTATTTTATCCTCTAAAATCTTTAGTATTTCCATCGTTGGAAAGGGGTGAAATCGCGTTGATGGAGGGTTGGGATCCCCGTTGCTCGAAGGTGCGTGGTGAAGGGGGTGGGTTGGATGGGTCAAGATGGGGTCGATCGGCGGGTCGGGTTGGTGGAATTGCCGGAGAATATGGAGATTTGTGTAAACAAGCACAGCGTATGAAACAGACGATCCTGATGGTAGGGGTGATGGTCCTGGTGGGTTTCCGATTGCAGGCGCAGGAGCCGGTACCGGCATCGAAGGGGGTTAGTTATGGTGCGGGGGTGTCGAAGGTTGGCGAGCCGGTCCCGGTATCGGGGTTGGAGCGGCGGCTGACGGGTGACAAGTTCAGTGGCAAGGCGGCGGGCAAGGTCGTGGAGGTCTGTCAGGAGAAGGGCTGTTGGATGAAGTTGGAGCGGGCCGACGGGCCGACGATGATGGTGCGTTTCAAGGACTACGGGTTCTTCATGCCGAAGAACATCGTGGGCAAGGAGGTGGTCCTGGAGGGGGATGCCAACTACCGCGAGGTGTCGGTGGAGATGCAGCGTCATTATGCGAAGGATGCCGGGAAGACGGAGGAGGAGATCCAGCGTATCCGGGAGCCGAAGCGCGAGTTGCAGTTCGTCGCGACCGGGGTGATGGTTCGTTGAGCGTCCGCATCGGGCAGCCGGTCGATCGGGCGGCGGTCCATCGAGGGGGTATCCGAGGGAGCGTTTTCGAACCCTTGGGGGTGGAAGCATTTGTTATCTTCGGCGCCGGATGACCCTGTCCATCATCATTGTCAATCATAATGTCCGGTTTTTCCTGGAGCAGTGTCTGCTGTCGGTGGGCAGGGCGGCGGAGGGTATGGCCTGTGAGGTCATCGTGGTCGACAATGCTTCGCGGGACGAGAGCCGCTGGTATCTGACGGCGCGGTTTCCGGCTGTTCGATTTCTCTGGAACGAGGAAAATGCGGGTTTTGGCCGTGCCTGCAACCAGGGTACGGCGGTGAGTACCGGTGAATACATCCTCTTTCTGAATCCCGATACGATCGTGCCGGAGGATTGTCTTCGTCGGTGTCTGGAGCATATGGCTGTGCATCCCCGTGGGGGTGCGTTGGGGGTTCGGATGCATGACGGGTCGGGTTTTTTCCTCCGTGAGAGCAAGCGGTCGTATCCGTCGCCATCGACGGCTTTCCTGAAATTGTCGGGCTTGTCGAGGTTATTCCCTGCATCTCCCTTGTTTGCGCGGTACGACCTGGGTCATCGGGATGCCTATGTGAGTTGTCCGGCCGACGTCCTGGCGGGGGCCTTTCTGATGGTGCGTCGGTCGGCATTGGCGGTGACGGGGGGTTTCGACGAGCGGTTCTTCATGTATGGCGAGGACATCGACCTGTGTTGGCGCTTGCGGCAGGCGGGTTTCGAGAACCTGTATTTCGCCGATGCGGCGATCCTTCATTTCAAGGGGGAGAGCAACCGGCGCGACAGTCTTCGGCATGTCCGTTCCTTTTATGGGGCGATGGTGGTCTTTGTCCGGAAGCATGAGTCGGGTTTGCGTGCGGCCTTGTTATTTCCGGCGATCGTATTGCGGGCGGGGCTGTCTGTCATCCGGATCGGGATGGTGCGGCTTCTGGGGTGGTTGTGTTTCGGGTCGATGTCGGGACTGGCGCGTGAGGTATGGGTATGTGCGCCGGATGGTCATCTGACGAGGGTGGTCGATGTGCTGGGCCGGACGGCTGGTGTCCGGGTCTGCCGGGTGTCGTGGGATGTGCTTCAAGGCGGGCCTGAAGGCGTTGTGTCGGGACCTGCGAGGGAGTTGGTGGTCTGTCCGCCCGCCTGTGGGTATGGTCGGTTCCTGGACCTGTTGTCGGAACATCCGGGCCGTTACCGTATCCGCGTCTCGGCGGAGGGGTCGGGCGGTATCGTGGGTAGCGGGTTGGTGATGGCGATGTAATGGTGCTGCCGTCAGCCGGTGGCTCCGGTCAGGGTCAATGTTGGATCGAGCTTCCGACCTGTGTCGAGGGACGCTGGCTTCCCGGTACGTGCAGGGTCGGTCTACGGGGTGTCTTGGCGGTTCGGGTAACGGCCATTGTCGGGTCAATCCTTTAATTTTGTAAGGATGTCCTTGTTCGAGTTCCAACTGCCGAAGACGATTGCCAGGGCACTCAGGCTACCGACGAACACCCCGAAGCGGCAGCAGATCCGCGTGCTCAAGAAGTTGCTGCGGAAGGCTCGGCATACGGAGTTCGGCCAGCGGTATTTCTTCGACCAGATCCTGTTGAGTCGTCATCCGGGTCGGAAGTTCCAGGAGATGGTACCGATCCATGACTACAATATGATCCATGGTCAGTGGTGGCATCGGACGCTGCAGGGGATACCTGACGTCTGTTGGCCCGGCCATATCAAGTATTTCGCGCTGAGTTCGGGGACCTCGGAGGCTGCCAGCAAGTACATCCCGGTGACGAAGGACCTGATGAAGGGCAACCGCATCGTGATGTTGAAGCAGTTGTTGTCGCTCCGCAGTTATGAGGCCGTGTCGTGGAAGCAGGTCGGGACGGGTTTCCTGATGCTTGGGGGCAGTACCGACCTGCAGAAGGGTCCGGGTTATTATGCCGGCGACCTGAGCGGGATCACGGCACGCAAGGCCCCCTTCTGGTTCTCCCCCTTCTACAAGCCGGGTCGTAAGATCGCGCGTACGCGGGATTGGAATGCCAAGTTGGAGGAGATCGTCCGCGAGGCCCCCAACTGGGACATCGGCTTTGTCGTGGGCGTGCCTGCCTGGATACAGATGTGTCTCGAGATGATCATCGAGCGGCACGGGTTGAAGGACATCCACGAGATCTGGCCCAAGCTGAGTTTCTTCGTCCATGGCGGGGTGTCGTTCGAGCCCTACAAGAAGGGTTTTGAGAAGTTGTTGGGTCGGCCGTTGGTGTACATCGAGACCTACTTGGCGTCGGAGGGTTTCATTGCCTATCAGGACCGGGAGCATCCGACGGGGATGCGACTGGTGACGAACGAGCATATGTATCTGGAGTTCGTCCCTTTCGACGAGTCGAACTTCGATGCCGACGGCAACATCCTGTCGCAGCCGGAGTGCCTGATGATCCACGAGGTGGAGGAGGGGCGCGACTATGCGATATTGCTGAGCACTTCTGCCGGGGCCTGGCGATACCTGATCGGCGACACGGTGCGTTTCACCGACAAGTCGCGTTCCGAGATCGTGATCACCGGCCGAACCAAGCATTTCCTGAGCCTGGTGGGCGAGCATTTGAGTGTGGACAACATGAACCACGCCATCCGCCATGCGGGGGAGGTGATGAATGTCGACATCCATGAGTTCACCGTGGCGGGTGAGGGACACGACACCTTGTTCGCGCACCATTGGTATGTGGCCTGTGACGATGCGGTGGATGCCGCCCGGTTGCGCGACCTGATCGACGGCAAGTTGAAGGAGTTGAACGACGATTATGCGGTGGAGCGTCAGAGTGCGCTCAAAGAAGTGCGTCTGGACGTGCTGCCGCAGTCCTCTTTCATGGCGTTCATGCGCTTGAAGGGGAAGATCGGCGGCCAGCACAAGTTCCCGCGGGTGTTGAAGGGGCGGATGTTGGAGGATTGGAACACCTTCCTGCGTACGGGTGCCTTATGACCCGGCAATCCACTTCCTGGCGATGATGCGTAAGATCCTCACATGGGCCTTCCTGATCCTGGTGGCGCTGCCCGTCGCCTATGTGGTGTTGTTGAAATGGGTGGATCCGCCTGTGACGGTGACGCAGTTGGGGAGTCTTTTCGGGGGTGAGGGGTTGAAGCGCGACTATGTGGACGTTTCGGGGATGTCGCCCAATATCCGTCTGGCGGTGATGGCGAGTGAGGACCAGCTCTTTCCTGACCATGGGGGTTTCGATATGAAGAGTATCCAGAAGGTGATGGACTACAACAAGCGAAAGCCTGGTCGGGTCCGTGGCGCTTCCACCATCAGCCAGCAGACGGCCAAGAATGTGTTCCTCTGGCAGGGTCGGAGTTGGGTGCGCAAGGGTTTCGAGGTGTGGTTCACCTTTCTGATCGAGGCGATCTGGGGCAAGGCGCGGATCCTAGAGGTATATTTGAATGTGATCGAGATGGGCAGGGGGGTCTATGGTGTTGAGGCGGCTGCTCGGCATCATTTCGGGAAGTCGGCCCGCCAGCTGACGCGTCGGGAGGCGGCGATGCTTGCCGCCTGCCTGCCGAACCCGAAGGTTTATACGATCCGGCCGATGTCGCGTGCGGTGGGTCGGCGGTATCCCTGGGTGTTGCGGCAGATGTCGAACCTGGAGGGCGACCCGGATGTGAAGCGGTTGTTGCGATAGATGTGGTGGAGGGGGTCGTGTGGCCCTGTTGCGGGGGGGTATGTCGGGGGTGTTGCTTGATGTGATTCAGTGTCGGGTCGGGGTGATGTCGAGCGGGTAGTCGCTGCTGTTGAGGGATGGCCAGCCGGGGATGGCGGTGGTGACGCCCCATTTGACCTGCCATGTCCGGGGTGCTGTTCCGGGGTCGTAGGTGGATGGGAGGGTGATCTTGACGGGCAGTCTGCCGTGGCGGACGTCGGCGAGGCGGGCGCCGGTGGGGAAGAGGGCGGCCATTTTCTTGTTGCGGCGGTAGATGGCCATGACGATCTGGGCGGTGTCGAAGTTCCGGTAGCGAGGGGATGAGGTGAAGGCTTCGGGGATGTCGACGTCGAGGGTGGTTTGGAGGGTGAGTCCTTGGGCGCGGAGTCTGGTGTTGCAGCGGATGTCGACGCCGGAGAAGGAGAAGTATACGGGTACGTCCCTGGAGCCGATGTAGCCGCGCGGGGTATGTATGGTATCGTTGAAGCGGGTATAGTCTTCGTGGGAGATGACGAGGGCGTGTTTGCCGAGGAGTTTGGCTTCGATGGGCCAGAAGTTGTAGTTGTTGCGTCGGTAGAAGATGTTGGTGAGGCCGAAGGCGGAGCCGCCGGTGGCGAAGTTATACTGGGAGGGTCGTTGGTAGGAGTTGACGATGACGATGGCGCGGCCGTTGGCCTTTCGGGTGATGGTCTCGGCCCATTCGGGGTTGCGGTGGAACTCATCCTTTTCGATGCCGCGGACGGGGTCGATATCGGCCATCATGTAGATGCGGACGAGGCATGCGAGGAGGAAGGAGGGTATGAACAGGTATCGGACCCAGCGGGCGTGGCGGGGTCTGTCTGTGAGCCATTGGTGGGAGAGTACGATGAGCGGGACGATGGCGGGTACGGTCCAGTTGGCTTCTACGCGTCCTTTGAGGGTATTGAGGAGGAAGAAGGTGTAGAAGCCGATGAGGTTGTAGCGGAGGGCTTTTTCGGTATCGGAGGCTGGCCGGTGTCGGAAGGCGGCCCATATGAGGAGCCAGCCGACGAGGGGGCCGGCGAGGGCCACTTGACCGATGAGGTATTCGGTGGTGTATTCGGGTTTGTATTGAGGGGCGTTGCGTTCGAAGAGGTGGTAGCGGAAGGAGGGGAAGTCGTGCTGTGCCTGCCAGAGGAGGTGTGGGCTGAAGAGGGCGAGGGTGATGAGTCCGGCGGCGTATGTCTGCCATCGGGTGAGGAGTGTGGGTATGGCGAGCAGGCTGAGGGCCACGACGAGGGCGCCGTGGTATTTGGCGTAGGCCATGCCGGCCATGGTGGTGGCGAGGAGGAGGGTTTCGGGCCATCCCTGACGGGCGGAGAAGCGTCGGAAGGCGAGTAGGAAGAGGGTGGCGAAGAACATGAGGGGGATGTCGGGCACGGCGATGATGCCGCCGACCTGGAGGACGCCCATGCTGAGGGCGATCATGTAGAAGAGTTTGTCGTCGCGTTTTTCGAGGAGTCTGTCGATGCCGAGGAGGGTGGCGGTGGACATGAGGACGACGATGAGTCGGACGCCGAGGGGGTTGGGGAGGATGGTGTGGCCGGCGCGGATGATGGCGCCGATGAGTGGGGGGTGGTCGAAGTAGCCCCATGCCGGGTAGCGGGCGTACATCCAGTAGTAGGCTTCGTCGTCGAGGAGTCCGGCGTTACCGGCATGGAGGAGGGCTAAGAGGAGCCAGAGGGTATAGAAGAGGGGTTTGGCGTAGCGGTTGAGGCGGGTGAACTCGGGTGTCATGATGGTTGTGCCTGGGTTTTTTCGAGCAGGGCGTCGATGGTGTCGATGGCGGTGGCGAGGCGTTGTCGGTGGATCCCGGTGACGTCCGCCCAGGGGGTGTGTTGGTGGACGAGGGTGTCTCGGTAGGTATGCAGGAGGTGGTTCCGGGTTTCGGCGTCGGGGTATTCGCGGAGTTCGTCCTGTACCCAGGGGAGGTCGGTATGACAGAGGAGGTAGAGGTCGTAATGTCTTGTGGCGATCTGTTCGAGGATCCAGGGGTGGCAGGTGCCGAAGACGAATTCGGACCAGACCTTCATGACGTGCATGTCGGTATCGATGAAGAGGATGGGTCTTTGGGTTCGGGGTCTGGGTTGGTCCTGCCAGTGTCTGAGGGCTTCATCGGCGTGTTGGTCTTCGGCGGCCAGTTGTCCTTTGGCGATGCGGAGGAGGTCGTCCGGGGTATAGTCGCGTCCGTGGCGGAGGAGGTAATCCCGGGCGAATTCGGGGCACCAGGACGCGTCGTAGTGAAGGGCGAGGGCCTGGCAGAGGCTGCTTTTGCCGGTCGATTCGGGTCCGATGGCGACGATGCGGAGGGGTTTGTCAGTCATGTTCGAGCGGTCGGGCCTTGCGTTGCCATTCGATGAGGCCGGCGACGGCCATGAAGAGGAGTATGAGGTAGTAGACGCCGGTGAAGGCGTACCCTTTGGCGAGGTAGAGAGGGACGGAGACGATGTCGGTGAGGATCCACCAGTACCAGCTTTCGACCTTTTTGCGGGCCATGAGCCACATGCCGGTGTAGGCGGAGGCGGATGCCAGGGCGTCGGCCCAGGGGATGGCGCCGGGGGCGAATCCTTTCTTGAGCCAGGCGAGGCAGGCGTAGATGAGGATGAAGCAGAGGAGAAAGAAGCCGATGTGTCGGAGTTGTTCCTGGCGGGTGGCGTGTCGGATATGGAGGATGGTCTGTCGTTGGGCGTCCTTGCGTGTCCATGCGATCCAGCCGTAGATGCTGACGATGGTATAGTAGAGGTTGACGCTGGCTTCGCCGAAGAGTTGGCCTTCGATGCTGAGCCAGATGTAGATGAGGGTGTTGACGAGTCCGACCGGGTATACGAGGATGTGTTCGCGTCGGGAGTACCAGACGCTGGCGATGCCGCTGACGACGGCGATGGCTTCGAGCCATCCGGTTTGCAGTAGGCTTTGCCAGATCTGGTGGAGGTAGCTGTCCATCCGGCCTCAAAAGTCAACACTAATTTTTACTTTGCCTAAAACGGATACGGGCATGTCGTTGATCGCGGGTGCGCGGGTGTTGGTGACGGGCGGGGCCACGGGTCTTGGCCGGCTGTTGGGCGAGTTGTGTCTGGAGCGGGGTGCGGCGCAACTGATCATCTGGGACCGTGACCGGGCGATGTTGTCGGAAGTGGTGGAGGTGTTGACTGGCCGGGGGTATTGCGTGACGGGTACGGCGATCGACATCACGCGGACGGAGGAGGTGGCGGGGGCGGGGGAGGCCTTGTTGCGGGAGCATGGACCTGTCGACATCCTCTTCAACAATGCGGGGATCATTGTGGGGCGTTTTTTCGAGGAGCACAGCCATGCGGAGATCGACAGGGTGTTGCAGGTGAACGTGGCCGGAGCGATGCATGTGGCCAGGGTCTTTCTGCCGTCGATGGTGGTGCGGGGTTGCGGGCATCTGGTGAACATTTCTTCTGCGGCGGGGATGGCTTCGAGTCCGCGGATGTCGGTGTATGTGGGTAGCAAGTTCGCCCTGCTGGGTTGGAGCGAGGCGGTGCGTATCGAGATGGAGGAGCGTCGGACGGGGGTTCGGGTGACGACGGTGACGCCGTTCTACATCGGTACGGGGATGTTCGAGGGGGTGAGGTCGCCGATCGTGCCGATCGTCCGGCCGCTGTCGGCTGCGCGTCAGGTGGTGCGGGCGGTGGAGCGTGACCGTATCTTTTGTCGGATGCCCTGGATCGTATATGCGATGCCTTTCTTCCACGGGATGTTGCCGAAGCGCTGGTTCGACGGGCTGATCGGCCGTTGGTTCGGCATTTTTTCGTCGATGGATGGTTTCCGCGGGAAGCGGGACATCGGGGTATGAGACGAAGACGCAGGGCGTCCGTGTGGGGCCCTGCGTTCCTGGGGTGGGGTTTCTATGGACGGTCTTATTCGGCTTCTGCGACCACTTCGGAGACTTCGGGGATCATGCGTTTCATCATGCCTTCGATGCCCGATTTGAGGGTGACCATGGAGGATGGGCAACCGCTGCAGCTGCCTTGGAGCATGACGGTGACGACGCCGTCTTCGAATTTCTTGAACTGGATGGCGCCGCCGTCCATTTCGACGGCGGGTTTGACATAGTTCTCGAGGAGTTCCTGGATGCGTTTGACGACGTCGCCGTCTTCGGAGAGGGTGATGTCGGTACCGGGTTGTTGGCGGTTGGGCACCTGGTCTTCGTGGATGACGGTGCGGCCTTGTTCGAGGTATTCCTTGAGGAACTGTCGGATGGAGGGTTTGATGTCTTCCCAGTCGGACTCCGGGGTCTTGGTGAGGGTGACGAAGTTGCTGGCGATGAAGACACCTTTGACGAAGGGGAAGCCGAAGAGTTCGCCGGCGAGGGGTGAGGGGGAGGTGGCTTCCGGTTCGGGGAAGTCGATGCTTTTGCCGGGGTAGAGGAGTTTGTTGGCCACGAACTTCATGGTCTCCGGGTTCGGGGTCATCTCGGTATAGATGCTGATGACGAGGTTGCCTGGCTGTGTCATAGTGGCTACAAAGTTATTGTGAAGCCGGGTGGGTGGGTGTGTGTGGGTCGTTAATTTCCGATTTCGTAAACGGGGGGGTGGGTTGTTGCTGGTGTTCAGCGGGGTTGAGGGGGCTTGTTGCAGAGGGTTTTGAGTTGTTGGGCGTAGGATCGGATGACGGTGTGGGTGGAGGTGTCGGTATCGTAGACGGAGTACCAGCCTTGGGGTTCGTGGGGTGGGTCGCCGGTGAGGGGGTCGCCTTTGGCCCACATTTCGCCCGGGTTGCGGGGTCTGCCTTGTCCGCCGTAGGCCCAGAAGTTGACGCCGTTGGCGGCGCTGTTGCGGGCTTCCTGGAGGATGGCGCCGAAGACTTCGGCGTAGTAGGCGTTACGATGGGTGTTGAGGGCGTCGGGGTCGAAGGCGCCGTTGTCTTTCATGATGCCGAATTCTTCCAGGACCCAGGGTTTGTCGAGTTTGGCGGCGTCCCGGGCATGGCGGCGGACGTAGTCGAGCATGTGTTGGCGTGCGGCCGGGTAGGTGCTGTCATGCATCTGTGGGTCGTACCAGCCCCAGTTCTGTATCCAGACATGGGCAGTGGCGTAGTCGATGTGCGGGCCGTCGTGCATGCGGATGAAGTCTGTCCCGGTGTATTCGGGCGCGGAGGTGTATCCTTCGGCGCCGGTGGAGACGAGTTGTTTCGGGGCGAGTCGTTTGATGAGGGCTGCGGTGGAATCGATCCAGGCGTGCATGCGATCGGTGTTATCGATGCCTCGGGGTTCGTTGCAGAGTTGCCAGGACATGATGGTGGGGTCATTGGCGTAGATCCTGCCGTTGATGGTATTTCGGCGGGTGGTGAGGCTTCGGATGGCGTCGTGGTGTTGTCGGATGGAGGTGGTATCGGAGTAGAAGCCGGCGGTGTATTTCTGGTAGCTGTCCCAGGTGCCTTTGCCGTGGGGTGGCGGGTAGGGGATGCTGTCGGCGCCGTTCCATAGGCGGTATTGGGCCATGCCGCCGGACCAGGGCCAGAAGTTGTTGAGGACGAGGACGGCGGTCATGTCACGGCGGGCCATTTCGTCGAGGAGGAGGTCGAGGCCGGCGAGGAGTTCTTCCTTGAGGATGGGGGGTTGGTCCTGTACGGCGGGTAGGATGCGGAGCATGCTGCCGTCGGGTCCTTCGCTGAGGGCGAGGATGCGGAGGTTGGAGATGCCCATGTTCTGCATCTGGTCGAGTTCGCGGCGGAGCCGGCCGGTGTCACCGCCGGCTTTGGAGGCTGCGAGGTTCATGCCTTGCCAGTAGTTGGCGCCCATGAAGTAGTAGGGTTTGCCGTTGCGGATGAACTCCCTTCCGTTGACGCTGACGAAGGATGGTCCATTGTCGCGGCAACCGGAGGCGACGGCGAGGACGAGAAGGAGTGTGATGATGGGGTTGTACTTCATGATCGTCATGTTTCGTTTGACCGTTACCGTGATCATTGGGATCATTCGGACCTTACGGGGGTGGTGGGGCGTCCGGCGCCGTTCTCGTTGAAGGCTTCTATCTGGAACCAATATGTCCTGTCGGCATCCATGAAGCGGAAGTAGTATTCGTTCCGGCCGATGACCATGGTGCTGTTGTAGAGTTTGTCGGGAGCGATGCCGGATCGTATGACGTAGCCGACGGCGTTGTCGGACTGCTGCCATTTCAGCCAGGCGTTCCGCCGTTCGGAGTCGCCGCGGAGGACGACGAAGCGTTTGACGGTGTCGGGCGGGTTGCCGTTGCCTTTGCCGAAGGCGCGGATTCCGCTGACGGCGAATTTGCCGGCGGCCATATGGATATTCACGAGCTTGAGGAATCGGATGCGGAAGGGTCTGGGGAATTCGATGTAGTCGTGCGGGACATCGGTCCGGTTGCGGCTTTTGTCGGCCAGGACTGTCCAGTTCCGGCCGTCGGTGGAGCCGTATAGGATGTATTGATGGTAGATATCGGTCCGTTTGCCGAGGATGTCGGCGTCCTGATCGGCGTAGTTGATCTGTACGGCGTGTACGGTCGATGTCTCGCCGAGGTCGGTCTGCAGCCATTCGCCCTTGTCGGCGGTGCGTGCGGACCAGTAGGTCTTGATATCCTCGTCGTTGGCCAGGTTGGGCGTGAATCCTCCGAGGGTGGAGGAGGCCTGCATGGGTTTGTTGCAGTTGAGGATCATCCATCCGGTGAAGCGGTCGGTGGGGTTTTTGACGGGCACTTCGGGGATGTAGTGCGGGAAGTCGCCGTAGGCGGTGTTGCAGTGGAGGATGCCATCCTTGTCGAACCCGGCGGGCCAGATGCCGAGGCGGCGTTCGAAGTTGTTCTTAACGCCCAGTACGATGGTGGAGACATGCCACCAGTGGCCGAGGAGGTCCTGGTAGGTGGCGCCATGGCCGGCGCCGCGAGCGAAGCCGCCGGCCTTTAGGGCGAAGGGGTTGTGGGCCTGGTATTGGAAGGGACCGAGGGGCCCGTCACCGACGTACACGCCGTCGGCATAGCCGCTGAATTCGGTGCCTGGCGCGCCGTACTGGAGGTAGTACTTCCCGTTGTGCTTGTTCATCCAGGCGCCTTCCGTGAAAGGGTTCAGGAAGGTGTTGTCATGGTGTTCGCCGAAGCGTTCCCAGCCGTGGAGGGCGTCGTTGAGGCGGATGACCTCCTTGGGAATGCCGATGGGACGGAAGCTTTTCCGATCGAGTTCCTGTGCATAGATGGGGAAGGCGTTGCTGGAGCCGAAGTAGATATAGAGGCGGTTGTCATCGTCGAGGAACAGGGCGGGGTCCCAGGCCCCGACCTGGAAGGAGTCGACAGCCTCTTTCCAAGCGTCCCTTGTTGGGTCGGTGCTCATCCACAGGGGGAAGTCCTTGGTGTACGTGGAGCCGAGCAGGAGGAGGCTGTCGCCTAGGGAGATGGCGGCCGGTGCGCAGAGTTCGTCGTAGACCTTGTGCCAGGGTTTGAGGAAAAGGCGGGGAATGAAGCGCCAGCGGAGCATGTCGGGCGATACCCAGTAACCCCACTGGTTGGTGGAGAACAGGTAGTAGTTGCCTTTGTGGGTGAGGATGACGGGGTCGGCGGTGGCGCGGTGTCGTCCCTGTTCGGAGAAGTTGGGGATGGGCGTGAAGCCGTAGTCTATGTTGATGGGGTTGCAGTAGGTCTTCTGCTGGGACTCCGATGGCAGGGCTGCGAGCAATAGGAAGCAGGCGAGGAGAAGGCGCATGCCGAATGGTGATTTAGCCGGACAAAGTAGCGAATCTCGGTGATTCGTCCACTCTTATCGGTTTCGGGATCCCTTGTCGCTATCGGTCATGCGGCGGGTCTGTCGGCCGGTTTCCGGAACAGGCCGTAGGCGGCGATCGCAAGGAGCAGGGTGTAGCCGGCGCGGGCCGTCCAGCCGATGGAGGGATGGGCCGTACCCTGCGATGCCTGTATCCCGAAGAGGGCCCAGGCGATGACGAGGCCGTAGGCGGCGTCGCGTCGGCCGAGGGTGAAGAAGGCGCCGAGGGCGGTGGCGATGAGGATGAGGGCGATGCTGTAGGCGGCGGGTGGGATGCCGAGGCCGTCCCAGGAAAGGCTCACCAGCCAGGCGGTGATATTGGCGATGGTCGCCACCGATATCCATCCCATATAGACGATGAAGAAAGTATAGAGGAAGATGCGGCGTCCTCCCTTGAGATCGCTTCGGAAGGGTTGGAGTACGAAATAAGTCCGAAGCAGGACCGCGAGGAATGCCAGCATGACGAGGACGGACAGGCCCGTCTGAAGGTGGTGCCACAGAAGGATCCATCCCGCGTTGAGGAGGCAGGAAAGCAGGAACAACGGGGAGATCGCCATGGAGAGCCGGCCGGCCAGCTCATCGGGGCGGTGCCATAGCCATCGCACGGAAGTGGCGGTGAAACCCGTCATCAGCAGGTAGATGACGGACCAGATGGCGAAGGTGAAGCCGGCCGGCACGAAGAGGTTGGGATAGAAGGCCGATATCTGTCCCGTGTTGTAGCCATTGATGGGGAGCGTGTTGGCGAGGGTGTTCACGGCGAGCACTCCGGCCCATCCGAGGAGGTTGAGGATCGCAAATATCCTTGGCTTCGACATGGGGAAAGGTATTGCAATGAACGCATCGGTGCCTCGGACAGGCGCTACTTCCCGTGGTACACCGATATGTATTTGAAAGGTACGCCATTCCATCGGTACATTCACTTCATGAAAAACGCCTGGCCCTTATGTTTCGCAGGATGGCTGCTGCTGTTCAGTTCCTGCGGAAGTGGTCAGCCACGGGCCGGCCAGGATCTGAGCGTCCTGGCCGTCTCCATCACCGATGGAGACACATTCGTCGCCCGGGGGGAAGCGGTGACCTTCAAAGTCCGTCTGCATGGCATAGATGCTCCGGAAAAGGGACAGGATTTTTCCAAGCGGAGCAAGGAGCGATTGGGCGAGTTGTGCCGGAATGCCCCCTTGCGGGTTCGGCTGTTGAACAAGGACGGCTTTGGGCGATGGGTAGCCGAGGTCTATGACAAGAACGGGCGGCATGTGAACGCCGAGATGGTGGCCTGCGGTCTAGCCTGGCATTTCAAGAAATATTCGCAGGACCCTGAACTGGACCGGCTGGAGCGGGTCGCTCGGAGAGGATCCATTGGTCTCTGGTCTCTGCCCGATCCACAGGCGCCCTGGGAATTCCGCTCGGTAAGCCGCTCCCGGAGTAAAGCCGATTGAACCGGTACTCAGGACCCTTCCGTTTCTAAAATTTCATGACAGGTTCTCAAAACCTGGGGTAGTTCTGAGAACCTACCCGGGTTCCGGGAACTTCCCGGAGTTCTCAGAACCCCCCCCGGTTCTGAGGGTATGGGGGAGTTTTGAGAAGGGGAGGGGGTTCTCAAAACCTGGGGGGTGGGAGTGCCCCATTGCGTATTTTTGCGATGGCACAGGGCGCTGGAAACAAAAAGCCAGCTGTAGACACAGCCGGCTTCAACGATTGCTTGCCATATGAAAACGAGGTGTTCCGGATCCGGACGTCCCCGGGACGATTTCCAAGGCGAAAGTATCCCTGCCTTGAAGCATGAGCAAGCCGTGTTTTCTCACGCTTAGTGATGCCGAATGTCCGGTGAGGTCGTGAAAGTCGCTGTGTTCGCGTGTTTCAGAGAAAAAGCATCGTGATGTCAACACCATTTTCGGATACCCTCTTCCAGCTGGTGAAGTCGTTGCAGAAAGCTGAGAAGCGGCATTTCAAGATCTATATCAAGCGAAGCTCCGACAAGGAGGACCTGAAGGTTGTGCAGCTCTTCGATGCCCTCGATGCGATGGAGGAGTATGACGAGCGCGTGTTCTATCGGCGCATCGACGACCTGAGCAAGTCGAAGCTTGCGAACCTGAAGACGCATCTCTACAAGCAGCTGCTGGCGAGCCTGCGGCTATTGAAGGCCAAGGAGAGTGTCGATCTGCAGCTGAGCGAGCAGCTGGACAACGCCCGTATCCTGTACAACAAGGGTTTGAAGCTGCAGAGTCTGAAGGTGCTGGAGCGTGCGAAGGAACTGGCGCGTCAGAACCAGAAGTACAACACGCTGGTTCAGCTCATCTCGCTGGAGAAGAAGATCGAGATCCTGCACATTACCCGCAGTCCGACGGAGCAGACGGAGCGATTGGCGGAGGAGTCGCTGGCCGTGAGCGGCCATATCGACCGTGTGACCAAGCTGTCGAACCTGGCATTGCTGCTGTACCGATGGTACGTACTCTACGGGCACACGCGAAACGAGGAGGAGGAGGACCGCATCAACACCTATTTCCGTAAGAACCTGCCCTCCGACCTGGACAGGGTGAACGGCTTCTATGAGCGATTATACCTCTATCAGAGTTACTGTTGGCTGTCCTTCATCCGGCAGGATTTCCTGCTGAACTATCGGTATGCCCGCAAGTGGATCGACCTCTACGAGGAGGACCCGCGTATGGTCGGCATCGAGACGGGCCACTACATCAAGGGTTTGAACAGTCTCTTGAACGCGCATTTCGCGCTGCGCGACTTTCGTGGTTTCGACCGAACGCTGGTCGGCTTCGAACGTTTCGCCGCAACGGAGGATGCCCAGCGGCACGATAATTTCCGGGTGCACGCCTCCATCTACATGAACGGCGCTCGCATCAACGGGCACCTCATGCGGGGCAGTTTCTCGGAGGGTGTGAAGCTGGTGCCCGAGATCGAGCGGAGCCTGTCTGAGTGGAAACTCTTCGTTGACACGCACCGCATCATGCTGTTCAACTACAAGTTCGCGTCGATGTACTTCGGCAATAGAGACTTCGGACGTGCCATCGACTACACGAAGGGCATCATCGACGCGGGTGGCGACATGCGTGTGGACCTGCAGTGTTATGCGCGGCTTGTCAACCTCCTCAGCCATTACGAGATCGGCAATTACGAGATCCTCGATTCACTGAGCAAGTCGGCCATGCGTTTCTTCAGCAAGATGAAGAAGCTGACCGATGTCGAGCGGGCCACGTTCGACTTCGTGCAGCACAGTTTCGGTCATCCGCCGCGCGAGATACGCGATCGACTGCAGAAATTGTACGACCGGATCAGCCATCTGGAGAAAAGCCGTTTCGAGACGAGGTCCTTCGCCTACCTCGACATCATCTCATGGGCGGAGAGCAAATTGACGGGCCGGACGATGGAGTCCGTGATGCATGGCAAGTACATGCAGAGTCCACGTCGCTGACCCCATCGCTATCGGTGCTCTTCATAGGTCTGTGGGGGCAGGGCGGAGGCGATGGCCTCCATCTCGGGTCCGGTCAGGATGGGTGTGTCGGCTGTGACTGCCATCTCCTCCAATTGTTCCAAACCGCTGACACCGACGACGGCGGTCGCCGATCGATAGCGTTGCAGCACGAAGCGGATGGCTGTCTGGGCGGGTGTTCGTTTTTCGGAGGAGCATTTTTCGATGATGGTCGCCGCGTTTCGCATGGCATCTTCAGAATGTCCCAGATAGGGTTTCGGAGCTTTGCCACAAAGCATGCCTTTGGCGAGGACACCTCGGGCGAGCAACCGGATATCTTTCGCGTCTATCGTAGGAAGTATCTCCTCTTCGGGCCTGCGGTCGGCCGCACCGTACTGACACATGAGCGTTTGGATCCGTGATCGTGAGGCGTATTCCCTCACAACGTTGGGTCGGATGGAGGAGATGCCGTAGTGTAGGATCTTGCCCGAGGCAAGCAGTGTCTCGAAGGCCTCGATGGTCTCGTCGATGGGGTCTTCGAGGGTACCTCCGTGCAGCTGGTAGAGGTCGATATGATCGGTGCCCAGTCGCTGAAGGCTCTGATCGACGGCGCGTAGGATGTAGTCCTTGCGCGGGTTCCAGTCCCAGCCGCTGCCATCGGCCCTCCATTGGTTGCCGACCTTGGTGGCCAGCAGGAGTTGACCACGGTGTTCCTTCAGCATGCGACCGACAATGGATTCATTGAGGCCTTTGTCATACAGGTCGGCGGTATCGAAGAGGCGGATGCCGAGTTCGATAGCGCGGAGGAGGATGCGTCGGCAGAGGGCTTCGTCGTGCAGGGGGAGGGACATGCAGCCGAGGGCGACGGGTCCCGGATCGAATGGGTGCATGCCTGAAGGTAGCGAGATGGAACCGAAGCCTTCGCGACATGGGGGTGCATCGGTGAAATCGGTAACTTGGGCATCCAATCCCATCGGAGCATGCAGCCTATTCCCATTCGCACCACCGTCATCGGATCCTATCCTTTCCCTGGCTGGTTGGAATTTTCGACGCGGCATCTGGGCGAGTTTGGTCCTGCCGACATCGAGGAGATGGTCGACGATGCGGTGGTGGCTGCCATCCACGACCAGGTGGCGGCGGGGTTGGATGTGATCACGGATGGGGAGCAGACGCGGCTCGACTTCAACCTCTCGTTCTATGGTTTCCTGGAAGGCATCCAGCCGAACCACGCGGAGACGCGGCGTTTCGGTCCACCTGCGCATGACCAGCGGGGCCGGCATTCCATCGTCGGCGAGTTGTGTGCCCCGCGGGGCCTAGGGGTGGTGGCCGAGTTCGAGCGGCTGAAGCGGTTGGCACCGGCCGGTCCTGTCCTCAAGGCCAGTGTTCCGGGGCCCTACACGCTGAGTGGTCGGTTGTTGCCCGGCGGACGGTACCGGGACCGCTTCGAGGTCACCGAGGCCCTGCTGCCCATCGTGAACCGGGAGATGCATGCCTTGGTGGAGGCCGGCTGTACCGAGATCGCCATCGACGAGCCTTCCATGAGCTGCTATGCCTACAAGGAGGACACGAGGCGTTTCGTGGACATCTTCAACCGTACCGTCGCTGGACTTGCGGGAAGGGTGCGCGTCACGACGCATCTCTGTTTCGGGAATTTCAAGGGTCGTCCGGTGGGATATCGGAGCCTGCAGCCGATGTTGCCTGATTTCCTGGACCTGTGCGTCGACGAGGTGCATATCGAGATGGCGAATCGAGAGTTCGCAGAACTCGAATTGCTCGCGCCTTTTGCCGAGGCGATGGATGTGGCGGTGGGTGTGATCGATGTGAAGAACTACTACATCGAGACGCCCGAGGACGTCGCCGAACGCATCCGAAAGTGCTTGCGCTACGTGCCTGCGGATCGATTGGCGGTGGCACCCGACTGCGGACTCTCGCAGACGGCCCGATGGGCGGCCCGACGCAAGTTGCAGCATATGGTCAAGGGTGCCCAATCGGTGAGGCCATGATCGTCGCCCGGCAGAAGGATGATGCATTGCTGGCGGATATCCGGTCAAGGTGCGGCCTGCCGGGGGTGGATCTCTGGTGGCTGGGACAGAGTGGTTTCCTGTTGAGGGCCGGTGACCGTCATCTGCTGATCGACCCCTATCTCTCCGATTCGCTGACGAAAAAGTATGTAGGGACCGACAAGCCGCACGTCCGGATGTCGGAGCGTGTGATCGACCCCGACAGGTTGGACTTCATCGACTTGGTGACATCCAGTCATGCCCATACCGACCATCTCGACCCTGAGACGCTGGGTCCTCTGTTCCGCGTGAACCCGGGATTGCAGTTCATCGTGCCAGCATCCATCGCCCCTTTGGCGGCGGAGAGGGCCGGTATCGATGCGGATCGCCCTATTGGACTAGATGCCGGCGAACGGATCGACATGGAGGGCTTTTCGATTCACGCCATTCCTTCTGCGCATAATGGTCTCGACAAAGACGCTTCCGGAAGGCATTTGTATCTGGGATATGTGATTGAAACCTGCGGTATCCGCATATATCATAGTGGCGATACCCTGCTGTACCCGGGTATGGAGGACCTTTTGAGGCCTTTCCAGGTGGATCTCGCGCTGCTGCCCATCAACGGCAACAGGCCCGAACGCAGGGTTGCCGGGAATCTGGATGCCTGTGAGGCGGTCTGGCTGGCCTCGGCCATCGGAGCGGGACTGACGATCCCCTGCCATTACGACATGTTCACCTTCAACACGGCCGATGTGGGTGATTTCGAACGGGAGGCGTCGAGGGTCGGCATTGGTCATCGGGTGTTGCAGCTTGGCGACCGCTGCAGTCTTCGCAAAGATTGACCGAAGCTCAGAAAACATCATGAATCTACCTGTATGAGATCTCGTTTACTGGCAGGGTTTCTTTTGGCGTGCATGAGCTGTTCGGGACAGGCGGTGTACGAGTGGAGGGGTGGCGATCCGAACGGCATCGGCAAGTGGTACATGGGGCGTCAGATCGCCCATGTCATGAGTCATTTCGGGATCTCCTGGCTGGAGCGTCCGGAGCGGCAGGAGGAGGAGGATTTCGAGCAACTCTTGCAGAACATGGGGCTCAGGGAGGGCATGCAGGTGGCAGACATTGGTGCGGGAAGCGGCTTTCATACGACCAGGATGGCGAGACGTATCGGGTCCGGGACGGTTTTCGCCGTAGACATCGAGCCGGAGATGCTGGAGTTCATCGAGCGGAGGGTGGCCAGGGAGAAGTTGAAGAATGTCCGTACCGTTTTGAGTGACACGGTGCGTGTGCCAATGCCGGCGGGCACCATCGATCTGGCGCTGCTGGTCGATGTGTACCATGAGATGTCGCATCCCCGGGAGATGTTGCAGTCGATGCATGCCATGCTCAAGCCCGGCGGTAGGATCTTCCTGGTGGAGTTCCGGGCCGAGGATCCGAACGTGCCCATCAAGGCGGTGCACAAGATGACCGAGGCGCAGGCGGTACGTGAGTTTGCGGCGGGAGGTTTCACCTTGGAGAAGAACATCGGCAACCTCCCTTGGCAGCACTGCATGGTCTTTCGGAAAAAGTAGGGCAGTGGATCTGCTCCGTCCCGGGTCCGGTTGCACGGTTTCTTGACTATCTGTGGGGCCGCATCTACTTTTATGGGTACAACACGGCCTGATGGCGAGGATCCTCATTGCGCACAACTTCAAGGACGAGTCGTTCTCGGCGATGAGTCACCGCCTGGCCCATCTGTTGTCGGAGCGGCATGAGGTGGTCTTCATGAGCTACAGGCCCTATTTCGCAGAGCGACTCTCCCTGAACCAGGGACGGCTGACCGTTTATTCCTGGCATTCGAAGGCAAGGCCTACAGGTTTCAGGGATGTCTTCCATTTTGCCCGGATCTTTCTCCGACACCGGCCACAGGTTGTTGTGGCCCACTTTGTGGGCGCCAACATCAGCATCCTCGTGTCGAAAATACTCTCGGGTTTCGGGGTCAGGACCTATGAGTGGTATCATACGCAGTCGTACATGATCGAGTATGACCATGGCAGGATCCATTGGCTCCGCCGATGGCGTCGGCGGTTCTATTACGGCCGATTCGTGGACCGCGTCGTGGCCGTGTCGGAGCTTTCGGCCCGAGATTACAAGGCATTCTACGGGCTCGACAACTGCCAAGTCCTCCTGAACGGCATTCGGGACAGGTACCGGGCCGTGGCCATGGATACCGAACCCCAGGTGCTCACGGTGGGCTTCCTTGGAAGGCTGGAGGGGGTGAAGGGCATAGAGATGCTGCTGGAGATGATCGACCGACTGTCGGCCGATGACTATCGTTTCAAAGTAGCGGGCGAGGGTCCTTACAGCGACCGTCTGGCCGGGCTGCAGCGGGGCAATGTGGAGTATCTCGGCTTGCTGCACTACGGATCCGTAGTGGACTTCATCGAATCCTGCCAAGTGATCGTCATCCCATCCGTCGAAGACAACCTGGTGACGGTCGGGATCGAAGCCTTGATGTTGGAGCGGTGTCTGCTGATCAGCGATCGGACCGGACTTTCCGCTTATCTGAAGGACGGGGTGGATGCGTCCATACGACCGCCAGAAATATCGGCCTTCATCGATGCCTTGGAGGATATGCGGGCGGACAGGGTTGCCATGCAACGAATGGCGGTTGAAGGCAGGGCTACTTTTCTGCGCATGTTCTCCATGGAAAGCCACCTTCAGAACGTCGAGAGGCTGATATTTGACGGGGATCCTCAGCGCGACTCGAAGCCGCGCATGACCCTTACGTAATAGGGCATGGCTTCTTCCGGTTCCTCGATCTCCGGGTGCCAGAGTTTCTCCCATTCGAAGCTGTAGAATCCCTTGTAGCCGCCATTGACGAGCAGGTCGAGGGCCTGGAAGACGGGTGCGATGCCCTGTCCGACGTAGCAGTAGCGCATCTTGCCGTTGACCATCTTGAAGTCCTTGACGTGGACGTGCCGTATCCAGGGCGCGAGTTTGGGATAGACGGTGATGGGCATCTCCTTGGTGACGGACCACATGTTGACGATATCCCAGACGAGTCCGGCCTTGGGGTTGTCGATGTCCTTCATGATCTCGACGATGTCGGCGGCGAGGAGGACCTCGCCGTGTGTTTCCATCAACACGGAGACACTGGTTTCCTTGGCGTGATCGGCGAGGGTTCGGATGCCGGAACGGATGAGGTCGAAGGTGGCGGCCTTCTCTCGGTCTTTCGGCAGGTTGTTGGGGAAGACGCGGACGTAGGGGCATCCAAGGGACTGGGCGAGGTCGATGAAGCGTTTTCCTTCATCGATGGCCTTGTCGCGTTCGGGTCCGGCAGCGTGGTGCATGGCGGCCGAGGCGCCGAGGGCGGTGAACTTGATGCCGGCATCCTCCGCCATCTTGCGGGCGGAGCGGATGCGTTCGGGCGTGGAGAAGTCGCTGGCCCTGGGTAGGTCCATCTCGCGGAGGATCCCGCGGATCTCGATGCCCTGGTAGCCGTTCTCCTTGGCGGCCTTGACGATCTTGTCGAAGGCCCAGTCGGGGCAGCCCAGCGTGGTGTAGCAGAGTTGCATGCGCTGCTTGCGGGCGGGCGTGTCGAAGGCGAGGAGGCCGGCCCCCAGGAGCCCGGTGGTGGTGCGAAGGAAGTCCCTTCTGTCGCGGTGGAGGGTCATGTGTGAAATTAGCCAAAACGCGGGAAACGAGGTTGGGGGGAAGAACGTTCCGCTCCGAATGCCTATCTTGGGAGACTGCAACCCTGACGGATATGGACAAGCGGACATTCCTGCGAAAGATGGGCCTGGCGGCCTTTGCCACCCCGGTCACGATGGAGGCCCTGGCGGGGCTGATGCGCGAGGTGGCCGATGTGCCGTCGGCAGCGTTGGCTGGCGATGAGGCGTTCTGGGCTGCCATCCGGAAGGGCTATCGGCTCAAGCCCGACTACATCAACTTCGAGAACGGGTATTATAACATCATGCCGGAGGCGGTCATGGAGAAATATCTCGCGCATATCCGCGAGGTCAACTACCAGGGCTCGTACTACATGCGGACGGTGCAGTGGGAGAACAAGGACCGGATGGCGGCGATGCTGGCCGGCCTGACGGGCTGCGATGCCGACGAGATGATCGTGACGCGCAATACGACCGAGTCGCTCGACCTGGTGATCGCCGGCTATCCCTGGCAGGCCGGCGACGAGGCGGTGATGGCGGAGCAGGACTATGGTGCGATGCTGGACATGTTCCGCCAGGTGGCGGAGCGGCATGGCATCGTGAACCGCATGGTCTCGGTGCCGAACCATCCTGCGAGCGACGAGGAGATCGTATCGTTGTACGAGCGGGCCATCACGCCGAAGACGAAGATGCTGATGGTCTGCCACATGATCAACATCACGGGGCAGATCCTGCCGATCCGGAAGATCTGCGAGATGGCGCACCGGCACGGGGTGCAGGTGCTGGTGGACGGGGCGCATGCGGTCGCGCACATCGGCGTGAACCTGCGCGAGATGGGCTGCGACTATTACGGAGCGAGCCTGCACAAGTGGCTGAGTGTGCCGCTGGGGGCCGGGATGCTCTATGTGAACCGGAAGAACACGGGTACCCTCTGGCCGATCTTCGGCGACGGACCGCGTCTCAAGACCGACATCCACCGCTTGAACCATACGGGCACGCATCCGGTGGCGACGGACCTCACCATCGCCGATGCCATCGACTATTTCCGGATGATCGGGGCGGACCGTAAGGAAGCACGCATGCGTTACCTGCAGCAATACTGGACCTCGAAGGTGCGGTCGCTGCCGAACGTGGTCGTCAACACGCCGGAGGACCCGGCAAGGTCCTGCGGCATCGCCAACGTGGGGGTGCGAACGATGAAGCCTTCCGAGTTGGCGGATACGTTGTTGAAAAAATACCGCATCTACACGGTGGCCATCGACTATGCCAATGTGCGGGGGTGCCGCATCTCACCGAACGTGTACACGAACCTGTCCGACCTGGACGCGTTGGTGGGCGCCTTGCGGGCCTTGGGCAGTTGAGGCCCTGTCGGGGTGACGGGCCCCCGGTGGCATCCCTTATTTCTTCTTTGCAGCCGACTTCTTGGGAGCGGCCTTGGCCGGGGCGGGTGCCGGGGCTTCGACTTTCTTCGCGGCCTTGACGGTCTTCTTCGGTGTTTCGGCCTTGGCTTCGATCAACCTGGCTTCTTCGGCCACTTCCACGACGCAGTTCTCCACGCCCAGTCCGAAGACGGGGTTGTAGGCGGATGCATTGGCATCGTTGACCCAGCGGCCGCCGTCGAGGAGGTAGCGGTATTCGTAGGATTTGCCGGCTTGGAGTTCGACGGTCGTCTTCATGGAGCCGTCCTTGTATTTCCGGAGGGAGAAGCCGTTGTCCTTGCTCCAGTTGTTGAATTCGCCGAGGAGGAGTCCTTCGGAGGCGCCGGCGACGATTTCGGCCGGGAGGGTGAAGGTGACTTTCTTGGTGGTGATCATATCCGGTTGGATGTTGTGTGAAGAGGAGTTGTCCTGCCTCTTCATTCCCGATCTGAAGACAGGTAACCCGGGATATTACTCGTAATTGTTACAATAACCGTTGTGTGACATGACGCCCAAGGGCCGCATTCGGGATTTCCCTGTGGTCAGGATGTGGGTTGGCCTTCCTGGAACCCGCATCCTGATTGGCTTTCAAGATCAACGGTCATATATGCCACGTACTGATGTCCAACCGGCTGGATGTACATTACCAACCATCGTTGAATACACCCTTGGAGGGTCACCCCACTCTCCAAGGGTGTACCCACCCTCCCAGGGTATGCCCGCCATGCCGAGCTGTTGACAGTGTTGATAACGGAGAACTTGCGGGGGTGATGCTGACTGTCATCTGACTTCAAAGAGAGACTGCGGTTCTCCCTTTACAGGCGAGGGTCTTTCCTTTCCATCTGAGGGTGCCTTGGAGTCCGTCAGGCAGGGATACTTCTCCCGCCAGCCCGGCGCTGCCCTTTCGCCTGAGGTGAACGCGGATCTCGCCGAGGGGGTGGGGCATGGACCCTTTCACTTCGGTGAGTTCGCCGAGTGCGGGTTCGATGGCTACCTGGCGGAAGCCCGGGGCGGCGGGTGTGATGCCGCAGAGGGTGGCGAGGAAGTCGTAGTTGGGGGAGGCGCTCCAAGCGTGGCAGTCGGACCGGGTGGGGTCGGGGTTTTCGGCGAAGGTGGTGAGTCCGTTGGCGATCATCCCGCGCCAGGGGGTGAGTTGGCTGTAGTAGAGGTCTGCCATGCCGGCATGCCGGAGGGCGCGGGTGAGGTAGAAGCGGTAATAGAAGGTAGCTTGGGAGAGGGAGGTGTCGGAGAGTATGTGCTGCATGACGGTCGTTCGCTCGGAAAGGGGTACGGCGTCGGTGAGGACGGCCATGATGGAGGCGTGCTGGCTGTAGGTCTGCCGGAGCGGCGTGTTCGCCATCACCTTTCGGGTGGCATCATAGCAGTGTTTTCGGGTGCCGGCGACCAGCCTGGCGCTGAGCGATTTGCATCGTTCTGCTTCGGTGGTGCTTCCGTAATGTCGGAAGAGTTGTTCGGCCTGTCGGAGGGTGTAGGCGAGTTGCAGGGAGATGACGGAGGAGTTGCCGTCTATGGCGCCGTCCGGGGTGCCGGAGCGGAAGGTTTTGTCCCAGTCGACGAAATTCCACCATTCCATGGGTCCGAGCATGTCTTTGTCGGGGTCGAGATGGTTTTGGTACCAGTCGATGATCTGGCTGACGGCGGGGAGGAGGGGTTTGAGGAAGTTGTCGTCGGTGCGGTGCATCCAGTAGTCGTGGACCATGGATATCCAGAATAGGGAGAAGGGTGGGATGACTTGGAGGCGGTTGCTGGGGTATCGGCCCTGGGTGAGTCCTTCGGGGATGCGGGAGCGGTGGAAGTCGAGGATGGCTTTTCGCATGAGTCGGTCGTCGCCGGCCACGTAGAGGGATATGAGGGATTGGATGCGGGTATCGCCTTCGTATTGGAGTTGTTCGTAGTAGGGGCAGTCGTAGTAGGTTTCGTGGGCGCATCGGAGGGCGGTCCGCCAGCCGATGTTCCATATCTGTTGGAGGGAGCTGTCGTTGGCTGTGAAGGAGGCTTGTTGGGTGAATGGGTATCCGGTGGTATGGCTGGTGAGGTCGTTGAGGGTGAGGGGTTGGTCGGCTGTTTGGATGTCGAGTTGGAGGTATCGGTAGGTTCGTAGCCAGAGGGGTTGGAAGGTTCTGTCGGCTCCGCCGTCGGGGAGGAAGGTGTCGTAGTTGCCGATGATCTCTTTTCCTGTTATCTCGTTCCGGTTGCCCTTTTGGCGGTCTTTGTCGAACAGGGCTTCGGCGTAGGTGAGGGTGATGGTGGCGCCTTTTCCGTTGCTGGTGTGGAGTTTGGGGTAGGCGAGGGTGAGGTGGCCGTTGTCGAGGAGGATGCTGGCTTTCGTGTGTGAGGGGATGGTGACGGGTTGTTGGCCTTTGAGGAATTTGTCGGTGGCCTGGGTGAGGGTGTTGCGTCTTACGGATGCGAGTCGATCGGGTTCCATGCGCATGAGGGGGATGTTGCGCGGGGTGAGGGTCCAGAGGTTGTCGGTGCCGTAGCCGTAGGTGACGGCTTGGGTGACGGGGGTGGCGGGTTTCCAGCGGCTGTCGTCGTAGTCGGTTTGTTCCCATCCCCAGGGATATTTGGCGGCATCGACCTGGTCGCCGGGGCCTACGACCATGTAGGAGCGGAGGCGTTGGCCGTTGTCGATGGAGCAGGGGGTATAGGCGGAGTCGTGGAGGGTTTTCCAGGTTTTGTCGGTGTTGACGGTTTCTTCGGCGGGGGTGTCGCCTTGGAGGAGGAAGGCCGTCTGGTTGGATATCTGTGCGACGGGTGCGAGGGTGCCCATGTTCCAGACGGTGGCGGCGAGGGTGTTTGGGCCGGGTTTGAGCCAGGGGGCGATGTCGATGGTTTCGAAGTACCAGTGGGCGAGGTCTCCGCGGGCGGGTCCGTGGCAGACCTCTTGGCCGTTGACGAAGAGGCGGTAGCGGTTGTCTGCGGAGACGTGGATGCGGAAGCGGTCGGGTTTGGCGGCGAGGGTGATGGACTTGCGGAGATGGATGACGGCGTAGTCGCGTTGCGGGATGCCGGGTGCGGAGATCCAGGCGGCCTTCCAGGCGCCGCGGCGGTAGGCCGGTTCGGCGGGCTGGGCAGCGAGGGAGGAGGAGAAAAGCATGAGCAGGAGGGCAAGGCGCATCTTGGGGCGTTTGAGGGAAGTTAGGAAGGTTTTTTCGGGATCCCTTTTTCAGGGAAGCATGTACATTCGGAATAAATCAAACCATGGCATCTCCAAGATCCCTGGCCCTCGAGATCGCATGTGTGAGTATCCTTTTTTCATCCTGTATGCTTGAAAACCATCCCTCCCGTTCCGAACGTGTGGACGACATCATGAAGGAGTATGCCGATACCAGCGCTCCCGGAGCCTCGGTATTGGTGATGGTGGGCGACAGTGTCGTCTTTGCCAAAGGGTACGGACTGGCCGACATAGAGGCCCGTGAGCCTGTGACGACGGCCACCAATTTCCGGCTGGCCTCTGTGACGAAGCAGTTCACGGCGATGGGCATCCTGATGCTGATGGAGTCGGGCCGGCTGAGCCTCGACGATCCGCTGGAGCAGTACTTCCCCGATTTCCCCGCCTATGGCTGGGGCATCCGCATCCGACACCTGTTGACGCATACGTCGGGGCTGGTGGATTATGAAGATCTCATCCCCGACACGTTGCAGCGGCAGGTGCTCGACCAGGACTGTCTCGAACTGATGCACCGCACCGACTCGCTGTACTTTCCGCCGGGCAGTGCGTATCGGTACAGCAACACGGGCTATGCGATATTGGCCTTGATCACGCAGCAACTGAGTGGAAAAAGTTTCCCTGTCTTCCTGAGGGATGGCATCTTCTCTCCCCTGGGCATGGAGACGACATTGGCCAGGGTGGATGAGGGCCCGACGGTGCCGCATCGGGCCTACGGGCATTCGCGGACGGAGACCGGGTGGGCGAAGACCGACCAGAGCCAGACCAGCGCCGTGCTGGGTGACGGAGGAATCTATTCCAATCCTACGGAGTTGGCGACCTGGGTGCGATCGCTATGGGATCACCGGCTGATCGGAAAATCCTGGCAGGACAGCGCCTGGACGAAAGCGAGGCTGAATGATGGGGGTTTGGTGGACTATGGCTTCGGCTGGCATCTCGACGGCGGGTATCCGCACCACGACGGCAGTTCGAAGGGGTTCCGCAACCATGTGCTCGTCTTTCCCGAGAGGCGGATGTTCGTGGCGGTGCTCACCAATCGCGACGAAGGGAGGCCGCGGGCGCTGGCGGAACGGATCGCGAGGCTGTTCTGAGACGATAGGGGGTGACGTCCGAGACGTTATCGGATTGATTGAAGGAGAAGTGCTTTTCAGGTGTGAGGCGGAGGTCATCTACCCCGACGTGTCGAAGGCTGATGCCGGTGTCGCGCCAAGGGGTATTCTCACAACGTTCTGTATGACAGGAACGAGCGATCCGCGTGGCATCGTCTCGGGTGTCACGCCTGTCGGGGTCTCGGACATTCCGAAAAAGACAACTGCGTGGGATGGAACCGAAAAGGCGTGGCACCCGAGACGGTGCCACGCGGAGGGTTTTTCCGGGTGTGAGGCGGAGGTCATCTACCCCGACGTGTCGAAGGCTGATGCCGGTGTCGCGCCAAGGGGTATTCTCACCACTTTCTGTGTCAGAGGAACGAGCGATCCGCGTGGCACCGTCTCGGGTGCCACGCCTGTCGGGGTCTCGGACATTCTGAAAAAGACAGCTGGATGGGATGGAACCGAAAAGGCGTGGCCGGGTGTCACGCCTTTCGATGTCATGGGTCCGGTTGAAGGATCGGCCGTTCCTTTTGTCAATCATAGTCGATCTCCACTCGTCTGCCGGTGCGTGCGGCCTTGTAGATGGCGTCGATGATGACGAGGTCTTTGAGGCCTTCTTGGCCGTCGACGGGTACGACGGGTTGTTTGCCGTCGAGGATGATGGCGGCCATCTCATCCATCTGCACGGTCTGGTGGGTGACGTGGGGGAGGTCGAGCGGCCCTTTATGGGTGCGGCCCATGATGGGACCGTAGCCGGTGGAGGGTTGGAGTTCGGCGAAGCCGTTGGTGCCGTCGAGGAAGAAGCGGTCGAGGTTGTTTAGGCTGTAGGTGGACAGGCAGCTGGCGGTGGCGCCTGAGGGGAATCCGAACTGGAAGGTGATGGTTTCATCGACGCCTTCCTTGAACTTGACAGGGTCGGTCTTGGTCTCCTGGGCGGTCACCCAGACGGGGTCTTCGCCGACCATGTAGCGGGCGCCGTTGACGGCGTAGATGCCGATGTCCATCATGGAGCCACCGCCGGCGAGTTCGCGGTTGAGCCGCCATTGGGCGGGGTTGCCGATGCGGAAACCGGAGAGGCCGTTGAAATAGAGGACCTTGCCGAAATCGCCCGCCTGGCGCATGCGGATGACTTCGAGGGTCCTGGCTTCGAAGTGCATGCGGTATCCGACGAGCAGTTTGACCCCCGCCTTCTCGCAGGCTTCCACCATCATTCGACCTTCTTTCGCGTTGAGGGCCATGGGCTTCTCGCAGATGACATGCTTTCCGGCCTTGGCCACGCGGAGGGCGTGCGGGAGGTGCAGGGCGTTGGGGGTGATGATGTAGACGGCGTCGATGTCGGGGTTGTCGCGGATGGCGTCGTACTGTTCGTAGGAATAGCAATTCTTCTCCGGCACCTGGAAGCGTGCGGACCAGTCCTTCAGTTTCTGCGGGGTACCGCTGACCAGGCCGGTGACGCGCGCGCGCGAGCAGCCTTTCATGGCTTCGGCGACGCGGTTGGCATAGCCGCCGAGGCCCAGGAGGGCGACTTTCAGGACGGGACCTCCGGTGGGTGTCGTCCATCCGGCTTTTGAGAGGAGGGGCATGGCCACGAGGGGGGCAGAGAGGGTCTGCAGGAAGCCACGTCTGGAGGTCATGTAAGGAGGCTTTTTGGGTGGGCGGATGGGATTCAGTCGAAGGGTTTGTCGATCGCGGAGCTCTGTTTGGAGAAGAAGTGCGGGCCGTCTTCCCCGATGTAGAGGCAGTCTTCGAGGCGGATGCCGAACTCTCCGGGGATAGCGATGGTGGGTTCGTCGCTGAAGCACATGCCGGGTGCGATGGGCGTCTTATTGCCGCGTACGAAGTTGGTCCATTCGTGACCTTCGAGGCCGATGCCGTGGCCGGTGCGGTGGGGGAGTCCCGGCAGTCCGTAGTTCTTCCCGAAGCCGGCGTTCTCGATGACGGAGCGGGCGGCGGCGTCGACCGACTCGCAGGTGGCGCCGATCCGGATGGCGGCGAAGGCGGCGTCCTGGGCCTGTTTCTCGAGATTCCATATCGTCGTTTGCCGGGCGTTGGCCTTGCCGACGACGATCGTGCGGGTGATGTCGGATGCGTAGCCTTCGACGCTGGTGCCGCCATCGACCAGCAGCACGTCGCCTTCGCGGATGACCTGGGGTTTGATGCTGCCGTGGGGGATGGCGGAATACTTCCCGACGAGGACGAGGGCGCCGCCACTGTAGCCCAGCTTGCGGAAGGCGGCGGAGAGGTTGGCGCTGAATTCGGTCTGCGACATGCCGTCGCGGACGGTGGCGAAGGTTGCCTTGTAGGCCTCGATGGTGACATCGCTGGCATACTGCATGAGGGCGATCTCTGAGGGGCTCTTGTGCATGCGCATGCCGGCGGTGACGGGCGTGGCGTCGACGATCTCGAAGCCGGGCGCCTCGCGGCGGACCCCGTCGGCGATGAAGAAGCGAACGCGCTCCTCCATTCCGATACGACGATGCTTCACCCCGCGTGCCCGGACGATGTCGACGATGAGTTTGTAGGGACTTTCATGCTCCTCCCAGCAGCGGACTTCATCGCCGAAGGCGGGGTTGATGAGTTCGCGGGCCCTGTCCTCCTCGAACTTGGGGCAGACATAGGCAATGGGGCCCTTGGCAGGGATGAGGAGTCCGAAGGTCCGTTCGCTCTGTCCCCAGCGCATGCCGGTGAAATAGAAGCTGGAGGCCGTGCCTTCCATGAAGATGGCGTCGATGCGCTGTTTTGCCATGAGCTCCTGTGCCCCGGCGATGCGATGCTTGCGTTCTTCCGGCGTGATGGGCACCACAGGTTTCGCAAGGGGCTTGAGTTTTTCGATGGACGAGGGGAGGTCGTATTCGTCCCGATGTTGGGCGGACAGCAGTCCCCCGCTCAGTGCGGCGAGACCCAGGAAACTTCTTCTATGCAGGGCCATAAAATGTTTTATGCCTCAATGTACCGAAAATCATCCTCCCATCACCGGCTCCATCGGTTGTTGGTGGGTCCCTTCCTACCTTCGCGACTGAAACAAGCCTGATGCGACGCTTTCTCCTCTTGCTGTGTACGCCTTTTTCACTGATCGGACAAGTGAAGGATCTCGACAGCATCGTCGTCACGGCCTCTCTGCGTGCAGAGCATGAGAAGGAGACGGGCCGGAACATCCAGGTGGTGCGTGGGGAATGGCTGCGGGGGCTTCCCGCCACGAGTCTCGATGAGATCCTGCGTTATCTGCCGGGTGTGGAGGTGCAGCAGCGGGGTCCGCAGGGTTCTCAGGCCGATATTCTCATCCGGGGCGGCACTTTCCAGCAGGTGCTCATCCTGATCGACGGGGTGCGGCTGAACGACCCGTTGACGGGGCATTTCAATGGATATATCCCGATCCATCCGTCCGAGATCAACCGCATCGAGGTGTTGAAGGGCGCGGCCGCTTCGATACACGGGTCCGATGCGATCGGGGGCGTGATCCATGTGGTGACGAAGACGGGGGCCCTGTCGGGCCAGGACAAGCGGCATGGCTATTCGGCGGGTGTGGAGGCCGGCGCGATGGGAGTTCGGAATGCCAACGGCTGGTGGCGGATGCGGGCGGACCGGAGTTCCTTGTCGGTTGGTGTCACGAGTCAGAACGCGGAAGGTCCGGAGTTCAGGGGTACGACAGGCTTCTTTCATAACCACTCCGCCGGTATCGGTTATGCGAGAACAATGGGTAACGACTGGAGCCTGTCGCTTCGGTCGGCCGTGGACCTGCGCGACTTCAATGCCCAGAACTATTACACCACATTCCGGTCCGACACCGCCCAGGAGCGGGTCCGCAGTGCCTGGCAGCAGGTGCATCTGCGGAAGTCGGGCATGGGCTACCAGCTGCATGTGGACGCCGCTTACAAGGCCTTGGAGGATGTGTACCGTTTCCGGCCGGCCGTGGCGCCCAACGAGAACCGCACGCGCATGTTCGTGTCACAGGCCTATGCGGTCCTGAGGACTGACAAGCGGACACGTCTGACGTTCGGTGTGCAGTACATCCGTCGGACGATCCGTTCCAACGACCGGGGCGACCATGCCCTGGACCATGCCGCGGCCTATGTGGTGGCTGCGCATCGCCTGGGTGGCGGGCTGCATGTCAACGAGAGTCTGCGGCTCGACTGGGACGGCAACTACGGCTGGGTGCCGGTGCCGCAGGCCAACGCGTCGTGGACGCGGTCGAGGTTCACGCTGCGGGGTTCGGTGGGCAGCGGCATCCGGGATGCCGATTTCACCGAGCGGTACAACAACTATAACAAGCCGCTGGTGACGGGCGGCAGCGTCGGCAATCCGGGCTTGCGGACGGAGCGGTCGTGGAGTTACGAGGCGGGTGCCGACTACCGGCTGCACAGCCGGCTGAAAGCCAGCGCAGGCGTCTTCCGCCGCAGCCAGCGCGACCTGATCGACTGGACGCCCACGCCCTATGCGCAGATGCCCCGGAAGGACAATCTGGTGAGTGGCGCCACCTATGCACTTGCCACCAACCTGTCGTCGGTACGGACGGGCGGTTTCGAGTTGGACCTGAGGTACGAGGGTCGTCCGGACGGGGAGGGGCGGCGCCGGCTGATGGTGATGGCCGGGTTGTTGTTCCTCGATTCGAAGGCTGCCGACGGTACGCCCTCCTTCTATATCTCCTCGCATGCGCGCGCGCTGTTCAACGCTTCGGTGATGTACCGGGTCGGCGACTTCGACCTGAACGGCAGTCTGGTGTGGAAGCGGCGCAATGCGCAGCAGGCGGCCGCGATCGGGGCAGACCTGTCGAGGGAGTACCTTCTTTGCAATCTTCGGTTACGCTATACCGTGAGGGCCATGCGCGGGGCTCTGTTCGTACAGGCCTACAACCTGTTCGATCGGCGCTTCAGTGATCTGCTGGGTTCGCAGATGCCCGGGAGGTGGCTGAGTGCGGGGGTGCAGTTCGGGGGTTGAATCCTGCCGGGGTCAGTCGAGGCTGCGGATGGCCTGCCACATGGCTTGTGCGACGAGGAGGTTGCCTTTGGCGTTGAGGTGGACGCGGTCGGAGGTGAGGATGCCCTTTTCGTCGTTCTTGGGGTTGTTTTTCAGGTTGTGGTCGAGGAAGGCCTTTCGGAGGTCGACGAGCGGGAGTTTCTGGGCTGCGGCGTATTGGCGTATCCAGTTGCTGTAGAGGTTGAGGTCGCCGTCCTGTGCGTTGCTGTGGTCGGTGCGTTCGCCGATGACGGCCGGGGTGGCGAGAATGACGCGGATGTTGGCGTTGCGGAGTTTGGCGACGACGGCGTCGTAGAAGCGGCCGAACTTGTCGTAGTCGGTGCCTGTGCCGGAGCTGGTCTTGTGCCATACATCGTTGACGCCGATGTAGACGATGCAGACGTCGGGCTTTTTGGCGAGTACGTCGGCGTCCATGCGGAGGAAGAGGTCGTAGATCTTGTTACCGCCGATGCCGGCGCCGACGGTCTCGTAGCGGTCGGCCACGCCTTCGGCCTTCATGATGGAGTCGATGAGGCGGATGTATCCGCCGGGGTTGACGCCGGCCTGGGTGATGGAGTCGCCGAAGAAGAGGACCTTTTTCTTCGTTTGGTGGGAGAAGGCCAGGAGAGAGGTGCTGGCGATGGCGATGGCGAGGATGCGCTTCATGTCGGGCCGGGTTTCGACGAATATAGGGAATGGGTGAGTAAGGACGGCGTGTGTGTTCAGGCCAGGTTTCGGACCTTGGCCACGAGGAGGGTGATGACGATGCCGCCGGCGCCCATGATGGCGAAGGAGAGGGGCAGTCCGAACGCTTCGGCGATATGGCCGATGACGGGAGGGCCCAGGAGGAAGCCGAGGTAGCCGACGCTGGCGACGCTGGCGATGGCGATGCTGCTGGGGATGGAGCGGTCTTTGCCGGCGGTGTTGTACATGAGGGGTACGATGCTGCTGACGCCGAAGCCGACGAGGGCGCATCCGAGGGTGGCGGGGAGGATGAAGGGGAGGATGACGGTGAGGGCGATGCCGCTTGCGACGAGGATGCCGCTGATGCGCACCCAGCGGCGACGTCCGAACCGGACGGCCATGCGGTCGCCGAGGAAGCGCCCGCCCGACATGGTGATCATGAAGGCGGCGTAGCCGGCGGAGGCGAAGCGTTCGTCGGCGCCGACGACCTGTCGGAAGTAGACGCCCGTCCAGTCGAACATGCAGCCTTCGACGCTCATGGTGCAGAAGGCCATGGCGCCGAGGAGGAGGAGTTGACCTTTCGGGGGCCGGAAGCGGAAGCGGGGGACGGCGGTGGCGAAGGTGGTGCGTGGCACGAGGTAGCGTTGGAAGGCGGCGTCGTTGGCCCAGATGAAGAGGGTGATGAAGGGGAAGTGGAGGGCGGGGTCGACGTGGTAGCGCGTCATGAGCCAGCCGATGAGGGCGCCGGTGAAGCCGCCGAGGCTCCATAGGCCGTGGAAGGTGGTGAAGATGGCGCGGCCGTGGAGGGTCTCGGTGTTGACGCCCTGGGTGTTGACGGAGATGTTGCAGAGGTTGCCTACGAGGCCGAAGAGGTAGAGGCAGAGGCCCAGTTGCCAGGCCTGCTGCACCTGTCCGATCATGAGCAGCATGAAGGAGTAGCCGGCGAGGGCGATCCGGAGGACGTTGCGGCTGCCGAAGCGGGCGGCGATGCGGCCGCTGAAGGGCATCATCGTCATCTGTCCCATCGGGAGGAGGAACAGGATGGTGCCGAGGGCGCCTTCGGTGAGGTGGAGGCGTTCCTTGAGGTCGGGGATGCGGCTGGCCCAGCTGCCGAAGCATACGCCCTGGATGAAGAAGAAGACGGAGACGGCGGTGAGGGTCTTCCGGACGGGGTGCCGGAGGGTGGCAGGGTCGTAGGCGGGTGTCGACAAGGGGGCTGTGTTGAGAGCGGCAAAGGTAGGTCAGCCCTGCTGAAGCGGTGGGTGTTCAGTAGCGGATGCGGAGGGCGGCGGGCAGGACGGACACTTGCAGTCGGTCTGCCGTGTGTGCTTCGCCGTCCATGTGGAAGAGGAGGGGTGCATCGCTCTCTACGGTCAGTTCGCGGATGCGTCGGCATTTGACGAATGGCAGTTGCAGATGGCGGCCTTTCTGGATGACGGGCAGGTACCGGAAACGGCGGAGGGGGTTGACGGCGTCGACCGTCATGAGGTCGAGCCAGCCATCGTCGGGCTGGGCCTGTGGTGCCACGTGGAAGCCGCCGCCGTTGCGGCCGCCGTTGTTGACATCGACCATGAGCCAGCGGTCGGACAGGGCCTCGCCGTCGGCCTTGATGCGGTAGGTGCGGGACTGGTAGCCGAGGATGCGGCGGAGGATGGCTGCGGTGTAGGAGGCCTTTCCGGGTCTTTTCTTCCGTCCGGCGAGGTCTTGTGCGACGGCCCCTTCGAAGCCGATGCCGATGCCGTTGATGAAGCGTTCGCCGTTGCAGAGGCCGAGGTCCACCGGGTGGGCTTCGGCGGTGAGGATCCTGACGATGAGGGCTTCGATGGGCAGGTTGCCGTAGAGTTGCCAGTGGATGTCGTTGCCGGTTCCGCCGTCGACGAGTCCGAGGGGCTGGGCATTGTCGGGGTAGCGGTTGATGAAGTGGTGGGTGGTTCCGTCGCCGCCGACGAGCCAGACATCGGTGAAGCCTGTGAGATCGGCCGGCCAGGGGTCGATGAAGCTTTGGCAGGGGATGTCGCCCGCCCGGAGGAGGGCGGCGACCTTCTCAGCCAGCGGTATGGAGCGGCCCATGCCGGCCAGCGGGTTGCAGAGGATGGCGATATGGATGGGAGTCTCGGACATGCCGATCGACGGGAAACGTTGAATATAAGTTAATTCTGGCAATACCGCCACCCCCCATGAAGAGGGGGGTATTCCGGTCCATTCAATATTTGCATATCAGAACTTTCCGTTTGGTGATTCGTTAAAGAGGCAAACACTGCCTGATGGATCGCAAGGAATTCCTGAACCAACTGACGGGTGGCCTGGCCGTCACCTGTGTGGCCTGCATGATGGAGGCCTGTTCGAAGGACAGCGCGACGCCAGGCGGTGGTGGTGGAAACACCAATCCGCCTCCCGGCAACATGGTGTTGCTGACGGTGAACCTGAACAGCCAGCTGTTGGCGGTGAACGATTTTGTGGCCGGGGGCGGTGTGATCGTGGTACGTACGGCGGCTGGCAACGTGGTGTCGAGTTTTGCGGCGTTTTCGAGTGTATGTCCGCATGCGGGTGGCACGGTGGAGTTCCGTCCGCAGTCGATGAGTTTCAACTGTCCGCTGCACAATTCGAATTTCTCGATCTCGGGAGCGGTGACGGGTGGTCCGGCCGCCACGGGGCTGACGAAGAAGACGGTCGAGATCAGCGGTACGACGCTGACGGTGAAATGATCGATCCGCATTCGGGGCCGCCGCGGCAGCGGGTTTTTTCCTATTTTCAGGAAAACAACCCATGTCGAGGCGGCTCTTTCTCATCCTGACCTGTCTGATCGCCTGCATGACGGGCGAGGCGCAGCCGGTGCGGCTGGCGGTGGCCGGCATCTCGCACGGTCACAGTTCCTGGGTCCTCGGGCGGCGCAACGACACGGCCGTGCAACTCGTGGGCATCTACGAGCCCAGCCGTCCCTTGGCGGAGAAGATGGCGCGACGTTACGGGCTGGATCCGTCACTCTTCCACGACGACCTGGGCCCCATGCTCGACGCCGTGAAGCCGCAGGGCGTGATGGCCTTCGGCAGTACCTACGACCATCTGAAGGTCGTGGAGGCGGCTGCTCCCCGGAAAATCCCCGTGATGGTGGAGAAGCCCCTGGCGACGACGGTGGCGCATGCCGAGCGCATCGCTGCGCTGTCGCGCAAGCATGGCGTGCCGGTGCTGACGAACTACGAGACCTCCTGGTACCCGGTGACGGACCGGACGCATGCCCTGACGAGGGACACCTCCTTCATGGGCCGCATCCGCAAGGTGGTCGTGCACGACGGTCACCATGGGCCACGCGAGATCGGCGTCTCGCAGGAGTTCTTCGACTGGCTGACGGACCCGGTGCTGAACGGCGGCGGGGCGTTGACCGACTTCGGCTGCTACGGGGCGAACCTCATGACGCACCTGATGGATGGGCAGGTACCCCTGACCGTTACCGCCGTCACCCAGCAGTTCAAGCCGCATATCTATCCCAAGGTCGACGACGAGGCCACCATCATCCTGACCTATCCGACGGCACAGTGCATCATCCAGGCCAGCTGGAACTGGCCCTATAATCGCAAGGACATGGCTGTATACGGTGAGGGCGGCTATGCCATCACCAAGGATGCCCGTGAGATGCGGGTGAAGGGAAAGGCGGGTGCGGAGCAGACGTTGGTATTGCAGGCCGAGGAGACGGGAACCTACACGAGTCCGTTCCTGTATTTCGCGGATGTGATCCGGGGGAGGTTGCAGGTGCCGCGCTATGGTTTGTATTCGTTGGAGAACAACCTTCTGGTGGTGCGGATATTGGAGGCGGCGCGGGAGTCGGCCAGGTCCGGCAAGACGGTGACATTGAAATGATCCTGCCGGTTCTGACACTCCATGGAACTCCATTGAACGCATCCATGCCATATGGCAACTGTTGTCTGGTGGTCAAACCTGACTGATCGATGGCATGTATTCGGATCCTGGTGCACCTCTTGCTGTAACTAGATATTTATTTCTATTCGGACCGGTAACCAGTTTTCCAGAACTGCAGGTCAAGTTCGTTATTTTCGTATTCGGCATCCGGTAATGAGCCGACCATGCGCCAAGTGAGGCGATGGACACCCAATCCAAAAACAAACAAAACATCATGGAGCAGCCTCGCAACAAAGACCAGAAATGCCCTGTCGTACTCGTGCTGGATACATCGGGATCGATGGAGGGAGCCGGCATCAACGAGTTGAATACGGCCCTCACCAAACTCAAGGATGACATCTTATCGGACCCGACGTTGACACAGCGTTTGGAACTGGGCATTGTCTGTTTTGATGATGAGTCGAGGATCGAGCGACCCATCGACCTGGTCAGTGTCGATACGCAGATGCCATCCCTGGAGACAGGGGGTACCACCAACGTGGTGGCGGGTCTGAACACGGCCATGGAGATGGTGGAGGAGCGGAAACGCTTTTACAAGGACAACGGGGAGCAGTACTACAGGCCCTTCATCGTGTTGTTCACCGACGGTGCTCCCACGAATACGGAAGAGGAGATCGAGGCGCTGGATGTGAAGATCCAGCAGATGGCGGACAATAAGAAGTTCGTGTTCATACCCTTCGGCGTGGAGGGGGCCGACATGCAGCTGCTCGCCAAGCTTGCCGTGCAGACCGCCGACGAGCGCTTGAAAAACCAGGCAAAGGCCTGGCAGATGAAGGACCTGTCGAAGTTCGGCGAGGTCTTTGCGTTCGTCAGCTCCAGCATCTCCGAGGCGATCAACAAAGGGGGCACACAGACCGCCACGATATCGAGTGATGTCGCACAGGCTGTCACCTTCGACCTGGGAACCTGACATCTCTCCACAATGGGTCTGGACGGTTTCAGGACAGCACAAGCCCGCGTACAGGGACATTCCCATCGGAAGATGGAACCCCCGATTCCCTGTCAGGATGCTGGACGTTCGGGCATCCTTTCCAATGGCTGGCATGTGCTGATCGTGTCGGACGGTGCGGGCTCTTCAAGCCATTCGCACATCGCCTCCGATTTTTGCGTCTCCAGGCTGCATACGCTGTTGGAAGAGGCGGATCTAACGACTGTCTCAACCGCAGTGGAGGCTGACATGCTGCCGAGTGAGGACTGGCATCGTTGGATAGTTGCGCTGTTCGGACAAACGCGCGAGGGGCTCTTGCGCATGGGCGAAGCCCACGGCTACCGACCCGAGCAACTCCATTGCACGCTGCTGTTGGTCATCCGCACCCCTCGGGCTTTCCTGTGCGCGCATGTCGGCGACGGACGCGCGGGCTACTTCGATGGAAGTCCGAAGCCCCTGATGGTACCGTTTATGACCTTCACGGCCGGCGCCACCTATTTTTTGGTCAAGGAGGGCTGGGACCTTGTCTTCAGGGCATCCGTGAACAAGCCCGAAAGGCCGGCTGAGCTCGCCTATTATTTCGTATCGACCGACGGCTGTCAGAACTACATCATCGACCATACCCGGAAGGGACCCAAGACGGGCATGTACGACGACATCCTCGGTGATGAAGCCTTTTACGACTTCAACATGCCTTATCATCCTTTCTTCCAGGGACTGATCCTTTCGTTGACGGAAGTCGACACGCAGGAGCAGATCAACGAGCGTCTGCAGCGCCTGGTGGCGACTGGCGTATATGTGTGCAATGGCGAGGAGAAGGAGTTGAAGTCGATCAGTGACCTTGCTTTAGATGATGACAAGACCCTGCTGTTCGCTTTCAAGCATTCATGAATGTATAAAGACTCGAGCGGCAGCCCCATCCCTTTGGGCAATGAGCTCGGAAAGGGCGCAGCTGCCAAGGTATATCTGCATGGAGGCGACAGGTCGAAGGCTGTCAAGATCTTCAAGCCGGAGTACCTGTCAAAGGAGCATACACTCCCGACCCGCTTGCGGCAGCTGCACAGACTGTCCCAAGCCGCCCATCTGGAGGTCGAGTATGCGGGCCGGCCTAAATCAGTGGGCTCACTTCCGCGCGATATAGTGCTGGACAGGACGGGTGCGGTGGTGGGTTTCACGATGGACACCGTCAGAAACGGCATCGACCTGACGCAGGTGATCTTCGCCAGGGACCCGAAGACAGCCTTTTACAAATATCGGAACAAGCCGACCTACCAGAGATGGCTTGGAACCTTTCTTTACCATCCCGACGGGCTTCGAAACAGGTTCATATTGTCGTACTACCTTTCTGTATCCTTTGAGAAGCTCTATGATCTGAAGACAAGGGAAGGAAAGCCACTCGACCTCGACCTCTGCAATTTCGACATCAAGCCCAACAACATCATGGTTTCGCTTGAGTCCTTGGCCGGGAAAAACCTCATCATCCCATACATACTGGATCTTGACAACCTGACACTCAGCAACAGCACGGGCAGGATGTCGCCCGTACATCCCCAGTTCACACCAGAATACAAGGCACCGGAAGGTCCTGTCGACAAGTACTTCGATTATTACAGCATTGCGGTCATCTTCTATCAGCTCATCTTCGACATCCATCCGTTCCATGGGGTCATGGGTGGCACCCGGTTCACGGATGGGACGGAAATGGATTTCTTTGTGCGCAACAAATGTTTCCCCTGGGGACGAAACCGGAAGTTTCTCAGTCAGGAGACCCAGCAAGACACCCGACATTCGAACTTCACTAAGATCTCACAAGAGCTGCAGGGACTTTTCCTGCGGGCTTTCGACTCTGACATGCCGAAAACCCGTCCGGCCATGAAGGAATGGTCCAATGCCTTCGTGCGTTTTCTGCAGGATCCTCCAGGCCCTTTCTCAAAGCTATTCAGATTTACCTGATCCGTGTTCAGAAATGGAGATGGGCAAATGCGCAGCCAGAAGAAAAACAACGATCCGTCGAATCCTCCTGTTCCGAACCCAACTGCATCCGGTTCAGGGGAGGATATCCCGCAGGGGCACGAGGCGCCTCTCATCTTCCCATTGGATGAATTCGATCCAGCAGGGCAGTCGGGGAAAAGCAGTCCTCCTCCCCAGCCTTCAGCCGGCAGCACCGGAGCGCCGCCCATTTTCAACTTTCCGGGGACTGCCAAGCCGGGTACACGAAAAAAGAAGACACCACCTGCTGCCGTACCTCCTGTATTTCCAACGCCGCCGATCCCGAAAGGGGCAACGCGACGCAGGGGGAACCTCAACACGTCCCCGCGGCCCGCAAAGAAGAAAGGCTCGAACGCATGGATCTTCTGGCTTTGTGTTTTGGGCGGGCTCTATTATTTTGGTGACAACAAGGGTTGTTCCAGCTTACAGCAATTGACAAAATCGGTCAATGAGGAAATGTTCCAGGCCTTCAGGTCCGGAAAGCCGTTGATCCATATAGACAGCACCAATGCCATGATGTTCGATCCCGAAGCGGGAGGTATAGATCTTCGCGGGAAAATGATCGTGCTGGGAAAGGTGAGTGAAGCCAAGAAGAGATACTTCTTACCTAAAGGGATTCGAAAGAGGACATTGTTGAACAACAAACGCACAAAGAAGACAAGCCGAAGGACTTTTGTCGGGATGACGGAGAATATCGAGACGATGGTTGATATCGCAATCAACGCCGACGATGACATCCTACTGCAGGACATCCGAGACCAGTCCCTCTTCTTTGTGCCGCTGGGTAAGCTGGAATTCTATGAAGAAGTCTTAGTCGAGGTCATAGCTGACAATCCGGTGGACTACAGGAATGACAGGAAGCATCGGATCAGGATGCCCCTGTTCCTATACGAGCTTGCCTTGAAGGGCGAGGATATCAGTACAATCAGCCTGGAAGAGATACCTTCTTTCAAGGTCATAGAGCCGTTGGAAGAATGAGCCTCCGTCGTACGAGAAAAGCAACATGATCATCTATCCCGCAACAAAGCGATGAATATGAGCAAGTTCATCCTCTTTTTATCTTTCACGCTCACATGTCTACTTTGTCATTCCCAAAGCAGGCATATCTCGGCGACGACTAAATAAATCGTCTTCAAAAAGGATGGGGGTATTTGCAAGTGCTGTGGCAGCACAGAGAGCCTTGAGTACGACCATATCATACCCTATTCTTGTGGGGGCAGCAGCGATGCATCCATTATTTAGTTGCTTTGACAGAAATGCAACCGTAGCAAATCGAATAGCTGCCATTGCCATGTACACAACAAGAGGGTCGGCAATCAATGCTGCGATGAAAAGTCAAGCTTGCCTCCCAAGAGCAGATCCTCCACTTCAAAGCCGCGGCGGACCTCTACCACCGCTACCCAATGCATTGGCATTACCCAGAAAGGGTCGAGATGCAGTAACATGACAACCCGTTCCAGCGGGCGTTGCCATTTACACTGAAATAAAATCCCCATGAACATGCTATTTGCGTTGGATGCCGTCAAACAGGAAGTGATCGTCTCCGAATCCCCCAAGGGGGGCAATAAAATAAATTTTATTGAACGTGTAGGCCGAAAGGAGGACGAGGTTTTGTACAATGCCGTTGTGACCCTTACCAGCATCACAGATTCCCCTCATTTGGATGTTGCCATATTCAAGGCTGCGGACAAGCTTTGCCAGCTTATTTACAGTAAATACAAAGAAAGCAAGTAGCCTCCTTCGGGGAGCCGATGTGAAACGGGATGCCTGACCATCGAGAAAGATCCAAACCGGAAGTGTACCCCACTCATGGCCAGTCCGTCTCCAAGCCCTGTCGTTGCAGAAACAGTCGGCATTCCCTCATTCGAACCTCCGTGTTGCGGACTTCCGACAGCGAGCCGCCCCCACTCCCCACGAACGCCACCAGGCATCCCACTGCTTCCCCGATGCTCCACTCCACCGGGTGCAGGCGGTAGCACCCGTTGGTGACATGGGTCGTGCCGATGTTCTTGCAGGCGGGTAGGAGATTTTGTATCCGGATAGGGATGAGCGCCCCGAGGGGGATCTGGAAGGGTACGGACGGGAAGTCGATATAGTTGACGCCGCGGTTGCTGGGGTGCAGGTCGATATGATAGTAGCCAATGCCGACGCTGTCGGGGAAGCGGGCGCCCTTCCCGCCCGATTGTTCCTTGCCGCAGTGGCGTTCGTCGACGGTGAAGAGGGCCTTGATGCGGCGGGATTCGCGGACGTACGGGTATTTGGCGAGGCCATCGCTCGTGCCCATGACGTCGGGTCGTAGGCGGAGACCGCGCCAGCCCTTGCCGCCGTCGGGTCGAGGCGCTTCCGTCTGCAGCCAGTAGAGGAGCGACAGGCTGAGTTGTTTGGCGCCATCGACATGCTTGCGGAACTCCTTGCGGCCGACGTCGATGAGGTTGCCTTGCATGTAGTCGTTCTGCGGCCAGTTGACGAGTGAGATGTCGCCCTGGTACATGCCCGGTGTGAAGAGCGATTTGTCGAGGATGCGCCGGTAGAGCCAGAGGTTGAGGTTGTCGCCCGTGGGCAGGCCTTCGGGTTGGAATCCGAGCGCTTTGGGTTTGAGGGTCGAGGGCTGGCTGTAGTGGAGGTCGAGGAGGCGCCCCGGCCAGGCCGGGTTCAGATCGGGGACGTAGTCGCGCCAGTAGGCATAGTCGGACGGTCTCTCGATGACATGGTCTTCGCCCGGGCAGAAGTCCATTGCGAAGCACATGGTGAAAGCCTGATGGTTCCTGGGATCGGCTGTTGTCGCTGCATGGAGTTCACCGGTCATGGCTTTCGACTCGGTGCCGGTGATGTATTCGCAGCCGGTGAGGGGGAGGAGGTCGCCCAGCTCGGTGGCATCGGCGAACCACGGGGCCGAGAGAACGGTCTCCGTTTGGTTTCGTGTGTTCTTTACCGTTAGAGAAAGCACCCTGTCGCCCGACATCTCGGCGGCAACGGGCAGATGTTCCGTCAGGATGCGCAGTCGGCCGTTGCTGGTCCATGGGGCGAGCATCTCCCGGATCACGGCCTGTGCGACGGCGGGTTCGTGGCATAGGCGGGAGACGCTCCCGCGGCCGGGGTTGAGGAGCTGATCCTGCCGGGCGGCCTCCGTCAGCGGGTAGTGCTGCCTGTAGTAGTCCCGTATACCTTTGCGCAGGGCCCTGTACGATGCGGGCGCACCGTGCGTCTCGATCCATGGATGCTCATCAGGTG
>Ga0169931_10000489_pt1 | contig 64765 bp, 73 predicted proteins | sample Kivu_15m_20L_FD_129675 | JGI IMG/M metagenome (GOLD analysis project Ga0169931, IMG submission 129675) | Freshwater microbial communities from Lake Kivu, Western Province, Rwanda to study Microbial Dark Matter (Phase II) - Kivu_15m_20L... | ecosystem: Environmental > Aquatic > Freshwater > Lake... | reverse complement strand
TTGCTTTTGAAGATATAAAGGCTGAATCTGTAGGCGATACACTGCCTTATCCAGGAATAGATCCACTAAGCGATGATGGTAAGATAATAAATAGATCTTGTGAAATAACTGGTATAAAATAAACTGTTTACCACTTTTGAAGTGGGCAAGTAGCTTTTTTTAGCTTTACTTTTATTTTCATAAAGCATCCACACTGTTCCCCAACGGTTAATTAAATAATTTCTTCCAAGATAGACATGTGGTTTGAATAAACCTCTGCAAAAATATTAAATAATCCATAACTTTCTGGTAAATTTTGCTTTAACACATTTTTTACATAATCTATGTTTGAATCATTTATCTTTTCTATGGTATTATCTGTGGATTTTAATAAATTGCTTTGAACTTTCTGTACAAGTTCTATTTCCTTTTCTTTAATGTATAGCATTTCGTCCTCAGGTATTTGCACATTAAATATTCTTAAAATATTAGATAAAGAACAATGAGACACTCTTTTTAATATCTCTGTTTTTATTTCTTGCGTTAAATCTCCAGTGTTTTCTGGCCTAACTCTAGCATTGGGATCACCATTTAGATATTTAAATACCTGCATGTTAGGTTGAGTATTTCTGATGTGAGATTTAAATTCTTCACTAAACTTTAGCATGTCCATAAATTGAACAGCCTTAAGGGAAATTTCTTCATTATTATTCCATGGATTATTATTAACGTCACCCCATTCTACAATCTGCTTTAGATTTTCCTGTAGCGTTCTAGCCATTCTTGGAAATGGATCTTCGTTCATTAGCCATTCTTCGTCAGCAGCTGAATGAGCGTATAGCATGTGTCCTACGGAATTAATGGATAAAATTGGTTCATATATATAAAGATCTTCCGCATAGTTAATTAACGGAATCGGTTCTTCGTTATTTTTAGAAAATGTTTCTGGTCCGTATTTTTCATTATGACATCTAATAGGGTCCCATACTGGAATAGAATTATAAAATAAAAATCCTCCGACCTTATTGTTCTTAGGCATGTCGTAATACCTTCTAATTCTTTCAAAAACTTGGAGATTGATTATTTCTTCACTTTCTCCATCAGTTGCCACCAGATTATTGAACGACAAAAGATCTAGATTTGACTGAAAGCATATTAAAATATTTAAATCAGGTAGTCTGAATGCATTGAATTTATCTTCATAAATTTTATTTTCATTTAATTTTTTTACAAAAATATTTATTTCATCAGAATTTTTACCAATATGTTGTAAGACAAAATATCCATAAAAATTATTAACTATATCTTTATTAAATTCTTTAATTAACATTTAAATCCCTACCTTATGCTGGTCCGTAATACTTGAATGTAACTGCTCCGTCATTACCCCCATACCCAGGATTGAGAACAAAATTATTTGGATCTTCTCCGTCTCCACCTTTACCTATCATAGTACCAGAATGCGCAGTACCTGCTCTGCCGTTAGTGCCATGCCCTTGTCCACCACCGCCAACACTAGACAATAAGTACGCTGATGCTGCAGGTCCGGGAGCACCTCCAACATAGGTACCAGATCCCGGACTTCCATTACCTCCAGCTCCACCAGCACCTGCGCCACCTCCTCCAGCATTAATTATAGTCTTCCCGCTCATGTCGTAAAATCCAATACCGCCTAACCATATATTAACATTGTCAGCAGATACTCCGCCGTCTTCTGTCCTAGCTCCAGTATTGGGGAATGATGACTGTCCACCGTCCTCCACCAGGAGCAGATAGTGTTGAACTAGTCCCCGTTAAACTTGAAGCATTACCGAGAGTTAGACCTGGTTCCGTCATTCGTCTCTCCGTTGCTATTATAGCCCCCTCCTGTGCCTACAGTATAAGAAAGGTTTTGGTCTGCGGAGTTTATTACTGCAGAAGCATAGGACTTAAGTTGTCCACCTCCACCTCCAGAAGAATAACCACCAGCTCCACCACCTCCAATGATAGCTATTTCATATATAGTCGTAACCGATGGAGGCGTGAACGACTGTTCTGTTGAAGCAATTGATGACTTGGCAGAAATAGTGACCTGTTGCTGCGAACCATAGGTTGTGCCTGCAGCGTTTACAGCCTTGACTCGGAAATAGTAAGTTCCTGCTCCGAGACTAGATAGGTTAGCTGAAACTGCAGTATTTGATGCTCCGGTCACTGTTCCGGCAGAAACGGAGCTTGGATACCCACCAGGCGATGTTCCATATTCAAAAGTGACAGTTGTGCTATTTCCATTAGCGTTTACTGTTCCATTAAACTGCAAAGCACAACTTGTATTTGTTATTTTTGCTTTATAGAATATGGAAGTTCCGCGAGCCCATCCAGTACCGGCATATGCGTTGCTAGTTGCTCCAATTTCATTTGGATACGAACCAGATGATGTACCCCATATAAAACTTGTAGTTCCAGCAGAGCCGTTCATTGTGCCGGTTCCATTTGTGGCCCCAGTCTTGTATGGATTGGTCCAAGTACCTGTACCCGCAGTTGTATAAGAAACGTCTTTTAACGTACCAAAAGACTCTACGTTTGTAGGGGCATTTGTAGTTGGAGCTGATGGCGTAGATGTTGTATCGGAACCACTATTGGTTGTTGCAGTTGGGGCTCCATATGGAGTTGTTGAGGTTGCGTTAAATGTCGCTGAAGATGTACCTGAGCCGGCAACATTGACCGCCCTAAGTCTCATTGTATAATTAGTGCCATTAGATAGTCCCGATGCAACTCTTGGCGAAGTAGTTCCCGCATCTGTATCTGACCAATTAATGCCATCTGTAGAGTATTGATATTTAGTTATAGCTCTACCGTTGTCCGATCCGGCAGTAAAAGCTAGAGACAATTGACCATCGCCAGGTGTAGATCCAGTAATTGTGGGTGCTGCAGGAGTAGTATAAGGCTTAGTTGTTAGTCCGGCTGCATCATTATATGCGTTGGAGGTTTTTCCTCCGCCCCAAAGAATTAACTGCCCTTAACCTTACCGTATAGTCTGTACCGTTAGACAGTCCACTAATAGTTCTAGGTGAAGTAATGCCAGCATCAGTGTCGCTCCAGTTCGATCCATCCAATGAATACTGATATTTAGTTATTGCCAATCCACCATTAAAAGCGGGAGCAGTAAAAGAAATTGTTAACTGGCCATTTCCGGCATAAGAAGAAGTAATTGTAGGGGCATCAGGTATCGTACCCGACGCAAAAAAACCTCTGCCAATTTTACCTTGTCCCAATCCACCCAGAAATGGCATAAACTACCTACGCAAATTTAGATTGGCTAGCATATACAGTAAACGTTGCGGAATCTGTTTTTATTATAGATACTGTATAAATGTCTGTAGAGTTGGCATTGCCTGCCGGAATTCCAGATCCACCAAACCATCTAGTTGTTACTCCAGAGGTTGTTCCATCAACCTGAATTGCCGCAAGAGTATAGGCAGTAGTATTAGTCACTATAACCACAGAGGTAATAGACTGATTATTGGACATAATGGAGTTTAACGTTGTGTCAGGACTGGTTCCCGTAAAATTAAAAGTAAAAGCACCAGTTCCAGTGCCCGAATGAACACCTGCTGTTAAAAGGTTTATTGCTACAGTACCAGTTATATTTCCTATTGGATTTGTTTTTTCTAAAGATTGTTGAAGGGAAATTGTATTTGTAAAAGTGGATATATCAGAAGAGCTAAATGGTCCGCTAAAACTAGGCGTTGCTGCAGTTAGTGAAGTTAGACTGCCAACAGACGTCAAAGATGAATTAACAACAGTAGAACCAAGCGTCGTTGCCGTTAGGACATCTGCCCCATCAACCTTATAAGTTTGACCAGATGCAATATCAAAACTGTCGTCAGTCTTTAAAACATTAGATGCTGCTCTGTATAAATTTGTATCCGCAGTAGCTGAACCAGAAGACCATTTAAGTTTACCTCCAGCTTCAATTACAAAGTTTGGAGTAGCACTACTGGATGGTGCAATTTCAACAGCTGTATCAGCTGCTGTTGAAAATTTTCTTGCTCTTAATAAGTTATAAAAATTTGGCATGGCCTCGACCATTCCTTTCTATTCAAAAATAATCCCTCAAGATTATTCAACATTCATTGCTATTCTTATTTCAACATCTCTAGTATTTGTTGATGGTGAACCTGGTATAAAGTTACCGCCACTATAAATTAAAGATTGGCCAACGGAAGCACCTGATGGATCTATTTTCACTGAGTTAACGAAAAGATTTCCTACGTTAGTATCACCAGAAACGGTCAAGTTTCCATTGACGGTGGTTGCTTTATTAGGTCGTGAAATGTACACCGTTTCAGCGTAGAGATCGCCGATATAAATGTCTCCGTCAGCGTTTGTTATTGCCCCCGGACCAAAGGCTCGACCGGCATTAATAACAACGTTACCGCCTTCATTTGATGTCGAACTGTCAGCCCCCCACCCCCCATTAAGATAAAGAGTGCCACCTTGCGTTGTGCCAAACCCATCGTCACTGTTTGCTTCGCCAGCATAGATATTAACGTCATCTCCAACGGTGGTACCCGCAGAAACCTTGCTTGCTGGGTATATATCTATACCACCACTAATTGTGTCAATTCTATTGTTAGTAGTAACGCCAAATCTTAGATTGCCGAGAGTTGCTCCTGCAAAAGTAGGATTATCTGCAGTTCCAACGGCCTGACCAATAGCAACTGTCGGCGTTGCGCCTTCACCAGAGTTATTGGAAAGGCTGACACCAGTCCCAGCAACAAGAGATGCTACATAGTCGCCAGTGGTATCTGTGCCAAGGGTAACAGAGTTGGCAGCAATTGTTGTGGTAATTGATGCGTTGGCTGAACCATCGAACGAGGCTGAACCCGTCACATGTCCAGTCAGTTGAATCGTTGCTGGATTATTAATCCAAGCTGATCCATTATATATTAAAAAGTCTCCATTGGCCAAACTACCTAAAGAAACGTCTGTTAAAGAATCAAGATCAGTAGTTATTGCCACTCCACTAACTGCTGCATATATACTTACTCTTACTGCATTTGATGCGGGTGGCGTTTCAAAGTAAACAGTAATAGCATTTAAGGTAGTGGCTTCCCATAAAGTACTAAAGCTTGCATAAGGAGAACTAGTTTCGGTAAAAGAAACTACAACATCTCTGGTTGATAAACCATGTGTAATTGTAAAAGTAGAATCCGTACCATTTCCTATGGTGGAAAAATAAGTGGTTCCCTCTACGGATGATGGGCTAACTGCATTTACCCAGTTATATCCATCATATTTAAGTACTTGATTTGGAGTCGCTGATGTTATGACTACGTCTGTTAAATCATCAAGAGCTGCAACAGTAGAAGCAACACCTGGAATATATTTGTTTAAAGCGGAACTATATTTAAGTACGTTTGTATCAGATGGTGTAGCTGCATCTATTTCTATTCCATCAAGAATCAATCCAGAAGCTGTTATATTGCCAGAAACCGTTAAGCTAGATAATGTCCCCACAGAAGTGAGGCTGGATCCAACTACTGTAGAATTTAATGTGGTTCCAGTTAATGTTTCAGCTGCTGCTGTTATTGTAGCAGAACTACCTAAAGAAATACTTTGTCCATTAATTGTGATAGAACTATTAGCTAAATTAGCATTAGTTATACCAGCTGTTCCAGAAAGATTAGAGTTTGTTAAATCACTAATTGTGTTTGATCCAGCAGAAATAGTTTTATTGGTTAAAGTTTGAGAGCTTGATATAGTAACAACTTCTACTCCTTCAACAGTAATAACTCCAGCTGCAGAACGAGCAATTGTGGTATCGGTAGCGTGACCAAGCTCAATAGTTCCTAAGCCAAGTGCTGTTGTTGTGTCAGATAAAAGTTTAGTTAAAGCTATTGAACCAGCCAGCATAGTATTTGTAACTGTGCTTGTGTCTGCAGCGGTTATTGCAGTTCCTGAAATCTTTGTCTTGTCAATAGCAGCAGAAGCATCGATGTCGGCATTAACAATCGTTCCATTGGCAATCATTGTTGAAGTAACCGTGCCAGTATCTGCAGTCGTTACAACAGTGGAATCAATTGAAATATTTGGTGTGGCACCTTCTCCAGAATTGTTTGTTATAGTAATTCCAGTGCCAGAGGCCAGCTTGGCTACATAATCTCCAACAGTATCGGTTGTAAGGTTAACTGGATCGTTAATCCAATTTGCGCCGTTATATCTTAAAAAATCACCATCAGCAGCGCCTGTTATTGCAACATCAGATAGATTATCAATTGAGTGATTAGATAGGCTGGAAACAGTTCCCGTTACATTTCCAGTTAAGTTACCTGTAACGTTTCCAGTTACATTACCAGTGAGTGGGGCTATAACCCTAGCAAAATTTGGTGTAGCTTCAGTGGATACATCTTGACCAATAGAAATAGTAGGAGTTGCGCCTTCTCCTGAAGGCATTGTGACAGATACCCCAGTACCCGCAGTGATATTCTTAACGTATTCACCTACCGTATGAAGCCCTAATGTGACAGAGTTCTCTATAATTGAATTTAAATCAAGATACGTTGTTCCGTCATTTGTAAATTGCCATTTATTGTCAAGCTCATTCCACCTAATTAATACATTAGGTTCTGAGCCTCTTTCAACTTCTATACCAGCATTTAGAACTGGGGCCTCAGTGTAATTAGAATTTAAAACAAGAATATTATCTTCTATTAATACTTGAGCTACATTAAGGCTAACTGTATCGCCCTGTATAATTAAGTCGCCAGCTACGGTTAAGTCTGCGTCAATTAAAACTTCATCATCAGTACTTATATTGGCTATATCATCTCTTAGCCAAGACCATGTAGTGGCTACAAGATCGCCATTGTCATCTTTATAGTAGACAACGCCATTTACAGGGTCTAAAGCAATTTGACCCTGTGTTATATTAGGAGGTACTGGTAATGACATTAACTAATCCTTATTCTGGTTTAGAAGCCTTCTTGTCGACTCTATTAAAAACCTGATTAATTTCTGATGTGGATAATTTACCGTCATCCAAGAAAGCTCTTGACAAGCCTTCTACTACGGTCGCAACTCCTGCCATTCCGCGCCATGAAACAAGCCTTCCATAGAGGAACTCCGGCTATGGCACCGGCACCTATGACACTTAATCCCGATGCAGCAAAAGTTGCTATGATCCTTAACAAAATATTAATAATTGTTTTCACTTTCCCTCCTATAGTAATGAATTATTCTTATTCTTGTTTCTTTTAACTATAATCCTTTATTTTTTAACTTTAAGAACCGATATTCCAAATAGTACCAATCCAATAGCTATTAAAGCCCAGGCAAAAATGCTACTCCCGGTTTTTGGCAGAGGTCCATGGCTGTGGGAGCTGTGATCATGCACTGTAGTAGTTGGGGCTATTGTTTCTGGAACCACAACAACTGATTCAGTGGTCGTAGGCGCAATACTTGTGACTACTGGTGCTATAGTTAAAATTGGAGCATTTGTAGTAGTCGGAGCAACAGTTGTAGTAGTCTCTACGGTTGTAGTTGGTGCAACTGTGGTTGTAGGTGCTACTGTTGTAGTTGGAGCTTCAGTAGTAGTTGGGGCAGGCTCTGTAGTAGTTGTGGAACTAGTAGTTGTCGTCGGGGGAGGACTCCATGTAACTGTTGCGGAAACAGTTTTTGATACTCCATTAACTGTTGCTGTGGCCGTATAAACATTTGTTCCAATCGAGGAAGTATTTACTGTTATTGTTGCAATGCCGAGAGAGTCGGTTGTTGCAGTAAATGTCTGGCCGGCATCTGGCCCACTGCTGACGGTCATGCTGACAACTACTCCGGCTTGTGGGACTCCGGCAATTGTTTGGGCTGTTGCCGTGATTGTGAGTGGTGTTCCGGCTGCTGGGTTTGTAGGACTAATAGCCAGAGTAAAAGAGCTTGGAAGACTGACACTTCCTCCACCTATTGATACCGCCTTACGAGTGCTGCCAGTTGGATATGGATAATCAACAAGAGTTTTTAGTGTTCCAACATTACCCGTGAAATACCCATGCCAACATGCAGCAACCATTGTGTTGGTTAAACCGAAATCTGCAGTCCCATCAGCCGTTGCATCTGGTCCACCATTGCAGCCACCGTCGTTAAAAACTGCGCTTGGAAGAAGAGCTGTTAACCAACCATACGGGTTGTAGTTTGCGAAAAGACCACCGCCAGAGTTAACAAAGTCAGCAATTTTTTCTGCATTGCTGGTGAACAATGCATTGATTGCACCAGCTCTGCCCCAGTCGTCTGGTATCCATAACATTCTTGGTGGTGTTGCTGTTATGCCAGTTGAGAAGAATGTAGTTAGTTCAGAAGACGTAGTTATAAATTGAACTTCTGGTTGTAGGCCAGAAGCAAGAGTTCCGAATTGAGTAAGAAACTTTGTATTAAGCAGTGTTGTCCAGTTATCACCGCATCCACCAGCAGTTGTTGCACTAGCAATACCAAGGATGGCAATCTTTCCATTATTGCTAGGCATTGTTGACTGGTCGTAAACACTCTTAACAACTTTTGCTATGTACTGGTCTGTATTTTCGCCCATTCCGGCATGGCAGACAGGGTCCATGCCATCAAGAACAATTGGGCCGTCCACCCGTGTTTGCTAAAGCTGGAGTCCCAGCAATTATAAATTGTTTATTTGATCTATCAAAAGATACAACATTAGTTCCAAGAAGTATTCCTAAAAATACTAAGACTAAACCTATTTTTTTCAATTTGTTTTCCTCATTCATCATTTTGTAGCATTGCGTTTATATAGTGGACCGCAAATGCACAGCTTGTTGCTATTAATGTAATTTTTCTTGTGTCTCCAGAAAGGGTTGCAAAAACAATTACTGTACCTGATATAGTAAAAGCTAATGCAGCAGTTTCTTTTGCGAACTTTTTAACAAAACCCCAAGGGTTAAAAGTTCTTTTCATTGTTCCCTCCTGATATTTAAATATACTATTTCTAGTAAAGGTATTTTCTTCTTCGTCCACTTCTGGGCCTTCTATCTCAGCGGCTTCTTCTTCCTCTTCTTCTGGCTCATCTTCTTTTCTAGCAGCTGTGTTTGGATCTGGGCCACTAGATCCTCCTCCTCCAGATGGTGAAGGTCCACGAGAAGAAGGACCACCAGATCCACCCGATGCTGCTGCTCCAACTGTTAGAGTCGAAAGAACTGTAGTTGCAGCTATAAGACTTCTTCTAGTTCCGACATCAATTACCGAACCGACTGGAACATAATCATCAAATCCATCCGCATAGATATTAATCTCTTCTTCAAAAGATTCCTTAACTTCTTGTGGAGCATCTTGAACAGCGTCTATAATTTCAGACTTTTGTTCATCTGTTATTTCTGATGTATCAATTGCATCAAAGATTTCAGCTGCTTGTTCAGCGGTAACAGACTCTAAAACTTCTGGTGAGGTAGCAAGTTCGGTAGCTATTTCTGGATCTAAACTATCTGCTTCAATAAGAGCATCAATCAACTCAACTACTTGCTTTGCTGTTGCATCTCCGCTAGTTAAAACGTCTACCAGTTGATCGGCTATTTCATTAGTAATCTCAATATCGCCAGATGTAATTCCGTCCAAGACAGCATCAACGACCTCTGGTGTAATTTCTCCATTTAAAACTTCATCTAAATTATCGGCAGTGACTTGAGGCGTTTCACCCTCTGGCGTTTCTGGATCGGGTTCTGGATCTGGATCTGGAGTAGGTTCTGGTTGAACATCAGTTGTTGTAGTTGTATCTGGTTCTTGTTCTGGCTCTGTAGTTGTTGTTATTTCAGGTTCAGTTGTAGTGGTGGTTCCAGTAGATGGCGACTCTGGGACTGTGGTGGTTGTCTCAGGAACAGTTGGCTCTGGTTTTGGTTCAGTGGTGGTTGTCGTTTCTGGAACGGTAGTAGTAGTGGTAGTGGTGGTAGTAGTAGTGGTTGTAGTGGTCGTTGTAGTGGTCGTAGTAGTAGTAGTAGTAGTAGTAGGGGGAGTTGGGTCAATCACTACGACATCAACAGTTGCCTGGGGTCCGTACAAACAAGACCCCTGACCCTCTCCGACACATGGGGCTGTCCCTGCTTGAATCTTGAACCTCACTGGTCCGTATCCAGTTGTGCCGGGCCACATCCATGGACCGAGGCTGTATGAAGTGTTTGCGGCGTATGTCCACACTCCCCAACCGCTAGTTTCCTCTTCATCAACGAGGTCATAAAACAAAATGTTGTACATATATGGGGCAGTATTGCTTAGCGTTGGAGCATCCCAGTCTAAAACAACATTCCCATCGTCGTCTGCTACTGCTGTTAGATTTTGAACAGAGTTAAAGTATGGTGCTATTGTTGTAGTTGTAGTACTTGTGGTAGTCGTGGTTGGCACAACAACTGTCTTTGTAAAAGCAGACGCGGGGACTATCTCCCATCCCGAACCTATATCCCAGTAGAGGGTTGTATTCGCTCCGCCACCATTTTCGTAATACCAATATGTAATTGGCTTGGAAACTCCAGCGCTAAAAGAAACGTACTGTGACGGGTTGCCCCCGCCGCCCTTGTCAATCCAGTTGTCGTCTATTAAAACATTGTCTATATAGAGTTTGGTTCCGTCATCTGCGCTGGGTAGAAATCTGAACGAGCCTGTCACGGGCAGGGTTATGTAGCCTTCATATTTAACAATAAAGTCTTCATACATATTGAACAGCGGTGCACTGTCAAAGTTTTGATTAATTTGAGCGAGGGTCGTGGTTCCAACAACCGGACGACCGCTGACCGTAGGTAGTGGGGGCGAAGCGTTGTAGCCAAAGTTATTGTAAACCGTTACATTAAGGCCTGGTTCGGATTGGGCAGAAGCAGAAAAATTAGAAAAAATAACACTAACTAAAAAGAGTACGCCAAGAATCCAAGAACCTTTTCGTGGTTTGATGCGCATTTTTGCCCCTCCAGGTAGTTATGTTTTATAGTAATGCGCTAACTAAAATATGTTGCTATACAGAAAGGGGAAAGCCCCAGTGGAAACAAATCCACTGGGGCTTAGCACCGGCCTCCGTTGCAAGAAGTATATTATACCAGTTACTTAGTCAATTTTCTCATCAAAATCAGATTCTCTAAAGAAACATTCTAATACTCTAACTAAGACAATAGGAAAAAGAATTAATCCTAATGACAAAGCAATAATAAGCTTTACCATAAAAATCAATACTTCCAAAGCCAAACTTAGGCTTTACCAGGCTTAGGAAGTGCTCTCCATGCAGCTTCAAACTTAGCGGCGTCTGCTGCCATCTCTGGAGAAAGTTCTATGTGCAGCCACTTGCCACCTTGTGAGCCAGCGTTATTTGTGGCGTCATAAATCTTTACGCCTTTTTCGCCCTCACCGCGACTGCAGCGATATCCGCGACCCCAGCCCGGCTTCTTATCATTGACGTTTGAGTCGTATGCGTAGTCATGGAGCTCTTCAATTCCCAGCTCCTTGGTATACTTCATAAACCAATCCCATGCTTCAACAGCTTTCTTGCGATCTGTGTATCCGATGTCACAAGCTCTACCGGTTGCGTGGACAGACAACCACTTGGGATCACCCTTTGTAGCCTTAGGGTTATTCATAGAGCGATTGACAAAAATTCCAAGATTACTAAATCCCCAACGCTTTTTGCAAAACTCAACAAGTTTTACTGTGCCTGGTTTTGCGCCTTCTTTGCTTAAACCGTCTTTATTACCTGTGTATGCTCTAGGCATTTTTTTTTCTCCTTTTAAATTATATCTTAAGATATTTATATAGTAATCCACTTTTTTCTGATGGCAACGCCTATACCCAAAAACGTGCCATCTACAGAATCATATTGATCCGTAAACTCGTAAAAATCATATGTGTCATTATAATTTAATTTTAACTCCCCCCAATACTGTCCTACTCCAGGACATGCATTGTTAACTATATCGTGAAAAACCTGTATATTACAGGACTCTCTCGTTGCCTCTGCATCGGATTTCACTCCGTCATAAGAATGATCTCCATCAATAAATATTAAATCAAACTTATTTAAACTAATAAAATCTTTAAAAGAATCTGACTGCGAATTAGCCTGCATATATTGAACATAATCCGTTTGACTTCTATACTCTTTTAGGGTATTTGTTTCTTCTATTATGTCTATTGCAAACGCTTTAGATAGGTGATTTAAATACTCGCAATGTAGTATAAAGGTTCCGCCATTTCTGCATCCTATCTCAGCATATGACTTTATTAACTTAGAATATTTATTTAATAAAATTAAATACTTACTTATTTGATGCGGATACTGCCAGATTTTAAGCCCCAATCCATGTCCATAATAAGTTGACAGTTCAATGGGTTGCTCGTGGAGGAATTCATCATTTAATCCTAAGTGTGGGATCAAGAAATTTTCCATAAAATTCTGATCAGTTTTAAATTCATCAGAAAAATATTTAAATAGTTTTTTAGTTAGCTGTATTTGTTCTTTCATTTCTACCTTAAAAATAAAATTGGATATCTTTTTATATTATTTTTGTTCACAAAGTTTTCAATATAAAGACTAAAAAGTCTTTCTGATATAAATCCAGCCCATCGTAAATCATAGCCTTCTAATTTTACGCTAATATTATTTTGCACTTCAAACAATGTAGGGAACAATTTCCAACACCAATCTTCTACAATTTGTTTTTTTGCAATGAACATATTGCATGGTGTTAATAAGTTATTGTTTTTAAACCATAAAAAGCTGTCATCAAATCCTGAATTTTTATCAAAAATTTTACATGTGTTTTCAAAAATTGAAACGAGATTTGGATGTATTGATTCAAATTGACTAAATATAGAATGACTACCAAGGTTAATCGGATTAGGAACTATAAGATCATAGTCTAAGTTCTCTAGAAAGCTTGTATTGTATATGTAATCTTTATACAATTCATAATTTATTTCAACTGAAGAATCTGTTCTTTCTTCAAACAAAAAAAACCTTCTGTAGTGGCACAATCCAAAATATTCTGAGAATCTATTAGATGTCCAAAAAGAATATAGCTGACTTAACTCACAGTACTGGTTGTTAAATTGAGATATATTTATGTCAGCATCTGAATCATAATACAAGTAACCATCAGGCCTGATATCTTTATCAATATTACAAACATCCATATAAGGATGTTTAAGTGGCTCTCTATCTAGACTCTTATGATTGCAAACTATTATACTAAGCTTATTGGACAACTGGTAGCATTCCTTGGGAAATTCTCCACTGAACAGACTGTTCCCTATAAGTCTTGGCTTGTAGTGGCTCTCCAGTGTCTATTGGATAGAATAAATATCCAGCATCGTTTAATCTCTGCCAGAAGTATCCATCAGCACCGCCCCAACATCCAGGGTCGTCTTCCCATCCATTTACTTTATCAAAGGATTCTCTTGAGGTCATAACTTGATTATGGTCAACTGAATCCATTCCATGACTAAGAATCTCGTTAGGGAAGCGAAATGATCTAACATTTCCATCTACATCGGCAAAGTCTTGTTTGCAGTAAACTACATCATAGGAATTTACTTCTGCAAAAGCAACCATTTTTTCAAGCATCGTTGGATAATAGAAATCATCGTCTGCTAAGTAAAGTAAATACTTACCAGTAGCATATTCTCTAACTGCATAATTTATTTGTGTAGCATATCGTGCTGTTTTTAAACGATCTTCTTCTTTAATATTTGAATTAAAGTAACGAACCTTTTTATGGTTCTGATATCTAGATATTACATCATAGACGTCTTTATTTGAAGAGTTATCATCAGCAATGATTAGCTGATAATCTTCAAACGTTTGACTGAGAACAGATTTGATTGCTCGTTCTAAAAAAACTGGGTTATTATAACTAGTTAGAATGACACTTACTTTGCACATAATTATCTATTATCTTTGCGCCACTTCCACATGTTACGCCAGTGTACCCACTGCCATAAAGCCCACATTGCTAGGAATCCGGGCTTATCAAATACTATTGAATAAATAAACCACGGGAAAGAGTGTAAGGCGACAACCATATGTCCATACCATTTTTTATTACCTACCTGGTAACTACCATATACCCCGATTAATTCCATGGCAAACAATAGCCAAGTCCACATCTGCTCATTCATACTATAATTATATCCTTTTTATTACTGTGAAGCTACTTTAAACACTAAAAAAGCTAAGCGCATAAGATCAACTGGATCCATACTAAAAACATAATTATCTCCGTTTTTAGTTACGATGTTGACTGTATGCGCTCGAACAAGTTCTCCCTCTGTGGAGATCATTGTATTTGCTTCACTGATATTCACATAGCTTATCATTGGCATGAAGCCACTAAAACCATTTTCTAGTTCATCTGACATTAAGTTTACTTTTTCTTTTTACCTTTTGCAAAGGTAGAAACATTTTTTGGAGCCTGACCCTTAATGCCTTTTTGTGGTGTTCCAGACTTTCTTTTTCTTTGAACTGCACTTTTTTTTTGAGCTGAGCTCATGGCTTTTGCCTTGGCTACGGGGACGCACTTAGCGTACCCCGAGCCACCGGCACCAGAAGTTCCGCAGGGTTGAAATTTACCTTTTTTCTTGGGCGCACCAATGTTAACCCATTTTTGATTAAACCATTTGGTTAGACCTACACCCTTTGGACCAGCCATATTATTTCTTCTTCTTTAAGTTTTTTTTATATTCGTCTTTATAAAATGAACCTTTATTTTTTAAGTCATTTTCTATTTCTTTTTTTCTTTTAGAGCCTTTTTTCTGAGCAGACATGGTTATTTTTTCTTCTTGCTTTTTGAAGTAGAAGTCGTTCTCCAACCACCACCCATTGACTTATATTTCTTGACCGCCCATGCATTGGCGTAGGCACTAGGATATACGTCAAATTTTGCTCGTGCTTGTGATTTAGCCGAAGACCATAGTGCTGGCTTTGTCGGTCTATTTACTTTTGCCATATTATTTCCTCTTTTTCTTAGCTGAAATTTTTCTGAGAGTCTTAGCCAAATTAGCCTGACGAACAGTAGTCGGACTGTACTTTTCAGGATTTTTTGTTACGGCTGAGACCATTCCAGCAACAGACTTTCCAGCCTTCTTTGCTTTAGCTGTGAAGGCACCAGGGCGCTTAATAGCACCCTGAATCCACTTCTTATCAGCCTTCTTTGCTGCCATTATTACTTACTCTTTTTCTTCTTATTCATAATTGCTTTTTGGATGAAAGGAGGAAGCTTTTTTTGAGCTGCAGTCATTCCTGCGCCCTTCTTAGCTGCACCTTTTTTAGCACCCTTTTTAGCTGCGCCGTATTCTTTTTTCGTCATAATATTCTCCTTACCATTTTACCCTATTAGCCCAGTAGGCTGCGGACATTTTTCCTTTAGATATATTACTTGCATGACGAGCCTTAAACGACTCTCTGCGCTTTCTGTATGAAGATGATTCACCTGTTTTTTTAGGAGAACCACTTACACCTTGTTGGCCAAAGCGAATTGTTTTGACCTTACCGCCCTCTTTAGCTACTACGATATGAGACTTTTTGGGGTGGTTTGGTGTTCGCTTTGGTTTATTGAAGCCACTAACTCCGTGCTCTAGCTAATCTAGGATCTTTTTTTGCGGGCATTTTTCTTTCCTTTTTTCTTTGACATTTTATTTATGTCAATCAATTCTATACCATGCATGTAGTTATTGGTCCCCATTCTTGGCCCGCTAACATAAATACTTTTTTTCATAGCCATTACTTTTTCTTCTTTCCTTTAGAAGCAACCGATAGCGTATTGTCTTCTTCTTGGCCATTGGGTTTCCTTTTGGGCTTAATATTACCCTTTGTTATTTTGCGAAACTTAGCTAACGACATAGCTATATAGTAATATTTTATTCGTTAAAACAAAAGACCCCCCACCAAATGGCAGGGGGAATTTTGCACAAATGAGATTGAATATTACTTTTTAGGAGCAGACTTCTTAGCAGGAGCTTTCTTAGCTGTAGAAGTACCCTTGGGTCTACCAGGAGACTTTTTCTTAGGAGCAATAGCTTCCGCTGCAACCTCCTTGACTACTTCTTCAACCTTTGCTGTGGCTTCTACTTTGATTTCTTCAATCTTTTCGTCAGCCTTTTCAGCAAGCTTTTCTGCTTCATTCAAAAGTTGATCTACTTGTTTGTCGAGCTTTTTTCTAGCTGGAACAACCAGACCCTTAATTTTTGTGACCAATTTTTTAAACATTTAATCTACCTCTGTCTCATTTGTATCTAACTGAATTAATTCAAAACCTTTAGGAACTTTCAAGCCTAACTCCCAAGCTTTTAATTCTTGTTCTACGGTTAGTAACCTTCTTTTTAGGTTTTCCATTTCCTTGTCAAGTCTTTCGTTTTCTATTTTACACCCTTCTAGCTGCTGACGCAACATTTCTCGCAAGTTTTTTTCCTCCGCTGTAAGAATTTCTCGTTCTGCGGTAAGATTCTCAGTTTTAACTTTATAAAATTCTAACTCTTTTTCTTTAGAAAAAGCTTTTTTTTGATAAGATGTGGTTAAAAAATAAGTTAAAACTGATGAAAAAGAAGCTATAACAGCAACTATTACACTGTAGTAATTATCCATACAACCGCCCAGAGAAGACCTTCTAAGCGGTTATAGTAATATCATTTACCTTGTTGACCCTCTTTAATTAACACGTATCTTTCACCGGTCTCTTTTGAGACCAAAGAGAAACCGTAAGCAGCTGCTTCTTTAACGGCTTCGTTAAAAGCCTCTCTGTCTAAAGGATCTATGCCAGCAAGTGGGATTGTAATCCCAGCATAGATATCAACGTTTTCAAAGTTGCCAATATTAACTTTTCTATTTACACCACAAATGAATACTGGACTTGTTGATACTGAAATTTCTCCAGCCACTGCATTTACCGCCTGTTCTATTGGTGAGCCTAAGCTCTCTTCTTGTGCGCTTCTATTGATTTTAGGCATAGCTTGCTAAACCAAACTTTTCTTTAATTAGGGTTATTGTTTTGACTGCTTGATCTTCTACTGACATTGAAGAAGAGTCAATTATAGCAGAAGCCAATGCTGAAAAATTGTCTATTTCTTTTTCTGATTTATGAGACATCTGTTCATCGGTCATATATACACCATCTCTAGAATAGATTCTTTCTCTTCTAACCTCATCAGAGGCTTCAAATAATATCAACATACTATTTGGAAGTTTCAGTATAGACTCAGCCTCGTTTTCAAAACGAACATCAGAAATTAAAACACAATATGGATTGGCAGTTTCTTCCTCTTCTAAAGACTTAACGTAATCTCGATGTAGCTCATAAGACTTCTTAACTCCCCATTTAGCAAAGCACTTGGGGTCATGAGCCCTACATAGATCTCCTGCTTTTTGAAGAAAAGATCTTGGCTTAGCCCCGTATGGGTCAATTGGCTCTCTATATATATTGTCAACTAAACTTATAAAAGAATAGTAGTTGGGCACACTGCCTAAGGTTGAATTTCCATATAAATCATATAAAGTTTTGTGAATGGCAAAAAGCTTTCTTGACTGAGAGTTTTCGCCCTCTATCTTAGTTCTATTAGACAATAACTCATAAAGGGGCATTGCAAAAAATATGTGATCCCAACATACGCCAGATCTAACTTTGTCAAAACTAGCTTTGGGAGCTATAGCTTCAGCTACGGAAGTTTTACCAGTTGCAGCCTTGCCCGCTAAACCAACCACAATTGGATAATTTGAATTATATACTCTGCTCATCTTGTTATTATATCATGCTTTCGTGTATTTCGTTCTTTTTTATTTCTAGTTGATCAAGAAACTCGTTAGCCAATGAATCTGGTTCCCAAACAAATGCTCTTGGAACTTGAATAACTCTAAACTTATATTCCTCTTTAATATCTTGTATTGTCATTAGGAGGGGAACTAAAGCTGCGTTTCTGCACTTCCATTTACCATTTACATGATTAGCCACAACAGCTGAGTCAGTATAAATAATTGGGTCTATTAGATCTGACATAGAGCACATAAGCAGGGCAGCTATAACTGCCTCATACTCGGCTTCGTTATTTGTTCTAGGTCCAAGACCTCTTGCAAATTGGGCAATCTTTTTTCTATTTTTATAGACTACGACCGCACACGCTGCTTCTCCAAATTTTTTTTGACCCTGGCCTCTGGAGGCACCGTCGCAAAAAACTTCTATATTCATACCTTCACATCATATTCAATTTTATTTTCTTGAGCAAAGGATATAATTCTTTTTATTTGAGAAGTCGTATATGCCTGATGAGTTGCGTTAAGCAAGTATCTTTTTTTGTTATATTCAACTTGAGTAGGAAAATCCAAAGTTTCTCTTACTGTAGAGAAAAACTCTTCAGGAGAAGACACTGATTTATAATGAGCTATATACACGGCCTAATATGTGCTGAAGTCACTATCAAGATAGGACCCCTTCTCCTCTCTGTATGAAGCTATTTGCATTGACTGAGATTTATCTAGCAGCTTTCTAGCAGACTCTGACGCTATACGAGCAGCGCCTTCCATTGACTCTGCAAGCTGCACAACAGATTCTGCTGTAATCATTGCGGTATACTGCTCTTCAGCAGCCTCTAGAGCATTAGCTTCTCTCTCAGCCTCGTTCTTGCCAGTTCTATTTGACTTATAGACTTTCTTATATCTGCCTTCGCAGATCTTATAATATGCTCTTGCCATACCTGCAAACCTAGTTACTCTACCATAAACGTTTGACGTTCTAGCGACAAGAGAAGCTAAGTCTGCCATTGTCATATCAATAGAGTCAGACTCCGGTATGCTAACAAAATATTGATCCGAAGAAGATCCAGAGCCGTAAGCATCGAGAATTTCAGTTATTTGTGGACTAAGAAATTCCGAAAGTAAATCATTAAGTTTTTCTATTGATTGAAGGTTCATTACTCTTCCAGTTTGAATATAGAAATCAAGTCTTCCATGTTGCTTTCTATTATAGCATCTTTTATCTTGATCTTCACTTTGGATATGTGATCTCTAACTGTATTAGGATGCTCTGTTATTACCTGAGCTATTTCAGAAGACTTCATATTATCTATGTATCTCCATTTAATCAGCTGTCTTTCTTGCACCGTTAGCGTATCATAAGGAGCATAGCAATCCTGACCGAGAACCCATAGTTCATTGATCTCCTGAGTACCTAACATTTGATCTATAGTATACTCTACTGGAGGAGCTTTGAAACCAGGCTGAGCTTCTTCATCCTCCTCTGAGTTATCATCATCAGCCAGCAATGGGAAAGTCTTTCTACCAAGCTGGTCAATTAAAAATGTATCTACATTCTTTTTTAAAAGATAAAAGAAATAACTATACAAAAATCCACTAAATGGGATAGGACCTTTTTCCGAATCTCTTCTTTGATACCTGGCTATACACTGGAAGAAGGTCATATTAACAGTCTGCCTTACATCTTCTTCATCGCCATACCTTTTAGCCATATAAGTAATGCCGTCGTAGACATTCGTTTACGTGCTTATAGCCAGCTTGATTTAATTGATTTTTCATTAGGTTAAATCTAACAAAATTGTCTTTGACAAACAAGGATGTAAATCTTCTGATGTCATAGTCAGATAAATTATATTTTCCATAATACAACATTGTTACATACTTTGTAAGAAAATTATTAAAAACTTTAAGCAGCTCGTACTGCGCGCTAGAATATCCTTTTTTAGCCTTAGCTATTAGATCTTGCATCTCCTCTTCACTTAAGGAGTAATATTGTTCTTTGTAGGATGCCATTACTTTCCTTCCCAATAGGGTATTTTATCTGCATAAAAATTTCTAATATCTTCGTAGTAAACTACGTTTGGTATTTCTATTTCGGAAGCAAACCTTTTGGCCTCGCCAGAATATCTACTGATAATAAATGTCAGCTTGCTAAACTCTTCTGCGTAATACCTCTTAAATCTTTTTAGCTTTATCTTACTTTTGTCGTCTAGGTAACCCTTGAGCTCAACCCATTCAGCTGATTTTTCTATGTAGAAATCTGGAGTGTAAGCTTTTGTTCCCTTTTTAATTGGAAAAGGAAATACAACTGGTTCAAAATCAAAATTTATTTTGTACGCGTTCAGTATCCTTGCAAAGTTAGCTTCCCAATTAGATCTTAAGTTCAAACCAAGATCAGGCCTGTAGCCAGATTTTGTATTTTTGTATGCATTTCCTTTTGTTGAGGTTGTTTTTTTTGTTTCATCCTCTAGAATACGCGCATCAACATAATCGTTTCTAATCTTAGAAAAATTAGGATGTTTTTTTAGTTTTGATCTCTCCAAAAAAAAGTTTTCTGGAGTTGTTATTTTGGGGTCCTTCATGATAACCTCAGGGCCTACTAGACGTTATTAATATTATACTTTACAACAAATAAAAATACAAAAAAAATCCAACCAACAGGTTGCAAACCAAGGAGATAAATGGTAGTATGACCACCATGAACACACTAAACACAATCATCAACAGCATCAGCCAGAACATCAACGAGAATGCCATTGAGGGACTTTCTCAGGTTGGTTTCAGCCACAAGGAAGCAACAAAGCTTGTGGTCGAGAACAACTTCTCTCTCGTTGAGGACTCAGTGGAGAACCCAGTAGAGTCATTCTGACTGAGCTTTTGAGCTCAAATATACTAGCCAGGGCTTAATGCCCTGGCTTTTATATTTTACCCATTCTTTTTAATCTAGCTACCCCCGTAGCACATGCCCCTGACTTGGAATGGTCACAGAAAGTACAGTTTCTTTCATTGGACGTAGGTAGGAATGAGTTGTCTTTAACTACCTGATTAATCTTTTCCAGCAGGGAAATTTTAACCTGCTCAATATCTTCCTTAGTAAAGGTGTGAGCTTTTCTTCTTCCAGATCTTAAATAATACAGCTCTGCCCTAATGTCTTTATCTGGAAACGCAAGGGAAACAGCAAGGGCGTATATGCCAAGCTGTAAATTTGTTGGAACATCTTTTTGAGTGACTTCCCATTTTCCGGGTTTTATAGTCAATAATATTAATAGTGTTCTCGTCGTAAATGTCTATTCTATCTATGTACCCATTGACAAGATAATTGCCTATTACGAAACTAAACCCAAACTCTTTTTCATATATATCAAAAGAATCCTCAGAGTGCTTATCATAAAATTCATTAATTATCTCTGATCCTACAGAAATTAGCTCTTGAGGTATATGACCAGTTGGGTCATAGCTTTCTTTTTGCTTCGCATATTCTTGCTGAAGCTCTTTTAAATTAAGATCAGAGCTATTATCTAAGCACTCTTCCAAAACAGAGTGGACAATGTTTCCAAGAACTGCTGCATCGTTGAATGTCCTTGGTTCTTTTTGTATATAGCTATAAAAATATTTAGCTGGACACATCTTATATGTATCTAGTCTTGAATAAGAAAAGTCAGTTAAACACAGTTTTTCTAATGGATCTAGATCTGCTATTGATCTAACTTTAATGCTGTTCATTATTGCTTTCTGGGTCGTATACTAAATTGCCGTTCTGATCATATTCTCTACCAATTTGATCAATTGTGTGGCCATTAAATTTATTCAAATAACATCCATCACCAACTGGCATCCAGCCAGTTTCTGTTATTTCCATATAGTCATCATTGTTAAATGTCGACATACTCATCTCCAATTTTAATCTTACACTTAGTAAGGTCATCTATATTTAGATAGTAGTGAAGTATTGTATAAATATCTTTTAGCTCTTCGGCAGAAGCATACATGCCAACAACTCCGCTTTGTAAAAAGAATTTATCTGGAATAGAGTTTTCATTCTCCTGATACTCAATAAGAGCTGCAGAGCCTTTGGTTATTCTTCCTGATTCACTTAACATATAATTAATCCTCTACTATTGTTATTGGATTCCAATTGGGGTCATTAAGCTTTTCTCTCATATCTTTAACATATGAGTCCCAATCTCGTTCATCTTTTGATTTCTTTTCGTACGTTACTTTACCTTTAAATGGATTAGATTTAAATCTTGTAATAATAACTCTGCCTTCTTGAGTTCTCCATCTAAGAACACCATTCTTGCAGTCACAGAAATCATCTGGGTGTGGAAGTATTTTTAAGTTTGGATCATATCTTCCACTGCAGTCTGAACACTTACTGTACCTACCCTTGTCTTGACATCTATTGCATGATGAGCAAAAGACCCAGCAAGGTTTGTGTGTGGGGTTTATTGTTACTTGACTAACCATTTTTTATCCTAAGTTGATTATTGATTGTAATTTGTCTTCTACTTTTAAAGAAGTAGTTTTATTAAAACTAAAACTATACTTCTTAATGCCATCTGTCATTTCTAGAAATACAGTTGAAGCTCCATTTGTAGCGTTAATTATATCATACATTGATTGTATGTTTTCATTAGAGATCATTGAATTAGCTTTTAAAATTATAGGCCTACTACCAGTTAATATAGCATTATCTATTTTCTCAGAAGAAGAATAAATTATTTTAACAGTAGAAGCTTCTTCGTCACCCTCTTTAGAAACTGTTCCATTAATTAAAACAATATCCCCTTCTGAAAAGAAGTCGTCTTCCATTTGTCTAGCCTCTTTAGGAAATATAATTACCTCTATGCCAGAAGTTAAGTCTTCAATGTTCATCTTAAACATCTTCATACCTTTTTTGGTAATTATTTTTTTACAAGAAGTTATAACGCCACCAATTCTTGCCTTAGACCCAGCAGAATATTCATAAAGATCAAAAATCTCAGAATCAATCTTTGGCTTAATAGCATCCCACACGCCCTCTATTGGGTGCTTGGAAACATAGATTCCGAGTTCACTTTTTTCTCTTTCTAGAATCTCTAATTCTCTTCTTCTATTTAGTTCTATTTCTTCTTCTAGGTAAATAAGCTCGTCAAAAGCTCCAGACGCAGCTAGGTGCTCTATAGTTGATTTCTTTAGAATCACTGAGTCACATCTTCTCATGAAGTCATGCATTGAAGAGTATGGGTTTTCTGGACTTCTACATCCAATTATTGCGTCAGCTATGGCTGGACCAATTCCGTTGATAGCAGATAGTCCAAATAAAACTTCTTCATCTGACAGAACTTCAAAGTCATGCATAGATAGGTTGATAGACGGAGGTGCTACTTTGATGCCAAGATTTCTACAGTCAGAAAGATAAAGAGCCGACTTATCTTTATTGCCGGCCACAGAAGTAAGTAGTGCTGCCATGTATTCTGCTGTGTAATGAGTCTTTAGGTATGCTGTTATATAGGAAACCATTGCATAGCTGGCAGCATGTGCTCTGTTAAAACCGTAGCCACCAAAGTACTCAATGTCTGAGAATATCTTATTCGCTTTTTCTTCGGTGATATCAACAGTGTCTAGACATCCGTCAACAAATTGTTTTCTAAGTTTTGGAATCTTATCCATTTGCTTTTTGCCTATGACTTTTCTAAGATCATCAGCTTCAGGAACTGTAAATCCAGCTAGATCTTTTGCTACGGCAAGAACATCTTCCTGGTACAACATAATACCCAGAGAGTTCTGTAGGGCCGATTTCATCGCTGAATGTTCGTAATCTATAGGAACCCTATTGTGCTTTCTGTTTATATAAAGTTTATCCATCCCAGCACCCATAGGACCTGGTCTATATAACGAGATTAAGGCCATAATATCTTTTATGTCATGTGGTTGAAGCTGAACCATAAGCTGTCTCATCCCAGAGGACTCAAGCTGGAAGACGCCAATTGCATTGCCCTTGCAAAGTTCGTCAAATGTCTTTTTGTCATCTAGAGGTATCTCATCTAGATCAATTTTAATATCTTTGTTTTTTTCTAGTAGCTTTAAACAGTGGTCAATAACGCCAAGGTTTCTTAGGCCCAAGAAGTCAATCTTTAAAAGACCACATTGTTCAACTCTTCCCATGTCCCACTGAGTAACAATTGGCGAATCTACACCCTTTTGCATAACGGGTAGATAGTCTGTCAATGGGCCTCTTGATATAACCACTCCTGCAGCATGTACGCCCGTCTGTCTTACTAAACCCTCTAATCCAAAAGCTGCATTGATAATTGTCTTACTATCTTCGCTTGATTCATATTCTTTTTTAAACTCTGTAACTTGCATACATTCGTTTAGATTTTTTGATACGCCAAGAACAGGTGGAGGAACTAGCTTGGATACCTTGTCTCCAGTGGCAAAGTCATGACCCAGTGCTCTAGCGGCGTCTCTAATTGACTGTCTTGCGCCAGTTTTATTGAATGTGCAAATGTGAGCTACTCTGTCATGCCCATATTTAGATCTTGCATATTCAATTACCTTATCCCTATGTCTATCGTCAAAATCAAGGTCGATATCAGGCATTGACTTTCTTCCTTCTACAAGGAATCTTTCAAACATCAATCCGAACTTAAGTGGATCTAGATTCGTAATGCCTAGTGCGTACGAAAGAATACTTCCAGCAGCGGAGCCTCTTCCCCAGCCAACTCTAATATCATTGTCTTTTGCCCAGTTAACTAAGTCGGACACCACCAGGAAGTACTCTGGGAATCCCATTTCCTTTACCACCCTTAACTCGTGGTTAGCCCTAGAGACAATCTCTTCTGATAAAGATTCCCCATACTTCTTTTTAAGTCCAGACCAAACTAATCCATTTAAATATGAATCAACGTCTTGTTCATTTGGTATTGGATAGTTGGGGAAATAAAGATCGCCAAATGTTAAATTGACATCAACCATATCTGATACGTGAAGAGTATTCTTTAACCAAGATTCATCAAAAGTAGATGCCATCTCTTTATATGATTTTAGATAAAAATTATCTCCGCTAAAAGAGAATCTATTTTCAGTATAGATGTTACTGTTTGTGGCCACACACAGCATGATGTCATGAGCATGTGCGTCTTCTTTGTGTACGTAATGACAGTCTCCAGTTGGGACTATTCTTGCCCCAATCTTATTGGCTATCTCTACAAGTTGATTTGTTATCTTTAGCTGTTCTGCTAATCCGTGGTTTTGAATTTCAATAAAGTAGTTTTCTTTACCTACGATATCCTGCATCTTGATAGCAGCGTTTAAGGCAAAGTCGTAATCATTTCTAAGAAGGGCTTGTGCTACTTCTCCGATTCAAGCAACCAGATAAAACTATGATTCCCTCTGAGTGTTCGGAAATTAAATCATGATCTAATCTAGGCTTCACATAAAAACCTTCTGTGTAAGACCTAGAAGATATCTTGATTATATTTTTATAGCCTATATTATTCTTTGCAAGAATTGTTATGTGGTATGGGCCTCTTTGCTCCCACTCGTTTTTTGCTTTGCCAGCTCTCTCTTCTTCATCTTTGTCAAATCTAGTTTTTCTAGCTTGGTAAAACTCTGAGCCAAGAATTGGCTTTACCCCAACGCTTGTTCCAGCGTCGTAGAAGTCAAGCCAAGAGTGAATATTGCCATGGTCAGTTGTAGCTAGTCCAACCATGCCAAGATCCTTAGCTCTTGACAAGTACTCTTCAACCCTACCATGTCCATCTAGCATGGAGTAGACAGTGTGGTTATGTAGGTTTGTCCAATTTTTCAATTTATTCCCCTATTTCTATCGCTCTGATCAAGAGCGTCGTCTCTTGTTTCTCTATAAGTTATTACAACAACTCCACCACAATATTTACATGGAACATTGCTTCCATTCTGAGCAAATGGACTTCTGTACATATATTGATCTGGTTGGTCTGAGTGACACTCACTGCAAACGCCAACTACGTCATCTGGGTCTTCAATCATCTTTCTTTTCACCACCTTTCTTTTCTACATTATAGGCGAATCTAATAGGTGAAGGGGATACTTTTTCATCTGTTTCCATATATTTATCGCCTATTTTTACCCATTTTTTGTTTTGTTCAAGAGAACAATCACCACATCCCACACCTGCAGCATTGGCTCTTTCGCAAGTATATGGTCTGCCACCGATTCCCATTTCTCTTCTCTTAATCCAATCATTGATATGTGCAGAAGATTTTCTGGGGTTGTAGTCATTGCAGTAACTAAGAACTTTATTTAGATATTGAATAGCCTCGTCTGTATATGTCAATATAGAACAAAGAAACAGTCTAGACTCGTGATCTAAGTGACGCTTTTCTTTTGCTTCATTTTCAATTCTCACAAATGCAGAACAATTATCAAGAAGCTTTTTCTTGTCAAATACTTTATTTGAATCTTCAACTTTTATACGAGCCTTAGATCCATATTGGTTGAAGTAAGCTAGGATATCTTTTGGCTTATTCCTATCTTCTTCCATCTTATAAAAATACTCTCTATACCATTCATTTGCAGTATAAGAAAACTGTTGTTCGCAAATTGAATTATCTTGTTCTACTGAACAATACTCAGCTATAGTTTTAATATCAGAATATATAAAATTCTTACTTAACTTTGTCTTATATAAACTAGTTTCTTGATGTTTAGATCCAGGAAGTCTCCACATTCTTCTTAAGTCATAAACACTAAAGTCAAGTGAAGTTAAATTTAGTTTATTAGCTAGATCATTGGCAATAAACCTAAAGGAATGGTGTAGTGAATTAGATGGGTTTATACCCAAAGCCAGCGCTTCACACTCAATATGAAATCCCTTTTTACCTGTGTAGTAAACTACAATAGAATCTTCGGGAACGTACTGTAATAAGTGCCCATAAAGGTTTTGGCACTCTGATAGAGAGACATTTACGTCTTCATTATCTATATCAAAGTACAATGAGCCAAGTCTAGTTGCTTGTTCAATATCTTGATTGTTGTAGTGCCAGATTGAAGTATAGATACCAGTGTTGGAGTGTTTACGAGCATACTTGCCTATATCATTAATATCCAATAAAATTGGTATGCCATTTACTTTTTCTCTAATTATTCTATTTAAGCTAGGTATATACTTTGCTAGCTCTACGTATCTCCACGCGTATGTGTATTTACTTGGATCATTAGCTATTCTCATTTTATTTCTACCTCACCAGAATCTTCCCCAAATGAATAGACGACCTTTTTATCAGTCTTCATATCTTCTGAGAATGAACGATAATAAACAGACTCTTGTATTATTGATTCTAGATTTGATAGTAGGTAATATCTTTTAGATATTCTATCTTCCAACTTAAAACTTCCATCTATCTTTTATTACATTGTTTCCATCAACTATATAGTGTACCTTAGAAGCGATGTTATCTGCCATATGCACAATCATATCTAGATATGTAATTGGAACAGTTTCTGGAACAGGAGACCAAGGCCCAAGATGACATCTAACTAATCTTAAAATTGACTGAACCGTTTCTTCGGAAACAAATAATGTTGATGACTGTGATTCTCCAGCATATTTTTTATCATACTCTTGACATTGTTTAACTAGCTTACCAACCGTATAGGGATGCATTGGATCGTAGTGAAAATATTCATCTTCCTTATCTTTAATGCCTTTTGTCACATCATGGAGCAAGCATGCTGCATAAACGATATCTTTTTCTTCTGTAGATAAAGAATAGGAATCTGATATAACACTTGCAGCTCTAACAACTCGCTTGGTGTGTAGCAAGTTTCCGCCCTCATTATGCTCATCTGCTGGATGATATTTCCCAGAAAAACTTGATGGTATACTCCAAAAAGAATCAGCTCTTAAAAGAATTGACTTAACAAAACTTTTAATATTATCATCAGATATATAGTCTATTTCCTCAAGCATTGGTTTAAGTACAGTATTTTCTTCACCGATAGATACTGAATCTTTTTCTTTATTTAGAATCTCATCAAGTATTGAATCTTTAGGCATTATTCTACTTCCCAATCTTTCCACTTTGAACACGGCTTATCAAACGGACATTTTTTACAATATGAAGTTAACCCTCTTCTAGGTACAAACTTTTTATCCTCTTCTATTGTACTACACCAGTATTGAAGAGCCTTAGAGTCTTCCTGGTTTACCTCATACTCTATAAACTTTTGAGAAGAAGCCAGTATGTCATAGTATCCAAAATGTGCTTTTGGTTTTTTATGTGGGAACTTATGTGCAAAAGCTTCATTTAACACTGAAAAGTCTATTTGATATAAAGATGTATGAGAAGTTCTAAAATTAAAAACCCATTTATATATAAAGTATTCACCGTTTTTATATAGAATTAAATCAAAGTTTGACTTAATTTTTACCGAATCTCCAACGGGAACATAAAACTCTTGATCAATTGCCATCGGAACTGAGTCATCTTCTGAAAATTGATTATAAAAATCTAAAAGAGCCGATGCAGCTTTTGAAGTTAAGCTTGCTGTATTTCCGTAAAAGCTTTCATGCTGCTCATGGATGATGTCATATGCGGTTGTGTCTTTTGCGAACCATAACTTCTCCCATCTATTTAACAGAGATGAATATGAAGGAGTAAAGCCTCCCTGTTTCTTATAAAAGAAATAGTTAATTACACTTTTGAGTGTATTCTCAAACTTTGTACTAAACAATTCTCTTGAATGAATTGTCTCTGAAACGCTTTCTTGATGCCTATAACTATATAAAAGTGCACAGGTTTGATAATCTTTTATTGCTTCAATTGTTAATTGCTTCATATGTCAAAATCCTCATCATCTAGTAGATCATCCAGCAGCGAACTAGTATCATCGTAGTCCTCTTGGTTAACTGGTTCATATTCTTCGTAGGCTTTTCTTGAATCTACATATTTTACTAGAGGTGGATTGTATATAAAGCTAGATCCAGTAATTCTATTCTTTGGGATTTGAAGCTGCATTATGTTTTCATCTTCAGAATCATCACCACTTATAAGTTTTTTCTCTGTAATGAATATCGTTACAGCGCACTTCTGTTGAATTGCAAGAGATCCACCAGTATCAGATTGCTGGACTACTTCTCTTTTTTCTTTCATTCTGTTAGAGTTTTCCTGAGCTGTAATGATCAAAACACAATCCATATCTCTTGCTAGCTTTTCTAGCTTTACCATCATCTCCTCAAACTCCCCCCATCGTGGTTTACCTTTACCACCCTTTGTAAACATAGATTGTATAGTGTCAATAATTACAACCTCTGGAGTTTCAGCATGGTCGATTATGTCTCTAAGCCATCTCTCAAGGTCTTCAAAGTATGGGGTATCTGGGTCATGTCTAACCATTAATTTGTTACCCCATTGACTTAGCTTATCTCTAAATATGCCTAGATACTTTTCTCTTTCGCTTGGGGTCCATCTTTCAGCCTCTACGTAAACATTCTTGCCAATTATTTGAGTCATAAGAATTCTTTCCCAGTGACCAACTGCTTCCTCAAAGTTTACATATAAAACAGTGTGGCCATTTTCAACCCAATTATTTGCTAGGCATTTAGCAAATGTGCTTTTACCTTTGCCAGATGGCGCAATAACAGCATGAACCGCACCCCTATAAAAGCCACCGTCATCAGTATAACCCATAGCTCTATTTAAGGACTTAAATTGAGTGGGCAAGAAGCTAGGAATATCTAATAGTGATTCCGCTCTATTGGATATATCTATAGCTGTGGTTAGTTTTTCTAGCGGATTGTAGTTTAGTTGATTTTCAAGCTCTCTTATTTCTGATGTTATTAAAGATAACCTAGCAAGATCTTTGTCAGACTTAACACCTTTTTGATTTAATATAATTTGAAGTTCTTGCAAGTAGTCAATTTGCTTCTTCTTATTAGCTTTATGTTTGATTAGTTGAACAACTGAATCAACAGTGGACAATTTCAACGACAGCAAAACATCCATCATGATGTCTACGCCAGATGTTCCACCAAGAGCCTCTCTTATGTCTGTTTCGGAACCTAGCCAATCTTTAAATCCAACTGGGTCTACTATATCTAATTGTGTTGCCGTACGATATGCCAGAAGCGCTAGGTAAAACTCATGTATACCCTTTTGACCATGATTTATGCCAACAATGTCATCGGGTAAGTTGTCGGCAAAATGCGTAATAGCCCCCTCTTGTCTTAGGGAGAGAGCAAATACCTGATATTCAATTGGGGTATCTTGGTTGTCTTCAGGTTTTTCCATTGTTGTTTTTTCTATGTTGTTTTAGTTCTCTATAGGCTTTTTTTCTGAGTTCAGAACGACGCTTTTTAGAGTCAAGATAAACCTGACTTGAGTAGAACTTATTCTTTTCTTTGTCTTCTCTCTTAAAAGGAGAGTTTCTTATAGCGTCTAATAGTCTATCGTAAACTGCCTGTTCAGTGAGCATGTCATTATAGCGGAAAATAATAAGAGCAATTCCTTCCTTCTTGCATAGTTCAATCTTTTTTTCATCTCTTTTTTGAGCTTCTTCAAACTCATACTTAGAATCAAAGAACTTTGCAGTATAAAAAAAATGCTGCGTACCATGATACTCTGCTCCGACTTTATAAGAAGGACAATATACATCAAGTCTTAGTTTATCCTGAAGATAAAACTCATTAACTATCTTTTCTCCAGGAAGAAGTTTTTGCATAATGGAAGTTAAGGCTGTTTGCCCTCTTGACATTTTTTTTCTAGAGTTCTTTAGCCAGGATAAACCAAGTTGATTTATCTTTTGATTTACCTTAGCTAAAGGCCACCCTACTTCTTTTGCTATTTCATTTAAGCTTAATGAGGTATCAAATAATAGATCAACCATGTATTCTGTGTTGTCTATTTCTTCGTCCCAATTATCTTTTTTCATTACGCTTTTTGTAAAACTTCTTTTTGTTATCTACTTCTGATTTTTCTCTATCTGAGTTTTGCATTGTATAGAATCTTGCAGAGCTAACTATTTTGCCAAAGTCTAAAATAGACATGTCTATGTTTTCCCAAAGCTTTGGCGCAATAGCGGTAGCTAGCATTGGACAGTCAAGTATACAGCTATCTACCCCTCCCTCAAATTCTGAGATCTGAGCGATAATTGAATCAAGCTTGTCGTAGTAGTTATTGTATGGAACGGAAACTACATATTGATTCTGCCCAAAAACTTTTTGAACAGTTTTTTTATCGTGAAAAGATAGAATGACATTTTTTGACTCCCTAATATAATGATTGATAAATATGTCTACTACTTCTTTTTTATTTGAAAAAAAGTATTCAAACATCGCAGCGTCGTAATAACTACCATCTTTTTGTAAACCAAACTCTGACAACTTTCCAGCTTGGATTTCGTCAGAAAACTCAACTGGCACTGCTTTTAAGAAGTTAGGATCCTGTATAGTCATACATTTAGCTAGAGACTTTACGAAATACTTCGGAGGTTTCTTATCGCTATTATGTAGCATTAGGTTTAAGGCTGATCGAGATATGTTTACATACGCAAACCTCTTTTTTTGCTCAAGTCTAAACGTCAAATCTATGATTGACTTTACTGGATCTAATATTAAATTATTTTCTTTCATTTCAAATACCAAAGTTTCCCCATTGAATTAATACTGGATTAGGATCTATAATAGAATTAATATGATTTAAGTTGTGAAACTGACCGCCATCTAACGTGGAGTATCTTTCATACTTTGACTGCTTATCTTCGTCATGCGTATAGCCCAGATGCTGCATGATTAAACCAGAGTCTCTCCAGTAGTTTCTTTGCTGTATCCATTTTGGCACATAAGTTGGTTCAGAACCACAAGCAAGAATTTTGTTTTGAAAGCCAGCGTTTTCCTGAAACCTAAACATTCTTGAAGAGTTATTGGGAGCCCAAAGTTTATCAACTCTATAGTGAGTTTCGCTCCACATATGATAAAAGCGTATGTTGACTACATCAAATTCTGATTTAGCGAGCACTGCTTTAATCTCTAACTCATCAACATGGTATAGTTTTTCATCACAATCTATAGCCAAAACCCAATCACCAGGCTTTGCAAAATTTTCTAGGTTACCCCAAGCAAATGCTCGTAATTGACCCTCGTGTTTTGTAAACATTGGCTCTGGTGTAGTAAATACTTCAGCATACTTTGCTGCTATCTCAGCTGTGTTGTCTGTTGAGCAGTCGTCAGTAAATATAATTTTATCCACCTGAGTAGATAGTCTTTCTAGAACTGGCTCTAGAAATCTGGAAGACTCATTTCTTCCTACCATTTGTGCATAAATCATATGCAAAACTTTCTATGAAAAGAGGGAGGGGGCATATCCCCCTCCCTCCAGAACAATATTACAATCAGGCGATGATCTGCTCGCGAGCCTCTACTGCAGAGATTCGCTCGATTTCAACATCCTTGAACATGACCTCACCAGTAACGCCACGACGACCCATTGCTAGTTTCTGAGCATCGGTCTTGCTGTTAGCCTTAACCAAAGTGGTTGTGGTGACAGTGAAGTACTTGAACTTGTTCTCTGACATTTTATTTATTCCTTTTTGTTAGTTTATTGGATAATGGATTGCTATATAGTCTATAGCATCTTGCAGGTTATCTGCAAGCTTTGTGGCCATATATTTCATATATGGTCGATCTTTATTTTGATTAGAGCAAATTACAATAGTAGGTTGATTATGAATTTTAGCCCAAGCCATTTCAAAATCAGTACCTATGTACGCTCTATTTTCTAACATATATTCTACCAGAAGTAAATCAGATTTTTTCTGCATGAACAAATTTTTTTGAGCTATTTCGTCTGGAGACATGCCAGGTTCTTCTGGTATAGAAGTTGGATCATAAACTTTATATCCAAAAAATTCAAGAGCATCAGTTGCTGATTTACGCCATCCTTTAGCGTACTCTCCAACATAATCCATTGCTCCAGCTAGATAGACTGCAATACTCATACTGGCCAATGATACTCTAAATTTGCTGGTTCGTCAAAGTATTGAGAGTAGTACTCGTAATCTTTTCTAAGAAGATTAGATCTATGCGACTTATGAAATTGATCATCACCAAACCAAGATGGAACAACAATATTATTATGATCAATCTCTTCAAACTTCATTGTATTTTTGTATCCACGGTCTATCCACTCTAATATGGTATAGTTTTGATATAACTTTAATGCTTCCTCGTAGCCGGTCCACATACGAGTAACTGGATGGTTACGCCAACCTTTTGTTGGTGTTCTGTCTAGAAGAATATTGAGAACCTGAAAGGTTTCTACTCTTTGTTTACCTAGCCGACGGTAGTCCAGTACCTTTACTGACTGTACAAAATCTGGGTATGGTAGAAAAGTTTGCATTATTTATCTTTCTTGAACTCTTTGAATGTTTTGTCCCCTACACCATAATACTCTCTAGCCAAGCCAGACGCAACTATATCTGTATTTAAACATGCGCCAGATTCATTCCACACTCTAGCAAGAACTCTACCATATTTTTCATTTTTATCAATAACTGTTTCAATCTTTACTTTAAGATTAGCTGCTGTTAACCATTGATCAGTAAACTCTTTTGCAGCTAGTCCCATTTTTTTTTCTTCCAGATCTTTTGTTCTGCTTTCAGGAGTATTAACTCCATAAAGGCGAACTCTTGCATCAAGTTTTACCTTAAATCCAAGATCAATAATAATATCAAACGTATCACCATCAACTACTTTTTTTACTTCTGCATTATAAATCCAAGGGTTTAATTTATTCGTCATTTTAATCTCTTTCTATTCCTATATAATCACATGCTTTTCTAAATATCTCTCTTGAGATAGGAAAATATCTGTCAGCGTGGCTTATTCCTTGACCTGGTTTTGGAGTAGATGCGTGCCAGCTATGGCCGATTGATACAGAACCATCGTACACAACATTGTACCCGAGATGTCTAGCAAAATACGAACACCAAGTCTCCTCATAATAATGGGGAGTTGGTAGGAATGCACCTATTGCATCAGGATACATTTCTCTATATTTTTCGTTGTTAGTTAGTGTATCCCATACTTTTCTGCGTACAAAATATGCAGATCCAGATACCGTAACACAGTTAATTCTATCTTTATAGAGAACGTCTTGTGGATCGTGTTCTCTCCAGCCTCTATGCTTTGGAGCGGTGTTAGTTCCCACAATTCCAGCGTGAGTCACAAAACCATTTTCATCTCTTTGTTTTGGACCAAGAATATGAATGTTTGGATTATCATCAAAAATATTTTGTATCTTTATACAGTCTGCTGATGTCATCCATACGTCACCATTTAAAACCCCTACAATATCACCATCACTCTTGCTCGCCATCATGTTTATAGCTGCAGAGTATCCTATATTTTGTCTCAAATAAGTTCTATCTATTAGATAGCGCTCTTCATTTTGTCTTATCCATGGAATAAAATCATCAGTAGAATTGTTATCTGTAATATACAGATTCCATGTTTTTACGAGCGCGCCATTTGGACCATTTAAGTCAGAATGCAAAGTGTCCAAAAATCTTTGCAGCAGTGGTCTCGTATTGTGGTTTACGACACATAAATCAATCATTAAACTTCTCTCCAACTTTAATACATTCTTTTATGACTATATCAAAAGCGCTATTTGGATCAAAACCTATAGAGGTTAATTCAAAAAATAAATCTGACGCCGATTGCTCTTCAGTTAAGTCAAACTCACGAAGCCTATTAACATAGTTTTGCAGTGTAATAGAATTGCTTTTAATATTTTTTTTAAACTTGTTCTTACTTATAGATCCAAATATTAAGCCTACAGAAAAACATATAAGCAAAAAGGGAGTAACTTCACCAGTCTTCTTCTTGTTCATCTTCCTGTCCTGAATGATATGTTTCGTTGATCCAGTTAACTATATCTTCAGAGACGGATAGCCAAGAATTTTTTTCATTCTTATCCTCACATGCTTCTCCGAACTGAAGATAAGTGTCTGCGATATGCTGAAGCACCTCTACGTCAGTTACAAATGCAGCTTGACCTGGCATTAATTTGATAGATAATTTTTTCTTTAGCCCTTTACTCATTTTCTGTTTTCTTTTCTTTCTTTAATATCTGCGCCCTGAACCTCTTCATCATCAACCTTGTATACAGAAAGATTGTTTGTATCTGGTTCAAATGTTATAAATAAAACCCTTTTGTCTGCCATAGAGCAACCTTCAGGTGGAGCTGATTCAAGTGCTATCTTCTTTGAAGAGCATCCGTACACCTGACTATGGCCAGAGTAAATAACTAAATAATTAACCTTTGATGCTGCCACTATTTTACCCTATGAGTTACGACGTTGCATGAATTGAGGAATTGTTCTACTGCATCCCAGTTTTTATAGTCGTCATCTGACACATAATACACGTCAGTTATAGTGCTGTTGGCTACTAGTTTAGCACACGATAAACATGGGGGCCCATTGACATAAAGCTTTTTTGGTCTTGAACTGTAATCGGAGTGCAGTAGTGCGTTAGCCTCTGCGTGTATAGCTATACAATTGTCATAGCTAAATCCACTAGGCGACATCTCTTCAAATCTAGGACATCCTCCGTCTTCACAGTGTACGGAGCCACTTGGTCCACCGTTATATCCAAAGCCAACTATATGACCATACTCATCTACCAGTATGGCTGCATATTTTTTCTTTCCGCATGTTGAAAAGATTGTTGCTGCGCTGTAGCACATCTGCATATATTGCAGATCTTTTCTTGTTAAATCACCATAAGTCATAATAAGTAAACTAAATACCCGCTAATTATTCCCGATAAGAACAACAGTATACCAGATCTAATCTTTATATTCTTATTTTCTGATACCTGAAACAATATTGACAAGCTAATCATCCAGTTTATTGCCAATGAAAATAATAATATGTATAAAATATTAAGCATACGAGTACTTGCCGACTAAAGCCTTTATAGATACTGGATATAAATCTTTTACTAGCTCTAAAACTGCCTGAGCGTATTCTCTAATTTCTTCCTGTGACTGCTCTTCCAGTCTTTGCACTAGGAATAGTGCAACGGACTGAAGACTGCACGACCACCTATAAACAACATGCATAGCGTAAGCTGGCAGGAACAGTCTTGCTTGCTCTGGAGCTATGCCTGATTCCATAGCTAAGTTATAATAAGCTTCACCTTGTTCAATATATCTAATTAACTGTTCAGATAAAGCTGCCCCAGTAAAAGGATCGCTCAAACCAGCAGAACCTTGTTTCTTGTCTTCTGGAGCAAGACGCCACTGATCTGACTTTGGTATATAAAATTCTGGATCCATTGTTATATATCTTCTGGAAGATTCATTCCATGAGTCCATGGTATGGTCAGAGCCAACAACATATTTCCAGTGCTGTCTTGCAACCATCAACGGTGCTTTAAATTCAAATGTCATGAAAGCATGGCGAAATGGAGACATATGGTTTTCTCTAGCTAAGAAGTCTATCAATCTTGCATCATTGGTAGAAAACTCACTGCTTTCTTTGGCAAAAGAAGCTCTTGCTGCATTCACCACCGAAAGATCAGAACCCATGTGGTCTACTAATCTTACATAACCATTTTGTAAAACTGTTATTAAGTTATTTTCACTCATCTTCTTCGTCTTCTTGACTTTCTTCATCTTTTAGCAATTCAGATTCTTCTATAAATAATTCTACCATATACTCATCTAAATCTTCTGTTAACTTGTATATAGTTCCTAGTAAATCTCTTAAATCATCGTCTAAAGCGTAGTCTTCTATGGACATAAAACTAATAGCTAACTCCGCCACATGGGTTGTAGCTCTAGATAAAGATTGAATTATAAAATTAAATTCCTTGAGAAGAGACTCCGTGGAAACTTTTTCTATATTAATAATAGCATCAACGCCCTGTGATTTCATATCTTCAAGGCCGTCAGATCCTATCATTTCTTCAAAGATTTTATCTATATCATCATCTTCAAATTCTGACATAATTATCTTTTACTTATTGTTTTCCTTTATAAATTTAATTTCACATGCATCCGTGGTGCAATAGTTTTCGCCTATAGCATCAGAAGCCATACCAGCATAAACTCCGGTAAAGTCAATTGGGAATAATTTACCAGTATAAGATTCATACTCTTCTTCTGTAATCTGAGTATATGGCATTTGCGGGTATGTCATATTGCCTTCTGGCAAGAAAGACACTGTCTTAAGCTGGCCATCATACATGTGAAGTACTGTCCCTACATAGTCCTTTTCTTTTTCTGCGTCAAATGAAATAGTTACAGAAACTGAGTTGTCAGACCAATATCTCTGAGCAGCTGCGGCTAGTGCCATCTTTTCAAAGATTGTAACTTCTTTTTCTGATCTGTTTGCGTCTGATTTAATTGGGAAATAAACTACAGAAGTTGTATCTGGCGATTCTGAAGCTGGCTCAACAATATAATTAGCCATTCTAAATAACTCTAGCATTGGTTCTGTATTGGAGAATCTAATGGTTCTGTTGAAATACTTGCCACCTGGAGTCCAATGAACGCCTGGTGATTCACCTGCAAGAATTGAAACAGTACCCGATGGCTTAACTGTTGTCATCTTAATGGATTCACGAATACCAAGCCATTCGGAATAAACAGTGTCATAATTCTTTATTGTCTTATAGCCTTCGTCCATCCAATCTCTAAGCACTGGCATGCCTACGCGATCTGCAAAGTTTGCAACACCGGACATTGAAGTGCCAATACGACGGTTGCGTTGCATAATTGCATTAGTCTCTTCCCAGTGTGTTGGGAGTAGGGTTACTGTTTTGGCATATAGGTATGCAAACTTAAGGGTTCTCTTATAGTCCTCTAGTGAATCATGACGATTGAGATAAGTCTCTACAAGGGTGCAGCATTCATATGATTCCAGAGACTGTTCTGCGCAGGGGTTATAGCCAGCTACACGCCAGTCTTTATTATTAGGAGCGTCTGCAAGGCGACCATACTTTCTGGACATGTCAAGCCATATAACTCCTGGCTCACCATTTCTAGCAATTCCATCTACAATTGGGAAAAGATCCTGACCTACAGAAACTTCTACTGAGTTATTGGACATCCAACCCCAGCCAGGATTCTCTGAGTCATATGAGTTTCTTTCTGGAAATACTTCCGAGTTCTTAAGGTTCAAAAAATCTTGGTCGTCAATTCTTCCTATAAGAAGTTCTGCTGATCTTCTTACGTTTCCTGATACAACACAAACACCAATTAGGTTACCGATGTCAGCTATATCTTTTCTGGTAAGTTTGTCGCCATCTCTTCCTTTAAACAATTTGTTAATTACGGTGTGAAGTTTAATCAATGGACCAGGCCCTGATGCTGTTCCGCCAAAAGTTTTAATTGGAATACCAGCAGGGCGCACTAGAGAATAGTCAAATTCAATTGGACTCTGATCAGCCTTTAGATATGAATTAATAAGATTGGTTACAGACTGAACCCATCCCTCTCTACTGTCTTCTATGACCTCAACAACAGCAGGCTTTGATGGTTCATAAATTAGAAAATCTTTATCTGCGCCCTTATCATCAAAACCCACTCCTACGCCAAGCATTGAAGCTTCCATAAGAAATGCAAACGGTTTGGCTGGATTAAACTTGTTCATTTCAGCAGTAGAGACAAAGGCGCAGTTCTGCAGGGCAGCTGAGTTTCTTTGAACATTTACAATCTGAGTCCCCATGACCCAAAGACCACGACCTGGTGGTGTCCACTTTAAATTAAATAAACGATCAAATGCTTCTTTAGCTGAAGCCTGTGCTTTAGCGTCGTTCCAAGGAAGTCTATTTCTCTTGCAGTGGTCTTTCTGCAAAGAGTACATTCCGTTAATAACTCTTTCGCATACATCAACCCATGTTTCTTTGGTGTCATCTTCTTTTAAACGAGAGTATGTTCTAAGAAACGTTATTTCACCTACAGAGTTACCGCCAGCATCTTTGTACCCAAATGGAGGAGTCTTAGTTTTATATCCAGAAAGAAATTCATCACTTATCCTAAAAGAGAACATATTGGCAATTTTTATATTACCCGCTGCTGGGTTGAAATTGGTAGTTGTTTGTTCTTGTGTTCCCGTCTCAGTGGACATCATGACTCCTTGTTCTTGGTTAGTTTCTTTACGTGCTTTGGATCTATCTTTGATATTTCCGTTTGTTTTATCTTATTTATTTGTTCTGGCGTATAAATCTTATAGATTTCTTTCTCTATAAAATAGCCACTTCTCCAATTCAAAACCTTAGAAATATTACTTTCATGCTTGCTAAAAACGTTGCAGATAACAGCTCCGCCATATATTCTGACTAAGTTTTCAAACTTCTTTACTAAATCTTCTTTATTATCGCCTATTGAATTTGACTCTTCTGCTTTCATGTATAGCCAATTGAAAGCCTGTCTTGTTAGAGGTAAATAATCAATACTATCTACAACACCATATTGTAAAAGTTTTTTCCTATTGTTTCTTATTCTTATATCGTCTTCAACAACTTTTTTATATATATCAACCCAGTTTTTTTCATTAAACTGAGACCATGTTGGGCACCAAAATAAAAGGTTTTGAGGTGGATCTGGAATAGCTTTTTTGTCAAAAACTGGAATAAGACTGGCGCAAGCTATTGACTTTCGCATGTGAGCTTTTGCTGCTTCTTCTTCAGCTATTTTGTTTTTAGTATTTGCCCAGAACTTGGCAATGTGGGGTCTCCAATCAATGTCGGAAACATATATTCTCAGGTACATGTCTGCAACATTTGTTGGCAGTGATTCGCCAGAAACAACCTTTTGCAGATCTTCGATTAACATACTACCTTTATACTTCTACCTAAACTTATTGAAACCTATAAAAGAGACTGTAAAAGAGAAAAGCCCGCTCATAATGAGCGGGAATCTCTCGCTGTCCGCCTAGTATAGTATATCATTACTAGAGCAGATAATTTCAGCGTGAAAACTATTTGCTTATTTTTTTTCTAACATCTTTCTCTAACATTAAGTGAGCTGTTACGATCACCCAAGCTGCAAGAACTGGAAACTTAGACAGTTTACCGTCTGATAATCTCCAGAAACTTCTAGTTAGAGTTTCTGCTTTTTGACTTTTGATGGCGAATATATCATATCCAACAACAAAAGTTATTAAGGCTGCCCATCCGATTAAACCTGTTAACCTAGAATCTTTCTCTAAATTAATAGGAGAACTAAAATAATTAGAGAGCTCTTGAAGAGGGTACACCTCTCCACTCTTGAACTTTATTTTTTCCATATTCGTTATCGTAATCTGTTGGAATAGCCTGTCCATAGCCAGCGGTAAATACCTTTGTGCTGGCAAGTCCATTATACTCGTCTGGTCTAAAAGATCCAAATGAAGCCGGAGCCCCTTGTGCATCAGTTCTTTGGGCATGACCTGTGTTGGCAAAAACGTTAGATGAGGTTACACCGTCAAATATATAGTTATTGTAGCTGTAATCGCTTGCTCTATCAGCGTGACCGAAACTAGCTGGGAAAGCAGCAGCGCCCGCTAGGCCCTTGTACTCCATTGGACGGAATCTAGCACCATCATAACCAACGCCATCAGCAAAGGTGCCAGAAAGGGGATGGACATAAAGGGTAGTTCCATTGAAAATTTGAGAAAGCAATACACTGCCAGGATGACGACCGGTTCCAGGAACATGATGATTATCTGGTGCACCATCCAAAAGCTGGCTGGTTGCATATAGCGGATAGTATGAGTAGGTCCCCGAACCCTTAGACTTGCCAGTCATTGTGGTATATGGATTGACCATCTCTGCAGTGTTTTGACCTCTAAGTACAGGACGAGGTCCTACATAAAAAGTAGCCATTATAGTCTCCTTGGATAAGCTCTTAAGCTTATATAGTAATTATGAATAGTGCTATGTTTAGTTATAATTTACGATTAAATCAGACAGTACAGGTGCAGTGCCATCTGCCAGTCCAGTTAAGGTAACTTCTATCCAAACAGTGTTAGAAGATCCAGGGTTTTCTAGGGTATAAATGGATCCATCTTGGTAGATGACCCTATGGCTAAATACTTGAGACAATAAAGCTGGAGACACATTGTAAATCTTAGGAGTTACGCTTGTGATTGAGCTTATTAATTCTCCTTCTGGGGCATCAAATTTAAGAATTATTCTTCCAGATGGCAAGAACTTATCATATCTTATATCAAGATCGCTTAAGCCATAGGTGTAAATTTTCTTATTGTTCTCAATAAGATAGTTCTTTTGTCTCATGACCAGTCTTATTGCAGTAATTTCTAATTCTGGGAAATAGAATGCAAGTGGACCAGAGTTTAATACATAATCAGAACCCACTGTTGTCCATGCACCGGGTGGAACTTTACCAACAGCCTCAGAGTTTCCATCGTATAATCTATCTCTATTTAGAGGGTACCATCCATCCTCTTGGGTCATTGTTGGGTTAACGTTAGTCGTGTATTCAACAGATAGAATGTCAACCCCAAATAAAGGAAATGGGTTTAATTTAATAAAGTTTGTCTTTTTTGAGCCAGTATATTCTGCTGGTATTTTTATGTACAAATAAGTTTGAGCACCGAATGGCGATGTTGTATCGGTGATAATACTTCTCTTCCAGTATTTATCAGATCTATCTAAAATGGCATTGTATACATTTGTGCTATCAAGTATGGCACCCTGTGTGTCTACACCTGGAAGAGTGTTTGATATTTTAGTCTCAAAAAAATCTGGAATAATCTGACCCTCTACGCCAGTAAAGAACTTTAATTTAGAATGTGAAGCTCCATCTATTTTAGGCAGAGTAATAACGTTGTAAATTGGATCATAGGAGAGAACCTCGTCAGCCTGAATGTCATCTTCGCCATTTGGTATGGCTATGTTATCAATCTGAGAGTAGCTATGAATTGATATTAAATTCTCTGCAGCCTCTAGTGCAGCAATTCTATCGTCCATATCTTTAATATATTGATTTAAAAATATGTGATCTTTTAAAACCCTTTGAAATGCTTCAGACAGTTTCTGGTCTGTTACGTTATATTTATTATATAAATAAACTAGATCTTTATAATTTTCTTCTATTCTTGCATTGCAGTCAGCGCTGTCAACTGGGCCGTTATACTGTTTAGTTCTTTTTTGTGTATATATAAATTCAGACATTTTATCCGTTTAGCCTTCTTTTTTCTAGGATTTTAATTTTTTTAGACAGCCTAGTCAACTTAGATGCTGCGGTATCTAATGTGTCTATTTGCAAATAGTCTGGAGTAGCAGAGTCGCCATAGTACTCAAATTGGACATCGCTAAATATATAGTACTTTCCATCGTAATATTCTTCATGTATTTGTGGTTTTTCTGGATCAACATGACCTACAAGTATTCTCTGTTCATCATATATTCTATCATCTACATTTAAAATATATTCGTCTAGCCTATGCATATCTATAAGAATTTTATTCATTTCCATGTTTTCCATTTCGGAATTTCTTGGACCCCTGAAAACATTTCTATACCTTTGGTATAAAGGTTGAATTATTCTTTTAATTTCTGTATAAGTTTTTGCCATAGTTAATCCTAATTGCTATTTTTAAATTTAATTCTATAAGAATTTAAAGATGGAGTTCCAAAGGGATTAGAAAATCTTGAAAAATCAGCTCTAAAACGTATAGATTTTACAGGATTTATTGAATTATTTTGAAAGACAATTCTTGAATTATTACTTATTTTTGATCGACAAAATATTTCATTGTTACCAAGATAATTATCTACAGTAAAAACTAAATCACTTTCATTTCTATTGATTCTAAAGTCAAATGGATCTACGTATGAGTAGTATTTAACAAAAGGTACTCCGTAGTTTGATATAGAAACACCACTCATTAAAGATATTGATCCCGATGAAGTTCCTGCAGAGTCAAAAGTGACAACTATATTATTCACTCCCTTTTTAAAGGACCAAGCAACTTCTTTTCTAGATACGCCGGATGGAATATCTGCTAAGAGAGTTCCATTCAGATACACTGCCATATCCCAGTTAACTGATGTATCTGATTTTGATATAGAATTTATGGCTTCAGTATCTTCTTCCACTAGCAGTGAAGTCTGCAAAAATCCACTTATTCCTGTTAGGTTTAAAGATATTGGTATTGATGGAACATTTGTTATTGGTATGTTGCCAGGTTCAAATACTTGAACATTTTCAAGAGTTTTATTAATAATAGATGACCATCTATTTGTGTCTAAATATAATCCATCAGAATAAGATGTATATTTAAAGCTAAAAGAATTGACCGAGTCAAGAAGATATGAATTATATGGCGACTGTTGTTCTTCTAATTTTGCTACCCTATAAACTGATATGCCATTATAAATTGAATTTGAAGGATTTTTTGTAGATAGGTTATTGCTCGTTGAAAGATCGTATAGTTTTAGCTCTCCAGTTGATGGGGATGTCTTAATGTTTTTAAATACTTTATTAGATCTAGAGAAAGAAACTACTTGATCAAATGAAGGTGCATTTGAAGAAGATGATGAAATTGGAATCCAATTAAAGTCAGATACTCCTGTAGCATTCTCTACATTTTCTGCTACAAAGAAATTGATATTTCCCACATCTGGGTTACCGTTTGCTGCCTCAATGCTAACTGCATCTATGATTTTATTTGCATCGCCTGCTGGTATTGATATTGGTGAACTTATTAATGTAGCACTGCTATCGTAATACTGTCCGCTAACTATTAAATCTCTTATGCAAAAAGAATATTTGTATTTATTTTTTGGATTAGCAGTATCTATATAGTCTGGTTCATATTTAATTAAAGTAATTCTAAGATTACCAGACAGCTGCGGATCAAAATCAAAAGAAAATCTGTCGTAATCAGAGCTAGATTGTTTTCTTCTAAATTGCGAGTTGCTTGAATTCTGTTGATTGATTAATTCTACGACTGTAGTTACAGCTGAGCCAGTTGACATTCTTCCATCAACTTTAGAAATAACAAAAGGAACATCTAATGGAATATTTAATATGAGCGCACATGGTCCAATCACATCTGAATCAAACTCAACTCTAGACATAGTGTTATTTAGTCCGTCAAACATATTATTAACATCTGGCATTTGCTTATCTTGCACCACAACATTGCCGTTAAACATTATTCTATACTGAACATTGGAATAATTAATTTTTCCAGGAGCATTAAAATCTAGGACATTAGATTTAAACTTTGGAAGAGTAGCTTTCCTGTTTTCTATGTCAACAAATGCATTAGTTAAAGACAGGTCTATGTTTGTTATACTAGCAAAACTTTCTGAAAAAGAGTAAAAAAATCCATCAGTGTTTGACATTGTAAATAAAATTGAGTCTATCTTTTTTTCTAAATCAATTCTTTTTTGTTTTAAAAAATCTAACTTCTTATTAAGATAAGTTATTGAGTCCATTAATTTTTCAGTATTATCATCTATTGAATCATACAGTACGTCTAGGTTAAATATATACCTAGCCATAAACTCATTCATAATGTCAGGGTTAGTAACCCTAGTGTTTCTGAGCACAGTTGGATCTACCCTTAATGGCACGCCGATCCTATTGGCAGAAAAATATGCGTCAAATTCTTTTTTTATTTCATCATCATTTGGCTGTCTAGACACCCTGTCAGACTCAGTTACTCCAGAAGAATATAATGATCTATAAAGATTCTCTAGAAATTTTCTTTTTTGTATCTCTGATATACTCATGACTGCTTAACCTTTACGCCTACTTTATAAGAATACAATATTGGTGTTATGTTTTTTGAAGATGGTTTTTTCATATCTATCTTTAATAAGAAATTTTTTACAGAAGCAGGAATTTTTGGAGGGAATAGATAGCTAACACCAGGAAGTCTAAATCTTTCTTCTATATTTTGATTAATAGCCAATACTTCTGGAGTATTTTTGAATGGACTTTCAATTGATGAAATTTTTACCCAATTAATTCCATCGTCAAAAGATAGACTATATTCGATATAGTCATTAATGTCAGCTGACACTGAACCAGAAAATGAAGATTCAGCTGACAGTGTTATATACTCTATTTCCGATGGAACATCATATCTTTTTGAGACAATTTGAGCATTTTCTGAATAGGACTCAAGGCCAACCGACACATCCCTAAGACCTATAGATCTTCTTTCCGCGTCTAATATCTCATACTGTCTAATTAAATTAACCTTGTAGGTTCTTGTTTCATTTGCTGTATCAGAGCTATTTGTAGTCACTCTTCTTACCGACCCTGGAACAAGTCCAAATTTTTGGTACTTACTCGCTGAAGAACCCTGGTCTGAACCGTTAAACCAACTGACTATTAAGTCCAAAAAGGAAGCCCATTCATTAGTTGTTGAACTAGAAATATATGGAGATCGTGTATCGGTTGAGTTGCTAATGACAGGTTGTGTAGAAAGAAGATCTGTTACTCTGATTGAACCTGGACTAGATACATATCCAGGAAGGCCATATGACCCTGAGGTAATTTCAGTAAAATCTGTAAAAAATTTTCTAGTAATTCTATATGTTCTTCCATCGGTTCCCTGAGCCTCAACGCAATATCCCTGTGAGTTTGGTATTGACCTCTGAAGTCTTACATCAATTGAATTTGTATTATTAACTTCTGACTTTAAAATGTTTGGAGTATTAATACTAGGAACTATTGCTTTGACATTATATTCTTTTGAGGACCAAGGTATGTTAGGAAATAATAAGTCTTGAACTATTGTTGGATCTTCTGGATTAAACCTTAACTGTCCGTAGTAAGGATTGCCTGCTCTAGTGGTTGAGTCTGGCTTGTAATAGAGATGTTTTATCTTTACGTCTGAAGATTCCGATTGCTCAAATGTTACTTTAATCTTTTTAATATTACGTTCTTGAAATCTAATTTTTGCTTCTCTATAAAAAAAATACTTTGCCTTGTCTAAGGATGATGGAATAAAACTAGAACTTATCCATATTGGTTCTGTTAATATATTTTCTACTGTGTCTTTTTCATCTGTTATCTCCAACTTTGTAACCATTACATCTTTAGCAGTAGAGTTTCCACTTCCAAAATAAGGAAGTATATTTACAAAATTTGCAGGCTGTGCATACTCTGATTCCATCACTAGGGACAAAATAAGCTTCTGCCCCTTAAACGAAGACCAATCATCGTAAGATACATTTGACTCACCAGTAGAAGAATTAATATATTTAAATTCAAAATCTTTAGATCCTGATGGCTTATTCTTTATATTAATTTGTTCGTATTCAAAAAATGTAGTTGGATTATTATCTCTTATATTTTCTTTATTTCTTAAAGTTGGAGTATCTTTAAATACATACTGATAGTCTAAGTCTGTATCCTTTAATCTAATCGCCTCATGGTTGCTTCCAGCATAGCCGTTTGATTCTGGCTCTATATAAACATATTTAGTAACCCAGTTTTTAACTTCGCCTATAGACAAAATCATTTGACCATTTTCTATCAACGGCATTACTGTAGAGTCTTTTATTTTGGAAAAGTCTATATAATCAGAACTATCAAAAGAGTTTCCAAAATAATACAAGTCATTAGATGGCCCGCTTGAGTACATCTGTAAAACTTTTATCTTGCTTTTAATTCTATTCATAAAACTATTTTCTTGTTCAATTTCAGAACTAAATAGATTAAAAGAATTAACAATGTTAGCCGACATGTAATCTAACTGTTTGGATATAATATTGATATCATCTGAATAGCTCGCAGTGAACTGATTAAATTTTTGAGACACCGGAGGTTCACCTTTGATGTATGGGTCAAACTCGGTCAGTGGTCCAGAAATCCTTTGATTTAAAAATGATATTAAGTTTTGATATTCCTCAAGAAACTTTTTATTTGTAGGAAATTTATTTTCTCTATAGTCAATTATAAATTTAGAAACTTTGGCTATTATTTGGTCATATACAACCGTATTTGTTGATAACTGAGTCATTTTAACTTAACCTTAAAAGTTTTTCTGAGAAAGGATCAAGGTTTTTTACCTTGCATTTTAACACTACGTTATCAATAGCTATTCCGTTGTATACGCCTGGAATATTATTTCTTATAATTAATCTAAACCTTAACGATGAAGGAATATAGCTATATTTAACGCTAATTTGATTTGATATTGGTTTATTAAATATAAGTTCTTTGCCGTTTTGAAAGAACAAACACTGATCTGTATTATAGAAAGAACCTTTTTCAAAGCTATTCTTTGTATAATTTGTTAAGTTAACCGCAGTTACGCCGTTATCTAACGTGACAATAACAGGAGAATAACCAACGTTTTCTGTAGTGTTAATAGTACCATACAGTTCGTTATATACAGCTGTTGCAAACTTATCTTCTACATATGGAACATGCGATAAAAACAACTTATTACCAGAGCTTGTTCCTGAAAACTTTTCTCCAGGTGTACCAGCTGAAGTATAGGCCCTAACTGCAAAGCTTGAATTTGATAAAGAATCTATATCTACCAAATTCTGCTTATAACTTATTAAGTCTACTTCATATTCTACAACATATGCTGCCTTTAAGTCAACTGGAATAGTATAAGTAATGCGATTGCCAAGTTCTGAATATGACCAATAGTTTGGATTTTCTAAGTATCCATTTTTATATATTTTGATAGAGCTAGCGTTAGGCACAAATCTAAGTTGTGCTATATTCAACCTATCAAAGAATAAAACTTCTGAATCTATTTTCCCATCTATTTCGGCCATTAATGGAGTCCAAGACGACTCAGAATCAATAACATCTGCCCAGGCAACACTCAACTCGTAAGACCCAGCTTCTTTTAGATCATATCTAGTAAAAGATAAATCTCTTCTTTCTTTTACTACATTAACAATTGCTTTTACCCCCAAAGGAGCGCCATCCATTTCTATTTTTTTAGAAATAAAACAAGCTTTATTCTGAGTTTGATTTTCATTAACTCCAAATAGAATTGAATTTAGAGAAAAAGAATATTCATATGAATTTGATACTTCTTTATTTTCAAGGTATCTTGTTACGTCGTCTATTGATAGGCCTGGAGCAAGTGGATCTTGCCTTTGAAAGTCTAGCGAATAATTTTGATAATCGTTTTTAACTGGGATAAAACCATCTGTTCTTGTAGTTGAGATTAGATTGTCATTTGCATTTGCCCTAGTTGAACGATATATATTTGTGTTAAATAGATTAGATCTAGTATCAACGACGTGCTGCACGATACTGTGGACTATGTTTTCAATAGCTGTTGAATTTTTTTCGTCAATAACATCTGAAATTTTAGCATTTATTTCGCTGTCTGAATAACCATAGAATTTTTCTATAAAACCAAAGTCACTATACTCTTGCGAAACAGGGTATTTATTTGAGTAATAATCAGAGTATTTATTTGGATCTTTCTTTAAATTAAAGTCATTAGAAGAACCTTTAAAGTAAAAGTAAACTATATCTTGCAGCGTTTGTGATTTGTGCTTTTTATTTTTTTTCTTTGCCTGTACGATATTCCTTAATGCCTTTGAGTTCATTTCTTGTTTAATTGGAGTATTTTCTGTTCTTACATATTTTGATTGATTAAAAATAAATAATATACTTTTAACTCTAGACTTTTCAAATACAATATCTACTGGTTTATTTAAAGAAAGTGGCGAATGAAGAACTGGAAAATCAATATATTCAGTCTGCACAGAAACTGTACCCATTGATACGGTTGGATTTGTTTTCTCTAAAACAACCTGCAAAAGCTGTAAACCGCTTGAATCATTCGGTGTAATTCTTATAAAGTCCATTTCTACAGGTGTAGCAAAGGAAATTAGATTTGAAGATTGCGCCCCCTTAATGTAGGAGGTATCATATGTAACGTACCTTGAAACTTCATGGACAGATGAAGTTAATAAATATGGAGCCTTAACAGTGACAGACCAGTTGTCAGCTTTACTGTCATTAAACAATAGATCAAATCCGGTATTATTAGTTAAGTATTCTGAATAATTATTATATTCAACTATTTCTTTAATGTTACTAATTGTGTTTACGAAACTAGCTCCATTTGATATTGTCATTTTACTTAAAACTGTATCTATTTTATAGTTTCCATTTTCTTGAAAGTTAATACCATCTCTATCAAACAACCCTATGTTGGTACTTTCATTGGCAAATGAGTTTATATTACTATCAAAGTTTTCAATATAATTGAAGTTGAAAAGATCATCTTCACCAACTATAAATTGATAGTTGTCTATAAAATTTTCTAAAAACAATATATCTTTTTCTAGCTTATTTATTTCAGATGAAAAAATAGACATCATTGAATTTAGTATATTGGATATAGAAGACGCCGCTGAAAAGAATTGAGACACTCTTAATCCAGAATCTCTAAAGAATTCTAGGACTGATTCAACATTCATAGTTGAATAACTTAATGCCAAAGCCGGACTATAGTTTATTGAGCCGTCAAAACTGTTTAAGTTTTGGACTAAAGTAGATATCTGAGTCTTATCACCTTTTACACTTTGTAAAAGAGAACTCACGGTTCTTCTACTCTGGGAAGAAAAAGTTTCTAAGACCTCAGGAAGTTGTCGTAACACTGCTGCTCCAATCCTTTCCTTCCATATCCTGTAGCTCAAACACTACACCAGCTGTAATATTGTTTCTAACAATTGTATATACTTCATTGGGATTTGTAAAGTTTTTCTTTACAAGTTTTGGAATTTTTACAATAACATAACCGCCCTTAGGATAAGCTTCGCCAAGAGCTGGATACACGTCCCAATAAGAAATAGATTCTTCAATATCGTTCAGTATTTTATTAGTGCTAAAGCTTGCAGATATTCCGCCACCCCTTGTTCTAAGATCTTGGAAAGAAAAGTTCTCATCAGAAAATGTATTAATAACATAAACTATTCCTATCAAGAGAGCAAAGGGGTCATATTCTGAAGCATCGTATTTGTTGAATATATTGTTATTATAGGTAAAATTAACAATTGGACCAGGTATATAATCTTCAACTATTACATCTCTCATAACACTTATAGATATTTGATCTGTTGGAGTTGATGCGGATTTATATATTTCTGTTGGCTTAAGATAAATGTAAAGAGGTTTATTTACTTTTACTGTATCTTTGTTTAAAAATGGGTTCAATGGAATTGGATTTCCGCCCGAACCTCTGACCATAACGTCTGAAGACTTTGTTGTATAGCTAACTTTTGTTAGCCTTTCGTCAGAAGATATAATTGAAGAGTTAAATTCTATCAAACCCGTTTTGCAATTTACGTTTCTGAACTCAGTCCACGGTACCTGCTGCCAGGTAGCATTAATACTAGATCTCGTATACACTTTTATAATTGGCCTAAAGTCAGAAGCAAAACGGAATAAATCATCCGATTTCTCATGAACAACATGTATTGGAACATTTCTCACAGTAATAGACTGGGCATTGTTGTAAACTGGAGTCTCGTCTACAACATCATAGTATCCTCTGCCAAATACTTTTGACCACCCTACGGAGTTAATGTCGGATGTATCGTATTTAACTCTTAGCTTTTGACCGTTATATTTAATTAACCAATCCTTAGGCCTATCTAGCTGTAGTGATATTTCTTTGACAAATGATCCAGAAGTTATAGATAGTGGCCATGGTTCAGTTTTATCTAGTTTTAAAGAGGTTTTACTTAGTTGAATTTTATTTCTAGGGACTGAAGAAACTCTAAATACTGGATAGGCTGATCTACTTGGAACCTGCGTTGGCTGATACATATCCCCATTTGCAGAACCAGTATATTCCCTTTGTGTACTTAGATCTCCGTCATAGTCATAAGCATAAATGCCTATGTATAAATTTTGCGGGCCGATTTCTTGATATTTTGTGTACGTTATATTTTTGCCAATAAATTGTTTATTTCTAGCATCGTAAAAACCATACTGAAGCCCTTGTTGAGCGGGCAATGTATTCATTAATTCAATGTTAGAGTAATAAACATCTAGGTTTGAATTAGCAGATGTTATACCGGAAGCTAAGTTTATTCCATATGGAGAACCATCAGGCTTGCAAATAAGAGTAACCCCATCGTAATAGTTAAAAGAATTTTTTCCAGGTCTTACAGTAGCGCTTTCCGCATTTCTTACGCTATACCCAGTAATACTTTGACTTCTTACTACCGTTGTTGAAGAATCGTATGATGATAAGTTACTCTTTAAGTACACTGTATTTCCGCTGGTTGTAAGGTCAATATTAGATGACTGATACGAAATATTGGTGCCAGCTTGCTTTACAGCAGATACTGTTGCTGTCTGTAGGGTAATAGTCCCATTAAGAATAGTTGTTAAATTTACTTTTTCTATCCTATTTAACTCAGGTTTATATTCTGCTTGATTTAAAGATGCAGTTAAATTATTGTAATTTAATAAATCTGTACTATATTGATCGCCATCTATTTTATAAAGTGATATTGAATTTAGTGTAGCATTTCTTAGGAGGTTTGAATCAACAACTATATTTTGTTGAGCAAATGAAACTGCATTAACAGGAACCGATATAGAAACTGTTCCTGTTACCTCTCTTGACTGTGGATCGTCAGTAAATGGAATATCCTCATATACTGCATCCTTTGGGGGAACTGCTGCTATGTCTCTTTTCACCCTATACTTACATTGAATTCCTTCAATTGCTAAACCTTCAGCTGTAGAACCAAAGGCTCCTCCTAACTTAGAACCCTGCAAAAGCAATGACACGTATTTCCCACCAGTCATCCTTCCGTCATTATTGATCTGTGTAACTCCTTTTGTATAAGAAGCTATTGTTCCAGATCTTTGATTTTCTGTAAACTGATATGAGTTAGAAATTATTAAGTCAACAACTTTAAATCCATTATAAGATGGTGATCCTACTTCTGTTCCAAAATCTGCACCAGATATAATAATAGATTGAAAATCATAAATTTCAGCGTCGTTTGGTAAAACAAAACCAACCCACAACCTTATTGCATCTGGATCTCTTTGTGCGTCTGAGATACCGCTAAAATTAATTAGCCTAAAGCCCTCTCCTGCTTGCATTGCAAGTTTTGCGCTTTTGCTTTTTCTTGCGCCTCTTAGATATTTGTCTATGTTTTTATCTTTATAAGTGTTTGAGTTTATTCTTCTAACATAACTATCAAATGTTTCCTGACCCATATTGGCCCAAACCCTTGCCAGCCACATTTTGGTTTGAGAATCAACTATTCCATCATCTTTAAGGCCTCTGTCTTTTTGGAATGCTTTTAACTTAGTTGTAGTATTTACTCCAAAAACTCCATCTACTGATGTAGCAAAGTTGTTTCCAGCAGCTGTTAGGGTTAGCTGTATGTACTTAATATATGTTGAAGTTCCCTTACCCGCAAAATATTCATCCCATGTATTACCCTTATCTATATCATATGTATAGTTGAATGCATTATAGAAGCTAGATATTTTAGTTAGTTTAGGATCTATTAAAGAATAGTCACCAGTTTGAGACGTTTCAATTGATTTTACCTTAAAATATTTGGTATCGCCAGGTTCAATTCTGCGTTCAGAACCGGGTACTGCAGGCTCAATTTCTCTTCTACCGCCACCTCTTTTAAAAGTATGATTCTGATTAAATTTTGCTGTTGCAGTTATGTTTAGCGTTGCATCAAAATTAACCGGGGTGTCAGATCCAGATGTAATAGATTGTGTTGATGCAAGGTTTACAGAATAGTTTCTAACTGGAACAACTGGAGCAACTTTTAGTTGGCTCCTCTTAGAGGGAATTAATTTACTTTTGACAACATATGGTCCGAATCCACCTGGAATAGTAAACTTTGGAGACACTTTATTTGTGTGAGTTTCACAAGCTACACTCTTATCTGTAATTTTAACTAAGTTATAAGAAGATGAAACTTCCCTCTTTTCAGAATCTGATACTGATGCTGTATTTGTCCATAAAACATTAGGATTCGTATATTCTATATAAAGAGTAATGTTAGCGTCGTTTTGATCCAAAAAGACATTAGACAAATTAGAAATTGCTGAAGATATTTCTGCCCTATAAAGATCTTTTGGAGAAGCTATTGTTTCTCTCACATACTTTCTTTCGCCTGAAACTATTCCATTTTTATAATATGAAATTAATTCGTCTTCAAACAATGCATTAGGATCAATTATCCAATCACTATACCATTGACCACTGTAATAATGTACGCTAGACCTTAGATCAAATCTATATCTAGTTGATTCAATCTTGTCGTTTATGCCTACTGAAATGCAGTTGTACAAGAATTTATATGGACCCTCTACAAAGTTAGAAAATGAAGAACTAGTAGACACTGATATAGAAGATTCTCCATTGTTTGGAGTTGATATAGCGGTATTAGCTGAGTATAAATCATTGCAATACTTTAAAAAACCAGTAGTTGACGCAACTATATTGCTCGCCATTAACCTGTCAGTTCTATTAACAGTTCTAAGTAGAACAAAAAATTTTTGAGAACTTCTCTCTAATAAAGATTCTAGTCCAGCATTTGTGAAGTAATTATATTTTTTGTGAGCATTGTTTGCCCCCTTGCTAAAGCCATAAATACCACAGTCTGTAGCAAACTCTGACGTTGTTATAGAGAATGCATTATTTTTTTGAGCGTCTAATAAGAGATTGCTTGTTGCGTATGTGCTCGGAGCGGAAGTTGGAGTGGTGTTAATGTCAGCTCCGGCTATAGTTAGGGCTGGATTTAGCTTCAAAAGAGCATTAGTGGGAGCACCTATTGTGTCTACTATAAATGTTCCCGCATTAGTTAGAAAAGAATTAATCTTTGCGGCGTGACTATCTGTTAGAGACCAGTGTAGCGAGCATGCAAGAATATCATAGTTTCTGATTTGCTCATCTGTTACAGAATCTATATCTACAAGCCAATAGTTGGCAAGGCTTTTATTTGTTAATGTTGAATTAGGATTTTCAAAAACAAAATTTGCCAAATTAAAAACTGAGTTTTGAAGATTTAAAAAGACATAAGGGTTTATATTACTAAGATCTCTTGTTACAGAATCAGAATATAGGACGCCAACTTTTACTGTTTTTGTTTGGACATTCTGAGTGGTAAAATCTCTGCCATAATTTATATCAGAAAAGTCTACTGAGTTCTGAACCTTTGCAACAACCCTCCAGTTGTAGACTTCAAATATTCTATTATCATCAATTGCTTTTTTATTAACGTATACAACGCTGTCTTCAGAACCCATAACATGATTGTTAATTGACTTTGTTTTTGTATTTCTTTTAATAGAATAAGTTTTATCAAAAAGATTAGAAGGATCTACAACTTCAGCTTCTTCTTGAATTTTTTTAAATAAAGGAACTGGATTTATAGATTCGGAATATTTTAGAATTTGTTTAGACCAAGAACCATTTTGGGCTACCTCAACTTTGTCATATACTAAAGTTAAATTTTCTGGATAGGCATCTTCGATAAAGATAATTATCTTATGAGGTATTTCATTGGATATAATATTCTCATCAGTAACAAAAGATTCAAAAGAAATTCTATACTTTAATCTACCAGTTTCAAGATCAGAATAAAGATTACCATTTTTGTCAACAACTTTAATGTTGTTTGGGATAAATCTATCTTCAACGTAATGATTTAGGCCGCTAGATAAATGCATTCCAGTTCTAAGTAATGTAAAGTGATTACTTACATAGTAGTTCATTGCATACGGCTTTTGGGCTAATTCATTTTGCTCATAATTTTGAAGAACTACTTCTTCATTTAAAAATATATCACTAATTAGGACATCATCAGAGGGAATATATGGATTTCCGTTTTCGTCTTCCAGCATTCCGAGTTCGTTCGCAAACATGAGCTTATTAAAAGATGAGTCTTCATTTACATTTTCTTGAATAGTTGAAGAAAGGTCAACAAGAGCAAGGTTGTTTTCTGGACTTATCTCTTTGGAAGAAAACCAACCGAAGGTTAATTGAGTCTTTTGGTATGAAGTTACCAGTCTTTACTGCTGGTTCTTTTGATGATTCTGTCTTGTCAACAAAACTCTTCATTTACTCTTCCTCATAATCTTTCATTAAGTTCTGATAGCCGCTTACATGCATTGGCGTAGAACCTAGCAGCCCCATCATGTACTGATCATATCTATTGACTGGGTACCACTTTGGAGGCAGCCAGTCTGGAGTCGCTGAATACGGAGTTGCATAATTTCCGTCAAAGTATTGAACTGTAAACGAAGGAGTTGAATACATATCCGTTCTATTTATATATAGTAAATCAGGACTGTAAAATACCGAATCTCCGTAGGCATAATTTAAATTGTCATATTTTTCATTCCAGAATACTATATCCCCAGCTACAGTCACTGGGTTAATATTTACTGTAGCAGCACCTTCTGACTCTACCGCAACTAACCACATTCCTGGGTTATTCTTCTCCGCAGATACAAAAGGTCCTATTTCAAAGTTTCCATACTGATCGGAGAGTACATATGAGTAATATGGCGTGGCATCAAAGATGTCCTGCAGCGTTCTTCCTTTTCTCCAATAAATAACTTTATTAGCCTGTGGAGTACTGATTCTCTTTAAGAATCCCTTAATATAGTTGTTTGATACTCCGTCAGCTGGAATTACAGAGTTTTCAGATATAGCCTTGAGCGAATACTCTGACTGATATTCTTTTGAAATTTCAAATGCAATAGACTTAGAAAATCCTTGAGTCTGAGAATTTTCATGGGCATTTACAGATCCATTGGTTACACCCTGAACGGTTACAGCTCCATAGGTATCGTTTATTAAAGTACTTCCGTAGAAATATACTCTCGCACTAACAAAGCCATTTATATCGGTATGATAATGGGATTCTTCTGCCTGTAGATGATCTCCAGTTATGGTAAATGTTTGATATGGTTTTGAGTTTCCATTTTCATCCAAAGACTTTATGGTAACCACCATGAAATCATCATTATCTGCAATTATATTTGCTGGATTTAATTTTATTTCTGCGTCAAAAAAATCATAATCTTGATGACTTAAGTATACAAACCCCTCTTGATCCCAAAGTTCCATTGGGTTAACGTTAAGGGCTATTGGAGTGGCATGAGATACAATAGAGTTTTCATATGTTATATCATACTCATAGAATGAAGACGGAGTAGAATCAAACCTTATAGCGGTAACATAACTAGACTGATTTGAGTCGTAATAATCATTATCAACCACAAAAGAATCTTTAACCTTATAAGAAACATAATATTCTCTTCCATATACGGAAGGCGTTGATGGGCTGAATACCTGAATAGCATTTGCTGTAGCACTGCCGCCGTCCATGAGAACATATCCAGTTACAGAATCCGTTACTTGTATGTCGTAAACATTTTCATAGCCCAAATATAAACTATTTGATTTATTTCCAATTACAGTTTCAGAATTTATTAAAGACACATATGTTGGAGAAGCCTCATCATAGAACGCTACCTCTCTTAATACCGCAGGGGTAGCAGAGTTTCTTTCTACTATAATTGGCGCACCCTGTCTTGCAGTGTGACTTAGGTTTAAATAAAAACCAGGAGTAGCAAAAGTTTCTGTAACTGGATAAGAGTATATATAATAGTCTTCTCCATTTTGATGGTACCAACCAACGTTTAAATAAGAGCTGTATATGCCTTCAAATTCAGCGGTTACATCAACGGGTGAGAGTGCACCCTCTTCATATTCAATGATTGAAGAGTTAATGAATTCTGGATCTTGGCCAGCCAAAGTGACAAACTGTTGAGATGGGGTTAAGAATACTCCATCCGTAGAGTTCACTACTTCAATTTTTTCTATGTAATGATTTTGCCAATCTATGCCAAAGCTATCGTATGTTAATTCATATGTTCCAACAAAATCAGAATTGAGACTAAAATTGTCATCAAAGTTTTCTGCATTAGTTCTAATGATTCCTTTTTTGTTCATTGAACCATTTATCATTGGTGTTGATTCGGCGGTAAAACTTTCCCAAGAATCTCTCTTAAACGGATATATAGGAGTAGATGAATTTGAGGTTTTAAAGTTAATTGCATCTGGAGTAGATCCATATGGATATTTTAACTGTCTAAAGTAATAGTTGTAAGTTGCGCCATCGTTACTGACATAGTCAGAGTGATCAGTTGGAGTTGCAAAGTTGGGATTAATATACTGAGCAAATATATTTGGAGATGCTGGAACTAATTTAATTTCATTGCCATCAACAGAAATTCCACCATAACCATCATATGTAGGGCTTATGTAAACATCTTTGACCTCTTCGTATCCAGAAGGCTTTAAGTTATCTATGTGAAAATAAATTGGTGTTGAACCAGGCGGAAAGATCAATATCTTGTCTATAAAATCTTTATCTAAAACAACATCATTTGTATATGATATCTCGTTTTGACTATTTAATAAGAAATATCCATTTAACCTTGGCGTAGTCTCAAAAGTTGCCCTCTTTTTAGAGTATTGATTTGAGGATACTTTTATATTTGCTCCACCATTAATAAATCTAGCATTCAAGAGACTTACTGGAGATCCAATTGTTGAAGAATAAGGTGTTGCTCCAGTAAAAGATATATTAAAGTTACTTGAACCTGCATTGGGCGTAGCAGATGCTTTGTTGGCAAAGTAGTAATTAATTCTTGAATTTGGTGGTGTCACCGAAGTATCAAGATATTCTGTATTCGTACTGATGTCTTTAAAAACATATTTAGGATATGCGTAGCCATCTTGGTCAAAGATTGGAATTGTTTCATACTCGGGACTTGCTGGATGATCTGGACCGTATGAATTTGTTGGATTATGCGTAACATCTACATAAAAAGTTTTTGCCGTTGTGTAAGACCCGTGTACTGGCATCTCTAGCAAGTACCTAAAGTTAACAGTTGCTGGACTATTTTCATAATAATCTTGGGTATAACTTCCGTAGTATTCGTACTCAACCAATACAGGTGCGTAGTCATCTACTTTCCCTAGGTAACGAGATCCATAAGCTTTAAACTTTTCATTAAAATCTACAATAGATTCTGATGGTTCTTGAACTATTAAATTAGCGTCTGATACATCACCAATTCCTGGCTGATAGTATTTACCAAGTGGCGTAGCGTCATCATATACTGCTGGTATTCTTCCAATGCCACTCTGATCTCTCCCAGCGTAGTCCCAATAACCTTCGCCCCATTTAACGTATCCCCAGTTTAAAGGATATTTTTCATTCAATGATCTTACAAAGTCTCTGAATTCTTTGTTTGGTTTTCCAGAAAAATCAAAGTAAGGAGTTGTTGATTCAATATCAGCAATCTCAAGTATCTCAGGAGTTGCTCCAAGGTAATTGGAATCAGGAGTTGCTCCATATGCACTCCAGATATCCAGTTCTCTTCTTAAAGTTTTCTTTACAGCCTCTATAGAGGGTCCTGGTAAATTTTTGTATGTATCTAGTATTCTTTTTTTAAAGTTTGAGTTTTGTTCAAGGTAGAGTCTATTCAGTCCGACTCTAGCACCAAATTCATCAAACCAGTTCCACTTTAATAGTGGCTCTTGTTCAAATACATTTGTGTCAATAATCAGTGTTTTAAAAAGCTTTTTAGTGAACAGCCTTCTGTCTGAAGCTGCGTAGTAATAGCAGTAATCATTTTCTACTGATTCATAAAAATCATTTAGTGTATCTACTCTTGATAGAGTTACTGCATCGCCTTTTATAGAAAGGTGTGACGCTGGAACATCAGAAGTTGTATACATCCAAGACAGTTGGTTTTCATCAGCTGTTGTGATAAATCTATCCAACTCAAATTGATTTACTTGTTTTTCAAAGTTCTCTGGGAAGTCCGCTACCAAAGAGTTTATAAAAGATCCAGCGTTTGTAACTGGTGCCTGTAGGCTGGGGGTTGCATCGTCAACAGCATCCTCAAACATTTTTGCCCAGGACGGAAACCTACTTAATATTTTTTTAGCGGTTCTACTGAGAACTGAAGGTATTGGGTTTGCTATGGCCACTTCTACAAGAAGAACAAACCCATAAGTTTCTACATCTTGAGGTTCTAACTCAGATACTATGTCTAAATCAAACTTTACATATCTTTTGGAATTAGTTATAAATAGTGTACCTACATCAGAAGATATAGATGACTTTAGCCATGGTCCATCTACGGAATCGGCTTCATAAACTGTTACAGTATAGGTTGGAGAATCAAGGGTGTTGACATTGGTAAAAGCTCCGTTTGTAGCTTAAGATATCAGTTCTAGATGAAGTGTCAACAAACCTATATAAATCTAAGTTTACAGAAGTTGGATCTAAAATGTAGAATGGCGAAGCATCTTCAATAAGATTAAATATGAAATACTGTTCAGAAATTTCATCGTATTCAAATATGTTATATGTTATGACGTTGGTATCTCTAAATATTTCGCCATAGTTAGTGATGGAAACTGGAGTACTACCTTCAACAACAATTGATGGCGTTGCGTTTGATAATACTTCAGTTCCAACAAATGTTCTATCGTCTAATTCGTTTAAACCATACCTTGATTTTGATACAGAATAGTTCGTGTACCATTTATTGTGGTAAAGGTCTATAGCATCTGTAGTCCAAGCTTTTCCAGACTTAATAAAGTCAGAGCTTTTTAAAGCTATTATAAATTGCTTCATCTACAGATGCCTTCCCGTATTAGTCTAACCAGATGGAGTATTCTGAAGTGACACCATTTTCTGGGTGAACAAACATTAAGTGCTGACAAGGTCTACTCATGGAAGAGAAATATTCTTGAGCATAGGTATTTTGGCTTTCTGGCGAACCAGAGATTCTTAAAAGGCCACTACCGATTGTCATCTTAAACTGCTGATGGTAGTGACCCATAAATACGTCATCAAAATGCTCTGGAATAGCGCCATCTTTCCACCCCATTACCTTTTTATAGTAACCGTAGTAAGAGGTTGGTGCAGGCATTTGATCGCCATGAATAAGAAGTGAGCTATAATTTCCAATATTGTCTACGGCGTAAAAGTTTCTTTCACCCTTACCGTCTGGAATATTAAAAGTAATTCTTGGTTCATTTTTGAACACCAGCTGAACAATCTTATACAGAAGTCTATCCATATTTGTTTCTGGATCGTACTGCTTTCTTGCTCTACCGCCCACGGCACCATGGTTACCTATTACGCCAGTAACGTGAACGTGCTTAAAGTTCTCTAAAGCAGTTCTTAAAAAGTTACCTAAAATCTCTGGACCATTAACGCCAACCTGCCTATATAGACCCGAATCAATTAGGTGACTTTGTCCTGGAAAGATCTCTTCGCCTTCAACTATGTCACCAAGAAGCCATACATGAAGAGTGTCAACCGGATGATCAGCGCGCTGTATCTGAGTAATCTCCAAAAGCTTTTCTGTATATGTTTCTATTCTACGAGCAAGAACATCGCTATTGTAATTAGGGGTAACTTTACCTAACTGCCAGTCTCCAAATACTGCAACTGCTGTTTCTGGAGAACCAGTTTTTGACGACTTAATATTATTTATCTTTACTGGAGCCATTTCAAATGAAGTAAATGCCTCATATGCTGCTTGGTAAACGGCACTAATAGCTTCGTCTTTTACATTTTTATATCGATCAACAGCTTTTGCTAATCTTCTATTTTCTGATCTAATCCAATCAAATTTATTATCAAAAGAATATGAATCATCTTCTTCTTCGTCAAATGAAGGTTTTGAATCAAGTTTTAATTCAGCTTTACTTAATTCGGAAAAACCTACATACTTATTTGCTTCTGAGTCAGAAACTTCATTTACATCTAAATTTTGCTTCAGGACCTCTCCAATGAAATCAGACTCTCCTTCTATTGCCAATTTGGCCTGAGTCATGTTGGGAGCCTTGACGATATGCTTAGTCGTCAGCAGGAAATACTTTTCACTCATTTATAAAACCAACCTTTAGTAGTTAGACACACCAATTATAACAGAGTTTATAGAAATATCACCAGAAACTATGTAATCTCTTTCTGTTTGTGGTCTAAAATCTTTTCTATTTATTGGCGTTCCGTCAGCGCTAATGGTCGTTATGTTAATGCTTCTAATGAGATCAGAAGATATTCTTATCTGTCTTTCTATTTCCTGTATTGACATTGTATCTCCTATAGTTAGGGAGTTTAAATATCTTTTTACAAATATAGAAGCTTGATTTTGTATTCCTGTTCTTAGATTTTGAGCTGTACCGTATGGTAACGTGATTGTAGCCTGTACGCTTACGGGAATAGCATTTGCTACAGATACATTCATTCTTATGCCCAATGGTCTAACCTGTGTTACGGCTGCGCTGACTAGATTAGGTATGTTGCCAATTCTACCAGGAACTTCGGGTACTACAATTATTTCACAAGAACCTAAACCATAAGAAGCTTCTCTAATTCTAATATCCCTAACCCCATTTACGGCTAATGCAGAAAATCTTAAAGCTTCTACCGTTCCAGTAGCGCTTACCTTAACGGCAGAAAGAATTCTTCTTTTATAGTTATCATCAGACTCCGCATTAATAACTGGATATATTTCTTTGGGATTTGAACAAAAGATTATTACCCCTGGTGGTGTAATGAAGTTATGTCTAGTTAAAGAACCAACAGATGCAACATGGTCATTTGATTGAAAGTTTGGATTTACCATACCATAAGCTTTTGTAACACCAGCTAGTATCGTTATATTATTTACAACCTTGTATGAATATTGAGTGGAATTATAAGATCCAACATCATTATAAACTAATGTATCTTTAGGAATTATGATATCTGAAATATAAGGTTTATCTAAAATAAACTCTATATTTGCAGTGCTTCTTTCGTAGACTAATTGGTCTGATAATGTTTTTCTTTTTACATTATACATTTCGCCAATTAAATCAAGACCTCTACCTGAAGCTGTAGATAGACTAGTCTGACTAACAGCTTCTTTAAAAGACTCATATAAATAAAACATTTCTGTACCAAAAGCATCGGCAAAAGCTCTAGCCACAGAACCAGGAGAGGTGGCAGTTATATTGGCATTCTGCTCTAGTGAATTTAAAATTCTAACTATTATTTCTTCTTTTGTCTTAGTATTTATTGTAGGCATTTATGCTCCTAGGCTCTGTTTTATGCTTAAAGTAATTGGATTTGAAGAACCTGATTGAACATGGATATCAAATCTTATAGTATCAGCACCGGTGGGCACTGCTTCTACGGAAATATTTTTACCCTTAAAAACTCCCTCTCTTTCAAGGGCTGCGATAATTAATCTTTTTCCAGTTTCTCCAGTGGACTTGGTTTGAGGCATGCCGTAAAGCATAGAGAGATCTAGGCCAAGTCTTGGATAAGCATGAAAGTCACCTGGCTCAGTCATCAGCCTTATATAGACCTGTTGAATGTCATTTTGCATTGGCGTGTTAACCTTAGCTATATCTTTATTGCCAGTGATCATAAGATCGCCGTCTAATGTCAAAAATAAATCAGACACCCTTATCCCTCATTGTTTTTTCCCTGGCTTGATTAAAGCTAAATCCAGATTCTAACAGCTTTTTCATATAATCAACTTTTTCCTGAGAGTTAGTTAAACCGTACTCTTTTAGAAGGGCGTAGTCTTCTTCTGATATTTTTCCAGAAATTACAGCTGTAGATAAAGACTCTGGATCCATCGGATTATTTGAAAAAGCAAACTCTCCACTAATAGTAATGGCATTAGTTTCTTTATCCAAAACCTCAAAATCATCCAAAGATTCCAGGTAATATCCAGCATAATTAAAGCCTGAATTTATCTCTTTTTCACTAGTTTTAACTAAAGAAGGCTCATTAAACTCATCTCCAGAATAATTAAAACTCATATTATTCCACCTCAAGCCGTAATCTTCTTTGGTAACTATTTTAACTACATCTGCAAAAATTGATATAGACCTAGACGAAGGGCTAATTATTATGCCAAGCTCTTCTCCTGCAAATATCTCAACTTCACCTCTGTCATTTAACCTTACAAAAGCGCTGGTATCGGGGTGTGTTAATCCGACTTCCCTTCTTGAGAATGAATTTCTTTTTCTTAACTCCTCAGACTCATTAAAGTTGTCTCTATTTTGAGTTTCATCATTTCTTAAAGTTTTTCTATTAACCATTTTAAATCATATACCTTGGTATGCCAGTATTAGCTATGCCCATATTAACATTTCTTTCATTTGAAAAATCGTTAATAAAGTTGATAATGTAAGGAGACCTTTCGTTTTCATCTCTAAATCCAACTATACATCTATCGCCCGGTTCTGGTGCCACAAACTGGACTCCGATATATAGATGGACATGGTACATCTCCAACTATGTTTCCAATTGTATCAGAATAATGAGACTCCATTATTAATGTTAATGTATTCTTAGTTCTGTCGTATGATGCAACAGTGGCCATTCTAGTCTTTGATTGCTGCATGCGTGAAGACTGAATTTGATCATTAATTTTTTGGTCAAATTTTGGATATATCATTAGTTGCCAAAAACCTCTCCTGCCAACCACCTAGCATATACAGCTTTACCATCTTGATTTATCATGTTGTGAATAAATGGTTGACAGTGTTTTATTAAATCTTCTTCAGTTTTGCCTGGATTGTTTTTTACATAAAATTCTACTGCTGTTTTAAACTTTAAATGTCTAATCCATCCATATTGATTAGCTCCAGAATATTCCCCCCAAGGGGTATAATACCAACCTCTTTTGTTTAACCCTGGATCATCTAGATAAGACTGTACTTGCATCTTTAATATGGCTATTTGACCAACAGCAGTCCACAAATTTGCATCTGCTAAAGGCTTTCCTTTTGTTCCAACTTCTCTAATTTTTGCAAGAGCTGTTTCTTGATTGTTTATTCCAAGTTTTTTATAGTCTTTAAACAAAAGTTGATATCCTTTGTATTTTTTCTTAATTAAACCACCTTGCGTTGGCACTGGTAAATCTATAATCCTTGTTAAGAAAGCTGGAACTCCGCAAAAAGTTTGTTTGCCATAACCCAATTGAATAGTCTCCAGTATTAAGATTGCCATTAAATGATGATACGCCAATTCTAGATTCCCTTTCTGCTATCATCATAAATATTGCAGCGCTTTCTGGCCTAAAACCACCATAGTCTATTAGAGCTTTATAAAGAGCATTGGTGTTTTTAATTTTTTCATTTGAATTCATAAAATTCTTAAACAGTTCTGCTTGCTCACCAGTTCCACCTCCAGCCACTCCCTCAAAATCGCCAGAAGATTCGCCGGAACCACTTGATGTTTCTGTATAATCCTGATATGTTCCAGCTCTTTGAGGGGAGAATGCAATGTGAAAGTGATTTTGATGCCCTGAATCTGGATGAAAATTTATCTTTCTTAGATTAGGATATCTTTTTTGTAATATTCCGTTAAGATTGACTTCTTTATTATCAATTTCAAAAGCACCAGTTACCATACCAAATTCATCGGCTAACCTGTCATCAAAGACTACCAGGTCAGGAAGTAAAGAGTTTTCTATTGCATTTAATGTATCTAACAATAGAGTAAAAGCTTTTCTATTTACATCAAGATTTTTCTTCCAAGTATCATACTCTTCTGTATCACTTGGCCCTATGTAGCCGATATCTATACCCCTACCAGTACTGTGATCATTAAGAGTTGCACCTTCTTCTATTGCGTTTCCTCCAGCTATCAAAGCGCCTCTGTCTAGAGAGAAGTCTCCTCTAATTCTTATTTTTGAGTCTAGTGTTAGCAATAATTCTATAAGTGATGCACAGGGTAAAATAGTTTGTCCATTTAAACTTTTAAAATTAAAATCAGCGCTAGATGAATAATCTGTCATATCCCTTGCTGCAGTTGCTTTCAAACTAACATTTGTCTGGGGAAAGTTTGCCTTATAAGGAACAGCATGACTTGTTAGTATGCCTTTATCTTTTAACTCTTGAATTTTTTCATCAAATATTTTAGCTTCTTCATTTGATAAATTTTCTTTTATGGTTACAACTCTGACTTCAGATTGTCCACCTCTTGTGGGGTCAAAAGGAAAATTAGATGTA
>Ga0169931_10000488_pt1 | contig 64769 bp, 65 predicted proteins | sample Kivu_15m_20L_FD_129675 | JGI IMG/M metagenome (GOLD analysis project Ga0169931, IMG submission 129675) | Freshwater microbial communities from Lake Kivu, Western Province, Rwanda to study Microbial Dark Matter (Phase II) - Kivu_15m_20L... | ecosystem: Environmental > Aquatic > Freshwater > Lake... | reverse complement strand
GCGAGTGACCGCCCGACGTCGACCCAGCCCAGCGAATCGAACCACCGGTCGAACCAGGCTCGCTCCTCGGGCAGGAAACCGGCACTGGTGAGATTGCCCTTCCAGTTCTTCAGGTCGACCTCGCGATGGGCGACGTTCAAGTCGCCGGTGATCAGGACGTGCCGACCCTGGGTCCGCAGTGCTTCCATGCGCGACGTCATGGCGTCGAGGAACGCGAGCTTCTCGCTCATGCGCTCGGGGGAGGCCTCATCGCCGGTGTGGACGTAGACCGACACCACGGTGAGTGTGCGGCCATCGGGCATCTCGAGGTCGGCCTCGATCCACCGGCCCTTGCCGACGAAGCGTGGCTCGTCGTCGATGGTGCGCCGGGCGCTCAGGGGTAGCCGACTGGCGACGGCGACTCCCGCCCGCCCTTTCTGCTCGCTCTCGGCGTGGGCCACGGTCCAACCCTCGCCGAGAATCTCGGCCGCCAAGCCCTCCACCAGGTCGTCGGGTGCTCGGACCTCCTGCAGGGTGACCACGTCCGGGCGGCGTTCGGCAACCCACTGCGCCATGCCGTTGCGCGCCGCAGCCCGCAGTCCATTCACGTTGATGGAGGCCACGGTCAGCCCGGTCGTACTCACGGGTCGATCTGATCACATCGGCTCATCGACTGCCGAACCACGCCAGTCGTTGGCCCCTGGCGCACGACTTTGGTCGCGCCCCACGCGCTTTGGCAGGGCGCCGGTACCGGCACTGACCGGAGAGCAGGCACGAGGCGCCGGGGATGCGGCCAAAGCCCGGGGGGTGCGGCCAAAGCCGGCGGGGCGTCGCTCAGAACGCGTGCCGGCGGGTGAAACCGCCGTCGACCACGATGTTCTCACCCGTCACCCAGGAGGCGGCCGGGCTGGCGAGGAAGGCGACGACACGAGCGACTTCCTCGGGTGTTCCCAGGCGCCCCGACGGTTGGTGCGCCACGTTGGCCTCGTAGTAGTCGGGCATCTTGCGCTTGATGTAGTCCCACGAGCCGCCGGTGATGAAGATGGGCCCCGGCGACACGGTGTTGGCCCGGATGCCCTCGGGTGCGAGTTCGATCGCCAACTGGCTCATGTAGTTCACCAGGGCGGCCTTCATCGACCCATAGCTGAAGCCGCCGCCAGGGAACCCGTGGTACTCGACGGCGGTGATGGTGCCCAGCTGCACGATGCTCGCTGCCGAACTGCTGCGCAGGTGCTCGAGGGCGGTGTCGACCAAGGTGACCGTCGACAGGACGTCGACCTCGAAGTTGCGGCGCCAGCCCTCGGCCGACCGCGGCGTGCCGCCCAGGGCGGAGACGTTCGACACCACGATGTCCAGCCCACCCATCGCCTGGGCGCTGGTCTCGACCCACGCGGCCAGCGCAGCATGGTCGTTGGCGTCGACCACCGAGGTGAGGCACCGATCGCCCAGAGCGGTGCCCACCGCCTCGAGGTGCTCCGCCGTGCGCCCGCAGATCGCCACGGTGGCACCCTCGGCGATCAGCGCCTCGGTGACCGAGCGACCGATACCGCGGGAACCCCCGGTGACCACCGCACGCAAACCCTGTAATCCGAGATCCATCGTCGTGCCGTCCTGTTCAGATGATGTTGAGTGCGTCGAGGAAAGCCGCCGCCACCCCGAGGTCGCCGCTGACCTGCGCATACTGGCGCCACGATGCCCTCTGGGTGCCCCAGATCACGAAGGCGTGACCATCGCTGGTGACCGTCGCCACGGCCGGTAGTGCACCCTGGTGATCGGCGGTCACCTCGAGGACGCCGTCCCCGGGGCTGATCAGCCACGAACCGCCCGCCGGTCCGGCGAGGGTCAGGCGCAGGGGTGCCGTGAGCGAACGCTCCAGCCCGGGTTGCATCTGAGGGAGGCCGGCCATCATCCAGCCCAGGGTCGCCGCCAGGTGCTCGGCAGTGGCCGTCGGCACGACCCGGGTGATGCGACCGCGCGGGGCGAGCAGGTCGACACGCAGATGGCAGTAGCCGTCGAAGGCGAAGGCATCGGCCAGTAGGTGCATGGGGTAGTGCCCCAGATCGGCCAGGGGGATCACGGTGGATGCCAGTGGTTCGTCCTGCATGGATGCCAGCACGCCGATCGCCGCCCCGGCGTAGTGGAGGTATTCCTCGAGCACCTGTGCGGCGCTCCACTCCTTGCGGGGGGCGACCAGTAGCTCCATCAACTGCTCGGCGGGCAGGGCGATGGGTTCCGGCGGCGGGGGCGACGGGTCGACGGTTTCCTTGTAGTTCGACGCGATGTGGGCGACCAGGTCCTTGACCGACCAGCCGGTACAGCCCGACGGGGTCGCCCACTCGGATTCGTCGAGGCTCGTGAGGACCTCGGTGGTCTCGGCGACGGCGAGTCGAAGCCCGGTGATGCCTTCCTGCGACATGGAGCGCCTCCCTGCGTTGCGTCGAGCCGACGTTAGTCCGGCGTCGCACGAGGTTCGACCGGCCGGTGCGTCAGGCCACGCGGCCCGCCACGTGATCGGTCCAGCCCCGGCCGTCCCACCACCGGACCCGTGCGCCGTCGGCCGGATCGGTGTACCAACCGGCGGGCGGCAGGATCGGTTCGCCTGTGGGCTCGGCGAGTGGCGACGGCTCGTCGAGGGCCGTGGTCCACGAGGCTGCGGTGAGGGCGGTGTCGGGTACGAGTGCCGACAGGTCGCCCGCCTGCTCACCCATCGTTCCCGTCGGCCCGGCCATCGCAGTCGGTGCCCCCGAGGGCGTCAGGCCCTCCATGCGGCGGAGCACCTCGATGCGCTCGGACAGGGGCGGATGCGTCTCGTACATGCGGTTGAAGAAGCTGCCCCGGTGGCCCCGCTCGGTGTCGTCGGGCGACTCGATCCACAGGTGTGATGTCGCATGTGAGGTTCGATGCACCACGGTCACGTCGGCCTGGAGCTTCTCGAGCGCCTGCCTTATGCCCGACGGGTCGCGTGTCAACTCGACGGCAGAGGCGTCGGCGAGGCGTTCGCGCGATCTGCTGACCGCGGCCCGCAGCAGCGATGCTGCGATGGGGGCCAGCACGACGACGACCACGAAACCCACGATGGCGATGATGGCGAAGGCGCCGTCGTTCTTCGACGACCGCCGTCGACTGGTGCGGCCACCGAGCATGAGCAGGCGCAGGAACAGGTCGGCGATGATGGCGATGGCACCGGCGGTGGCGACGGCGACGGTCATGACCCTGATGTCCAGATTGCGAACATGTGCCATCTCGTGGGCCACGACGCCGGTGAGTTCCTGCCGGTTCATCTTGTCGAGCAGGCCGGTGGTGACGGCGATCGCCGCGCGCTCGGGGTCGCGTCCGGTGGCGAAGGCGTTCGGTGCCGGGTCGTCGACCACGTAGACGCGGGGTTTGGGGACACCGGCGGCGATCGACATCTCCTCGACCACGTTGTGCAGTTGTCGGAACTGCTCGGGATCCGCCGGCCGGGCCCCGGTGGCACGAAGAGCGAGTTGGTCACTGGACCAGTAGCCGACGAACGACATGCCACCCGCCAGCAGCACGGCGACGACGGCCGCCACCACACCGCCCACCGTGAGCACCGACACCACGACGGCCACGAAGGCCAGCAACAGGAACGACAGCACGACGAGCAGGCGCGTCATCCAACGGTTCTTCGACTGCAGGCGGCGGAAGTCCATGAGGGCTCGAGTCGGGGAGAGGTGTGGTTGACTGATCACACCGTAGCGGTCGAGTCGAACGGGGGAGGGGTGCCAGAGTGCGCGCACGAGGCAAGCCACGCCGCACGGGCCAACTGTTGTGGCCCCGCCCCGGTCCTCTGGCCCTGGGGGACCGGGTGACGTTGCGCTACCGGGCCCGCCGCTCGTGGACCCGCGACGACGAACGGCGAGACGTGAGTGCCGTGCTGCGCTGTGTCGAGACCCTGCCCTCCGGTTCGGCGACGACGGCCTCCTCGCTCACCTGCCCCACCCGGGTGGTGTCCACGCACCCCTGGTTCGAGGTGGAGATCGACCTCGAGATCGCCCTGGGGGGCATGCCGACGATGAACGCGGCCGGGCACCGGGTGGACTGGACGCTGACCGTGCTCGACGATGCCGAGGCCGACGGCGGGCAGGGCGTCGTCGTCGAGGTGATCGTGGCGCCGGTCGTGGCGGCCGGAGTGCTGGATGGGGGAGCGGTCCGATGAGCGGCGCGGTCAGGGCGACGGTGACCGCGCCACTGGTCTGCTGTGGGGACTCGGTGCGGGGGCAGGTCGCGGCGGACGCAGCACTGGCCGACGCGCTGTACATCGAGTTGCGCTGCCGGGTCGACAGTGCCGAACCCGTCGAGACCACCGTTGCCCGTCAGGCCGTGTCGAGGGCCTCGGGCGGCCCGGCCGGCTTCGACCTGAAGGTTCCCGATCTGGGCCCGATCACGGCGCATGGCGTGTCCCTCGCCGTGTCGTGGAGTGTGGTGGTGGTCGACGCAGGCGGAACTGCGCTGGTGCGGTCCCCGGTGGTGGTGATGCCTCGCGGTGGGATGGCACTGTGGCTACGGCGTCACGCACCGCCGCCCGTGTAGGGCGGAGGGGGCGGCGGCAGCGGTGTTCCCCCCGACCCCGACGAGCGGCGCCGCAGCACGACGCCGACCACGGCCAGGGCGCCGAGTACGGCGACGGCGATCACAGCGGCGATGGCCAGGCCCCCACCGCCCCCGCCGTCGCCCTCGGCGGTCCAGGTGGCGCGCATGCTCGCCGTGCCCCCCTCGATGAAGGCGGCATCGGGTGTGATCAGCCATACGGCGGTCGCGCCCTCGGTCGAGGTGGCGTTGTGTTCTGACAGAGAGCCCTGCGCCGTGACGACGAAGCGGATCTCGTACAGGTCTTCGAAGGCGAGGCCGGCCTCGGCACCCAACTGCTCGGTATCGGAGGTGAGGTCCTCCACCCCCGTCAGGTCGATCTCGACCGTCGTGGTCGAACCGTCGCGCAACACACGGATGGCGGTGTCGTCACCCAGTGAGTTCAGGACGTCGAAGGGCACCCCCGTCATGGTGCAACGCACCCCGCGCCGGCCCCCCTCGGACACGTCGGAGACCGTGACCTCGCGGTCGGGGAGTACCGACCGGATCTCGGCGCACGGGTCCTCGCCCTCCAGGATCTGGTCGATGAGGGCTTCGCCGCTGAGCCCCGACAGGTCGGGAAGCTCGCTGCCGAGTGCCTCGGCCAACTCGACCAGTCGGTCCACGTCGACGAGCAGGGTGTAGGCGACGTCGGCGTCGTCGTCGTTGATGGTCAGGTTCATCTCGGCGGCGAAGCACCCGCTCACCAGCAGGACGAGGCTGGTGATCAGTGCGACGACGACGCCTCGACGGGCGGTTGGCCTCGGGGTCATGGAGCGACGGTAGCCCAGCACTCCGGTCGGCGTGACAGCGATCACATCGGCTACGTTGCCACCGTCACTCGCCGAACGGACGGCGTACCGAGGTACACGGAGTTGGGTGCTCATGGGAGCGTTGGATGGGAAGGTCGCCTGTGTCACGGGCGGAAGCCGCGGCATCGGCCTCGGGATCGTCAAGGCGTTCCTCGACGAGGGTGCCATGGTGGTCATGAACGGTCGTGACCGTGCCAAGGCCGAGCGCTCGGCGGCCGAACTAGAGGCCGGGTACCGGCTGCACATCATCAGCGGCAGCGTGATGGAGCGCGAAGTGTGCGAGGCCGTCGTCGACGGCACCGTCGAGCACTTCGGTCGCGTGGACATCGTGGTGGCCAACGCCGGTGGCGCAGCCAATCACGCTCCCGTGGCGCAGTTGACCGACGAGTCCATGGCCGAGGCGATGACGTGGAACTTCTGGCACACGTTCTGGCTGATGCGCCGGGCCTTCAACCACATGATCCCCCAGCAGTCGGGTCGCTTCATGTCGATCTCGTCGGTGGAGGGCAAGGTGGGCAAGCCCGGCATCTCGACCTACGTGTCGGCGAAGCACGCCATCAACGGCCTCACCAAGTCGGCCGCCAAGGAGGTCGGCACCCTGGGCATCACGGTGAACGCCCTGTGCCCGGGCGCCATCGAGACGGACGTGATGAAGGCCGAGGGCCCCGGCGCAGCGGCGGCCATGGGTGTCACCTACGAGGGACTGCTCGACATGTTCGCCCAGGAGTCGGCCATCAAGCGGCTCATGACGGTCGAGGACGTCGCCGCCGTGGCCGTTCTGCTGGCATCGGATGCCGGGGCCGGGATCACCGGCTCGCTGATCTCGATCGACGGCGGCACGGCGCCGTACTGAGCCGGCCACCACACACCACACAGACGCAACGAGGACGCAGGGAAGACGAGGGAACACGATGGGCAAGCTCGATGGCAAGGTCGCATGCATCACCGGCGGCACCCGCAGTATCGGCCGCGGGATGGCGGACGCCTTTCTGGCCGAGGGGGCCAAGGTGGTCGTGAACGGACGTGACGCGGCCAAGGGTGCACAGTGCATCGCCGAGATGGAGGGTGGCGACGACGTGGCGTTCTACGCCGGAGACGCCTCCAAGCAGGAAGCCGTGGAGGGGCTGATCGACTTCACGATCAGCCACTTCGGGCAGTTGGACATCTGCTGTCTGAACTCGGGTGGCGTCGCCAACACGGCGCCGGTGTTCCAGATGAGCGACGAGGAGTGGAACCTCGAGATCGACTGGAACCTCAACCACGTGTTCTGGGGTATGCGCAAGGCCCTTCAGCACATGATCCCCCGGGGTTCGGGGCGCATCCTGGTGACGTCGTCGGTCGAGGGCAAACTGGGCAAACCCGGTATTCCGGGCTACGCCACCACCAAGCACGCCGTGAACGGTCTCGTGAAGGCCGCCGCACTGGAGACCGGCACCCTGGGCATCACCGTGAACGCCCTGTTGCCCGGCCTGATCGAAACCGACATCGTGCGGGCGACCGGCCCCGATTCGGCGATTGCCATGGGACTCGGCAGCTACGAGGCGCTGATCGAGTTGTTCTCGGGCGAATCGGCGATCAAGCGTCCCAACACCGTCGAGGAGGTGGCAGCGGTGGCCCTGTTCCTGGCGTCGGATGCGGCGCGCAACATGACCGGCTGCCTGTTCCCCATCGACGGCGGCACGATGCCCTACTGACGGGGCTCTCCTGATGGGCGACTACGTCGACAGTTACGAGGACGTCTCGACGTTCGCACTTGCGGCCGAGCGCGAGGCCGAGTTGCTCGCGGTGCAGACCGAATGCACCTTCATGTGGACCACCTCCACAGGTGATCCGGTGGGGGTGATCATGAACTTCGTGTACCACGACGGTCGCTTCTGGCTCACCTGTACCCGGCGCCGCAAACGGGTGCCTGCCATCCTGGCTCGTCCTCGTGTGGCCGTGGCGGTATCGAGTCGTGGCACCGACATCGGCGTCAGCCAAGCGCTCACCTACAAAGGCAACGCCACCGTGCACGACGACGAGGCCACCCGTCGTTGGTTGTACGGAGCTCTGGCGGCTCGGGTACGGCCCGGCGACGCCGTGAAACAGGCGGCGTTCGTCGCCCATCTCGACACCCCCGGTCGGGTGGTCATCGAGGTGGTACCCGATCACCGCATCGGTTTCGATGCCGAGGCCATGTTCGCCGGGTCACCGGCTGGTGCCACCACCACCCGCGTCACCCGGTGACGTTCACCCGGTGACGGTCCAGGTGCCCTGTGAGCGCAGCAGGGTACCGAGATCGCCTGGGCCTTTACGCTGTGCCGTGGCCATGAGCTGACGTTCCAGTTGCCCGCCGTAATCGGGCCGTTCCACCGCCCGGAAGATGCCGAAGGGGGTGGGCGAGTGGTCGTCGTGACTGAGGCGGGCCAGAGCGAAGGCCAGACTGGGGTCGCTTCGATGCGCGTCGTGGACCAGCAACGCCTCCACCCCCACATCGGCCACGTCCACCATCGCCAGTGACCCGTCGGGGCGCATCATGACGCCGCGGCTGGCGTCGGGGCCGAAACGAATGGGTGCGCCGTGATGAAGGTCGATCATGTTGGTCTCACGTGCCGAACGACTGATCACGTCGTCGAAGGCGCCGTCGTTGAACACATTGCAGTTCTGGTAGATCTCCACGAAGGCCGCCCCGCGGTGGTCGTGTGCGGCCCGGAAGATCTCCATCATGTGTTTGCGGTCCATGTCGTGGGTGCGAGCTACGAACGACGCCTCGGCGCCCAACGCCACCGACAATGCGTTGAACGGGTGATCGAGTGACCCGCCAGGCGTGCTCTTGGTGATCTTGCCCGGTTCCGACGTGGGGGAGTACTGACCTTTGGTGAGGCCGTAGATGCGGTTGTTGAACAACAGAATGGTGAGGTTCACGTTGCGCCGCAGCGCGTGCAGCAGGTGATTGCCACCGATGGACAGTGCATCGCCGTCTCCGGTGATCACCCATACGTCGAGGTCGGGTCGGGCCACGGCCACCCCGGTGGCAATGGCGGGCGCCCGGCCGTGGATGCCGTGGATGCCGTAGGTGTTCATGTAGTACGGGAAACGACTCGAGCATCCGATACCCGACACGAACACGGTGTTCTCGGGACGCACACCCAACTCGGGCATCAGTTGCTGCACCGCTTGGAGAATGCCGTAGTCCCCGCAACCGGGGCACCAGCGCACCTCCTGGTCGCTCGACCAGTCCTTCTTGGTGGTGAGGGGAACGATGGTGTCGGTCATGTCAGGCGACCTCCTCGATGGCCGTGGCGATGGCGTATTCCAACTCGGCGATGGTGAAGGGCAGACCCTGCACCTTGGACAGGGGGCGGGCATCGACCAGGTACTCGGCGCGCACGATGCGACACAACTGGCCCAGGTTCAACTCGGGAACCAGCACCCGGCGATACCGCCGGAGCAGATCACCCAGATCTCTGGGAAGTGGGTTGAGATGACGGAGATGAATCCACGCCACCTTGGCGCCCTGTCGGCGGGTGCGCTGCACTGCTGCGTCGATGGCACCCCACGTGGAACCCCATCCCAGCAGGCACACGTCGGCGTCGGGGTCGCCGTGCACCTCGGTGGGGGCGTACGACGCGGCGATTCCCGCCACCTTGGCGGCCCGTAGGTGCACCATGCGTTCGTGGTTGGCGGGGTCGTAGGAGATGTTGCCGTGACCGTCGCCCTTTTCCAGTCCCCCCACCCGGTGCATCAGTCCGGGGGTTCCCGGGATGGCCCACGGTCGGGCCAGGGTGTCGGGATCACGCAGGTAGGGCCAGAACTCCTCGGTGCCGTTCGCGTCCACATGGTTGGGTGCCTCGGCGAACGCCACGGGAATGGGTTCGAGCGCGTTCACGTCGGGGAGGCGCCACGGTTCGGAACTGGTGGCGATGTAGCCGTCGCTCAGCAGGATCACCGGTGTGCGGTAGGTGAGGGCGATACGGGCAGCCTCGATGGCGGCATCGAAGCAGTCGGCCGGACTGCGGGTGGCCACGATGGGCACGGGCGCCTCACCGTGGCGTCCGTACATGGCGATGTTCAGGTCGGCGGCTTCGGTCTTGGTGGGCAGTCCCGTCGAGGGGCCGCCGCGCTGGATGTCCACCAGCAACAGGGGCAACTCGATCGACATGGCCAGGCTGAGCGCCTCGCTCTTGAGTGCCACGCCTGGGCCACTGGTGGAGGTCACCCCCAGGTGCCCGGCGAAGGCCGCACCCAGTGCCAGCGCGATGGCGGCGATCTCGTCCTCGGCCTGCACGGTGCGCACTCCGAAGGCTTGCTGCTTGGACAACTCGTGCAGGATGTCCGACGCCGGTGTGATGGGATACGACCCCAGTGTCACGGGCAGCGACGCCAACTGCCCGGCCGCCACCAGCCCCCACGCCAAGGCCAGGTTGCCGGTGATGTTGGTGTACTCGCCCGCAGGCATGCGGGCCGGACTCACCGACACCTTGCGGCGGGCGAAGGCCTCGGTCGTCTCGCCGAAGTGATAGCCAGCGAGGAACGCAGCACGGTTGGCCTGACGGATGAGGTCTTTGCTGGCGAACTGCTCATCGATCCAGTCGAGGGTGGGCTGAGGCTCCCGGCTGTACATCCACGACACCAGTCCCAGGGCGAACAAGTTCTTCGACCGGTCGGCATCGCGTGGCTTCACCCCGAGGGGGATGGCTGCTTCCTTGGTGAGTGAGGTCATGGGAACCTCGAGCACCTGATAACCCGCCAGTGAACCGTCGGTGAGTGGGTTCACCGCATACCCGGCCTTGGTCAACTCGCGCTCGTCGAAGGTGTCGGTGTTCACGATGATGGTGCCGCCCGACGCCAACCGGTGAAGGTCGGCGCGCAGGGCGGCGGGGTTCATGGCCACCAGCACACTGGGTTGGTCGCCGGGGGTGGTGATGTCGTGGTCGGCGATCTGGACCTGAAAACTCGACACCCCGTGAGGGGTGCCAGCTGGTGCCCGGATTTCGGCGGGGAACTCGGGCAGTGTCGCCAGGTCGTTACCCAACTGCGCGCTGAGGGCGGTGAAACGCCCTCCGGTGAGTTGCATGCCGTCACCCGAGTCGCCGGCGAACCGGATGACCACCCGGTCGACGGTCTCCACTGGCTCGCGAACCGCGCGCGAGTCAGGCCGTTCGGCCACATCGGTCATGGCGGTACCTCCCCCAGTGAGGTCCGGCGCCGTTGCCGGTCCCCATCATGTGGTGACGGTAGCGCATTTCGATGTGGCGTAGGTCTTACCCATTTCCGGCTGTCGCGGCGAGCCCCCGTAGGCTCGGCGTCCATGCGAGGTCGGTGGGTGAGCGGGGTGCTGTTGGGCCCGGCGCTCGTCGCATGTGGTGCTGTCGACACCCTGTCGCCACCCGACACGACGGCGCCCCCGCCGTCGATATCGGCATGGGTGTCCGCCTTTGCGCAGTTCGACACGGCCACCGTGGTGGTACGCGATGCCGTCGGTGAACGCGCTCTCGAGGTGTGGCTTGCCGCCGACGACCCTCAGCGTCAGCGGGGCCTCATGGAGGTCGGCGATCCGGCGCTCGAGGGCCGCGACGGCATGGCGTTCTGGTTTCCGGGCGTCGTCGAGGGTGGGTTCTGGATGCGCAACACCCGACTTCCCCTCACCATCGTGTTCGTGGGCGAGGACGGTGGCGTGGTGGCGATCGCCGAGATGTTCCCCTGTCCCGACAGCGAGACGAACTGTCCGGTGACGCGACCGGGTACGGGTTACCGGTGGGCGCTCGAGGTGCCGACGTCCCGATGGGCCGAGGTCGGCATCGACGACACCAGCACCCTGACCCTCGTGCTCGACGACGTCAGCGCCACTGGATCATCGTGACGCCGTCGCCGACGGGCACGATGACGCTGCGAAGACGCTCGTCGGCGGTGACGGCATCGTTGAAGGCCCGCATGGCGAGCGTGTCGGCGTCGTCGACGCGGTCGTCGAGCACCCGGCGCGACCACAGCGTGTTGTCCACCAGCACCACACCGTGAGCTGACAGGCGGGGGAGCACCGCCTGCAGGTAGTTGCCGTAGTTCGGCTTGTCGGCATCGATGAACACGAGGTCGAACCGGTCGTCGGGGTGCAGGCCGGCCAGGGTGTCGAGCGCCGGACCCAGGCGCAACTCGATGCGGTCACCCACTCCGGCCAGGTCCCAGTGTTCGCGCCCCAAGGCGGTCCAATCGGCGTTCACGTCACAGCACAGCAGGGTGCCCCCAGGTGCCAGGCCCCGGGCGATGGCGAGTGCCGAGTACCCGGTGAAGGTGCCGATCTCGAGGGCGCGCTCGACTCGCATGGCTCGTGTGAGCATCTCGAAGAACAGCCCCTGGTCGATGCCGATCTGCATGACGGCGGCCCACCCGGTGCGGTCCCGGGTGGCGTCGATCAGGCGCTGCTGCACCGCGTCGGGTCCCGGGGCGGCGTGGCGGTCCAGATAGCCGGTCAGTTCGGCGTCCAGCGCACGGGGGCGGTCGGCGGCCACCCCGTCACCGTAGCCTGTGGACGTGATCGAACGTCTGAGCGCGGTGACCGATGAGCTCGCCGAACTCGAGGCGAGGATGGCCGACCCTGCCGTGGCGGCCGATGCCACGGCGCTGCGCAGCGTGACGCGGCGCTACAAGGAGTTGACACCGTTGGCCGAGGCATTGCGCGCCTGGCAGCGGGCGCACGAGGACGCACAGGCTGCCCGTGAGCTGATGCAGGAGGGCCTGACCGCCGAGGAGCGCGACCAGGTGCGTGCCGAACTGCGCGATGCCGAGAGCGCAGCGCAGCGCTGGGAGGCCGAGGTCCAGAACCTCATGATCCCCAAGGACCCTCACGATGGGCGAGCGGTGATCATGGAGATACGGGGTGCCGAGGGTGGCGAGGAGGCGAACCTGTTCGCCCGTGACCTGTACGACATGTACCGCACCTATGCCGACACGCGTGGCTGGGCGGTGGAGGTGCTGTCGTTCGATCCCAGTGACCTGGGTGGCGTGAACCAGGTGACGCTGATCGTGCGGGGCGAGGACGCCTGGCGCAGCCTCAAGTACGAGGGTGGACCGCACCGCGTGCAACGGGTTCCGGTGACCGAGAGCCAGGGGCGCATCCACACGTCGTCGGCGACGGTCACGGTGATGCCCGAGGTCGATGAGGTCGAGGTCGACCTCGACGAACGCGACCTCGACATCGACGTGTTCCGCGCCAGTGGCCCCGGGGGTCAGGGCGTCAACACCACGGACTCAGCGGTGCGCATCACCCACCGCCCCAGCGGTCTCGTGGTGTCGATGCAGGACCAGCGCAGCCAGTTGCAGAACCGGGTGAAGGCCATGCAGATCCTGCGGGCCCGCCTGGCGCGGTTGCAGCGTGAACAGTTGGAGGCGGCCTCGTCGGCAGTCCGTCGGGCCCAGACCGGGTCGGGCGGGCGCAGCGAGAAGATCCGCACCTACAACGTGAAGGAGAACCGCCTCACCGACCACCGCATCGGCTACACGGTGTACCGGTTGGCCGACGTGCTGGCGGGCGATCTCGACGATCTGGTGGCCGCACTGCAGGCCGACGAGCGCACTCGACAGTTGGCCGAGGAGGCGCTGTGACGGGAGCCTCGCCCGATGGCGGCCTGACCTGGGCCCAGTTGTGGCAACAGACCGAACAGGCCGTCGGCTCGCGGCCCGAGGCGCGCTGGCTGTGCGAGCACGCCAGTGGCCTCGACGGCGCCGACTTCCTGGCCGCCCTCGACGAGCCGGCCACGGTGCGCATGATGTCGCACCTCGACGCCATGGTGGCGCGGGTGCGCACCGGCGAGCCCTTGGCCTACGCCATGGGGCGCTGGGCATTTCGGCATCTCGACGTCATGGTCGACCCGCGGGTGCTGATACCCCGACCCGAGACCGAGCAACTGGTCGATGTCGTGATCGAGCAACTCGGCCCCGGCACCTCGGGTGGTGAGCGCCTGCGCATCGTCGACCTGGGCACGGGTTCGGGAGCCATCGGGCTGTCGCTGGCGCACGAGCTGTGGCGTCGCCAACCGGAGGTGTGGCTGACCGATGCCTCCCGCGACGCCCTCGACGTGGCGCGGGCCAACCTGGCAGGTATCGGGCGTGCCGGGTCGGGTGTGCGCCTGGCCCACGGTTCGTGGTTCGACGCCCTGCCCGGTGAACTGCGCGGCACGCTGGACGTCGTCGTGTCCAACCCGCCGTATGTCGGCATCGACGACACCGATCTGGACGCCTCGGTACGCGACTGGGAACCGGCCGTGGCGCTGCTGTCGGGAGCCGACGGACTGGACGACCTCCGACGGCTCGCAGCCGAGGTGCCGCACTGGCTGGCGCCCGGTGGCTTCGTCGCCCTCGAGATCGGTCATCGCCAAGGCGGTGCCGTCGCCGATCTGCTCACCCGGGCCGGCCTCGTCGACGTCGACGTGCGGCCCGATCTGGCCGGCCGACCCCGTATCGCCCTGGGCCGTCAGCCGAAGCGGGCGGCGATCTGACCCAGCACCTCGTGCTCGTCGCGGGCGAGATCGTGATCGGCCAATGCCACATCTCGGGCGGCGGCGAACAGCGATGACCGAAGCACCTGCGAGTTGATGCGGCCGGAGATGTCGTCGAGCAGACCCTCGACGCCGTCGGGTTCGCTCAGCGCCGTGCGCACACGGGCCACGGCCTGGCCGAGGTACTGGTCGAAGGAGAAGGTGGCCGTCTCGAACCCCTGGTCCTGGGTGATGGCGCGGATCTCGTCGAGTTCGTCGCCCGAGACACGGCCGTCCACCATGATCACGAGGAGCAGCAGTTCGACGGCCGCCTCGTGCTCGCGGTCGGCGGTGGCCTCCACGGGAAGGTGTTCGAACAGCCGGGCGAGACGTTCACGCACGATGCTGACGGTAGCCGCTGTCCGGGGTGGGTCGCATGGTCACTCCAGGACCCGGCGCAGGAAGGCCAATTGGTGCCGAAGAAGGTTCTCGGCCACCACCTCCTGGGGCGTCATGTGGCTGACGCCCGACAGGGGTAGCACCTCGTGCGGGCGGCCGGCGGCGAGCAGGGCGCTCGACAACTGCAGGGTGTGGGCGGCGACCACGTTGTCGTCGGCGAGGCCGTGGATGAGCAGCAGCGGGCGTTCGAGCCGGGGCGCCCGCGGGATGAGCGAACTGCGGTCGTAGGCCTCGGAGTGTGTGGCCGGATGCCCCAGGTAGCGCTCGGTGTAGTGGGTGTCGTACCAGCGCCACTCCGTCACCGGGGCTCCGGCGATGGCGGCGTGGAACACGTCGGGCCGGTCCAGCACGGCCAGTGCGGCCAGGTAGCCGCCGAAACTCCAGCCCCGGATGGCCACGCGGTTCAGGTCCAGCACGTCGAACTCGTCGGCGAGGGCGTGCAGTGCCCGCACCTGGTCGTCGAGTACGGCCGTCGCCAGGTCACCCTCGACGGAGCGTTCCCAGGCCGCTCCGCGACCCGGCGTGCCCCGACCGTCGACGACGACCACGGCAAAGCCCTGGTCGGCGAACCACTGTGAGGTGAGGTAGGACGCCCGACTGGCGAGGACGCGTTGGGCGTGGGGGCCACCGTAGGGGTCCATGAGCACGGGCAGTCGGCGACCGTCGTGGTCCCGGGGCAGCAGGACCGCCGTCGAGAGGCCGTCGGCGGTCACTCTGCGCAGCCGCGGTGCCGGGTGCACGGTGGGTGTCTCGGCGTAGGAGGTGAGTGAGGGGCCGCCGAGCACGGCGATCCGGGCCCCGTGCGCTTCGAGTGTGCTGGATCGCACGACCACGGTGTCGCCCCCGGCACTGGCCGTGTGAACCCCGTCATTGGTCATGACCGGTGCGAGGTCGTCGTGAGCGGTCCACCGCCACACCCCGAGGTTCTCGGGGGTGTCGATCGGGTTGGCGTGCAGGATCACGGCCTCGCCGCCGACCGCCACGACGGACCGAACCTGCAGGTTCACCGGGGTGACGGCGACCTCGTCGACGATCAGCCGCCGTGTCCCGTCACGGTCGCCGACGCGCACCAGGCGGCCGTCGGCCAGGCGTCCCGGCACACCGGGGACCAACTCGACCCAGTCGGGATCATCGTCGGTGGCCACCACCGACGTGGCACCCGTGCGCGGGTCGGCGCTCAGCACGGCGAGGTGGTGTTGGTCGCGGGACTGCACCGTCACCAGCAGTTCGCGGGAACTGGTCCAGCCCACCTGGGCGATGTAGGGCCAGCGCTCGTGGTCGATCGCCACGGCCACCGTCTGCGAGCCGTCCACCGGTCCGGGTTGGTCGACCTCCAGCACGTGCAGGGTCACCACGGCGTTGGCCGTCCCGGCGGCCGGGTATCGGTGTGCCACGGGGGCCTGCTCGGGACGTGCCGGATCGGCGATCCACCACACCGCCACCGGTGCGACGTCGACGCGGCAGATGGCGAGTCGTCGCCCATCGGGCGACCACCAGAACCCGCGCTGGCGGTCCATCTCCTCGGCGGCGACGAACTCGGCACTGCCCCATGACACCGTGTCGCCTGTGGCGCTGGCGTCGAGGAGCATCCGATACGACCCGTCGAGTCCGGTCATCGCCAGGGACGGTCCGCTGACGTAGGCGACCCGGGTGCCCGCCGGATCGGGGCGGGGGTCGAAGACCGGCGACGGAGTGGTCAGCGTCCGGGCGGTGCCGGCGAGCAGATTGGCCACCACCAGTTCGCCGCCCAGTGCGGTGGCCGCCATGGTCACCTCGGTATCGGTGGCGAAGCCCACGACGCCACCGGCACCTTCACGGGCGCGCTCGCGCCGGGCCCGTTCCTGGGGTGGCAGGTCGGCGAGTTCGGCAGCACCCAACGCATGCGGGTCGAGGACCAGGCGTTCCTCGCCGGTGTCGGCGTCCATCACCCACAACCGGTTGACCGGATCGTCGCCACCCCGGCTGCGAGCGAAGACCACCCGCCTACCGTCGGGCGACACGGTGATCGTGCGCGGCTCACCCAGGGTGAAGCGTTGCGTGGCGGCGAAGCGGCGAGGGAACGAGGCGGACATCATCCGACGAGCAGGGTGCCCTCGTGGTCGACGCGCGCCCTCGTGCCCACCCACTCGCCCGTGCACATGGCGGTCGCCAGCCCGACGTCGTCGGAGGTACCCCAGGCGCGCCGTCCGTCGGCCAGCAGGCAGGTCGCCAGCGCTCGCTCGGGTTCGCCCTCCCTGGTGTGCATCACCGAGTAGGCCTCGATGGTGACGTCGCCGCTCACCTCGGTGGGCAGTGCCAACTCGCGCCGCGGCAGCGCGTCCACCTGGTCCTGGGGGTAGGCGTAGCCGAAACCCGATGCCGGGGGTTCGGTGGAGTACACGCCGAAGGCGTGTTTGGTGGCGTACCCGCCGTTGGCCCACACCAGGCCGGTACGCCCGACGCCCTCGCGCAACTCGCGAGCCACGGTGGCGATCGAGTGCATGACGTAGTTGTTCCAGGGGCCACCGGCGAAGGGCAGACCCCCGGTGCGGGTCAGTTGCCGGTCCAGGTCCAGACCCAGCGACCTCGCACCCAACTGCACCGCCGAGGGGAAGCACGAGTAGAGATCGACGAGGTCGACGTCATCGATGCCCAGTCCCGCCAGGTCGAGTGCCGTACGACCGCCGATCTCGATGGCAGGGGTGCGGGTGAACGAGTGGCGGTTGGACACGAAGGGGTGCTCGTGGCAGTCGGTGCCGCTGCGCACGAACACCCAACGGTCGCGTGGGATACCCAGTGCCTCGGCCCGCTCGGCACTGCACATGACCAGCGCCGCCGACATGTCGACGTCGTTGTTGGAGTTCATGTACTTGGGGTAGGGGAACCCGATCATGCGATTGGACGTACCCGTGGTGCGAATCTGCTCGGCCGTCAGCGCATCGCGCACCCAGGCGTAGGGATTGGCGGCGGCAACGGCGCTGAAGCGGGCCCACAGTTCGCTGAGGAACACCTGATGCTCCTCCACCGACCGCCCCGCCTCGGCCCGCAAGGCGGTCTCGAACATGGGGTAGATCTGCACGGGCATCATGATCTGGCGGTCGCGCTCATGAGGATGGTTCATCACCAGGTCCTCGCCCAGCAGTTCGTCGGGAGCGACCTCCTCGGGAACAGCAGGCCACGGCAGCATGTCGCCGGTGCGCCGGGCCCGCATGCGCGTGCGGAACGCCTCCCCACCGGTGAGCACGGCGAGGTCGAGTTCACCGGCCTGGATCTGGCGCGCCGTGGCGTTGACGAGCGTCTGGGGACTGTTGCCGCCGTTCGTGGTCAACCCGGTACGTCCCACCCGCAGGCCGGCGTGCTGGGCGACGAAGCGCGCCGGATCGCGGTAGCGCCACGACAGCAGGCTGACCACGCGCAGTACCGGGATGTCCTGCAGGGCGCCGAGGCCGGCGTCGGTGAGCGCCGCACGCACGGCGAGCGCCATCAACTCGGCGGGTTCCAGGGCGTCGTCGAGGCCAGCGGCGCGGTGCACCACCTGGCCCGTTCCGACCAGGACGGGGGTATGTGGATCGACAGGCACGATGGCGAGGTTACGACGCCCCTACACTCCCCGACGATGTCACGGATCGCCATCGGTGCCGACCACGCCGGCTTCGAGTTGAAACAGCATCTGGTCGCCCTGCTCGGGCAGCAGGGTCACGAAGTGGTCGACTGCGGAACGCATTCCACCGACAGCGTCGACTACCCGCCGATCTGCGCCGGTGTGGGACGCACCGTGCGGGACGGAGGCGCCGACCTGGGCATCGTGCTGGGGGGCAGTGGCCAGGGTGAGCAACTGGCCGCCAACAAGGTGCGCGGTGTGCGCGCCGCTTTGTGCAACGACCTGTACACGGCCCGTATGGCACGGGCCCACAACGACGCCAACGTGCTGTCCATGGGGGCGCGTGTCGTGGGGTTGGGCCTCGCCGAGGAGATCGTGCAACTGTTCCTGACCACCCCCTTCGATGGCGGCCGCCATGCCCGTCGCGTGGCGCAGTTGGCCGAGATCGAAGCCCAAGAAGCGGGAGACCTCTGACATGCCCTGGCCCTCGGATCTCGACCCCGACACCGAAGTCTTCGACCTGATCGACCGTGAACTGCTGCGTCAGAAGACCGGCATCCAACTGATCGCCAGTGAGAACTTCACGTCACCGGCCGTCATGCGGGCCACCGGCTCGGTGCTGACGAACAAGTACTCCGAGGGCTACCCGGGAAAGCGCTACTACGGCGGAAACGCACTCGTGGACGACATCGAGGCGTTGGCCATCGAACGGGCCAAGGCCCTGTTCGGCGCCGACCATGCCAACGTGCAACCGCATAGTGGAGCCAGCGCCAACATGGCCGTGTACCTGGGCCTGCTCGACCCCGGTGACACGGTTCTGGGCCTGAGCCTCGACCACGGCGGCCACCTGACCCACGGCTCACCGGTGAATGCGAGCGGCATCCTGTACCGCTTCATCTCCTACGGGGTGTCGGGGTCGGACCAACGCATCGACATGGACCAGGTGCGCGATCTGGCGCGGACCCACCGGCCCAAGTTGATCGTCGCCGGGACCACCAGCTACCCGCGGCGTCTGGATCCCGAACCCTTCCGCGCCATCGCCGACGAAGTGGGCGCTCTGCTCATGTTCGACGCCGCCCACATCGCCGGTCTGATCGCTGGCGGAGCGCACCCGAACCCGGTGCCCTACGCCGACGTGGTGACCTTCACCACCCACAAGACCCTGCGCGGGCCACGAGGTGGATGCATCCTGTCGACCAAGGAATTGGCGGGCAAGATCGACAAGGCCGTGTTCCCGGGCAGTCAGGGTGGGCCACTGGAACACGTCATCGCCGGCAAGGCCATCGCCTTCCGCGAGGCACAACATCCCACTTTCCGGACGTACGCCCACCAGATCGTCGACAACGCCGCCTCGTTGGCGGGTGCACTGGCCCAGCAGCAGTTCACGCTGGTGTCGGGGGGTACCGACAATCACCTGATGGTGGTGGACCTGCGCTCCTTCGACGCCGACCTGACCGGCAAGGAGGCCCAGGCGGTGCTCGACGTGGCGGGGATCACGTTGAACAAGAACGCCATCCCCGACGATCCGCGCAGTCCCTTCGTGACCAGTGGGGTGCGCATCGGCACCCCGTCGGTGACGACCCAGGGCATGACGCAGAGCGAGATGCCGGTGATCGCCGATCTGATCGCTCGCTCGCTGCGGCACCGCACGGACGAGACGGCGCTCGCAGCACTGCGGGCCGAGGTGGCGGCGCTGTGCGCCCGGTTCCCGGCGTACCCCTGATCATCCTGCGGCGGGTCGATGCCTGACACCGTCGGCTACCTGGTCGTCGGGGGCGTCGCGGCACTGGTGACGTTCCTGACCACCCCCCTCGTCGGGCGGTTGGCTCGAAGGCGCGGGTGGATGGCCGAGCCCGACCCGCGCCGCGTGCACCTGACCCCCACACCCGAGGTGGGCGGCCTCGCCATGGTGGTCGGCTTCCTGCTGGCGCTGGCGGTGGCCTGGGGCTGGGGACGCTTCGATGTGCTGTTCGAACGCAACTCGGAACTGCTCGGGGTGGCTCTGGCGGGTGTGCTCATGGCCGGCGTGGGACTGCTCGACGACGTGCGCGACCTGTCGGCACCGGCCAAGATCGCCGGGACCGTGATGGTGGGCGTGGTGCTGGTGTGGTTCGGGGCGACCATGTTCTACTTCCGGTTCCCGTTCCTCGACGTCGTGTACCTGACGAGCGACTGGACGCCCCTGGTGACGGTGCTGTGGCTGATCGGTATGAGCCAGGCCGTCAACCTGATCGACGGCCTGGACGGCCTGGCGGCTGGCATCGTGGCCATCGCTGCGGGCTCGTTCTTCCTGTACAGCCAGCGGCTCGACGACCTGGGCCTGCTGACCCAGCCCAACATCGGCTCGCTCGTCGCCATCATCACCCTGGGTGTGTGCCTGGGCTTCCTGCCCCACAACTTCAATCCGGCCAGGATCTTCATGGGAGACACCGGGGCGCTGTTCCTGGGCATGCTGATGGCCGTGTCGACCAGCGTGGTCGGTGGACGAGCCGACCCCGACACGCAACAGTTCATCGGCCAGACGTACTTTTTCCTGGCCCCACTGTTCATCCCCCTGCTCATCCTGGGCGTCCCCATCTTCGACCTCCTGTTCGCCATCGTCCGCCGTGGTCTGCGCCGCCAGGCGGTGTCGACGGCCGACAAGGGTCACCTCCACCACCGTCTGATCGCCCTCGGGCACGGGCAACGTCGCAGCGTGTTGATCCTGTGGCTGTGGACCGCCCTGCTGTCGGGATTCGTGCTGTACCCGGCCTTCACCGACACCGGCGGCAGCCTGTTGGTGTTCGGGCTGGCGGCCCTGGGCCTGGCGCTGTACACGGTGCTGCACCCCGAGGTCCGGCGCGGTCAGCAGACGGCCGCCGATTAGCGCTCGGGTTTGCCCGGACTCGGGCGGCTCCCCTAGATTGCGAAGGCGTTCACAAGCAGCACTGATGCTGTTCGACGCCCGCCCGACGTGACCACGACACCCCGCCGCCGCTACTCCCCACGGACCGACGATGGTCTGGCTCAGGGCATGGAGTCCGTCGGCACGTTGGTGGTGTTCCTGGGCCTGGGCTGGCTGGTCGACCGCTGGGTAGGAACCCAGCCGCTGTTCATGATCGTGTTCGTGGTGCTGGCGATCGTCGGACTGGGCGCAAAGATCTACGGCACGTACACCGCAAGGATGGAGGCCCTCGAGGCCGAGCGCCACGACACCAGCCGGGTGGGACACGGATCGTGACCATGGCCACCTCACCCAGCCACTTCACGACACGTCTGGAGGGTCCGGCCCCTGAGGCCAGCATCTCCAAGGACCTCGTGCGGCGGGGGCTGATGGTGTCCCCCGTGGTGGTGGCGGTCTTCGGCGTGATCTGGGGCTGGAACGGCGCCCTGAGCACGGCCTACGGCCTGGGGCTCGTGTTGGCCAACTTCGCCGCGTCCGCTGCGCTGGTGACCGTGGCGGCGCGCATCTCGCTGGCCTTCATGCTGGGAGCCGTGCTGTTCGGCTACCTGGTTCGTCTGGGGCTCATCTTCCTGGCCGTGTACCTGGTGCGCGATGCTGGGTGGGTCGAGTTGTTGCCCCTGGGCCTCACGATCATCGTGGCCCACCTTGGCCTGCTGGCCTGGGAGTTCAAGTACGTTTCCGCCACCCTCGCCTTTCCGGGCTTGAAGCCCTCAGCCGAATCCCCGAGGTCCCTCACGTGATCGCACTCAAGTTCCCCCCCATCAACGAAGTGCTTCGCTGGCGCGACATCTTCCCCAGCTTCAACAAGATCGCTCTGATCGCCGTCCTGGCGGTGGCGATCACCACGTTGGTGTTCTGGCTGGCGGGCCGCAAGGACCCGTTGAAGGCGCCCACGGGGGTGCGCAACCTGGCCGAGGTCACGGTCGAGTTCATCGAGAACGGCATCGTCATGCAGACCATGGGCAAGCAGGGTCTGAAGTGGACACCGTTCCTGCTGACCCTGTTCTGCTTCATCTACCTGTGCAACGTGCCGGGCATCATCCCCATCTTCCAGATGCCGGCCACGGCCCGTATGGCGATCCCCATGTTCCTCGCCCTCGTGGTGTGGCTGGTGTTCCACGGGGCCGGCATCAAGGCCCAGGGCGTGGGCCACTACTTCAAAAACATGGTCATCCCGCCCGGCGTGCCCAAGGCGATGTTGCCCCTGGTGGCGTTGATCGAGTTCGTGTCGACCGTGCTGGTGCGCCCGTTCTCCCTCGCCGTGCGACTTTTCGCCAACATGCTGGCGGGCCACATCCTGCTCGTGACCTTTGCCGTGCTGACGCACTCGCTGGTCACGGCCGAGGACATACCGCTGATCCCGATGTCGGTGCTGCCCTTCGCCATGCTCACCTTCCTCACGGGTTTCGAGGTGCTGGTGGCGTTCCTCCAGGCCTACATCTTCGTGATCCTGACCGCCGTGTACATCGGTGGCGCCGAACACCCCGAGCACTGACGAAGCGCTCACCTCTTCACCCATCCATCTCCCCAACTCAGAGCACAACAGGAGAACCACAACCATGGAAGCGATTGCTCGCCTCGCCGCCCAAGCGGTCGACCCCGCAGACGCCAAGAACATCGAGGCCGCCGGTTCCGCCGGTTTCGCCTACGGTCTCGCCACGATCGGCCCAGGCATGGGCATCGGTTACCTCGTCGGCCAGTCCGTGCAGGCCATGGCCCGTCAGCCCGAAGCCGCCGGCATGGTCCGCACCACCATGTTCCTGGGTATCGCCTTCACCGAGGCGCTCGCCCTGATCGGCTTCGTGGTGTTCATCCTGCTGAAGTTCGCCTGATCGACACCGTGTCCCTGTCCCCTGTCCCTGCGAAGGAGCCGTCATGCACAGCGTGACATTCCTGGCGTCGAGGCTCGCCGAGGCTGTGTTCGCTGCCGAGTCCGGTGGCGAACCCGCCGACCTCGGGCCGAACCCCATCTCCCCCGAGATCAAGGAACTGTTGTGGGGTGGTGGCTCGTTCCTGGTGCTGCTGGTGATCGTCTACACCCTCCTGCCGACCCTTCGCCGGGGCATGCAGGCTCGGTACGACAAGATCCACGACGACCACGAGCAGGCAACGTCCATCACCGCCGAGGCCCAGGCCGAGGTGGCCCAGTACCGGGCCGCCGTCGCCTCCGTGCGAGCGGAGGCGAACGCCCGCCTCGACGCTGCCCGTACGACCCTCGAGGCCGAGCGTGCCGCCCGCCTCGCCGAAGCGAACGCGCAGATCGAGAGTGAGCGGCGCCGAGCGATGGAGCAGGCCGAGGCAGCGCGCGTCGCCGTGCGCGAGCAGGTCAGGGCCGCCGTGACCGACGTGACCACCCAGGGTGCCGCCCTGGTGCTGGGCGCACCGGCACGGCCCGAAGACGTCGAGCGCGCCGTGATCGCGGCGCTGAATCCCCGGACGGTGATCGCATGAGCATCATGTCCACGCTTCTGGCGGTCGAGGACCCCTCGCAGTCGATCCACCCGATCTTCCCCGAGTTGAAGGAGATCATCTGGGGTGGTCTGGCGTTCCTGATCGTCGCTGCGATGTTGGTGAAGTTCGCCGGTCCGCAGATCAAGAAGGCCCTGCAGGCGCGTACCGACCGCATCCAGGCCGAACTCGACGGGGCCCAGGCCGCCCGCTCAGCGGCCGAGGACGAGGCTCGTCAGATTCGCACCGCCCTGGGCGATGTCGAAGCCGAGCGTTCCCGCCTGCTGGCCCAGGCCGATGCCGAAGCCGAGGCTCTGCTGGTGGAGGGTCGGGCACGTCTGGACCAGGACATCGCCGATCTGCTCGCCAAGGCGCGCGTCGATCTGCAGTCCGCCGCCGGTCGTGTGAACGAGGAACTGCAGCAGGAGATCGCCCGGGCATCGGCCGAGGCCATCGAGCGGGCCGTCACCGAGTCGATCGACTACAACATGCACCGCCGTCTCACCGCTGAGTTCATCGCCAAAGTGGGTGGTCCATCATGAGTGACGATCGCATCGAGGGCTACGCCCGCGGCTTGTTCGAGGTGGCCCGGGCCGAAGGGAGTCTCGATCAGGTCGAGCAGGAGCTGTTCCGCTTCGCCCAGGCGTTCGAGGCCAGCCGCGCTCTGCGTACCAAGCTGAGCGACGAGACGATTCCCGTCGACAGGCGCTTGGCGATCATCCAGGACCTCCTGGGCGAGAAGGCTTCGGCGACCACGGTGCAGTTGATTTCGATGGTGGTCGGCGCCGGGCGCGCCAAGGACCTCCCCAAGATCGCTGATCGCCTGGTGCACCGCGCCTCGGCATCCAAGCATCTCGAGGTGGCGGAAGTTCGCACTGCGTGGCCGCTGCGGGAGAACGAGAAGGAGCGCCTCTCGGTCGCCCTTGCCACCGCCACCGGCAAGCAACTCAACATCAAGTACGTCCTGGACCCCTCCGTGCTCGGGGGAGTCGTCGCCACGATCGGTGACGACGTGATCGACGGCAGCATCCGTACTCGACTCGACCAGCTCAAGAGCCGGCTGTAGGCGCCGGTTCGCAGAACGGAGCAACGCAACACCATGGCAGAGCTGACCATCTCCGCTGGCGACATCGCCAAAGCGATCAAGAAGAATCTCGAGGGCTTCGAGGTGTCCCTCGAGGCCCGAACCGTGGGCCGAGTGGCCAACGTCGGTGACGGCATCGCCAGCATCGCAGGCCTTCCCGACTGCGCCGTCAACGAACTGCTCGAGTTCGAGGACGGCACCGTGGGCCTGGCGCTGAACCTGGAGGAGGGTGCCATCGGCGCCGTCGTCCTGGGTGATGCCGATGGCATCGAGGAAGGCCAGGTGGTCAAGGCCACCGGGCGCATCCTGTCGGTGCCCGTCGGCGACGCCCTGCTGGGGCGCGTCGTGAACGCACTGGGTGAGCCCATCGACGGCCGCGGCGAGATCGTGGGCGCCCAACCCCGCCGTATGGAGATCCAGGCTCCCGGCATCATGGGCCGCAAGCCGGTGCACGAGCCGCTGCAGACCGGTATCAAGGCCATCGACGCCATGACCCCGATCGGGCGTGGGCAGCGTGAACTGATCATCGGTGACCGCAAGACCGGCAAGACGACGGTCGCCATCGACACGATCCTCAACCAGCGTGGCCTGGGCGTGAAGTGCATCTACGTGGCCATCGGCCAGAAGGGTTCGACCGTCGCCCAGACCGTGGAGACCCTGCGCCAGTACGGTGCCATGGAGTACACGGTCGTAGTGGCCGCACCGGCCTCCGATCCGGCCCCCTTCAAGTACCTCGCCCCGTACGGTGGCTGTGCCATGGGGCAGCACTGGATGGAGAAGGGCGAGCACGCCCTCGTGGTGTACGACGACCTGTCCAAGCAGGCCGAGGCCTACCGCCAGTTGGCCCTGCTGCTGCGCCGGCCCCCGGGCCGTGAGGCGTACCCGGGGGACGTGTTCTACCTGCACAGCCGCCTGTTGGAGCGGGCCGCCAAGCTGTCCGACGCCAATGGTGCCGGGTCGCTGACCGCCCTGCCCGTGATCGAGACCAAGGCCGGCGACGTGTCGGCGTACATCCCCACCAACGTGATCTCGATCACCGACGGTCAGGTGTACCTGCAGGACGCCCTGTTCAAGTCGGGTGTGCGCCCCGCCGTCGACGTGGGTATCTCGGTGTCCCGCGTGGGCGGTGCCGCGCAGATCAAGGCCATGAAGAGCGTGTCGGGAACGCTGAAGTTGGACCTGGCGCAGTTCCGTGAGCTCGAGGCCTTCGCAACGTTCGGTTCGGAACTGGACGCCGTGTCCAAGGCGCAGCTCGAGCGTGGCTACCGTCTGGTGGAACTGCTCAAGCAGCCGCTGAACAGCCCCATGCCCGTTGAAGAGCAGGTCGTGTCGATCTTCGCCGGCACCAAGGGCTACCTCGACGACATCCCCGTCGGCGACGTGCGGCGCTTCGAGAGCGAGCTGCTCGAGTTCATGCGCACGATGCACGGCGCGATGCTGTCGGGAATCCGCAACGACCCCAAGGCCGACGTGCCCGGCGGTATGGCTGACGCAGTCGCCGATTTCAAGCGGCGTTTCCTCGCCGCCGCCGCCGAGCGCCGTGCGGCCGACCCCACCGCGACCGACGCCGGCGAGGTGGGCGAAGCCCAGAGCGCCAAGACCCTGGCCACGGAGTGAGCTGAATGGCTGGAGGTCAGGAACGCATACTGCGCGGCCGCATCAGGTCGGTGCAGGCCACCAAGAAGATCACGCGCGCCATGGAACTGATCGCGGCGTCGCGCATCGTGAAGGCGCAGCAGAAGGTTGCCGCTGCGGTTCCCTACAGCGAGCAGATCACCGAGGTGGTGCGCGACCTGGCGGCAGCCGGGGCCGGACGTGACACGCCCTTGTTGGCGGGACGCGATCAGATCCGCACGACCTGCTACGTGGTGATCACCGCCGACCGCGGGCTGTGCGGTGGGTACAACACCGGTGTGCTGCGCGCTGCCGAGGGCGAGATCAAGGCCGACGTGCTCGCCAAGCGCGACTACGTGATCGTTCCGGTGGGTCGAAAGGCCGAGGGCTACTTCCGGTTCCGCGGCTACACCCTCGACCAGGCCTTCGGAGGGTTCTCCGACTCACCCACCTACGCCGATGCCAAGGCGATCGGTCAGCATGCCGTGAACCTGTTCGTCTCCGGGCGGGTCGACCGGGTGGAACTGGTGTACACCCGTTTCGTGTCGGCCGGAACCCAGGAAGTGGTGCTGCGTCCCCTCGTGCCACTGGGCGACGACGTGACCACGGGGGGCGACGGTCGTCCCGGCCGCGACGGCCAGTCGGCCGGCTACGAGTTCGAGCCCGATCCCACCACGATCCTCGAGACACTGGTGCCCCGGTACATCGAGGCCCGCGTGTACGCCGCACTGCTGAACGCGGCGGCCAGTGAGCACGCCTTCCGTCAACGGGCGATGAAGTCGGCCACCGACAACGCCGAAGAACTCATCAAGAACCTGACCCGCATCATGAACCGAGCCCGCCAGGACTCGATCACCACCGAGATCATGGAGATCGTCGGTGGCGCCGAAGCGCTGTCCTCCGACAGCGGCTCCAGTGGACGATCGCGTCTGTTTGCGGAGTTCGACACCGAACTCGAGCGACTCTGAGCAGGAGAGACACGCCATGACCATGACTGAGACCCAACTCGCCGACGGCAGGGTGGTCGGCATCGCCGGCCCCGTGATCGACGTCGAGTTCCCCCGGGGTTCGCTGCCCCAGTTGAACACTGCACTCGAGTTCACCGTGACCATCGAGGGCAAGGAGACGGCCGTGCTGGCCGAGGTGGCCCAGCAGCTCGGCGACAGCCGGGTGCGGGCGGTGTGCCTCAAGCCAACCGACGGTCTGCGCCGAGGCACCTCCGTGCGCAATACGGGTCGTGGCCTCACCGTGCCGGTGGGCGACGTGACGCTGGGCCACGTGTGGAACGTGTGGGGCGAAGTCCTCGACGACGACAACGCCAAGTACGCCGAGATCGAGCGCTGGGAGATCCACCGCGATGCGCCCGCCTTCGACGCGCTCGAGCCGTCGAAGCGCATGTTCGAGACCGGCATCAAGGTCATCGACCTGCTGACCCCGTACCTGGCCGGCGGCAAGATCGGCCTGTTCGGCGGCGCCGGTGTGGGCAAGACGGTGCTCATCACCGAGATGATCAACCGGGTGGCCTCCAAGCACGGTGGTGTGTCGGTGTTCGCCGGTGTGGGCGAGCGCACCCGTGAGGGGACCGACCTTCGCCTGGAGATGGAAGAGTCGGGCGTGTTCGAGAAGGCTGCCCTGGTGTTCGGCCAGATGGACGAGCCGCCGGGCGTCCGCCTGCGGGTGGCCCTGTCGGCGCTGACCATGGCGGAGTACTTCCGCGATGTGCAGAACCAGGACGTGCTGTTGTTCATCGACAACATCTTCCGGTTCGTGCAGGCGGGCTCCGAAGTGTCGACCCTGCTGGGCCGTATGCCGTCGGCCGTGGGCTACCAGCCCACGCTGGCCGACGAGATGGGGCAGCTGCAGGAGCGGATCACCTCGACGCGGGGTCGTTCGATCACCTCGCTGCAGGCCGTGTACGTGCCTGCCGACGACTACACCGACCCGGCGCCGTTCACCACCTTCACCTTCCTCGACGCCACCACGGAACTGAGCCGCCAGATCGCCTCCCTGGGCATCTACCCGGCCGTGGACCCGTTGGCCTCGACCTCGACCATCCTCCAGCCCGAGACGGTGGGCGACCGCCACTACCGGGTGGCGCGCCAGGTACAGGAGATCCTGCAGCGCTACAAGGAACTGCAGGACATCATCGCCATCCTGGGTCTGGACGAACTGTCCGAGGAAGACCGTCTCACGGTGTCCCGTGCCCGCAAGGTGCAGCGCTTCCTGTCGCAGCCCTTCTACGTGGCCGAGGTGTTCACGGGCGTGCCTGGCGAGTACGTGCCGGTGGCCGAGACCGTGGAGAGCTTCGAGGCCATCGTACGTGGTGAACTGGACGGCGTGCCCGAGCAGGCGTTCCTCAACGTGGGCGGCGTCGAGCAGGTGCTCGCCAAGGCCAAGGCCCTCCAGGAGGGTGCAGCCTGATGGCCATGCGCGTCGAAGTGGTGTCGCCCGAGAAGGTCATCTTCTCGGGCGAGTGCACTCAGGTGGCGACGCGCACCCTGGGCGGCGGTGAGATCGCCTTCCTCGAGGGCCACGCACCGTTCCTCGGCGCACTCGCCACCTGCCACACGAGGATCTCGATGGCCGACGGCCGGACGGTGGACCTCGCTGTGCACGGAGGTTTCGTGGAGGTCGGTCCGAGCGGGGTGTCCCTGCTGTCGGACGAGGCCGAACTGGCGGGCGACATCGACGTGGCTCGGGCCCAGGCGGCCAAGGAGCGTGCCGAGGAACGCCTGCGTCACGAGCACGACGCCGAAGCCGTGGCAGCACTGTCTCGGGCGCACGCCCGACTGGCCGCCGCCGGTGGTGTTCCCTCGGCTCGCTGAGGTTTTGGCGCTGCCCCAGCGCCATCATGGGGCCATGGCGGCCTCCAAGAACTTCCCCTTCCAGCGTGCGCTCGTGACCGGCGCGTCCAGCGGCATCGGCGAATGCATGGCGCGCCTGCTGTTGCAGGCCGGTGTGCCCGTGGTGGCGGTGGCGCGTCGCCGAGAGCGCCTGGAGCAACTGTCGGCCTTCGGTGACGTCGAGGTGCTGGCTGCCGATCTGGGTCAGCCCGACGGACTGGCGGCCGTGGCGCAGCGCATCGCCGGTGAGAGCGACGCCGTCGATCTGGTGGTCAACAACGCCGGTTTCGGCACCTCGGGCTGGTTCCACGAACAGGATTCCGACCGGTTCGCCTCCGAGATCGAACTGAACATCACGGCACTGACCCGCCTGTCGCATACGGCGCTCGCCACCATGATCCCCCGGGGTCGTGGCCACCTGTTGAACGTGTCCAGTGTCGCCTCGTTCCAGCCGGGGCCGAAACTGGCCGTGTATGCGGCGACCAAGGCCTATGTGACCAGCCTGACCGAGGCCCTGCACGAAGAGTGCCGTGGCACCGGGGTGAAGGTGACGGCCCTGTGCCCCGGACTCACCAAGACCGAGTTCCAGTCGATCTCCAACACCGAGGGTTACGAGGCGCAGTTCCCGGCGCTGGCATGGACCGATGTGGAGATGGTGGCCCGGACCGGCCTGACCGATGTGGCCCGGGGTCGGGCGCTGTCGGTGCCCGGAGCGCTGTACAAGGCCATGGTGTCGACCAGCCAGGTCACGCCCGGGTTCCTGAGCCGACGGGTCAGCGGCCTGCTCATGTCGCGCCGCTAGGCCCTTCGGCCGCCCCCGACCCCGGTGCGGGTCCGGCGATGGCGGTGGTGATCATGCGCCGGGTCGATGCGTACCGATCGGGTGTCGCCTTCACGCGCGACCCGACGGGGGACCCCGAGAACGTACGCGTGGAGGCGGTCGAGGGGACGGGCGATCGACTGGTGTCGGGTGCGGTCACGACTTCCCTCGACCAGCCCCGAACACCTCGAGGCGCGGTCGCCGCGCGGGCAGCATCGGCGTTCGAACGCCTCGTGGGGTTCGTCGCCACCTATGTCGGTGATGACGCCTCCCGACTGGCCGTCGACACCATGGTGGCGACGATGACCCCCTGCGCGACCAGCGGTCGGGGACCCGGCGTTGGATCCGGCGGCGTGCCCTCACCGGATGGGTCATCGACAGCCAGTCGATCGTGCTGCGGCGCCATCGGCGCGAGGTGCACACCCTGCTCGGACTGAGGGAGCGCCTGAAAGATGCCCTGCTGTGCGTGGGCGGCGAGGTGCACCGTGTCGATGTCGAACTCGGGCGGGCACTCCTCGGCGAGGGTCGACTGGCGCCCCACACACCCATCGAGGGGTTGAGCTTGGCCGAGGTGGCGGCGCGGGTGGGCCGGGTGTCGGCGACCACCTCCTCGCTGCTGAAGGGTTGGCCGGCGAGTGCGGGGCGCTACGAGGGGCGTGCCCGAGTGGTCACCTCGGCCGACGACACGTTCGAACCGGGTGAGGTGCTGGTGGCCCGTGCCACCGATCCCTCCTGGAGCCCCATGTTCATGGCGGCGGGCGCCTTGGCCGTCGAGGTGGGCGGAGCGTTGTCGCATGCGGCGGTGATCGTTCGGGAACTCGGACTGCCCGGCGTGGTGAACGTGACCGGTCTGACCGAACGCGTGGTGACGGGTATGCGGCGGTGCCAACCTGGCCCGGCAGGTGCTCGGACACGACGATCCCGGCACCGGGGGTGTGGCACCCGGATGGCGGCGCACGGCCTTTCTGCTGGCAGCGATCTGTCTGGGCGTGGCCGGCTACGTGGCGCCGAGTGCCTGGTTCAACGACGTGCGGCCTCGCGGCTATGTGGCCGATGCCGCCTGGGTCCTGGCGCTGGCCCTCGTGGTGGCGGTCGTCGCAGGCCTGGTCGGGGTGGTGCTGGGACGCTCGGCACTGCACCCGACGCGCTGGTCGGCCCCGGCGCGTCACGCCGTGGGGTGGGTACGGCGGGTGACCAACGCCGACGTCGTCGATCCCGTTCCCACGCCGGCCGCCGCACACCGGTGGCTCGACTCCCTCGGGGGATGGGACGATGCCTGGACCTGGGCCGAGCCGTTGGGACGCACCGAGGTGGCGCCGACTGGTCACGGTGTTGGTGGCCGTGGGGCTGGGATCACTGGCCGCCCTGTGCGCCATCGGTCGTGTGGTGGAGGGTGCTCATTGGCCCTCCGACGCCCCGTTCGCGGGTGTGGGCCCGTCGCCTCGTCCTGGCCGACGTGGTCGCACTGGCCACGCTGATCATCACCGTGGGTGTGCCCTCGAACCCGGAGGCGACCCTGTCGGTCGAACGCCTTCAGCAGGGCATCCAACTGGGATTGCTCGGCGTGGTGCTGCTCGGGTGGCTCCTCTCGTGGTGGTGGGTGCCACGATCGACGGCCTGTCGCCCGGTACCCGCTATCACGTGGCGGTCAACGTGGGCGGACGCCGGGACGAGCGCCGCACGGCGCAGGTGCGAACACCCCTCGAGGGAGCGCAGTCGTTCCGGGTGGCGTTCGCCTCGTGCGCCCGCACGGCGTCGAACGGTTCGGTCTTCGATGCCACGACTACGGGGGCAACGACTCCGACGGGTCGTCACCGGCACGCACCATGGCACAGCGCGTGTACCGGGATCTCGTGCCCCACCCGCCTCTGGAGCGCCCCGACGACATCGGGCAGTCATTCGTGATCGGCCGGCTGCGATTCGTGCTCACCGATACCCGTTCGCACCGGCGACCCGCCACCGACGGGTCGGGCACGCTACTCGGGGCCGCCCAGGAGGCGTGGCTGATCGACGAGGCGCGAGCAGCGCGCTCGGCGGGGCAGTTGCTCGTGTGGGTGTCGCCGACGCCGTGGATCGGTACGGCCTCGCCGTCCTCGGACACGTGGGCCGGTTTCGCCGAGGAACGCCGCCGCGTGGCCGACGCCCTGGTGGTCGCCGGGTTGGACGATGTCGTGATGTTGGCCGGTGACGCTCACATGGTCGCCATCGACGACGGGACGCACAGCGACTACACGACGGCAGGTGGCGGCGGGTTCCCAGTGGCCCACGGCTCGGCCCTCGATCGCCGCGGCAGCGTGAAGGGGGCCCCTACAGCGAAGGGGCGTTCCCCGGAGGTGGCCAGTTCGGTGTGATGGACGTCGTCGATGACGGCGGGAGCGACATCACGGTGATCCTGAGCGGGTGGAACTGGCGGGGTGAGCGAATGATCGAGTTGACCGTGACGTTCGATCTGGCCCCCACCGGCGGGGGTGTCTCAGGCTGATCGGTGCACGATCACGGTGCCCGATCCGGCCCGCACCTCGACCTCGTCGCCGGTGGCGATGGCCCGCAGGGCGCCCCGGACGTTGGTGACTGCCGGCAGCCCACGCTCGCGCAGCAGGATCGAGCCATGGGACAGATCTCCGCCGGTCTCGACCACGACCGCAGCTGCGAGTGCGAACGAGGTCAGCCAGCCGGCGTCCACCGAACGAGCGACCAGGATGGTCGACGCGGGGTCGAACCCGTCGGGAAGGGCGCTCGCCGGTTCACGCAGCACCCAGGCTCGGCCCCGGGCGGCGCCATCGGTGAGCGACAGACCCCGCAATCGGCCGTCGGACGGTGTCGCATCGTGGGCCCAGTCGGCGGGGTCGTCGAAGCGGTGCACCACGGCGGGCGGGTCCAGTGCCGCCAGACGGAGGCGTTCGGCCTGACGGTCCCGCCAGAAGGCGTCGTCGGGTCGCCACCCGGCGTCGAGCCGTCGGGCCTCGTCGGCGGTCAGTGACCACAGGTGGTCCACCGACGGCAGCCGCCCGTCGTCGACGGCCCGTCGGGCGAGCTGCACCAAACCGTCGCGCAGCTCGGCGAACCCCCTCATGGCGGCATCGCGCAGCGCCTCGCGCGCCGTCAGGGGGGCGCGCGCGATCCACCACACCGGGGTGGTCAGGCGTGCCCGCAGCGGCGGTGTGCGGGGCGCCGTTGTCGGGCCGGGAGCGGCGAGCATCCCCGACGCCAGCCAGGTGGGATCGTCGCGGTAGCGGGGTCGGGCGATATCGCTCTCGTAGACACCCCGATGGCCGAAGCGGTCGATGAAGGCAGTCCAGGCGCCGCTGCCCGGGCCTCCCGTTCGCGCTGCATCCCAGGCCTCGGCCATCTCGGTGGTCACGGTGCGGTGCCGGCCGGCGTGGTGGACCAACGTGCCCGTTCGTCGCAGCACGGCCAGGGGCGGCCCGATGGCGGACGACAGTGGGAACATCCCGGTGACCAGGTCCACATAGGCCACCCGCAGGCGGTCGACCTGGTGGGTGAAGTCCTGCGCCGGAGCCTCGCCCGCAGCGGCGACGTGCGAGCGCAGCCGGCCCGCCGTGGCCACCGCCCGCACCTGGGCCCACCCCAGCCGGACGAGCGCAGGCGACCGCCGCACCATGCGCCCCGGCCTCGCACCGACCTCACGCTGGGGCGGCCCGCCGATCGAATCGGCCACCAGTCGGGTGGGCAGTCCCAGGTGGCGCAGCATGTCCTCGAGCAGGCTCAGATTGATGAAGGGGCGACCGGCGACCACGTCCAGGAACGCCCGGTCGGCAGGCAGGGTGGGATCGGCGCGGCGGTACCAGGCGAACAGGGCCGGGCCAGCCTCGGCGATCACACTGGTCATGAGCGTCGAGGGCAGCGGGGGAAGGATCTCGGCGTGGTTGGCAATGGTCAGGGCTTCGTCCCGGCGCACCGGCCGGGTGATCGGGCGCACCTGCACCAGCCAGCAGGTCCGGCCGTCGTCGGCCCACTCGACATCCCAGGGATGATCCCCGAAACGGCGGCGTACCGAGCGCATCAGGTGCTGCAGGCGCCGGGGCCAACCCGGCTCTGCTCGCTCCAGCCGGGGTAGCTCACGTCGCTCGCCCGCCACATCGCCGGCCACCAGATGTTCGGCCGTGCCGGTGGCCACGTTCACCAGGTCGTCGTAGGTGCCCGGTTCGCTGAAGACGACCCCGGCGTGCCGGGCGTCGACCATCGCCATGACCAGTACGTCGCGCCGCACGGTGCCGGTGCCGTCGGCGACGTGGTCGGCCGACCGGCGAACCTGGGCCACCGTTTCGGCGTAGTGGGCGCCGTCCACCCGCAGGCGCGTCAGGAACCAGCCCGCACGGCTCTCCTGGCGGCCGTCCTCCACCGAGAACGCCGAACGCACCGCCACCCCGTCGACGTCGTTGGCACCGAGGAAGGGTCCGAGCGCCCCGGGGTCGCACCCTTCGGGCAGCACGAACCCGGCGGGCACCGGTAGGCCGGCTCGTCGGGCGTCGTCGAGCAGGGCGGCCTTCGAGCCCACACCGGCGCCGGCCACGGTTCCGGTACCGAGACCCAGGGCGCCCGGAGGCGTACCCGGGGAGTTACGACGACGGGTCGCTCGCCACCAGGCGGCGGGCGATGGCCGTGATGACATCGGCGTACTCCTGGGGTTGTTCGATCATGGGGAAGTGGTCCCAGCCCGGCTGCACGATGACCTCGGCACCGGGCACCTTGTCCAGGATCACATCGGCCTGCCCCGAGCGCAGCACGCGGTCGTGCTCACCCCACACCACGACGGCCGGGACCCCGGTGACGGGTGGTACCTGGCGGAACCAGGCGGGCGTGATGATCTCGAACATCTGCCCGAAGGCCTCGCAGGTGCGGTACTCGTCGAAGAACGTGTCGAGCACCGGACGCGGTGCACCGTGGGGGAAGAACAGCCGCCGCCACAGCGGCCGTGGCAGGCGGGCGGCGATCAGGCGCTTGGCGGCGGCCCGCACCGGGGCGGTGCTCATGATCCGGGGGAACAGTCGGGTGTCGAGGTTGGCACCCACCGGCGCATGCAGGATGAGGCCCGACATCGACTCGGGCCGCCGGGCGGCCAGGTCGAGCGCGAACGAACCGCCGATTCCGTGCCCCAGCACGACGGGTGGCCGCGCCGAGGGCCCGAGCATCTCGGCGAGCCGGTCGGCGTACTCGGACACGGTCGTCAGCGACGGGTCGCGGGGGACCGTCGAGAAGCCGGGCAGTGTGACCGCCCGAAGGCGCAGGCGATCGCCCGCCACGGCTGCCATGGAGGCAAAGCGCGACGAGCCGCCGCCGTTGCCGTGGACGGCCACCAGGTCGATGGGGGGTTCGGGGGTCACGTGGGGTTCAGCAGACGGGGGATGTCGGCCACCGGCGGGTGATCGCCGGCGTGCTCACCCCGATGCTCCCAGATGATGTGGCGGTTGCGCACGGCGAGCAGTGTGGGAAGTGTCCACGGGTCGCCCACCTTGCGGCCGATGCGATGGCCCTGCCGGGTGGCGCGCAGGCCGCAGCGCCAGGCATCGAGGCCGAACATCTCGCGCAGACCACCCCGCTCCACCCCGAAGGCCCGGTACAGCGCACCGTCGGGATCGGCCACCGCCACCGCTCCGGGGAACAGGCGGTCGAAGAACATGGGGCCCTGCTCCACCGAGCCCTGGTAGACGAACACCACAGATGGATAGTCGGGCTGCTGAACGGCGTCGGCGAACTCGTCGACGAGTTGTCGGTAGAACAGTCAACCGTAGTGACGCAGGAACACGAGCAGCGTCGTGCCCTCGTCGAGCACGTCGCTCAACGCCGCAGCGTCGGTGTGGTAGCCGCTGACCGGATGGGTCAGTTGCTCCGGGCTCAACGGGATGGCCATGGCTCAGTCGTAGTCCACGGAGGCGAACTCGCGCAGCTTGTCCAGGCGGTGCCGGGCCTCGACCAGTCGAACCGTGCCCGATCGGGAACGCATCACCAGACTCTGCGTGGTGGCACCGTTGGTGCCGAATCGCACACCATCGAGCAGTTCGCCGTCGGTGATCCCGGTTGCGGCGAAGAAACAGTCGTCACTGCGCACCAGATCGCTGGTGGTCAGCACGGCCGACAGGTCGTAGCCCGCCTCGACCGCCGCCGTGCGCTCGGCGTCGTTACGGGGCCACAGCCGACCCTGGATCTCGCCGCCCATGGCCCTGAGGGCGGCGGCGGAGGTGACCCCCTCGGGGGTGCCGCCGATGCCGAACAGCACGTCCACACCCGCCTCGGGCCAGGCGGTGGCGATGGCTCCGAAGATGTCACCGTCGGAGATCAGGCGAATGCGCGCACCGCTCGCCCGCACCTCGGCGATCAGTTCGTCGTGGCGGGGCCGGTCCAGGATCACGGCGGTCAGATCGCGCACGCTCACCCGCTTCGCCTTGGCGATCCAGCGCAGGTTCTGGCTGGCGCTGGCGGTGATGTCGATACTGCCAGCCGCCTCGGGACCCACGGCGATCTTCTCCATGTAGACGCATGGCCCCGGATTGAACATGGAGCCCCGCTCGGACACGGCGATGACCGACAGGGCGTTACCGCGGCCTTGGGCGGTCAGCGTGGTGCCGTCGATCGGGTCGACGGCGATATCGGTCTCGGGAGGGGTGCCGTCGCCGATTCGCTCGCCGTTGAACAGCATGGGCGCCTCGTCCTTCTCGCCCTCGCCGATCACGACGATTCCGTCCATGGGAACGGTCGCCAGCACCGTGCGCATGGCATCGACGGCGGCACCGTCGGCCCCCTTCTTGTCGCCCCGCCCCACCCATCGGGCGGCGGCCAGTGCGGCCGACTCGGTGACGCGGACCAGTTCGAGTGCGAGATTGCGGTCGGGGCGCTGGGGCATGTGCCCACGGTACCGTGCCCACGTGATCTCACCCGAGCGCCTGCTGGCTGGCCGCGATCTCACCGAACCGCGACCGTCGCCCGACGGGAACCATGTCGCCGTCGTGGTGGCGGCGGCCGGGGGTGCTGCGATCGTGAGCGTTCCCGTCGACGGAGGACCGGAACGACAGCTCACCTCGTTCCCCGCTCCGCGGCCGGGTCGTGGTACCGGTGGTGGCTGCTTCGACTGGCTTCCCGACGGGTCGGGACTGGTGTACCTGGCGGCCGACGGTGGCCTGTGGCATCAGCCCTTTCCCGGTGGTGACCCTCGGTTGATCGCTCGACCCGAGGCTGCTGACGGGTTGGCCGGTGTGGCGGTCAGCCCCGACGGTGCACAGGTGGCGGTGGTGGCCGACCTGGAACGGGTGCTGGTGGTCCGACTCGCCGATGGTGCCGTGCACCGGGTCGACGACGGCGCCTTCGAGTTCGTGATCGATCCGTCGTGGGCCCCCGACGGCGGGGCGCTCACCTGGCAGGCATGGAGCGCTCCGTCCATGCCGTGGGACCACAGCGTCCAGGTGATTCGTCGCCTCGGCGCCACGCCCGAGCATGCAGTCGCCCGTGTCGCCGCCGGCACCGTGCAACAGCCCCGCCTCGATGCTCACGGCCGGCGGTGGTGCGTGGGTGATGCCAGCGGTTGGTTGAACGTGACCTGCGACGACCGCGCCGTGTTGGCCGAGCCGTTCGAGCACGCCGGTCCCACCTGGGGTGCAGGTCAGCACAGCTATGACGTGGCCGCGGACGGCACCGTGGTGTTGTGCCGCAACGAAGGAGGTTTCGGTCGTCTGGTGGTGGTGGCACCCGATGGCACGGTGAGCGAACTGGGAAAGGGCGTGCACGCCCAGGTGCGGTTCACCGGGCGCCACGTGGTGGCGTGGCGCAGTGGGGGCCGCACCCCCACCCAGATCGTCGCCTACGACCGCGACACCCGGGAGCGCCGGGTGCTGATGGTGGGACCGTTGGCCGGGTGGGAGCAGGAACCGGCGCTGGTGGAGCCCGAACTGGTCGAGGTGCCCACGGCGGATGGGGTGGTGCTGCACGCACGGCGCTACGCCAGTCCGTCTCCGACCGGGCGACTGTTGTGCTGGTTGCACGGCGGGCCGACCGATCAGTGGATGGTGGACTTCCGGCCTCGTGTCACCCTGTGGCTCGACCGGGGTTGGGATGTGCTGGTGCCCGACCATCGGGGCTCCACCGGGCACGGCCGCGCGTACCAGCAGGCCCTCGAAGGACGGTGGGGCGATCTGGACGTCGATGATGTGGCGACGATGCTGGAGCACGAGCAGCGTCGGGGCGGGTGGTCCGGCGACGGCACGGTGATCATGGGGTCGTCGGCGGGCGGCCTGACCGTGTTGGGTGTGGCGGCCCGTTACCCGCACCGGATCGCTGCCGCCGTGGCGTTGTACCCGGTGACCGACCTGGTGGACCTGCGCCAGCGCAGCCATCGCTTCGAGCGCCACAGCACCGACACCCTGGTGGCGCCCGTTCCCGACGGCGTGGGCGTGCTGCGCGAACGGTCGCCCCTCACGTGGGCGCACCGTTTGGCCGGGGTGCCCCTGATGGTGATGCACGGCACCGACGACCCCGTGGTGCCCGTGGAGCAGAGCCGGGCCCTGGTGGCAGCGATCGGCGAGGCCGGGGGGACGGTCGAGTACGTCGAGTACCCGGGGGAGGGTCACGGCTTTCGTCAGCGGGACCACCAGCGCGACGAGCACGCCCGGGTGGCGGCGTTCTGCGAACGCCACCTGAGCACCCTGCGGGACCGTCGCTAGGGTTCGTGGGCGTGACCACCGGCGCCGACACCACCGACTTCCCCGACTGGGACCCCTCCGACCCCGATGTGGAGCGGGTCTACTACGACCTGGCCGAGTGGTCCATCGACCAGCAGGCAGCGGTGTCAGCTGCCTTTGCCGACCGTGGTGTGCCCCATACCTGGGAGGGCTTCGAGGTGGTCGTGCCCCACTTCGCCGAGGCACTGGCCGACGCTGTGTTCGAGGAGCTCGAGGCCCGCTTCGGCATGGATGGTGACGGGCAGCGGGTGCCGGGAGAACTGGGTCCCGACGATCCGGCGACCGAGTACGACCTGGAGGAGTGGACACCGGCCCAACGGGCGACGCTGGTGCAGGCCGTCGGTGACGCCGGCGTTCCACTGCGCCTCGAAGGGCATCTGCTCCTGGTCCCCGTCGCCGCCGAGTCGCTGGTCGACGAACTGCTGGACGCGGTCGAGTCCGGTGACGTCATGCTGCTCGACGACGACGAGCGTGACGAGGACGAGCCTGCCCTGGGCATGACCGACCTGTTCACCTTGGCCGACCGTCTGCGACGCGAGCCCAACGACCAGCGGGGGCGACGCCTGCTGGCCGAGACGACCGCACTGGATCCCGAGCGGCCCCCCTACGGCGTCACCCTGCTGACCTGGCGTCGCGCCGTCGACGCCTGCCGCCGTCTCGAGGCCGCCATCGATGCCGACGAGATCGGCGTGGTCGAGGTGGCCGAGGAGCTGTGGGGCCTGGTGCGACCCTTCGTGTAGGCCACCGATAGCGTCCGACGCCATGCTGCTGGCCGAGTTCGAGGTGTGGCACACGCGCCCCCGGGCCCCCACGCGTCGGGTCGCATTGGGTCACGTCGTCCTGCCCGTCGACCCCGCCCCCGGTTTCGGAGGGTTGCTGTTGGGTGCCGTCCTTGCATCGCACGTGCGCCATGTCGACGACGACCTGGTGCCCGATGTGCACCGCCTGATCGACCAGGTGCAGCGGGGTGAGCGGGTGGTGCAACCACGCCTTCGCCACCGCTACCAGGTCGATCGCCACGGGCTGGCCTGCAGTACACACCGTCTGGTGGGCGAAGGCGACGAGATCACGTTCCAACTCGACAGCCACGGCACCCCGTTGCAGCAGGTGCTCGGTGCCGCCTACGCGCTCGAGCGACTCGACCCGGCACTGCGCCGGCGCTTGGGCCCCGTGCTGCGCAAGGCCATGAGTTGGCACGGTCCGCTCGGGTCGTCGTTCATCGCACACCTGGCGGGTACTGCAGCGGTGAACCTCGCCGCCCTGGCCGACCCCAGAGCCTGGGCGCTCGAGTTGCTCGGCTTCCCCCTCGGCACCGCCAAGCCGTCGAAGAAGGACGTGATGGCCCGCTTCCGTCAGCGTCTGCGCGAGGTGCACCCCGACCATGGTGGTGACGGTGAACGGGCGAGCAGCATGATCGGCGAACTGGGCGAGGCCCGGCGCATCCTGCTCGAGGTATGACCGCTGCCCACGCCCACGGGGCTCACGGCGTGGGCGCCCCGATGCGGTCCTCGGGGTTCAGGTCCTCGAGTTCGCGTCGGGAGGTCTCGGGGTAGGTGAGCGCCACGATGACCCCGGCGACCACCGAACCGGCCGCCAGCATCGTCATCACCTCGGCGTACGCCCAGCCCCGCTCCAACAGCCAGCCCGCCAACACCAGGCCGGCGCTGCCGCCGAGCAGTCCCACCCCGGCGAGCAGACCGCTGACCCGGGCTCGGTTGCCGGTGGGGAACAGTTCGCGGCGGTACACGGCGATGGCCGGGTAGGCGATCGCCGAGATGGCGCCACCGACCAACGTCACCAGCCACAGGGCGGCGCCCGACAGGGCGAACGCCGCCGCCAGCACCACCGCACCCAGTGGCACCCCGACGGCGGCCAGCGAGCGGCGACCGCGTCGGTCGGCGAGGCGTCCGCCGAGCAGCAGCGCCAGGGCGGCCGGGGTGGCGGTGGCGAGGGTGAACGCCGTGATCGCCGCCGCCGAGTAGTCCCGTTCGTCGCGCAGGAACCGGTTCTGGAAGATCGACGCCGAGGCGATGAAGATGTTGGTCAGCAGGGCCACCGACGCCAAAAGGGCGAAGCGGCGACGATCGATGGGCGGATGCCGTTCGTGTTCGGGCCGTGCCGCCAGTCGCCGGTACCGACGGGTTTCGGGGAGCCGCCGGGCGAGGGTCACGGCCACCGTCAGCCACACGAGCGTGACCAGGTACACCAACCGCCAACCCTGGGGCGACACATCGGCCAATGGCAGTGCCAGTACGGCCACACCCGCCCCCAGTCCGCTGGCCATGGCGAGCAGGCTGATCGCATAGGCCCGGGCGCCACGGGGCATCTCCTCGGCCGCCACCACGGCGATCAGCACGTCGAGGGCGATGCCCAGAGGTCGCCCCACGGTCTGGGTGGCGACCAGTACGGGGAACGAGGGCGCCAGGGCGCCCAGGGCGGTGACCAGCGGCGCCGACCAGGCGGCGACGAGCATGAGGCGACGGCGACCGCGTCGGTCCGCCAGCCACGTCAGCGGGAGCGCCAGCACGATGCCCAGGCGGACGATGGCGCCGGCGATGCCCTGGGTGCCCTCCCCGATGGCGAACTCGTCGGCGGCGAACGCCACCGTCTGGGTGAACAGCGTGTTGACGAACGCGCTCGACATCGAGGCGGCGGCCAGCAGCCCGAGCAGCATGACGTGATGGGGGTTCACCCGTTCGGGCGGTGCCCACCACGGCAGGGCACCGGCGCGGTGGCGGCGCTCGCTGCGGCGCAGTCCGGCCCGCACCGCCCTGGCGAACCAGGGGATGTCGAGTTCCCAGCGGATGCGCTCGCGCAGGGTGCCGTCAGCGGCGATGCGCACGCTGCGCTCGTAGCGCAGGAACGGTCCGTCGACCTGCTCGAAGCGGTGTTCCCCCTCGCCGGGCACCGATCGCTCCTCGACCACATCGCTGCGGGGTGTGAGCAGACGCACTCTCATGGCCGGCTCATCGGGCCACGTCCGCACTCGGTTGCTGCCGATGCGGGCCACGCGGCGAGCATACTGACCGGTGTGCCGCTGCTGACCGAGCTCCGTTGGGGACCCCGAAGCGGCGGGGATCGCATCGTCGTCATCGCCCGCGGACCCCTGGCCGGCGAGGTCGTGGTTCCGGGGGCGAAGAACTCCGTGCTGAAGCTGATGGCCGCCACGCTGCTGGCCGACGGCGTCCACGAACTGACCAACGTTCCCGAGATCGCCGACGTGGCGATCATGGCCGACCTGCTGGAGGCGCTGGGGGTGCACACCGAACTGGTGACCCCGGCGACCCGCCGCGGCGAGGGCGCCACGCTGCGCCTGACGAACCGTGGTCACTTGAGTCCGGTGGCCCCCTACGAACAGGTCGAGCGCATCCGGGCGTCGATCAACGTGCTCGGACCGCTGCTGGCGCGTTGCGGCTGGGTGCGCCTCGCCATGCCGGGTGGCGACGACTTCGGCTCACGGCCCATCGACCTGCACGTGAAGGGGCTGGAGGCGATGGGCGCCACCTTCCACTTTCACGACGGAGAGTTGGAAGCGCGCGCCGATCGTTTGCACGGCGCCCGGATAGCGCTCGATTTTCCGAGCGTGGGCGCCACCGAGAACCTGCTCATGGCCGCAGTCCACGCCCGGGGGACCACCACCATCGACCATGCGGCGCGGGAACCCGAGATCGCCGACCTCTGCCAGCAACTGGTGGCCATGGGTGCACAGATCGAGGGCATCGGCACCTCCACGTTGACGGTGCACGGGGTCGAGCCGGGCAGTCTGCGGCCCGTGTCGCACCGAACCGTGGTCGACCGCATCCAGGCCGCCACCTACGCAGCGGCGGTCGCCGTGTCGGGTGGGGAGGTGCTGCTGCGGGGGGCGCGCGCCGACCACATGGAGATGTTGCTGCGCCGCTTCACCGACATGGGTGTCGAGATCCGGGGGCACCCTGCCGGCCTCGTCGTGGAGGCCTCGGGGCGCCTGCGGTCCATCGACGTCGCCACCCTGCCGTATCCGGGGATCGCCACCGACTACAAGCCGTTGCTGGTCACCATGCTGGCGGTGGCCGACGGTCTGGGCATCGTCACCGAGAATCTGTACCCGGGTCGCTTCCGCTATGTCGAGGAACTCCAACGGCTGGGGGCGGACATCCGTACCGACGGCCATCATGCGGTGGTGCGGGGCGTACTGCGACTGACCGGCAACTCGGTGAAGGCTCCCGACATCCGGGCCGGGGCGGCGTTGGTGATCGCCGGTCTGGCGGCGACCGGCACCACCGAGATCCACGACATCCACCACATCGACCGCGGTTACGACGACCTGGTGGGGCGTCTGGGGGCACTGGGTGCCGGTATCGAGCGGATCAGTCCGACCGGGGAGATTCCTCGCCTGACGGTGGCGTGAGGCGCCGGGCGCGCCGGGTGGCGATCACCAGCAGTCCGGCGATCACGGCGATGGGGCCCGCCACCAGCAGGATCTCGTCCCAACCACCCTGGTGAGCGAGCATCACTCGACTAAGAGCACGACGAGTACATCGCCCGTCACGTGGCTCTCGACCTCGAACAGTCCGGTGCGGTCGGCCACGAAGTTCAGCGTGAGCGTCTCGCCCGCAGGCACCGTCAGGTCGCCGCCCAGGTCGTAGCCGTGCAGGTGGAACTCGTCGTCGGCAGTCGGGTTGGTGAGCCGCAGTTCGACCGGCGAGCCCACCGGCACCACGTCCACCCGCTCGGGGCCGTCGTTGAGCCCGACCACCACGATGACCTCGCGCACCGGAGGTGTGGTCGTGGTGGTCGTGGTGGTCGCCTCGCTGCCCGAGTCGGGTGCGGCCGTCGTGGGGGCCGGTGTCGGGGTTGGCGTTGCCGTGGGTGCCACCGGAACGGTCGTGGCGACACTGCTCGGCGGTGTCGTGGTGGCCGTCGGGCCGGCGGCGCCGTCGTCATCACCGCCCAGCGTCGACAGTGCCACACCACCAGCGCCCAGCGCGACGCCCACCAGGAGGGCCCAGGCCGTCCGACTGCGCCGCCTGGGGGGTGTCGAACGTCGGGTAGGGGCCTTCCTGGGGGGCTTTCGGGTCGTCACGAGTCCTCAATCTACGGGCGCGGCTGGTTCAATAGGAGCCGCCGGACCAGACCGAGACGGACGCGAGGGCTCCACGACGTGTCGACAATGCGAACCCAGGTCGAGGAGACCATCGAGGTGATCCGGCCGGCTCTGCAGGCCGACGGTGGCGACATCGAACTGAAGGACGTCGACGAGACCACGGGCATCGTGTCGGTGACCCTTGTCGGAGCCTGCGGCACCTGCCCGGCATCGACCCAGACCCTCAAGGCTGGTATCGAGCGCATCATGCGCGACCGGGTCGACGGGGTGACCGAAGTGGTGAACGTGTGACGTCGACGCGTCGGGCGCCGCACGAACTGCTCGAACTCGCACTCACCGGCGACCGCGCCGCCACCGCCCGCCTGCTGTCCATGGTGGAGCGGGGCGGGGACGACGCCAGGGCGGTCGCCCGCCTCACCCAGGCCCTCGCCGGGCGAGCACTCACCGTGGGCATCACCGGCGCACCGGGAGCCGGGAAGAGCACGCTGACCGGTGCGCTCATCGGCCGGTTGCGCGGCGATGGCCTCCGCGTGGGTGTGTTGGCCATCGACCCGTCGTCACCGCTCACGGGTGGCGCCATCCTGGGTGATCGCGTACGCATGCAGGACCACGCCACCGACACCGGTGTGACCATTCGATCGATGGCGACGCGGGGCCACCTGGGTGGGCTGTCGCTGGCGACGCCCGAAGCCATCAGGGTGCTCGACGCCGTCGGGGTCGACGTGGTGCTGGTGGAGACGGTCGGTGTGGGCCAGGTGGAGGTCGAGATCGCCCGCCGGGCCGACACCACGGTGGTGGTCGTGAACCCGGGCTGGGGTGACGCCATCCAGGCCAACAAGGCGGGGCTCATGGAGATCGCCGACGTGTTCGTGGTGAACAAAGCCGACCGACCCGGCGCCGAGGACACCCGGCGTGATCTGGAGAGCATGCTCGACCTGGCCGGCCGGGGCGGCGCCGAGGGCTGGCGGCCTCCGGTGGTCCTCACCGAAGGCACATCGGGTCGGGGCGTCGACCGCTTGTGGGAGGCGGTCGAGGCGCACGGTGACTGGGCGCGCGCGACGGGCGAATGGGAGCGTCGCCGGGTGCGTCGTCGCCGGGACGAGTTGAACGAGATCGTCATGCGTCGCCTCGAGCAACGGGCGCGCGAGTACCTGGGCGATCAGCGTTGGAAGTCGCTCCAGGACGAGGTGGCGGAGGGTCACCGGGACCCCTGGTCGGCGGCGGACGAACTGTTGGGCTGAGGCCGACGCCGCGAAGTAGGTTCGGGCCATGCCCGACCTCGTACAACTGGAACGCCGCGACGGAGTAGCAGTGGTCACCCTGACCCACGGCAAGGTGAACGCCCTCTCGCAGGCGTTGCTGCACGAGCTGCACGCCGTGGCCGTGGACCTCACGCAGAACCCGGCGGGTGCCGTGGTGATCACCGGCGGTGAGCGCATCTTCGCCGCCGGCGCCGACATCACCGAGTTCGGGGGCCAGGCCGAGGCGCGGCGCATCGGCGGCATGTTCCACCTGACCCTCGACAGCGTGGCGGCGATCCCGTCGTTCGTGATCGCTGCGGTGGGCGGTTTCGCCCTGGGCGGCGGCTGTGAACTGGCTCTGGCGTGCGACTACCGCATCGCGTCGGAGCGAGCCGTGTTCGGTCAACCCGAGGTGCTGCTGGGCATCATCCCCGGGGGTGGCGGCACTCAGCGCCTGCCACGCGTCGTGGGGCCCTCGCGGGCCAAGGAGATGATGGTCACCGGTCGTCAGGTGCGGGCCGAGGAGGCGCTGCGCATCGGGTTGGCCGACGAAGTGGTGGCGCCCGAGGCCCTGCACGAGCGGGCGTTCGCCCTGGCGGCCGAGGTGGCCCGGGGCGCCACCGTTGCGCAGCGTCTCATCAAGATCGCCGTGGACCGCGGTCTGGACGGCTCGTTGCCCGACGGCCTGGCCCGCGAACGCGAGTTGTTCGAAGAGGTGTTCGCCTCCGAGGACAGCCGCGTCGGCGTGGCCAGCTTCCTGGAGCACGGCCCCGGTAAGGCCACGTTCACCGGCCGCTGAACGGCCCCGTGTCGTATCGGCGCTCGTCGCAGTAGCCTGCGCGACGGCGGTCGTCGGGGTACTGCCCCTCACGCTGCCCACGAGCGAACAGCCTGCGCAGGCCTCCACCGCCCCGCCGCCCGTGCTGTGGCTGGACGCCACCAACCCCGATTCGTATCCGGGTACCGGTCTCACGTGGTTCGACCGCTCGGCCAACGCCAGCCATGGGGCCCTCACAGGTCCGTCGGTGTCGGCTATCACCTTCGATGCCGCCAACGGTGCCCTGAACTTCCCCGGCGGTGTCAACGGCAGCGCGTATCTGGACCCTCCCGGCAATTTCCGCGACTTCAGCCATGGTGTCACTCTGGAGTTCGAAGGCCACTTCGGCAGCCTCACGGACTGGGAACGGATTCTCGACTTCGCCCAGACCACCGCCCCGCATGGCGGCATTGCCGCAAACAGCATGTTCGTCAGTCGGTTGTGGAACACGAAGGAACTCACGATCGAACTTCACGACGGTGCCACGAGCCTGGGTCACTGCCACACGGCGACCGACAACACGGCGATCGCCGCTGGGGCCACCTTCCAGAAGTGGTTGATCACGATCGACAACGCGGGGCTGTGCCGCATCTACCGCGACGGCACCGAACTCCCCACCCGCTTCAACAACGTTCCATCGCCTTTCGTCACCACCAGTGCGGGAGCGAACCTCGCAGGGAGCGTACTCGCACTACCGCCGGTCGCCGATCGCACGCTCGCCTTCGTCGGGCGGAGCAACTGGCCCGTGGACAGCGACCTCGAGGGTTCGATCCGGTACATCCGTCTGTTCGATCGGGCTCTCACCCCCACTCAGGTGCAGGCGGTATCAACGGCCACGGTCACCTTCGACGCCAACGGTGGCGTGGGCGCGATGGCTCCGCAGTCGTCGACCGTGAGCGCCACACCGCTGCTGACGGCTCGGGTGTCGCCTACGTCGACAGTGCGACATACCCGTTCTCGTCCGACACCACCCTGTACGTACAGTGGCGTCTCATCCCGGGTTCTCTGCCCGAGCCGCCGCTGCCACCGGTGACCACACCCCAGCCCGTGCTCGACAACGAGGGCGTGCTGCGTGAGTTGGCCGCCGGCGAGACCTTCGTCACCGAAGGCGGCCAGGAGATTCCCGTCGAGGTGGTGGTCGACATACCCGAGGTCGTGGCCATCGAGGGCGATGACTTCGCGGTGCGTGTGGAAGGGGCTGAGGGCGGTTCGACCATCGTGCTGGAACCGGGTGGCACGGTTCGCGTGTCGGGCTTCGGCTTCGAGCCCGCCAGCCAGGTCGACGTCTGGCTGTTCACGGGATCAGCAGTGACGGTCAGGTCCGCAGCACCAACGTCGGCGTCGTCGTCCGCCTCGCTGCAGCGCCTGCTCCGTCGACCGACGCGCTGCGCGCCCTGATGCTGGTGGCACGGCGTCACTCACGCCCATAGCACCCGCCCCAACTCGAGGGGTGAGGCCATGTCGGGATGGTGCGCCCGCACCCTCAACGCGCTGCCGTGGGCACCGGCGGTGTGAACCCGGTAGCGGCCACGGAACGTCGCCACGCCGTCGGGCCCCTGCTCGGCGAGTGCAAGGGTCACCACCTCGGGTGAACCCGTGATGTCGCCCTCGGTGTCGAGGCGTCCGTGCAGCACCTCGACCACCACGTCCTCGGGGCCGAGTCCGTCGAGGAACACCCTGCACCCGACGGGCACCTCATGGCCCACGCGGAGGCGATCGGTCGGAGAGGGTTCGACGTCGACGAGGCGCACCTGCGGCCACGACAGCGCCACGCGCTGCTTCCATGCGGCCAGGGCACGTGCCCGACCCGCTCCGTCGGCCTCCAGGTGACGGTGACCGGCGGCTGCCGGTTCGTACAGCCGGGTCACGTAGTCCCGAACCATGCGCGAAGCCGTCACGTAGGGTCCCAGTGTCACCCAGGCATGGCGTACCCGGTCGCACCACGACGTGCTGTGGCCGTCGACGTCGCGGTCGTAGAACGACGGCACCACCTCGTCCTCGAGCAGTGAGAACAGCGCCAGTGCCTCGCGCTCGTCGCGGCGACCCAGGTCGGGGTCGTCGTCGGCCGAGGGAATGGCCCACCCGTTGGCGCCGTCGAAGCACTCGTCCCACCACCCGTCGCGCACCGACAGGTTCAGGCAGCCGTTGAGGGCCGCCTTCATACCGCTGGTGCCGCATGCTTCGAGCGGACGGCGCGGGTTGTTCAGCCACACGTCGCAGCCGTGGTACATCGCTCGGGCGATGCGCATGTCGTAGTCGGGAAGGAACACGAAGCAGCGCCGGAGGTCGAGACGGCGAGCGAACTGTTCGATCGCCCGGATCATCTCCTTACCCGGCTGGTCGGCGGGGTGCGCCTTGCCGGCGAACACCATCTGCACCGGGCGATCGGCGCTGCGCAGCAGGGCCTCCAGGCGGTCGGGATGCGACAGCAGCAGGGTGGCGCGCTTGTAGGTGGCGAACCGTCGGGCGAAGCCGATCGTGAGCGCCTCGGGATCCAGCACGTCGTCTCCCATACGTCGGCGCACGAACGTCACCAGTTCGGCGCGTCCCGCATCGCGCACCCGGTGCACCTCGCTCGACGGTATGTGCGTCGCCGCAGTCCAGGTCGCGGCGTCGGCCCCGTCCCACACCGGGTGCACGTGGTCGCGCATGAGCCGCTCGACCTCGGCCGACACCCACGTGCGGGCATGAACCCCGTTCGTGATGGCGCCGATGGGCACGTCGTCGCGGGCGACATCGGGCCAAAGGGCATGGAACATCTCGCGGCTCACCGCACCGTGCAACTGCGCGACCCCGTTCGACCGGGCGTTCAGCCGCAGCCCCATGACGGCCATGTTGAAGCGGGTGTCGTGATCGTCGGTCCGCCGGCCGATGGCCAGCAGTTCGTCGATTCCGATGCCCAGGCCCTGTGCGAAGGCCCCGAAGTACTGCGAGATCATCTCCTCGGGAAAGCGGTCGATACCGGCGGGCACGGGCGTGTGCGTGGTGAACACACCCCCTGCCCGGACCACCTCGACCGCCTCACCGAAGGCCAGGCCGCTCCCGACCAGTTCACGAATGCGTTCGAGGGCGGCGAACCCGGCGTGGCCCTCGTTCGAGTGCATCACCTGCGGATGCAGCCCCAGGGCCCGCAGTGCACGCACGCCGCCGATCCCCAGCACGATCTCCTGGCGCAGTCGATGTTCGGTGTCACCGCCGTACAGACGGTCGGTCACCGCTCGCGTGCCGGGGCTGTTGCCGTCCACATCGGTGTCCAGCAGGTACAGCGGTACCCGGCCCACCTCGACGCGCCAGATCCTCACCCGCAGCGGTTCTCCGGCGAGATCGAGGGGGACCGTCAGGCCGGTGTCGCGAATGGGCAGACCCGCAGGATCCAGTCGGGGAAACCGCTCGACCTGCCAGCCATCGGGGTCGAGTCGTTGGCGGAAGTAGCCCTCGGCGTACAGCAGTCCCATGCCCACCAGAGGCACCCCCAGATCGCTGGCCGCCTTCAGATGGTCCCCGGCCAGGATTCCCAGGCCCCCGGAGTACTGCGGCAACGTCTCGGAGAGGCCGAACTCGGGGGAGAAGTAGGCGACGAGATTTAGTGGGGACTCGCCGCGCTGCTGGAACCAGCGGACCCCCGCGATCGCCTCCTCCAGGCGGTCCGCCGCCCGGTCGACGGCGGCGACCAGTTCTGCGTCGGCGGCCAGCGTGACCCACCGCTCGACGGAGATCATCTCCAGCGCATGTGCGGGATCGTGGTGGCTCGCCTCCCACGCGACCGGGTCGAGCCGGGCGAACAGCTCCTTCAGTTCCCGGTCCCAGGTCCAGTGGAGGTTGGCCGCCAGACGGCGCAGTGCCTGCAGCCGTTCGGGAACGTCGGGCTCGACACGAAAGCGATGGACGGGTCGCACCCCGTCGAGGGTATCCCGGCATCGGCGGGCCGCGCTCAGCGTCGGCGGGCGCGCTCGTACACGGCCAGCGTCGACGCGCCGATCGCGTCCCACGAGTAGCGATCGTGCACCAGGGCCGTGGCGGCATGCTGGAGGGTCCGCGCCACGGTGGGGTCGTTGAGTACGGCCTCGAGGTGGTCCGCCAGGTCGTCGGGATCGCCGGGTTCGAACAGCAGTCCGGCCTGCGTCCCCCCGAGGATCTCGGCCAGGCCTCCGGTGCGCGCAGCCACCGTGGGTGCACCGGCCGCCATGGACTCGAGCGCCACGATGCCGAACGGCTCGTACAGCGACGGGATGGCGACGCAACCGGCGGTGTGCAGCAGTGTGCGCAGTTCGTCGTCGTCGACGAACCCGGCCAGATGCACCAGGTCGTTCACGCCCTCGATGTCGAGGTGCACCTGCAGATCGGGGAGGTACGAACCCCGCCCGGCGATGACGCAGCGCAGCCCGGGAACCCGGTGCCGCAGGCGGCCGATGGCCGAGGCGAGCACCTGGAAACCCTTCTCGTACTGAACCCGGCCCCATGCGAGCACCATGGGTTTGCGCTGCCTCGCCGGCCCTCGTGGGGCCCACAGCGTGGGGTTCACCCCGTTGGGCACCAGATGCACCTTCTCGGGCGGCAGTTCGAAGCCGGTGACGACCTCGCGCACCATGAAGTTCGAGCATGCGATGACCTCGCGCGCCTGGTACGTCAACCACCACTCGACACTGTTGACCGCTGCAGGCAGGCCCGGGGGCACGTGGCCACCGTGGCGCCCGCGTTCGGTCGCGTGGACCGTGGCGACCAGTGGGACGTCGTACAGGTGCGCCAGCACATCGCCGGCCCAGGCGACCAGCCAGTCGTGGGCGTGCACCACGTCGGGTCTCCACGTTCCCAGCCGGGCCGTGGATCGCACCAGATGATGATTGGCCGAGGCCATCTGCGCCACCAGGTCGTCGGCGGGTATCCAGGGCAGGTCGATGCGTGATCGCAGGACACGCGCCCCGTCGACCTCGCCGTCGTCGGGAGCGTCGGGGTGGTGCAGGGACAGCACGGTCACGTCATGGCCAGCCCGCACCAGGGCTGTGGCCAGCCCCTCGGCGTGGGCGGCGATTCCCCCCACCACCAGAGGTGGGTACTCCCACGACACCATGAGGATGCGCACGCCGGGGACGGTAGCGCCTGAGACCACCTACGCTTCGTCCCCGTGCCGGGTGCGCTCGACCTCCACCTCTTCAACGAGGGCACCCACCAGCACCTGTGGCGCACCCTGGGTGCCCATCCGGTGCCCGGGGGCGGTGTTCGCTTCTCCGTGTGGGCGCCCAGTGCGCTGCGGGTGGCGGTGGTGGGCGACTTCGACGACTGGCAGCCCCATCGCCACGTCATGCAGTCGCACGGGGTGTCGGGGGTGTGGACGACCGTGGTGCCCGAGGCGACTGCGGGTCATCGCTACAAGTACGTGATCGACGGGGCCGACGGCCGCCAGACCTGGAAGGCCGACCCCATGGCCCGGCGTACCGAACTGCCCCCCAGCGATGCGAGCATCGTCGAGGGCGAGTCGGCGTTCGTATGGACCGATGCCGATTGGGTGGCCGAACGCAACCGCCGGCGCGCGGGTGAGCGCCCCCTGCGCATCTACGAGGTGCACCTCGGTTCGTGGCGACGCGTCGAGGTCGGTCGGGCCTTCGCCGAACTGGCCGAACCCCTGGCCGCACACGTCCAACGCCTGGGCTTCACCCATGTCGAGTTGTTGCCGGTGGCCGAGCATCCCTTCGGGGGATCGTGGGGCTATCAGGTGACCGGCTACTTCGCCCCGTCGGCTCGCTACGGCACACCCGACGACCTCCGGCACTTCGTCGACGTGATGCACCGACATGGGGTGGGGGTGATCCTCGACTGGGTGCCGGCGCACTTCCCCAAGGACGCCTGGGCGCTCGCTCGCTTCGACGGCACGGCGCTGTACGAGCACCTGGATCCGCGACGCGGGGAACATCCCGACTGGGGCACCTACGTGTTCAACTACGCCCGGCACGAGGTGCGGAGTTTCCTGTTGTCGAGCGCGCACGTGTGGTTCGACGAGTTCCACGTCGACGGACTGCGCGTGGACGCCGTGGCCTCCATGCTGTACCTGGACTACAGCCGGGACGAGGGGGAATGGCTCCCCAACCGTCATGGCGGCCGCGAGAACCTGGAGGCCATCTCACTGCTCCAGCAGGTCAACGCCACCGTGCTCTCGGCTCATCCGGGTGCGGTGATGGCCGCCGAGGAGTCGACGGCGTGGCCGGGGGTCACGTTGCCTCCCCAGGCCGGGGGCCTGGGGTTCACCCACAAGTGGAACATGGGTTGGATGAACGACACGCTCAGCTACTTCGGGCGCGACCCGGTGCACCGTCGTTGGCACCACCATGAACTCACCTTCGGGCTGCTGTACGGCTTCAGCGAGACGTTCTTGCTGCCGCTCAGCCACGACGAGGTGGTGCACGGCAAGGGGTCTCTGTTGGCGAAGATGCCGGGGGACGACGGGCAGCGTTTCGCCAACCTGCGGGCGCTGTACGCCTGGATGTGGGCCCATCCGGGGGATGTGCTGTTGTTCATGGGTGCCGAACTGGCGATGTGGACCGAGTGGTCCGAGAGTCGACCCCTGCCCTGGGATCTCCTCGACCACGAACCCCACGCCGGCGTGCACCGCCTGGTCGAACGCCTGGGGCACCTCGCTGGCAGTTGGTCCGCCGTGTCGGCCCGCGAGCACGACCCGGCTGCCTTCGCGTGGCTGGACGCCGATGATGCCGAGCACTCGCTGTACGCCTTCCTGCGCTGGGGTGCCGACGGTCGTGACGCAGTGGCGTGTATCGCCAATCTGAAGCCGGTACCCCGACCCGGTTACCGGCTCGGCGTCCCGTGGCCGGGGGCGTGGGAGGTGGCGCTCGACACCGATGATGCGGTGTGGGGTGGCAGCGGTCGGGGGTCGTCGAACGGGCACGGCACGCGGCACCACGAGGCGGGTGGCGAGCCGTGGCAGGGGCAGCCGGCGTCGTTGCAGATCGACGTGCCCCCGCTGTGCGTGCTGTGGCTGGGTGCCCGGCGGTCATGACCACGCCGGTTGCGCCGCGCACGTCGGTCGTGGGGGCGGGGGTCACCCTGGGCCTGGCCGTCGGCGTCATCGGGGTGTCCTTCGGTGTGGGTGCCGTGGCGGCCGGCGCCAGCGTGTGGCAGACCTGCGCCATGTCGCTGTTGGTGTTCACCGGAGCCTCCCAACTGTCGGCCGTCAGCGTCATCGCCGCCGGTGGCTCACTGGGTGCGGCACTGGGCGGCGCCGTGCTGCTGGCCGCCCGCAACGGCGTGTACGGCCTGGCCATGTCGGGTGTACTCGGGGGGTCCCTGGCACGACGACTGGTCGCAGCCCAGATCACCATCGACGAGTCGACCGCCATGGCTGCCGCCCAGGGCGAACCCGCACAGGCCGAACGAGCCTTCTGGATCACGGGCGGCTCGGTGTACGTGTTCTGGAACCTGGGCACCCTGATCGGGGCGCTCGCCGGATCCGAGATCGACCCCCAGCGCTTCGGGCTCGACGCTGCGTTCCCTGCCGCTTTCGTGGGCACGCTGATGCCACTGCTCAGCCGGCGGCGTGACCGCTGGGCCGCCGGTCTGGGGGCGGCGATCTGCCTGGTGACGCTTCCCGTGCTGCCAGTCGGTCTGCCCATTCTCGTGTCGGCGACTGCCGTGCTGGTGGGGGTCAGGCGACCGTGACGTGGACCTTGGTGCTGGTGCTGGCGGCCGTGGCCTACGCCTTCAAGGTCACGGGTTTGGTGGTGCTCGGTGGACGGCAGTTGCCCGCCGTGGTCGACCGGTGCCTGACGCTGATCCCCGCCGCCCTGGTGGCGGCACTCGTCGTGAAGGACACCTTCGCCTCGGGACAGTCGTTGGTGGTGGACGCCAGGGTGGCGGGCGTGGGGGTGGCGGCGTTGCTGGCGTGGCGCAAGGTGCCCCTGATCGCGGTCATCGTGGCCGGTGCTGCCGTGACGGCCGCCGTGCGGGCGCTCGCGTGACGCCGGGCCCTTCCCGGTCTGGCAGCATGTGCCCGGGGAGGCCGACACCATGACCATCTGGACCGTGATCGACGAGCAGGCGGTGCACACCGTAGAGGCGCAGGAGGTCGACGGGGTACCTGTCGTCGATGCGGCGATGGTGGGCTGGGAACGCAAGGCCGAAGGCCTGTGCCGGGCCGAGGTGTGCATCCCGGTGCCGGCGAGCGTGGGTGACGGGCCCCTGCCCCTCGATGTGCTGGCCCGTCTGCTCGGCCGACCCGTGGCGATCGACAGCGAGGAGCGCGTCGCCGCCATGGGTGCCTCACCCCAGGACCGCGCCGACGCGCTGCGGTCGGGTGTGGCCCCCGACTTCGAACTGCCCGACGTGAACGGGGTGCTGCACCGCCTGAGCGACCACCAGGGCCGCAAGATCGTCCTGTACGCCTACGCCAGTTGGTGAGGGTGCCGCGTTGACCTGCCCGTGTGGCAGGCGATCCACGAAGAACTCGCACCCCACGGCCTGTCGGTGATCACCGTCGCCATCGACCGGTCCCTCGACGACGCCCGCCCGTGGGTGGAGCGCGCCGGAGCCACCCACCCCAGCCTGGTCGACACCGAGCACCGGGTGGCCGATCTGTACAACATGGTCAACGTGCCCACGGTGGTGTGGATCGACGAGAACCTGCGCATCGTGCGTCCCCAGGACGTGCACTACGTCTCGACCGAGTACGCCAGCGTCACCAACTTCCATCCCCGCAAGCCCCTGGCGGCGCTTCGGGCGTGGGTGATGGGCGAAGCCCCGGCGTATGGCGGCGACGTGAACGCCGACACCAAGGTGCCCACCGCCGCCGACCAGGAGGCTCGGGCCTGTTTCGCCGTGGCCTGGTGGCTGACCCAGCAGGGCCGGCCCGAGGCCGCCGAGCGCTGGTACCAACGGGCCGGCGACATCGCACCGCACGACTTCACGATCCGTCGCGGTTCCATGCCCATTCGCGGTCAGGACCCCGCCGGCCCGGCGTTCTTCCAGATGGTCGGCGACTGGGTCTCCCGGGGCAACAGCTACTACGTGCCGCTGCCCGACACCGCCACCACCCCCGAGGACTTCGAACTGGAGCCGGTGGAGCAGTTCACACCCGAGCAACTGCGTCAGCGCATCGCCGACCAGCAACCCTGAGACCTGCCTGCCCGGTGTGGTTCAGGCCCCCAGCGTCGTGACGACATGCCCGCGCACGGTCGGCCACGAGGCGGCGAAGCCGACGTGCAGTGCGTAGTCGCCGACGCTGTCGAGGGGCACCCAGCGCACCTCGTCGGATTCGCCGTTGGCCTCGAAGGCGCCGGCGTCGTCGGCGCAGTGAGCGATGACGGTGTGGTAGCCCCAGTTGCCGTGGTCATCGGTGAAGATGCCTTTCACCTCGATGCGGTGAGGCTCGATGCCGGCCTCCTCGTGGGCCTCACGGGCGGCGGCAGCGACGGGGTCCTCGTGCGAGTCGAGGGCCCCGCCGGGCAGCGCCCACGTACCGCCGCCGTGGGTCCAAGCCGCACGCAACTGGAGCAGCACGTGCGGTTCGGGTAGGTCTCGGCGCACCAGCAGCAGCCCGGCAGCGCCATAGAGCCCCCAGTGCGGCCGCCCGCACTGGCACGCGACCCATCCATCACCGTCTCGAAAAGGCATCGGACCTCATGCTGCCAGATGTTTCAGCGAGTCCAACACCAGACGTGGAGCGCCCTGCTCCAGGGACTCGCTCAGGGGTACGTGGGCGACGAAGCACCATTCGCCGCTTCCGGCGGGGTCCGCCAGCCGCTGGGTGACCACCCATCGGTCGGCGTGCTCCACCAGTTCGAACATGGCGGCCGACCGGGCATCGGCGTCGGTGTGCAGCGCAGCGTGCTCGGCCCAGTAGGGCGCCATGGCGGCGTTCAGTTGCTCGGGTGACCAGCCGCAGCGTTCGGCCAGGGCTGCGTGCGCCCGCTGCGCCAGCAGGTCCACCCAGCCGAACGCAGCCGTACGCACGGCGGTGCGCCAGGCTGCAGGAGGCCCGGGCGGCCCCAGGGTGGGGGCGGTGGGCTCGGCATGTTCGTGGTGTGGTGAGCCCGCCAGGCGCTCCCATTCCTCGAGCAGGGTGGCGTCGGTGGCCCGGATGAGCTGCCCCAACCAGGTGACGACGTCGTCGAGCTGTTCGGTGAACACGGTGTCGGGGAGCGATCGGTCGAGCGTGCGCCAGGCGTCGCTCAGGTATCGCAGCACCAGGCCTTCGCTGCGGTCGAGCCGGTAGCGGCGCACGAAGGTGGCGAAGGTGTCGCCCGATTCGAGCATTTCGCGCAGGATCGACCGCGGCACCGGGGCGGCGTCGATCCATGGATGCCGTTGCCGGTAGGTGTCGAAGCAGGCGCCGAGCAGTTCGGCGAGGGGTCGCGGTGCCGTCACCTCGTCCAGTCGGGCCATGCGTTCTTCGTAGGGCACGCCGTCGGCCTTCATGGTGGCCACCGCCAGCGCCCGGGCCGCGTTCAGTTGCGCCGCCACGATCTGGCGCGGTTCGTCCAGGATCGACTCGATCACGCTGACGACGTCCACCACGTAGGCCGGGTCGTCGCGGTCGAAGGTGGTGATCACCTCGAGGGCGAAGGGTACGAGCGGTGACGAGAACCGCAGCGGTGACCGCTCGTCGCCGTCGTCCACGAGCGAGCCGATGTCGACCCCCTGGCAGCGCCCGGCGGCATCGCGGCGCCGAGCGGCGACACCGGCCGCCTCCAGGCTGCGGTACACCGCCAGGGCGCGCCGCATGTGCTGGCGCCGACGGGGTTGGGGATCGTGGTTGGTGCGCAGCAAGCGCGTCAGTGCCGAGGGTCCATCGGGCCGGGCGAGCACCGTGGCCACCAGATCGGCCGTCACACGGAACCGTGAGGCCAGCGCCTCCGGCGTGGCGGCGATCAACCGCTGGAACGTCGCCTCGTCGTAGTGCACGAAACCTTCGGGCGCTTTGGCCTTGGCGGCCTTCTTGCGCAGTTTGGGGTCGTCGCCGGCCTTGGCGAGGGCACGCAACTGCTCGATCACGTGCTCGGGGGCCTGAGCCCATACGTGGCCGTCGGGGTCGAAGCCCGGGCGACCGGCGCGCCCCGCCAACTGGTGGAACTCACGTGCGGTGAAGGTGCGCACGCGGCGGCCGTCGAACTTCGTCAGCGCCGTCATGATCACGGTGCGCAGGGGCAGGTTCACCCCCACGCCCAGGGTGTCGGTGCCGCAGATCACGGGCAGCAGGCCATCGCTGGCCAGGCGCTCCACCAGTCGCCGGTGCTTGGGCAACATGCCGGCGTGGTGCACGCCCACCCCATGCCCCAACAGGCGGTGCAGCACCTGCCCGAAGCCGGGGGTTGGCTTCACCGCACTCAGGGCCTGGGTGATGGCGTCGCGCTGGGGGCGGGTGGTCAGCGGCAGGCTCGCCAGCGCCTGGGCGCGTTCGATGGCGTCGCTCTGCGTGCTGTGCACCAGGTAGACGGGGCTGAGGCCCGCCTCGATGGCATCGCGCACGCTGTCGGCCACGGCGGTGACACGCCACTGATGGTGCAGGGGTGTGGGTCGCAGCACCGAGGTGATCTGGGCGACGGCGCGACCCGACCGCTCCTCGAGGTCGTGCACCAGACGGCTGACATCGCCCAGCGTCGCCGACGCCAGCAGCATCTGACAGCCGGTCATCTCGAGCAGGGGGATCTGCCACGCCCAACCCCGGTCGGCATCACCGTAGAAGTGGAACTCGTCGAGGCAGGCAAAGCCGAACGGGCTGGCGGGGCCGGTGGCGAGCGCATGGTTGGCCAGCACCTCGGCGGTGCACACCAGCACGTCGGCATCGGTGTTGATGGCGGCATCACCGGTGGCCAACCCCACGCGCTCGGCACCCAACAGCGCCACCAGGTCGAAGAACTTCTCGGCCACCAACGCTTTGATGGGTGCGGTCCACACGGCGCGTTCGCCCCGGTTCAGCGCCAGGGCCGCGCCGGCGGTGGCGACGAGGCTCTTGCCCGAACCCGTCGGGGTGGCCAGCACCACGTGCTCCCCGGCTGCCAGGGCCATGATGGCATCGTCCTGATGGCGGTACAAAGGGCGTCCACCATCGGAGGCCCACTCGGCGAACGCCTCGACCACGTCGAGGGGATCCGACCCCCTTGCCGGGAGCCGAGAGGCCAGGGTGGGCGGCGTCACTCCCTCAGGGTACGTTGCTCAGCCATGACCCGCCTCGGCTACCAGATTCCGTCGTTCACCTACCCCGACACCGACCAGGCCACCGTGTACGGCGTGATCGCCCGGCAGGCCCGCGAGGCCGACCGTTCCGGGTTCGACACCGTGCTCGTCATGGACCACTTCTACCAGTTGCCCATGTTGGGGGCGCCCGAGGAGTTCATGCTCGAGTGCTACACGCTGCTGGGGGCGCTCGCCGGTGTCACCGACACGGTGCGACTGGGTGTGCTGGTCACGGGGAACACGTACCGGAATCCGGCCGTGCTGGCCAAGGCGGTCACCACACTGGACGTGGTGTCGCAGGGACGGGCCCAGTTGGGCATCGGCGCCGGGTGGTTCGAACTGGAGCACCGCGCCTTCGGTATCCCCTTCGGTACGTTCACCGATCGCTTCGCCAAACTGGAGGAGACCCTGCAGATCATCCGGCCGCTCCTGCGGGGCGAACGGGTGACCTTCGACGGAGCGCACTACCAGATGAGCGATGCGTTCTGCTCCCCGGCCCAGGTGGGCCCCATCCCCGTGATGATCGGGGGAAACGGCGAGCGCAAGACCCTGCGCATGGTTGCCCAGTACGCCGACGAGTCGAACCTGATCTGCGACCGGGCCGACGTGGGGCGCAAACTCGAGGTGCTGGCGCAGCACTGCGAGACGCTGGGCCGTGACCGTTCGGAGATCACCGTGTCATGGCAGCGGTCGGCCTGCGTGGCGCCCACCATGGAGCAGGCTCGCCGTGAACTGGACGCCTGGTTCCAGCGCCGGGGTGTGAACCTGGACACGATGGCACCCGACGCTCGAGCTGGACTGCTGAGCCGTTTCGCCGTCGGCGATCCCGACACGGTGGGCGAGCAGTTCGCCGCCGATCTGGCACTGGGCGTCGACGGGTTCACCGTGAACATGCCCGCCAATGGCCACGTTCCCGAGCGGGTGGCCCTGCTGGGTGCCACGTTGGCGCCCCTCATCGCACCTCGCCGCTGACGTGATCGTCGGGGTCGTCGGCGCTGTCGCTGAGGTACTGGAAGCGGAGTCGACCGCGAATGTGGTCCAGTTCGGTGAGTGCCCGGTAGGGCTGGGGCGAGGTGGGCGAGGTGAGGTGCCGGGCCTGGTTGCGGTTGTGCGTGGGGCACTGCAGCCGGCCGTTGAACTGGCTGGTCGGCCCGTGCTGGGCGTAGGGGACGATGTGGTCGACATCGCAGCGACTGGCGGGCATGTCACAGTCCGACGGGTGGGTGCAGCGGCGATCGCGCACTTCGATGGCCCGACGAACTGCTCCGGTGAAGCGGCGCTGCTGTGACACCGAGACGACGGTGTGAGGGCCGTCGAACAGGATGGTCTCGTAGTCGGCGCTGCCCAGCCAGGGCAGTAGTTGCTTCGGTGCGATGACGGTGCCCTCGGCCAGTTCGCACAGATGCTTCAAGGTGTCGTTGCCGACCAGCACGGTGAACAGCGGGCGAGCGGGTCGGCTGTCGGGTGCGAGGTGGGCGGAGCGCTGTGCCATGTCGACCAGGGCCGCGGCCCGGCGTTGGGCCGGGGTGCGCTGCACGCCCTCGTCGGCGTCGCGCCGGCGGATGAGCGCCTCGAGGCGAGCCAACTCGGTGGCGACGATGCCTCCGGCGAGCGGGTCGAGTTCGCCGTCGAGTCGCCACGAACCGGCAAAGGTTTCCGAGAGGAACAGGCGCCCCGATGTGGTGGGCGGCCCGGCCTGATCGGGTGTGCTGGTGGTGGCGTCGTGCGCGTTCGCCCAGTAGGCGAGCAGGCTGCGGGCACCGGCAACGTTCAGTTGGCGACAGGCATCGACCAGATGTCGCTGGTCGCGGTCCATGGCGAGCGAGCGGGCCGCTGTGCGGGTGGCGTCGAACAGGTCGAGATGGTCCACGGTGAGGGCGCCGTCGATGACCGCCTGCACCACGGCTGGCAGGTCGGCGGTGGCGCGGGCCCGACGCAGTTCACGGCGGCAGGTGGTCGCACTGGACCGGGTTTCGCGTGCCAGGTGGGCCGCAGCGCTGCGAGATCCGTCGAAGGCCCATGCACCGCTGTCGTGCCAGCGCTGCAGCAGCACGGCGGCGAGGCCGTCGAGGCGCTGGCGCTGCCGCTGGAGTTCGATCGCCAACTCGGCGAGTTCGGCTGTGGCGAGCCCGCACGGCTCGAGTTCGGCGAGAAGATCGACCGCCCTGCGCAGCACGTCGATGACTCCGGGGGGAGTGGCGTCGGCGGGCTCGAGGTCCATACGGGTAGACTATCGAACATATGTTCGTACCACAACCCGTTTCCTCGGGGAGTCATCCGATCGGCGGGGGTCAGCTCCAGCGATCCCAGTGCAGGACGTCCTGCACGTGACGTCGGCGGACCGGGCCGAAACGGCCGACCGGATACCCCACCGGCACGAGGGCGTAGATGCCGTGGTCGTCGGGAACACCCAGGACGCGCCGGAAGTCGGCTTCGCGGAACAGGTGCCAGATGGTGAGCGTGGCGCCCAGGCCGTGCGCACGAGCTGCCAGCAGGAGGTTCTGCACCGCCGGGTAGATGCTCGACGCCTCGGTGAGATTGGTCGCCGCACGACCCCCGGCGGCGAGGCGCCGCAGCCGGGTGCCACCGAGTCGGCGAGCCAGTGCTGCCGTCGCCTTCACGTCGAGCAGTTGGCGCAGGCCGGGCCCCGAGCGCCGATAGCACGCAGCGATCAGGGCCGGCGTCTCGTGGAAGTGTTCGGCCTGGTAGCGCAGGGCGTCGGCCATGCGGGCGTGCCGCTCGTCGGCCGCATCGGGAACCACGGTGCCCATGAGCAGTTGGTACGTCTCGACGCAGTCCCGCCACAGTTCTGCGAGTTGCGCCATCACCGCCCTGTCGGTGACCACGACGAAGCCGTAGTGCTGAGCGTCCGACCCACTGGGTGCCCAGGTCGCAGCACGCACCAGTTCGGTGAGCACCTCCCGTGGGACGGGGTCGGGCTTCAGGCGACGCATGGCGCGCATCGTCGCCATCACGTCGAGAACCGGGGCGTCGACGCCGACGGGTGCGTCGGTGCCGGGGGAGCGCGAGAGTTCAGTCGCCTCGGCGCGTTCGGGGCCGTTTCGGGGTGTCATGTCCGAAGTCTGGCCGCGATCGGGGAGGGCGTGGTGACTTGGGTGCCTGGGGTGCACGCGAGGCGTCGAAGCGGCGCACCGTCGCCTTGCGCCCACGTATCAGCGTGCGGCCCAGCGACACGATCACCTCGTCTTCGGCCGAGGCCGGAATCTCGACCACCGAGTAGTGGTCCTGGATGCGCACGGTGCCGATGTCACGGCCCGTCAGGCGCGTCTCGTTGGCGATGGCACCCACGAGGTCGCCCGGGCGTACCCCGGCGTCGCGCCCCAGGCCAACCCACACGTGTGCAGTGCGGGTGCGATCCGACAGCGCCTGGCGCTCGGTTCCGCCATCCTCGCCGGTCCGGTGCTTGCCGCCCCGCTCGTCCACGCGCACGGCGCGTGGGCCTCGATCCTTGGGGGCAGAGGGCCGCAGGTCGGGGATCACCGTGTCGTCCACGTCGGCGGTCCGATCCTCGTGCACCAGACGGGCGGCAGCCAGTGCCACGGCCTCGAGGCCGACGGCGGCGACCAGTTCGGCGAGTGCAGTGCGGTAGGGCTCGACCTGCACGTCGGCACTGGCCCGGCGCAGTTCCTCGACCGTGCGCGCCAACTGCCGCGACCTGACCTCGTCGGGTGACGGAATCGCAAGGATCTCGACGGGCTGGCGAGTCAGGCGCTCCACTTGTGTCAGGCGGTGCACCTCACGGGGTTCCACCAACGTGAGCGCCACCCCTTCCCGCCCGGCGCGGCCCACTCGCCCGATCCGGTGAACGTACGACTCGGCGGCGGTCGGCACGTCGTGGTTCACCACGTGCGTGAGGTGCTCGATGTCCAGGCCTCGGGCCGCCACATCGGTGGCCACCAGCAAGCGCGCAGCACCCGAACGCAGACGCGACATGACCCGGTCGCGCTGGGCCTGGTCCATCCCCCCGTGGAGCGCCTCAGCCCGCTCGCCCCGCGTGATCAGGGCAGCGGTCACCTCGTCGACATCGGTTCGGGTACGGCAGAACACGATGGCCGCCGCCGGTGCCTCGAACTCGAGCAGGCGGGCCAGGGCCACGGCCTTCAGACCCCGCGGCACCACGTAGGCGCGCTGGCTGATGCGGGGCAGTTCGTTGGTGGGGGTCGCCTTGGGGGTGAGGCGAATCTGGACGGGATCGTTCATGTGGCCCGAGGCGATCGCCACCAGTCGCTGGGGCATCGTGGCCGACAGCAGCATGGTCTGGCGTACCCCGGGAGTGGCCTCGAGCAGGGCTTCGAGATCTTCGGCGAAGCCCATGTCGAGCATCTCGTCGGCCTCGTCGAGCACCACGACCTCGACGGCGCTCAGGTCGAGTGCACCGCGACGCAGATGGTCGAGCGCTCGGCCTGGCGTGGCCACCACCACGTCCACACCTCGGCGCAGGGCGTTCAGCTGCACGCCCGGATGCTGTCCGCCGTACACGGCGATCACCCGAACACCCAACGGGGCGCCGTAACTCTCCATGGCCACCGACACCTGGATCGCCAGTTCCCGCGTGGGTACCAGCACCACCGCCATGGGGGCGACCGTCCGGCGGGGCTGTTCGGGTGTGCCCAGCCGCTGCAGCAGGGGAAGCGCAAAGGCGGCGGTCTTGCCGGTTCCGGTGGCCGCCTGCCCCAGCACGTCGCGGCCGGCGAGCAGGGCGGGTATTGCGGCCCTCTGGATGGGGGTGGGCTCGGTATGCCCCAACTCGGCGAGGGCCTCGAGCAGTTCGGCTCGTAGGCCCAGTGCGGCGAACCCCGCCGCCGCCGGGGATGTCTCTTCGTTCACCATCCCACCCTACGGCGGCGGGCGCTTCGCAACTCGCCAACCCGTGCCGCACCCGCGGTCGGGAAACCGCGAGACACCCTTTGGCTACGGTTCGCCCCATGGCGTTGCACCTCACCGTGGGCCAAGGGCTCCAGGCCCTCGTCGACCCCCTGGCCCGAGTGATGTCCGATGTGCCCGCCGACCCCTTCGCCCCCGACGTGGTCGCCATTCCCGGTGAAGGTGTCAAGTCGTGGTTCACGTGGCAACTCTCCCGTCGCCTCGGCGGCACACCGGGCGTCGTGGCCAATGTCGAGTGGGTGTTCCCCGCAACCATCGGGCGCCGCGCCCTGGGCGTGATCGATCGTCACGACCCGTGGGGTGTCGATGCGCTCACCTGGGCCATCCACACGGTGCTCCGCAAAGGCGCCCTCCCCTCCGTTCCCGCCGATGCGGTCGATCTCGGGCGGGCGCGTGCCATCGCCGACCTGTTCGATCGTTATGGCCTACGCCGCCCCGGCATGGTCCTGGCGTGGGAGCGCGGCCACGATGTCGACGCCCTCGGCAGGCCTCTTCCCGAGGCCCAGTGTTGGCAACCGGTGCTGTGGCGTGCCCTGGTGCAGTACACCGGAGCGCCCAGTTCGGTCGCCGCCTCGATGGCGAGGCTCAGGCAGTTGCGCGACGAAGGCCCCGCCGGCGACCTGCCGGACCGCTTCGTGGTCGCCGGGGTCACCGGGCTCGCCTGGTTCCAACTCGAGGTGCTGGCCGCTCTGGCCGTGCACCGCGAGGTCCACGTCTTGGCCCCGGTGCCATCGGCGGCGCTGTGGCTCCGCTTGTTCGACGCCGTCGAGCGGCGACGCACCGAAGCCCACCTGCTCGAGGTTGCCCGCTCCGACGATCCAACGGTGCAGGAGCCCCGGCATCCACTGCTCAGATCGTGGGGGCGGGCCAGTCGCGAGGCCCAGTTCAACCTGGTGAGCGTGCTGGGGGGACCCCACGATCCGGCCGGTGTGCCGGCCGATGCCGCCGGTACACCGACCACTGTTCTCGGACGGCTGCAGGCTGGCATTCGAGCCGATCTGGGCGATCTGGGCGATCTGGTGATCACCGGCGCGGTGTCCGACGACAGCCTGCGCTGGCACCGCTGCCATGGTCCGGCGCGCCAGGCCGAGGTGGTCCGAGATGCGCTGCTGCACCTGTTCGAACGGCGCAGCCCCGACGGCACGCCACTGATCGAGCCGCGCGATGTGGCGGTGCTGTGCACCGATGTCGCCACATTCGCGCCGCTGCTCGAGGCGGCCTTCGCCGGGGCGCCCGAGCACGGTGTGCCCGAGGTTCCCGTGCGGACCGCCGACCGGACGCTCGGGGGCGAGACCCCGTTGTTCGACGTGGCGGCCGGCGTGTGCGGCCTGCTCGAGCGTCGCTGGCGCCGCGACGAGATGCTCGACGTGGCCCGACTGCCCGCCGTCCGTCGCCGTTTCGGCTACTCGGCCGACGACATCGACTCGATCGACCAGTGGCTGTGCTCGACCGGAGTCCGATGGGGTCTGACGCCGGCAGACCATCACCGCGCCGGGCTGCCCGAGGCTCTGCGCGCACACACCATGCAGAGCGGACTCGACCAGTTGTTCGTCGGCGCCGCCCTCGAGACCGGCGCCATGCGCGGCCCGGGGGACGTCGCCCCCACCGGCGACCTCGAAGGTGACGACGTCGCCCTGCTCGGGGCCTTCGCCGAGTTCGTCACCACCATCGGCCTGCATGTCGAGTCGCTGTCGCAGGCAGCAACCGTGCCCCAGTGGATCACGCGTCTACGCGCTGCGGTGAGCGACCTGGCCCGGCTCTCCGAGACCGATGCCTGGCAGTGGGGTGCACTGGACGGCGAACTCGCCGTGTTCTCCGAGACGGCGCGACTCGCCGATGCCCAGCACGACGACGTGGAGGTCGACCCCGGCCAACTGGCGAGCCTCGTGGTGGCGCGCCTCGGTGCGCGCCCGGGTCGGGCGCGGTTCGACACCGGTGCCGTCACCGTGTCCAGCCTGGCCGCCCAGCGCGGTGTTCCCCGCCGTGTGGTGGTCGTCATGGGGCTGGACGAAACGTTCATGGGCTCCGGAGTGGCGCAGAACGACGATCTGGTGGCGGCGGGACCGTTCGTCGGCGATCCCGATGCCCGTGCCGAAGTGCGCGCCCTGCTGCTCGACGCAGTGCTGGCCGTTCAGGATCATCTGCTGCTGGTGTCGACCGGGTTCGATGTGCGCACCAACGAGGACGTGGCGCCGGCCGTCGCCCTGGCCGAACTGGTCGACGTCGTCGATGC